>MTLC01000620.1_pt2 | contig 10366 bp, 13 predicted proteins | sample 1982451 | NCBI WGS metagenome assembly MTLC01 (sample SAMN05710165, study PRJNA340218) | biofilm metagenome | isolation source: sample SPH anode biofilm adapted to +100 mV | place: USA | collected 2012-02-03 | reverse complement strand
ATGCCGTTCAAACAGCAAATCAGATAGCACAACTGCGGCTCAAAAGTCAATGAGGACGTCTACTTGCACGAAAAAAGCCCCGCCTTGTCCGGACGGGGCTTTTTGTCCTCCACGTGTGAAGGGGTGACTCTAGGATGCGAGGTAGGCGGCGATGTTCTCGGTGAGGGTGCGGTAGATCTTGCGGCACTCCTCCTCGTCGCGCTCAAGGAGCGTCACGCGGAAGCCCAAAAGCTCGGTGTTGAAGGAGGAGAGCGGCACCACGCAGATCCCGGTGTGGGCGAGGATGTAGTAGACGAAGCGCTTGTCCGGGGCCACTCCGGGCTGGTTCACGATCCCCTCCACGAGGGCGCGGACCTCGGGGTTCGCGATGGGGAGGCTCTGGGTGTCGTTCAGCACCCCCTTCTTGAAGGGGACCGCCATGTAGAACGCGCCGTTCGTGCGGTTCACCGAGAGCTCGGGCACCTTCGCGAGCGCCTCGTACATGATGTTGCTCATCTTCTCGTAGCGGGTGATGCGCTCCTTCAGGTAGTTGTGGTACTCCGGGTGCTTCATCACGGCGGGGAGGCAGCGCTGCGGCAGCGTCGTGGAGCAGACCTCGTTCATCTTGGTGGAGAGGATCGAGTTGACGAACTTCTTGAAGCGCGGGTCGCGCTCGCCGTTGTAGACCTCGATCCAGCCGCAGCGCGAGCCGGGCCACGGCAACTCCTTGGAGATCCCCTTCATGGCGATGGCCGGGACCTCGCCGATCACGTCCGAGATCGGGACGGTATGCTCGCCGTTGTAGACGATGTTGCCGTACACCTCGTCCGCGATCAGGAACAGGTCGTACTTCCGCGCGATCGCCACGATCTGCTTGAGCACCTCGGGGGGGTACACCATCCCGGTCGGGTTGTCCGGGTTGATGAGCATGATGCCCGAGATCTGCGGGTTGTACTTCACGTGGCACTCGAGGTCCTCCATGTCGGGGTACCAGTTGTCCTCGGGTTTCAGGCGGTAGCAGACCGGGACGGCGTTCGCGTGGGCCGCCTCGCCGATGGAGTGGGTCGTGTAGGTGGGGGAGGGCATGAGCACGCGGCTCTCCGCCCTCAAGTTCCCGTACACCTTGGCGATGGCGTCGCCGAGACCGTTGAAGAAGATGATGTCGTCCGGGGTGATCTGCGCGCCGCCGCGGCTGTTGGTGATGCTGCAGATGAACTCGCGGGTCTCGAGGACGCCGCGCGTCGGGCAGTAGGCGTAGCTGTCGTCGTTCATCGCCTCTGCCGCCACGATCTCCTTCATCCAGAGCGGGATCTTCTCACCCTTGACGATGGGGTCACCGATGTTCTCCCAGTTGATCTTCACGCCGAAGCGCTGCACCTTCTCGGCCACGGTGACGATGTTTCGGATTTCGTAGGTCAGTTCTCCCGCGCCGGGAGTAACTATTTCGTTGCGCATCTCTTTCCCCCTGATGGTATGTATGCAGCCGTTGTTCGTGCGGATTTTGTATAAAAAAAGGCCGTGGGGGTCCCCCACGGCCTTTAGTAGAAATCTTTTGTTTTCTAATCAGCAGTGGCGGCTCTGGAAGTCTCTGGCCGCTGCTGCTGCGTGGACGACGCCACGTGATGTAACGCTGTTAGTATACATGACGCCTCTGATATCATGCGAAAATGTCAAAGTCAACGTTTTTTCTTTCTACCGGGCAAGTTCCGTCGCCACGGTGAGCCTGCCGTCCGGGTCGCGCCAGCGCATCCAGCCGGCCGGGCTCTCAAGCCGCGCCCAGGCGTCCTCCACCTCGAGGATGCGCACGCGCTGGTCGCGGGCGACGGCTCCCGCCGCGCTCCCCGCAGCACCCGGGGCGTTTTTCACCTGGTACCACTCCTTCTTCATGCCGGGGAGCACGCGTACGCTACGTCCCGGCAGGAACTCGCGCCAGGCGAGGTAGCGCCAGCTCCGGTCGTCCCGCACCCACCCCTGGCGCCCCGCATCGTCCAGGGCGACCCGGGACCAGCCGCGCCGCCTCTCGTACACCGCGACGAGCGCGCCGTCAGCTGCTCCGCTAAGATGGGGCAGGGAAAAGGGGGGTAGCTCGGTGAGCCGCTCCACGCCCGGCTCGCGGTAGAGCGGGACCGTTCCCGGCTCACGCCCCGGCGCGTCCTGCACCATGAGGACACCGCTGCCGCTGTAGGGGCGCGGCGCCGGCGGGGCGCCCGCCGCGGCACCGGCGGTAAGGGCCAGGAGCAAGGCTCCCAGCAAAAGGTGTCTCACATCTCCACCAGGGCGAACTCGTTGCCGTCCGGGTCGGCGACAACCGCCATTTTGCCCCACTGGCTCTTCTCCAGGGGCTCGGTGAAGCGCACCCCTTCGCGCACGAGCTTCGCGTAGAGTTCCTCGAGCCCCTTCACGGTCAAGGTGATGCCGGTGTGGCGTCCGACGAGCTTTATCGCCGCGTCGTGCATGGCGAGCGAGACGCCGAGCGCGGTACCCTCGCCGGGGAGGAACTCCATCATGTACTCGGTCTCCTGACCGGAGGGAAGGCCCAACTGCTCGCGATAAAAGCGGCGTGCGGCCTTGATGTCCTTGACAAATACAACAACATTCTTAATTTTCTCTACCATGGAAACCACCTTGAATGGTATGTTGTGACAGCGTTTTAACTACATAGCAGAGTGAGCGGGCGCTGGCAAGGTTAATCGGCCGCCGACTTTTCGTCCGCGGGAGGGATATGTGACGCAGCATTTCAAGCCCAGGGAGGTCTACGTTGCCTCCTCGTACATGGCCCCGGTGGGGCGCTACAACGGTCGCGAGCGCGAGGCGCTCACCTTCCTGCAGATGGCGGAAAAGGCGGGTGAGGTCTTCGCCGGGAGCCGCATCCGTCGCAGCGACGTCGGCGCGGTCGTGGTCGGCTGCCAGAACCCGGTCGCCTTCTCCGGGGTGGACAACACCGCGGCTAAAATCGCCGGTGTGCTCGGCATCTCCGGGGCGAAGTCGGTGCTGATCGACACCGCCTCTTCGTCGGGAGCCTCGGCGCTCGAGTACGCCTACCTGCAGATCGCCTCGGGGCGCTGCGACCACGTCCTCGCTATCGGGATCCAGAAGATGAGCGACGTCCCCACCGGGCAGGCGACCCGCATCGTGGCCGGGGTCATCGACCGCGACGAGGCTGAGTTCGGCCTCTCCATGCCCGCCTGCGGCGCCCTGGTCGCGCGCTCCCTCATCGAGCGGCTGAAGCTCTCCACCGAGGAGTGGACCGCCTTCTCGGCGCTTTTAACGCAAAGGGCGCACCGCTTCGCCGCGAAGAACCCGGAAGCGCACTTGAACTTCGAGATCCCGCTCGAGGATTACTACCGCCAGATCGTCACCGGGAAGAACTACCGCTACTGGTGGCCTCTTCGCTACCACGATTTCTGCCCCATGTCCGACGGGGTCGCCGCGGTCCTTTTGTCGGCCACGCCGCACGAGGTGATCGTCTCCGGCGTCGGGAGCGCCACCGACATCCCCACCATCGCGGACCGCCCCTACTTCCACAGCTTCCCCGCCTCGGTGCGCGCAGCTGCCGAGGCGTACGCCATGGCCGGGATAAGAAAGATCACCGACTTTGCCGGCAAGATCCACGTCAACATGCACGACCCCTTCAACGGCTTCGGCCCGATCAACATGGTCGACCTAGGCTTCGTGCACCGGCGCCGCATCCTTGACGGGCTACTGGACGACGAGCTCACCGGGGAAAGGGGGGCTTTCCCCACCAACGTGACGGGAGGGCTCAAGGGGCGCGGCCATCCGCTCGGCGCCACCGGGATGATCCAGATCGTCGAGAACCATCGCCTCATCACGCAGGGGCGCTTCCAGGCGGGGCTCGCCCACTCCATCGGCGGCCCGATCAACAACAACGTGGTGACCCTTTTGGAGAAGACCTCGCACTACCGGCAGCGCCCCCGTCCCGAGCTCGCCCCGTGGGGGCTTCCTCCCCTCGGCCGCATGAAGCCCAAGAACCTCACCGTGAACGAGCTCGTTAACGGCACCCCGGTAGCCGCGCGCTTCGTTGCCGCCACCACCCGCTTCAATTTCAAAAACGGCGAACCGGAGGGGATCATCATCATCGTCTCCTGTTTCGCGGAAGGGAAGCGCTACTCCTTTCTCTTCGGTGTCGCAGGCGAGCACTACGCGGAGATCGTGCAACTGAAGACCGGTGATCCGGTGAGCCTCGAGCGCGCCGGGGAGGAGATCCTCGTGAACCGGATCCCGGTGCGCAAGTTCTACCGGCGCACCATGGATGGGGTGCTGGAGCTTGCCGGCAGCGGATGGAAGAAACTCACCGGCAACGGCTAGAGGGTTTGCCTTGACAGGGCGTGCCGGATCGGTATATTAGCCGCCGGTCCGGGGCTCCCCGGGCAAGCAAGCAGTGAAGGAGCAGGAAGGATGACCATGCTGTTCAAGATCCTGGGCGTGATCTTCGCCCTTTTCGTCGTTTTGTTCGTCGCCATCGTGATCGAGGAGTCTTTCCTCGGGGGACGCCGCAGGAGGCGGCTCGAGCGCAAGGCGCGCGCCGAGGCCGAGGCCAGTGGCGTCGAGAGGGGGTAGGAGCCGGCGGCCGGCGGGGAAGGGGGCTTCATGGATGGCGCGGTGAAGGTCGTCGCGATCGTTGGGAGCTACGTGAGGGGGGGCGTCATCGACCAGGTGGTGGACGAGGTGCTCGCCGGGGCGGTCGCTGCGGGGGGGAGCGTGGAGAAGCTCTACCTCCTCGACACCCACGTGGAATTCTGCACCAACTGCCGCCTCTGCACCCAAGAGCCCGGGATGGCGCGCGGCATCTGCCCGATAGCCGACGAGATGTCCCGTGTGCTCGACCTGGTGGAGGGGTGCCAGGCGTTAGTCCTTGCCTCCCCCACCAACTTCGGCTCGGTGACCGCCGTTACGAAGCGCTTCGTGGAGCGGCTCGTCTGCTACGCCTACTGGCCTTGGGGGACACCGGCCCCGAAGACACGCTCGCAGGAAAGGCCGCGGCGCGCCGTTATCGTCGCCTCCAGCGCGGCCCCCGCCTTCATGGCGCGCCTTTTCACCCCGGTGCTGAAGACGCTCAGGCAAAGCGCGGATCTTTTGGGGGCTCGTTGCGTGGGGACTGTTTTCGTCGGTTTCGCGGCGCGGCAGGAGCGCCAGGGGGCGGGGAAGCGCGCCATCATAAGGGCGCGTCTTTTGGGCGAGAAGCTGGTGCGGGAGCGGTAGCGGGCGCTAGCTGCGGGGTGCGGAGGTCGTGAAGCCGTCCTCGCGCCCCCAGATGCGGCGCGCGCGCCTTGCCGGTACGCGGACCGGCGCCGCGGCGTGTCCCAGGGTGAGCAGGTGCGGCAGGGCGGCGGCAGCGGCCAGGAGCGCCACCGGGGCGGCGGTCGTTCCCGCCTCCGCAAAGCTCTTTAAAATGGTGATCGTTTCGTGCGTCATGCTCCCTCCGTGGTTCCAAAGCTGCATCGGGATCGGGACAAGCAAGAGGCGTTCCCCTGCCGTAACTGACTGGTATCGCTTGATTGCGCCTTCCGGTCGCCCCGCTTTTGACGGAGGTTTTTTTGACTTTCGCCCCTTTTGTGACGGTAATTTGACGCGGGACGGGCTTCCCTCCCTCATGAGTATCTCGTTGATTTTTTCTCGACAACTTTAGTATATTGACCCGGATAGCCCAAAGCCAAAGGAAGGACTTATGGTACGAAGAATACTGACCTATCCGGACCCGGAGCTGAAGCAGCGCTCCCTGCCGGTCACCGTGATCACCGACAAGACCCGCGAACTCGTGCGCGACATGGCCGAGACCATGTACGACGCCCCGGGCGTGGGGCTCGCCGCCCCCCAGATCGGCGTGCACCAGCGCATCGTCGTCATCGACGTCTCGTGCAAGGACGAAAAGCCCGAGCTGATCGTCGCCATCAACCCCGAGATCATCCACGCCGAGGGTGAGGCGTTCGAGGAGGAGGGGTGCCTCTCGGTGCCGAAGTTCTCCGCCAACGTGCGCCGCCATGCCCGCGTCGTGGTGAAGATGCTCAACCTGGAGGGGGAGGAAGTGGTGATCCGCGCCGATGATCTCCTCGCCATCGCCTTCCAGCACGAGATCGACCACCTGGACGGCGTCCTCTTCATAGACCACCTCTCCCCGCTCAAGAAGGGGATCTTCAGGAAGCGTTACCAGCGTGCCCTGGAGGAAGCAAAGGAGCCGCATTGATGACCGGTTTGCGCATCATCTTCATGGGAACCCCCGAATTCGCCTGCCCGACCCTGCGCACCCTCATCGACCGCGGTGAGAACGTGGTGGCTGTGGTCACCCAACCGGACCGTCCCAAGGGGCGCGGCCAGCAGACCCTCCCCCCTCCGGTGAAGGTGTTAGCCGAGGAGCACGGCATCAAGGTCTTGCAGCCGGTGAAGGTGCGCCTTCCCGAGTCGATCGAGGAGATCCGCGCCCTCGAGCCGGACCTCATCGTTGTGATCGCCTTCGGGCAGATCCTTCCGAAGGCGCTCCTCGACATCCCGAAACACGGCTGCATCAACGTGCACGCCTCGCTCCTGCCGCGCTACCGCGGCGCCGCGCCGCTTAACTGGTGCATCATAAACGGCGAGAGCGAGACCGGTGTCACCACCATGATGATGGACGTGGGGCTCGACACGGGCGACATGCTCCTGAAAAGCGCCACCTCCATCGACCCGGACGAGGACACCCAGAGCCTGCACGACCGGATGTCCAAGCTCGGCGCGGAGCTTTTGGCCGAGACCCTGGACCGCCTGGTCGCGGGCGAACTCGTTCCGGAGAAGCAGGACGACTCCCTCACCTGCTACGCCCCGATCATGAAAAAAGAGGACGGGCTGATCGACTGGCAGAAAAGCGCCCGCGACATCAAGAACCAGGTGCGCGGCATGACGCCGTGGCCCGGCGCGTTCAGCTACCTGGACGACAAGCTCCTCAAGGTGTACAAGGTGCAGACCGCGACCGGAACCGGCGTTCCCGGCACCGTGCTCGCCGCCTCGCGCGACGGTATCGAGGTGGCCTGCGGCGAGGGAAGCCTCCTGATCAGCGAGCTGCAGCTCGAGGGGAAAAAGAGGATGGCCGCCGGCGACTTCCTGGCCGGCTACAAGGTGCAGCCCGGCCTTGCCCTAGGTAGAAAGGATGCCGCCGTTGGTGTCTAAAGGAACCTATCAGAAGCCGCCCCAGAAGCGGCTCTTCGTCGCCCTCATGGGAGTGACGTGCCTGCTCGTGGTGGGACTCATCTACCTCGGGTGGTACATCCCCACCATGGGGCTTGCCAACATCCATCCGGATCTCCCCCGTATCGTCGGCATGGTGTTCGCCGTCCTCTCCGGTATCGCGGTGCTCGGCACGGCGCTTCTCGTGCTCACCACCGCGTTCGGCAAGGACATCCTCGGAACGAAGTTCATGCGCGGCGTGGTGATCAAGTTCCTCCTCCCGCTCATCGAGCAGATGGGGAAGCTCTGCGGCATCTCCAAGGACACCATAAGGCAGTCCTTCGTGGCGATGAACAACTCGCTGGTCATCTCGCAGCGCCTAAAGGTGAAGCCGGACCGGATCCTCATCCTGCTGCCGCATTGCCTGCAGCTTGCCGAGTGCGAGATCAAGGTGACCGGCGAGATCAACAAGTGCATGCGCTGCGGCCGCTGCGACATCATGGGGCTTGCCGACCTGGCGCAGCGCTACCAGGTGGATATCTCGGTGGCGACCGGCGGCACGCTCGCACGCAAGGTGATCATCGAGAAGCGCCCGAAGTTAGTACTCGCCGTCGCCTGCGAGCGCGACCTCACCTCCGGCATCAAGGACTGCTACCCCCTTCCCGTGATCGGGGTGCTGAACGACCGCCCCTTCGGACCTTGCTTCAACACCCGCGTCGACGTCGAGAAGATCGACGCCGCGCTCCGCTCCGTGCTGGCCTAGCCCCATGTCGACCCGCAAGACAACACCAAGCCGTTTTGCGCCGCTACGTGTAGCGGCGCTTTGCTTTACGCTCATGATGCTCGCCGCCGCCTGCGCGACCGCCTCGGAAATCACCGGCTACCGCGTGGTGCGCGAAGCGGTCACCGACCGCGCCGGGCGTGCGCTCTGGGCCGTTCGGGGGTTCAAGAAGGACGGCGTGGAGCACCGGCTCGCGGTCGATGCGGAGAGCTTCGCAAGCTACGACCTTCCGGCCGCCCAGCTTTTTCCCGTCAAGGACGCCCCGGCCGACTCCTTTCGGCGCACGCGGCTTGGCCGGACGGTGTACCGTTACACCGCTCCCCCCTCCCGGCTGCAAAACGGCGGCGCCACGCGCGCCGAGAGCGGCGCGGACGGCCTGTTTCTCACCGTCGACCTTTGCCCCTCGAAGCGTCCCTTCGAGCGCGAGCTTTTTGCGGCGGCGGAGGCGCTTGGTAAGGGAGCACCGGTCCCGGTCGCGGTGATGGTCTCGGGGCTGTGGCTTGCAAGCCACCCGGATGAGGTCGCCTACCTGAAAGGGGAGGTCGCGGCGGGGCGGCTCGCCGTCACCTGGGTGAACCATTCCTGGCACCACCACTACGACGCCAAGGCGCCGCTGGCCGAAAACTTCCTCCTTGCCCCCGGCACGGACCTGACCGCCGAGGTGCTCCACCTGGAGGAACTCCTCCTCGCCCGGGATCTCGTCCCGTCCCCCTTCTTCCGTTTTCCCGGCCTCGTGTCGGACCGCGCCGTCATGGAGCGCCTGGGCGAGCTCTCCCTGGTGCCGGTAGGTGCCGACGCCTGGCTCGCCAAGGGTGAGGAGCCGCGCCGTGGCAGCTTCATCCTCGTGCACGGCAACGGCAACGAGCCGAAGGGGATAAGGCTCGCGCTGCCGCTTTTTAGGGAGAAAAAGCCGCGCCTGCTTCCCCTTTCCGAGGCCTTCGCCCGCTGAAATCCCGCTCTTTTCCCCTTTACGCCGCGCGGCGCACGCCGCGTTCCACCGGCTGCCGGCCGCGTGCCGCAGCATTTTGCCGAGGTGCGTCATGAAGCCTTTCTTTCTCGTCATCCTCACCCTTGTCGCGACTTTCACCGTCACCGTCCCCGGGCACGCCGGGACGGCCGAGCAACACGTCGTTGCCCTCTCTTATGCCCCGGTGCTGAACACCCCCGACTTCGCAGGGAGCTTCGGCGGCGCCGTCCGTCTCGACCCCTGCCGCGGTGTGCGTCCCGTAGAGTTCATCGCCCTGCCGGGAACCCTCTTCACCGTGCACGGCGAGCTTACGCGCTCCGGTGTGAAAGTCCTGCGCGTCACCACCAACGACTACCCGTACCCCTCGAAGACCGGGCTCTTCGTGGACGAGCGCTTCGTGAAGCAGGCGAGCGGTCCCGTCACGGAGCGCAGCCGCCGTCTTCCGGCGCTGGAGGAGATCCAGAAACGGCTCCTCTCCGCGATGGGGAAGCCTTACGTATGGGGCGGCAACGTGAAGGACGGCGTGCCGCTTTTAAGAAAGTTCTACCCGCAGGGGGACCCGCTCTCCGGGGTGGACTGCTCGGGGCTTTTGTACGAGGCGACCGACGGCTTCACGCCGCGCAACACCTCGACGCTCACCTCCTACGGCAATCCGGTTGCGGTGGCGGGGCTTTCCGCTGAGGCGATCGCGAGAAAGCTCGAGCCGCTCGACCTTTTTGTGTGGAAGGGGCACGTGATGATCGTGCTCGATGAAGATTCGGTGATCGAGAGCAGGATGGGGTGCGGCGGGAAGCAAAGCGGCGTCATGATGACGCCGAAGCTGGAACTCTTGAAGGGGATCATGAAGACGCGCAGGCCCGTTGACCGTTTCCCGGAGGGAAGCGCGGGTGACCGGGCCTTCGTGGTGCGTCGGTGGTTTCCCCGCGCGGGTGGAGGCGCTTAGGCGTGGGCGCTCTTGAGGCTTAAAGGGACGCCCTTTTTGGCGAGAAGCGGGATCTCACCCTGCAGATCCTCGGAGGTGGGAAGGGAGCCTTCCGGCACCACGGTGAGGAAGACCTCCACGACCCCGGGGTCGAGCGCCTCGCCGCTCATGGCGGCCACCATCTCGCGCGCCTTGGCGAGGGGGTAGCGCTTGCGGTAGGAACGGTCCATGGTGAGGGCGTCGTAGACGTCGGCGACCGAGACGATGCGCGCCTCCAGCGGAATCGCCTCGCCGGCGAGCCCCAGAGGGTAGCCGGTGCCGTCGTATTTCTCGTGGTGGTGGCGGATGATGTTGCGGGCAGCCTCGGAGAGCTTCGCCTTGTCCGCCAGGTCGGCGCCCCAGTCGGTGTGCATCTTCATGGTGGCGAACTCGGCGGCATTCAGGCTGCCGCTGCCGTTCAGGATCACCTCGGAGACGCCGATCTTGCCGCAGTCGTGCAGCCAGCTGCCGTATTTGATCTGTCGCTGGGTCTCCTTGGAAAGTCCCATGGCATCGGCGATTA
>MTLC01002990.1_pt1 | contig 10371 bp, 6 predicted proteins | sample 1982451 | NCBI WGS metagenome assembly MTLC01 (sample SAMN05710165, study PRJNA340218) | biofilm metagenome | isolation source: sample SPH anode biofilm adapted to +100 mV | place: USA | collected 2012-02-03 | reverse complement strand
CGCCATGAAAGACATCGATCATCTGAGCAAGCACGCCGTAAGCCAAACCCAAACCGTCTCCGCCTCTACAGAAGAGCAGGCTGCTTCCACCGAAGAAATCGCTGCTTCCAGCCAGGCCTTAGCCAGCATGGCCGAAGAGCTGCGCCAAGAAGTCGGCAAGTTTCAATTAGCATAATTATCATCTGGTTCAGGGGGACGGTTCTCCTGAACCAAAAAATGTCTGGCCAATGGCCAGACATTTTTTATTGCTTGCTCCAGAGTGGTTCAAGGGGACGGTTCTAGTAATTCGTTGCCTGCTTTCTCTGGTTCAGGGGGACGGTTCTTCCGAGTCATTTTCTTGGCTTTTTGGTTCAGCGGAACCGTCCCCCTGAACCAAAAATAAGAGATCCGCCAGCAAACTGCTCAGCAGCGCCTCTTGATAGGCGGCACGCTTTTTTTGCTGCAAAACTTGCGCTAACGCTCGCAGTTCAGGACAAGAAAGACCTTCCATCTTTTTCAGCCGCGCCTCCGGCAGCAATGGAGCATCCTTAGGCAAGGCGAAGTGATAATCTTCCAACCCATAGTGCCAAAGCCGGACCTGCTGGGGATTTCGTTTGTATAAGGCATCCGCCGCGAGCAAGCCTTCTGGATCCAAGTCGCCGGAGTAGCAAAGCGTGCAGCCGCCAGCTGTCAGCAAATTGACCGCAACCCACGAAGCCAGTTTAAAATTTCCGTGGGTGCACACAAGAGGCGGCAAAGGCAGATTTCTTTGTTCAAAAACATCGAGAAGCGCCGAAAAAACCCCTGAGTTTTCTACTATATATACAACTTCCTTCGCCTTACCGGCAGGGCGCAAAGAGCTCAGGCTGGCAAGTTCCCGCAGGGGCGCATTGAGCACCGCTCGCTGCCGCCAAGCTTCCCGCCAGTAAGATATTTCCATTTTGCAGCCGCCCTGCTGCCGAAACGCCGCTAAGCCGGCACAGGTAACAAAATTGAGCACATCATCTCGAAGCAAGCCAAAATGATAAAGAAGTTCGGCCTCTTCCTCGGTCCGCGAGAAATCGTCCTGACCAGCTTCGGGGCGCAAAAAGCGCAGAGCCTCCAAAAAAACACGCCCCAAAGCAGTCGTACTATCGAGGGCGTGAGGGTCCCCAAAAATCCTCGCAGCATAAACAGGCAGCCGTTCTTTCGCTTCAGAAAGCTGCGCCAGCGCTTTCGCCGCCAGCGAAAATAGCTGTTGCTCCTCTTCGCAGCCATTTGTGTAGGCGCGCTGCGCCCGCTGCACGCCGGCATCTTTCTCCCAAACAGCTTGCAGCCAGCGTTGCGTGGAAGGCTGGCTGTTTTCACGCAAGAGCTGCTGAAAAAACAAATCTCGCTGCTCTTGGGCCATAAGGCGCACCTGCGACCGAGGAAGAAGTTCTTCGCAGGCATATGCCTGCAAAACCGCTACCAAGTCGGCTTCTGCAAAGCAAGTGTCCTGCAAAGCCAACGCCACTTCCCGCAAAGAAATGAGCAAATTTTCTTCCGCCTCCAAACGGCGGCGCAAAAAAGCCTCTAACGCCTGCCGTTCCTCTTCACTGGCCTTAGACAGCATTACCTTGCCCGCAAGCCGCCCGTGGCGGCGATATTTTTCCACGCACCCCGCCAAAAGGCGCGTCAGTCCCGACTGCGAGCGAAAATAAGCCGCCGCCTTTTGAGCTGTCTCTTGTGCCTTCATGAGACCGTTTCCTCGTCGCGCAGCGTTCGCACCCGTCCATCCCAATGGTAGCGCACCACCGAAACAAAGGGAGCGTTTTTCGGCCGCACCAGCTCGCAAACAGCCAGGCTTCGCACCGTATCATAATCGCCCCAAAGTGCTTGGGAATTCATAATGTAATTAAAGGAAAGCTGTTCCACCAGCGCAAACATTTCTCGGATGTTGTTCTCATCGACGCCGGCAAAGGCCTCGTCAAGAGAAATCACCTTAGGCGCATCCGGCCGCGCTTCGCCATAGCGGGAATACGCTGCTGAAAATAGAGGGATGTACATAGACATGGCTTTTTCACCGCCGCTGAATTTGCCAAAGACACTGTTAGTAAGCTCCTTTTTCGGCATTCCCTCGCGGCGATAAAAAAGGTTAAAGGAAAACCATTTGCGAAAATCGAGAGTCTCCTTAACCAGGTCTTGAAAAGATTCTGAACGCACGTCGGCTTGCGCCTTGGCTTGTTCAATGCGCGACTGAAAATGCCTCACAATGCGCTTCATGTCTTCTTCCTTTAAAAGCCGCCGGTCCGAACGCAGCAGCCTCACCAGCTCTTCCGTATCCATTTGGCTGTCGTCATCGGCGGTAAGGGGCTTCCAGCGCAGTGAAAATACCAGGCCGCTCGAGGTATCCAGGCTTTCCATAAGGTCATTCATATGCGCCACCCATCCTTCGGCGCTATTGATGCGCTGGCTGATAATCCGCCCAATGCTGTTCATAATGACTTCTTCGTAGAGCTCCCTGTCCTGATGAGTCAGGGTCATCTGCTGCTCCGCCATCTGCCGCGAAAGCTCCTGCCAGGCGCCGCGGGGCGTCATGCGACGGCCGGCGCATTCCAGAACCGCCAGCTTCCTAAGAGCCGCTTGCTTGAGTTCTTGATTCGCCAGCAAAAAGACGTCGGTCTCCTCCTGATCAGGCAGCTGCGGCAAAGAAAGATCCGCCGCCTGAGTTTCTTCCAACTGCAAGCGGTATTCTCCCAACACAGCCTGTTCGCGAAAAAAGGAAGCCATTAGTCTGTCTGTCATCTTTTCCCGTGTCGGCTCCTCTTGCTCCACCCACGGCCCGAGACGCTGCCAGACCTGATTCGCATCAGTCCATGGAAAGTCGTCTTCCTCCATCGCCGCAACCAGGCGCAATTCCGCCTCTTGCGCAAATACCCGCCGCCAAGAAACCGCATGTTGCCGCCAAAAATTCAGGCGTCCTTCGCCGCGTTCCAGCTCCTGTCTTAGGATTTCTAAACGCTGTTTTAAAGCCGCTTCTTCGTGGAGCGCCTTTTTTAAAAGTCCCGGCAGCTCGTTCAACCTGGCTACAACTTCCCGACTGCGTCGCCGAATGTCTTCGGCCCCTAAAGCGGCCAGGCGTGCCTCAATCCCCTCGAGTTCCCTTGTGAGCCGCTCCTTTTCCCCTGCCAAAACCAGCAGTTCGCCCTTCAAGGCGTCGACATCTGCCTGGACTTCTTCCAAATGCTCCTGCAAGCGCTGCACATGGGTTCGCGCATCAATAAATTTGTGCCGCGCCAGTTCCAAATCCTGCAGGCGCTGCAGATACACGGCAAATTGCCGTTGCGATTCTTGATATTCCTCCGCCAAAAAAGGCAGTTGCAACCCGTCTACCGCTTGGCGCAGACCGTTTAAAACGCCTTGGGTCTCATTCATGCAGGCCCGCAGCGTCTCATTTTTTGCCGCCGCATCACTCTCACAAATAGACAAGGCCTGCTTTCTTCCTAGCCACTCGCGGTTCGCCGCATCAAGCGCCCCTTCTTCGGGAAACCCTTCCCAACAGCGCTGCAGCTCGCGCAAGGCCTGCTCTATTTCTTCCATGCGAAGCTGTAGCGCCGCCAACACTTCGCGCTGTGCCGCCGCTTCCCCCTCTAAACGGGCGATCTCCTGCAGCCGATACTGCTTGCGCGCTTCGCGCCCGATAAACAAGGCGCTCTCCTGACGCGGCGCCTGTCCGGCCAAAAGGCCGGTACGATACGCACCATAGCGCACAGACAGAACAGGTGCTGCGCCGCCTTCTTGCGCCAGCAGCCCCTGTGCCTGCTCGTCATTAACCAAAATGCTGCGCAGCACCTCGTCAATGAGCGCCGGAAGCACCGCCGCCTCCTGCGGCGGCAGGGGATGCAAATAATCGGCCAAGGTAGCACAAAGAATAGCCGGCTCCGGTCGAATCACGCTGTCCGCCAAGGAAGAGGGCAGACGGCTTCTAGCCTCCTCAGGCACAACAAGGGCGTCTAAAAGCCCCATTTCCCCCAGAGCCGCTTCGATGCGCTCCCGCGTTGCGGCGTCAACATTTTCGTTAAACTCCACCGCCTCGTAAAACGGCAAAAAAGGCACTTTCTGTTCCTTCAGCCATGCACGAGCAGCGCCTTTTTCACTATGACGCTGCGGTTCCGGCTCTCGGCGGGTACGCCACTCCTGCAGCAACCCCTCTGTTTCGCGAAGCTGCTGGCGGGTTTGCTCGGCTTCATGCGCAGCAGCCAGCCTCTGCCGCCGCCACTCATCCTCGCGGCGCTTGCGCCCCTGCTCTGCCGGCTGAATCACATCCTGCCATCGCGCGTTTTCATACAAGCGCTGCACACTCTGCGCCGCCTCACGGATTTCTTCCGTTTCCAGCGGCAAAATCTCTTTGCCAGCAGACACCCAAGCGTAGAAGGAAGCCAGCAGTTCCTCACGGACAGCAAAAAAATGCTCCTCACCCTGCCGTTCCGCTTCTCGCGCCGCATCATACGCCACCTGCGCCGCGTCAGAGGCAGTCGCCGCTTCTTGCTGGCGCTCTTTGGCAAAACCTAGACGCGCAAAATGCCCATTAATCTCCTGCAGCCGCCGGTTATGAGCCGCCGCCGTCTCTTTCCAGGACGCAAAGGAATACCCGCCAGCGTACTCCTTGATGAAGGCCGACGCCAAGGCTTCATGGGCGGAAAAAGCCGCTGCCTCTCCTTGATCCCCCAGCTCCTCCAGCTGCTCCAGCATGGCTTCTTCCGCCGTATCCTGGCGCAGTCGCTCCTGACGCAAACGCTCTGCGTCGCGGAGTTCCGTCTTTTTCTTTTCTTCCCAAGACTGGTTCTTGCTTTGCCATTGCCCTTCCTTATGCTGCAGCTCCCCGTCCACCTCTTGGCGCCGCTTTTCCGCCCGGAACACGTCATGCTGAACCAGCGCCTCTTTTTCCTGCAGCAGTGCCTGGTTTTCGCACTCTAAGGACGCCTGCTCCCCTAGAACCTTTGCCAAGGCCTCTTGTTTCGCCTGGCGTTCTTGCAGCTGCTCTTCCCTCAGCCGCTCCTGGCGGCTCAGAGCCGCCTCGGCTTTGCGCTGTCCTTTCGCCTTTTCCGCCAGAATAAAGACATTATACTGGTCGTAGGCGCGCTCCAAACGGCCCAAAGCTTCGCGGTCTCTCCCCAACAGCTCCAGCTGTTCCTTGGTCTGCTTCATGTTTTCCAGGGTATCTGACAAAGGACGCAGTTCTTCTTCCGACAAGGAAGGCAGAGATTCCGTCAGAATTTCGTGAATTACGCTGGGGCGAAACTCCTTGGACAGTTTCGGACTGCGCAGCTGAATTAAAAGCTCCATCAAGTCCTTATACTGCTCCAATGAGGCAAAGCCAAAGACGTACTTATTGACCGCCTCTGCATAATCTCCTTGCCGACGGAACACCTGTCCTCCCGGCAAAATCAAAAGCTTTTCCAGCTCCGCCCGAGTCAAGGGAATGCGCTCTTCCTGGCCGTCTGCGTTGTATTCTGTCTTCGTCAGGAAAAAGTCTTTCCCAATACGGCGGTTGTCAGTAATGACAAAACCCCAAAACTCAATGGTTCCGCCCCGCCTCGCCTTCAGGCCGATGCCGGTAGTTAGGTACTGCTCGCTATCCTGGCGTTTGTACTCCAGATACAAATAGCCTGTACGTTCCTCGCGATCCACCAGTTCCCGCTCGCCCAGCAGGTAATCCTCCATCCGGCGGTCCTTAGAACCAAACGGGTCCAGACGATTGGCGGCGATCTTGCCGTCTAAAAGCACTGTAATCAAGCTTTGCATAGTCACGGACTTACCCGAGCCGTTCATGCCGCGCAGCAGCAGCTTGCCGTCAGCGAAGAAAAACTCTTCCTGGTCGTAATACCAAAAGTTCAGCAAGCCGGCTCTATGCATTTGCCACTGCTTCATCGTACATCCTCTCTTTTCTTCGCTTGTTTTTCCGGCTCATAATCATCAGGGTACGCGCCAATGGTTCTTCCTAAAAGAGGGGTCAGCCAAAGCAAGCCGCTCTCGTCGCTGCGCGCCATTTTCCAGTTTTCTAATGCCGCCAACAGCTCCCGCTGCAGCTTGTTCATCGACATGTCCCGGTACTCCTTGGTCCAGCCTGCGCCGGTCCGCTTGCGGCATTCCTCCAGCAATTGAGCAAACTCCAGCTCCGTAAAGGAAAAGCCCTGGGACTCCTCCTGCCAGCGACGCCGCAGCTCCGCTCCCAAATGCAGAATAATCGCCGCCAAGCCGCTGCGGTCAGGAAACGCCTGCAGCTGATATCGCCGCTCCACAGGCGCCGTAAGCATCGCCACATCTTTATACAGCTCGAACTGCAGCAGGCTGTGCTCGGACACATCCTCCGCCAGACGATTTCTCATATTGCGCAAATACAAAAAGTCGCTGCTCCCCGCCTCACAACGCTCGTAACCAGGCGTCAAATACAATTCCCGGTAAATGCGCTGCTTGCGCACACGTCCGATGTCGCTTTCCTCTTCCACATCCTCCGCCGCCAGCAATTGCTCCAGCGTCCCATACTGCTGCAAATCCTTCGGATAGGAGCGCAAAAAATACCGCGCCAGCAAGGTCACTTCAAAAAGGGCTTCGCTTTCCTGATTGCCGCCGAAACCGGCCACATCACCGTCCACCTTGACAAGCAAGCCGTAGGAACAGGCCAGCTCCAACACCCGCACCATGGATTTGCGCCATTCGTAGGTTTCCCAACGCAACCCGTCCTGCTCCGGCGGCGCCTCCGGATACAAGGACAAAAGCGCCTCGCACAAATCGCTCAGCAAGAACTGCTCGTCCAGGCTTTTGCTCTCTAAAAAGGCCAGCAAACAGCATAACAGCACATAATCGCGCACCTGCTGCAGCCCAGGCAGCCCCATCCAGGGCGCTGGACGGGCCGGAATTTTTTCCAGCTTCACAAACTGCCTCGTCACAAGCAGGCGAAAACCGCATTTATCAAAAAAGTAATTGCGCAATCCCTGTTCGCGCCGCCGCAGGCGCTGATACAGCTCCGGCTGTTCCTCACGGATAATCCAATACTGTTCCAGGAGCGCCTGCGCCATCTCCCGGTCCTCCTCATCAAACTTCTCGATTACGCTCGCCATGAGTTCCCTCCGTCAATCCAAAAACTCAAAAACAAAATCCGGCAGCTGCAGCGTCCCGTCTGTACACTCCAGAACGATCTGCGCCTCGCTGCGGCGCACCAGCCGCACCAACCGCCCGTTTTCCGTTTTCGCCGTTCGATCCCCCTGCCCCATGCAGCGGCTGATCCAGTTCAAAAGGGTTTTGCGCACAATCGGCGGCTGCAGGCCCAGCGAAGCCAGCACAATATTTCGCCCGTCAGCACTCAAAGCGTCAACCAAGGCCTGCTCCGCCTCTTTTTCTCTCAAAAAGGCTTCCCTGGCCGCCTCCTTTTCCGCTTGCCGGTTCACCACTGCCCCTGGCCGCGTCTTTTCCCGATATGTATTCACACTGGGCTTGACCGGCAAAACCGTCGAGGGCTCCTCCCAAATCACGCCGTCCATATCCTCGCTCTCCCGCACTCCGGCGCAAATATGCCGCACTCCGGAAGATCCAAAAAGCGCCGCCGCCAGCTTATGAGCCTCATCCACATTCGGCAGCGTGGAAAACCAGCCTGCCAAATAGAGATAATCTTGATACCGGCTGCGACTGGCGCTATGCCGTTCCCCTAAACGCTGGGCAAAGCGCGTAATGCGCCGAATAGTCTCCATCGTCTCGCGCTCCAAAAGCAGCAGCTCGCTCGCATGCCCTGCTGAGCCAAAAAACCACAAACGCAAGCTTTCCCATTGCTCCAAACAGCGCGCCACATACACCGAACGCTCCACCGCCTCTTCCAGGCGCGGAATGCTCATCTGGTAATCGGCGATTTTCTCCGCTGCCGCCGCCATATCTGCTGCGGTAATTTGCTTTAAAAGGCTCTCAATGTTATACGACGACGTCTGCAAGCCCAGAATAAAGCGGCGGATGTACTCGGCAAAGGCATCCTTATACGTCAAGAAGGCCTCACTTTTCATACACTCCTCCACTTTTTCACTTTTCAAATACGCGATATAGTCTGACGCCTGCTCCACAAGCTTACGGAAACACGCGTATACATCCTCCCAGGTTTGGTTAAACTCCGCCCCGGACGCGGAGCCCCTCTCCTCGGAAAAATGACGCAGCGCCGCCAAAAGCCGTTCAAAGAGCGTCGCCTCCAGAGATCCCCCAAAGGACTCTCCCAGGGCGTGCAGCCTTTCCACCATCCGTTCGATTTCAATCGTATAGGGCGTACATTGGTAGCGATAGCGCTTCTTTTTGAAATCTTCAATCGTCAATACGCGCCCCGTCTCCTGACGGGGAATCAAATTGTTCCAGTCGCAAAGCTGCTTTAAATCCGCCTGCAGCTGCGCTTCCGTGTACTCCTCAAAATAGACGTCCTCCTTCAAATGCACCAGCACATCCTCAGGGTATAAATAATGCCGCAACTTTTCGTGCTGCAAATAAAAAAAACGCAAAATGCTGCGATATCGCCCCGCATTTTCCGCTGTCAAATATGACGCTTCGACAATCTTCCTCTGGCGCAGCTCCTCCATGTCTCTACACCTCCTATTCTGGTTCAGGGGGACGGTTCTCCTGAGTCGTTTTCTTGCCGCTTTGGTTCAGAAGAACCGTCCCCTTGAACCAATTATCACCAATCTTCTTCCGGTCCCTCACCACGTGTTTCAAGAATAAGCGGCTTTAAACCTACCACATCTGTCTCAAGGACCTGCTCGATTTGCACCGTCATTTTTAACTCTGCACCAAAATCGTACAGATATAAAAATTTCTGTTTAATCTCCAGCCCCAACTGCCCCAGCGTTATTTTATCTGCAAAAGGTCCCTCGTCATTGCCCGGACTCCAATACGCCTTTCCCCGCCAAGGTTTTCCTTCCATAAAAAATGCGTACAAATGAGAATCACTTAGGCCATAGGCATGTTGAATCGCTTGATGCAACTCCTCTAACGTATGCCGCGACGACATTTGAATCCGGCTCCACACACCCCGCCGCCACAATACTTTTACTATATATGTGGTTTCCATTTTATACCTCTCTTGCAATGCATTATTCATCTTCCACACAAGTTACTTTCTCAAAAAAGAAACGGTTTATATATTCCACTCCGCCAAGCACTTTCCTCCCCTAAAACTGATTTTTTGTTTTCTTTTGGTTCTGGTTCGGGAGAACCGTCCCCCTGAACCAGCCGCAATCACGCGCGCACAATAACGCTTTGACTAATCCCTGTCAGCCTAGCAATTTGTCGTGTTGAAAGACCCTCCAGTTGTTTAAGGCCACGCAAAGCAACATCTCGCTCTTCTTTACCCAGATGCTGCAGTTCTATGGGCACTAAACCATGCAGATACTCTTGCATCATTTGATTGGCTGCCTGATCAGAGAGCAGCAATTCCATCTCGGCATCCAGACACTCCTTCGCACTTTCTCCCTGCATAAACTGCTGATATTCCATTAATGCTTTACTTCTGTCGCTTCCAAACAGTCCCAACATAAAGTCATTCTCCAACAGAGAATCTTGCTCCATATAGCCGCGATAACTGCTCCATGGATACGTTTCCCAAGAAATCCCCAGAGACCTAGGGTTTTGATGAATATATCGCAGCGCCGTCAACAAATAACGTTCGTCTTCTACGGCCTCGCTCCGAAAACGATCTTGAAACAAAGGCCCGCAACGTCCATATTTGCGATTATACCAATGCACATAGCTCACGCCAAGACGCTTCATCACCTGCGAAAGCTCTTCTTCGCCTTCCGCCAACAATAAATGCACATGGTTATCCATCAGACAGTAGCCCAATACCCGACAGCCGCACTTGTCACGATAAAGCTGCAGATAGTCCAAATATTTTGCCCGATCCTCGTCATTTTCAAATAAAATTTGTCGGTTGATGCCTCTCCAAATAACATGATACGTACCGCTTTCGCTTTTCTCTCGCGCTCTTCTCGGCATGCTCTTCACCTCATAGTTGCCAGCCTGTGGCAGACTCGGGAGAACCGTCCCCGTGAATCACTTCGAGGTTGTTTTTGGATTTCCTGCATCGCCATGTCTTTTTATCCTGGTTCAAAAAAGCAGAGCCGAAAGGCAGCATGTTCTAGCTTCCTCACGGCTCTTTTCCGGTTCAGGGGGACGGTTCTCCTGAGTCATTCTTTGCTATTTTGGTTCAAGAGAACCGTCCCCCTGAACCAATTAGAATCTTCGCCTTTTGCTCGCTTCTTGCATCATGCGGCGCGCATTTTTTCGGCCCCCAACGTCGGCAAACATTACGGCCATTTTCGCTTCTTCAAGACGGCGCGAATCCAGCTCCGCATAGAGGAGCTCCTGGCGCAATTTCCGCCAGGACTTCAAGCGTTCCTCCGGCAG
>MTLC01001274.1_pt1 | contig 10371 bp, 9 predicted proteins | sample 1982451 | NCBI WGS metagenome assembly MTLC01 (sample SAMN05710165, study PRJNA340218) | biofilm metagenome | isolation source: sample SPH anode biofilm adapted to +100 mV | place: USA | collected 2012-02-03 | reverse complement strand
TATGTCGATCGCGCTGAGCCAGGAGGGACATCCGCTCGGGGGGGGGGTGGAGAATGACAAGCCGCTAGAGATTGAGATCCGCTACCGCGTGTTCAACCGCTGCACCGGCCTCAGGGTCTACTTCGACCTGTGCGACAGCGACGACACGCTCCTCTTGCGCAGCTTTCACGACGAGGCGGGGACAGGTATCCCCACGGTGGAGCCTGGGGAGTACAGCTCCCGCGCGGTGATCCCGGCCAACCTGCTGGGGCCGGTCCACTACGAGCTGAGGGTCCGAGCCACCATTTTCAACGTGCGCAGCTGCCTCCCCATCGCCGGAGTGCGCATTCCCTTGACCGTTGCCCTTACTGGAAAATACAACCAGGCCTATCTGGAAGACACATTCCGGGCCAAGTTCGCTCTCCCGCTTCCCTGGGAGACCGTGAGACGCTCCTAGCCCACTTCGGCGAGCGCTTGCGACGGAGACACAGACGTGAGGCTACCCTTTTCATCCATCTTCGAGCGTTGGGACCGGCACCCGCACCCCCACCTCCGGGCCAACGTGCTGACCGTACGCAACTTTTACTGCTTCAAAAAGGCGCTCGGCTGGGACCTCGACCCGGTGCTCGAAGGGGACCACCTGCACGAGTTCCAGTATCTGGAGGACCTGAACGAGCGTCGGCTACTCGACGCCTCCGTGATAGGGGGCGCCTGCCGTAACGGCGACCCTGGTGTCATCCTTGAGATTGGCACCTCGCACGGCAGGACTACGGCCCTCATGGCGGGCAACGCGCCAAGCGCCACTGTGTACACGGTTAACATCCCCCCCGAGGAGATCGCGGAGGGGGGGCGCAATGTCACCTTCGCGCCGGCGCGCGAGGAGATCGGCAGCTACTACAGGGCGTTGGGGCACCAAAACGTCCGACAGATCTTCGCCAATACCGCCCGGTGGCAGCCCGACTTCGCCCCCATCGACGTCGCCTTCATCGACGGATGCCACGACACGGACTTCGTCTACAACGACACCCGCAAGGTCCTGAAAAACTGCCGCCCTGGGAGCATCATCATCTGGCACGACTTTAACCCGGAGCTCGCCAGGGTCTACGGCTGGATCAACGAAGTCTGCACCGGGGTGGAACGCCTCTACGCAGACCGGCTCCTGACAGGCAAGATTCTGCATCTGCAGGACTCCTGGACCGGACTCTACCGGGTACCTGAGCAATGAGGTCCGCGTGAAGGTCGTCTTCGGTTACATAGCGTGGTCCGAGCAGGCGCGCCAGTGGCACGAGGGGATCGTGCAGCGTGCACGGGGGCTTGGTTGGGATGTTGAGGGGTTCTGTCTCACCCCGGGAGTCCCGAAGCCGTGCTACCACTTCGAGGAGCTGGACCGGCGCTGGCGCTCGCGTGACCCGGAACTGGTCGAGCTGCAGTGCCGCCTGAGAAAGGCCTTGGCCGGTGCCGACGTCTTCTGGAACTTCAATGGCGCCAACGTCCACCCCTCCTGGTTCGCCGATTTCGATTGCCTCAACGTGTACGGCTGCTTCGACGACCCCGAGAGCTCGGCCGGCCTTTCCAGACCGGTAGCGCCTTATGCTGACGCCTGCTTAATCGGCAACCTCTCCTGCGCCCCCCTGTACGAGAGCTGGGGGGTGCGTCACCACGCCTGGGCCCCGCTTGCCTTCCTGGGGGAGGACGCCCCCGCATCCCTCACGCCGGAACTCGTGCTGGCAGAGGACCGTCCCCTGGACCTGGTCTTCTTCGGCGAGCGCGAGAGCGACTGGCGCAAGGACCGGCTTGACCTGCTCTCCCGCGAATTTCCTGACGCCATGTTCCGGGGGCGAGGCTGGCCCGCTGGCTACGTCAGCATCGGGGAGCGTCGCGACGCCTACCTACAAGCCAGGATCGGCTGGAACCTGCACAACAGCGTCGGCCCCGTCAACCTGAGATTCTTTGCCCTTCTGGCGAACGGGGTTCTGCAGGTCTGCGACAACAAGTGTCGCGTGGGACAGGTCCTCGCTCTAGGCGAGGAGGTGGTCGGCTTTGACTCCATCGAAGAGTGCGTCGAACTGACGAGCTACTACCTGGCGCACGAAGACCAGCGGCGGCGTATCGCCGCGAACGGGCTGCGCGCCTACCGTGAGCGCTTCAGCGAAGAGAAGCTCTGGCAATACTTCTTTGCCAGGTTCGACGACTGGTGCAGCCAAAAGGATGAATTGAAGCGGGAGGCGCAGCCCTGGATCGACGCTCCCGCCAGGACCACCCTGGACCGGTTCTCCGCCTTCACCCGTAACCTGGCCCATAAGCTGGGCTACCAGAGGCTCGTGGAGACGGTCTCAACGCCTCCCTCCGCCGAGGCGGCCGTGCCGTATCTGGAGCGAGCGGAGCTGCCCTTCGGTGCCCCCGCATCGATGCGGGGGGCAGCCGCCACGGTGCCCCCGCGCGAGACGCCCGGTACGGTGGTTTTGAGCTGGGCCTGCACCCAGTTGATCGGACCAGCCCGATCCATCGTCCAGCTTGGTGGAGGAGCTGGCGCCTTCGCTCACGAGGCTGCTGCGGATCCCGGCCGCAGCATCGTATGCCTAGAGAGCGACCCGGACGCCCTTGCTTGGGCCAAGAGCCAACAAGCCATGGGCAACGTACGTTACCTCTCCGAGGCCGAGCTGAGCGCTTTGGCAGGGGGGTATGACTTGGTGGTGGCCCTCGACCTGATCGTGCGCCGCGCGGATTTCAACGCTTTCCTGGAGACCTGCTGCACGCTCGCCGACCGGGCCATTCTCTCCGCCCCCAACAGGATGAGTCGCCCCGGTCGCGATACCGATGGCCCCCCGGAGTCTGATCGGTACGTGCGGGAGTGGAGCGCCGGCGAGTTCTACTGGGTGCTCAGGTGCTATTACCAGGAGGTGGAGCTCTTTGCCCTGGAAGATCCCCATGTCCCTCAACTGCGCCGGATCTCTGTGACCTCGCAGCTCACCCCGCTGGTCGCACGCTGTTCGCGCCCAGTGAGGCGCGGCGAGGGCGCCGGCAGTGTGGGATCGTCCTGATGTCGTCATTAACTGCACCAGGCGTTGGAGGCCAGTTGTTGAAAAAAATACTCACATACCTCGGCCTCGCACGTCGTCAACCCGGCGCTCCGGTCGCTCCTTGCCTGACGCAGGGTGAGGTGCACCTGCTCGAGCGTAACGGTGGAAGAATTGAGGTGCACCCCACGGCCTTGCTCAATTCGAGGCAGGATGGGTATCACGTGGGAATGCCTTTTCAGACCACCTTGATCGCCGACGCGCCCGGAGCTGTAATCAAGGTAGGAGCATCGTGCAGGATCCACGGCGCCTACTTGCACGCTTGGGATTCCATTGTGATCGGTAAAAATGTCCTCATCGCTGCGGGCACCAACATCGTCGACGCCAACGGCCATTCGCTGGCCCCGAGATATGCCCGGTTTCGTGCCAATTTCAAGGACACGCCGAGGGGTATCGTGATTGGGGATCATGTATGGATTGGCATGAATGCCACCATCCTCAAAGGAGTCGAGATCGGCGAGTGCGCCGTAATTTCCGCGGGGGCGGTGGTGCGGGAGTCGGTGCCTCCATTCGCCGTCGTCGAGGGGAACCCGGCGAAAGTGGTCCGTATTCTTGACGCGTCGCAGGCCCTGGCGGAGGATTATCCGCTGGACCAACTCGAGAACGAAGCAGGCTTCTACAGGTACTGAAGTGGATAGAACTCCTTTGCTGATAGCCATTCAACCTGATGATTACGGGCCGGGGGACGCCTCCTCTCCGCTGTGGACCAAACTGTTGGTCCAGGCGGGGCACCAGGTGAGGGAAGTTGATGTCTTCAGCGCCGATATCCTGGAGCGACTGCACGGTTGTCAGGCCTTTATGTGGCGTCACATTCATCTGCCGGATCATCGGCAGATAGCCCGGCGACTGCTTCCAGTGATCGAGCGGGAATTGGGGCTGGTGGTTTATCCGGACCAAAACACGTGCTGGCATTACGACGACAAGATCGCCCAGGCGTACCTGTTCGAGGCGGCCGGCATTCCTGCTCCGAAGAGTTGGGTTTGGTTCGACCGGGACAAGGCTCTTGATTGGACACTCCGGGCGCAGTACCCACTGGTGCTGAAACTTTCCTCGGGTGCTGGATCCACTAATGTCCAACTGGTGCGGTCGGCGGCGCAGGCCCGCGACTGGATCGAGAGGCTCTTCGCTGCCGGAGTGCAAGGGCTTGAGGCACAGGGCGGGCTTAGGCAGGCGCTTTATCGCCAGTTGCACCTGCATCCCATGCACCCGGGCGCGCCGCATTGGGAGGTGCACAAGAACTACGTATTCTTCCAGGAATTCCTGCCAGGTAACGATTTCGATACCCGCGTTACGGTTATCGGCGACCGTGCTTTCGGCTTCCGACGGTTTAACCGTCAAGATGATTTTCGCGCCAGCGGTAGTGGCATGATCGACTACGAACCCGCGCACGTTGACAAGAACATGGTGCGGCTGGCTTTCCAGGTCGCCGACAAGCTCGCCATGCAGAGCTGCGCCATCGACGGTCTCTTTTCCAATGGTAAGCCGGTGGTAGGCGAAGTGAGCTACACATACGCCAGTTGGGCAGTCCACTCCTGTCCCGGCCACTGGGACCGCGAGTTGAAGTGGCACCCGGGACAGATGTGGCCCGAACAGGCCCAGGTCGAGGATCTGCTGGCGAGGCTTGAGGAACGTACGCCGTGAAGATCGCATTTTTGACTCCGGAATATCCGAGTGACGCGGCGGCCGAAGGGGGACTGGCCGGCTACGTCAAAAAGACCGCAGCGGCACTCGCGCGGTGCGGTCACGAGGTCTGGGTACTGGTGAGCTCCGACCGCGACGCGCGCTGGTCGGACGGTGACGTCACCGTGCGTGAGCTGCGCTCCCCCCGGCTTCCAGGCTTCCTCTCCAGTATCCCGTACCTCGCTACCGTGGCCCCCCCGCTGCGGCGCCTCCTCGTGGCGCGCGCCTGCGCCAGCGGCTTTCTTGCCGCGCACGCCGAGGTTGGCTTCGATCTGGTCCAGGCCTCCAGCTACCAGGCTCCAGGCTACGCACTCCTTGGCAACGGCGTCGTCCCCGTTGTCTGCCGCGTCTCCAGCTACACCCCTCTCTACGCCGCAGCCAATGGTATCAAGCGGAGTTTCTCCGAGTACCTGCTGGACTGGATGGAACTGCGCCAGGTGGTCGACGCCGACGCCTCCTTTTCTCCCAGCCGGTTCATGGCCGACTATTTCGAGAGGCTGGAGGCGCACGAGCTCGAGGTGGTGCGCACCCCGCTTGAGGACCTGTCCGCGCCGGAAGACGACGCGTTCTTCGCCGAGCACGCCCCGCGGTCACGCTACCTCATCTACTTTGGGACGTTGAATCGGGTCAAGGGGGTGGACCTCCTGGTTCGGGCGCTGCCCGCCGTTTTGTCGCGCCACCGCGACCTCTCCGTTGTTTTTATCGGCCGGGACGACGGCGGTTCCGACGGCGTCAGCTACGCCGACCGGTTGCGCCAGGCCTGCCCGGAGTTGCTGGAGCGGTTACATTTCTTCCCGGTGCTGCCCAAAAAACGGCTCTTCCCATTCGTGCGCGGTGCCGCCGCCGCCCTGGTGCCGTCGCGGGTGGACAACTACCCCAACGTCTGCCTGGAAGCCCTCCAACTCGGTACGCCCGTGATCGCTTCGGACCACTCCAGTCTCGAGGAGATGGTCACGGACGGGGTAAATGGGTACCTGTTCCGAAACGGCGACGCCGAAAGCCTGGCCCTGTGCATAGAGCGCCTGCTCGCCCTCTCTGGCGAGGAGTTCGCCGCACTGCGGCAGGGGGGGCGCAGCACTGCCGAAGCGATAGCCGGGGAGGACCGCATCGGGGAGCTGCTCGCCTTCTACCGCCGCGTGATCCAGCAATTTCAGCTAAGACGGGAGATGTGACGCCATGCCACACCCCCTGGTGAGTATCCTGCTGCCGGTCTACAACGCGGAGCCTTACTTGGCTGAGGCGATCGATTCGCTCCTGGCTCAAACCTTTACCGACTTCGAACTCATCGTCGTCAACGACGGTTCCACCGACGGCAGCGCCGGCGTCCTCGCGCGCTACAACGACTCGCGCATCCGCGTTCTGGAGCAGGAGAACCGGGGGCTCTCCCTGAGCCTCAATCGCGCCATCGCCGAGGCGCGTGGCAAGTACCTGGCACGCCAGGATGCCGACGACATCAGCTATCCCGAGCGCCTGGCCAGACAGGTCCATTTCCTGGAGCGACACCCCGACTACGGCCTTCTTGGTACGTGGGCCGACATCTACGTCGGCTCACGCCGCACCGACAGGACGCACCAGCACCCCTGCGACAATGCCGCGCTCAAGTTCAACCTTCTGTGCGACAACTACTTCGTGCACAGCTCTATCATGATGAGGAAATCCGTCCAGGAGCGCGTCGGGCTCTATGCCGCCGAGGCGGACCGCCAGCCCGAGGACTTCGATCTCTGGTCCCGGTTCGCACGCGACGGCAACTGCCGGATCGGCAACCTGCCCGAGCTGTTGGTCGGCTACCGCGAGGTGGAGGGGAGCATCTGCCGCACGGCGCCGCAGCGGATCACCGACGGCGTGGTGCGCATCAGCGGGCAGAACATAGCCTTCGCCTCGGGGCTTGCCACCGATGACCGGACCGTCGGGGACCTGGCGGCGCTGCTGCACTGTTCCTTCCGGCATCTAGCCGGAACGCCCGAGCCCGCAGCACTGTTCGCGCTGGTCACCCGACTGGGGGCAGCGTTCTCAAAGGAAACTGAGAACCCTGTGCTGCTGGCGGCTGCGGTGCGCAGGATGCGGCTTAGGCTGACGAGGGCGCTTCTCGTGTACACGGCATTGCGGTTGTCCCGGCGACTGCCCGCTCCGATGCACCGAAAGGAAAAGGTATCACCGTGATAGAGGCAGCCCATTCCCAACAACCGTGCCACGGGGGGCGCCTGTCCCAGGAGGACTGGTCGGTCGACGTGGTCATCCCGGTCTACAACGGCGCCCTCTTCATCGAAAAGGCCCTGCGTTCCGTGCTTGAGCAGGATCATCCGCCCGCGCGGATCATTGTGGTCGACGACGGTTCCACCGACGCCACCGCCGAGATCGTGCGCAGCGTGCGGGGGATGGTCCCGATCAAGTACTTCCACAAGGAAAACGGCGGGCTCAGTTCGGCGCGCAACGCCGGCATCCGCCTTTGCCAGTCGCGGTTCGTGGCCTTCCTGGACGCCGACGACGAGTGGTACCCGGACAAGCTCTCGCGACAGCTTGCCCTGTTCCGGGAGAGCAGCTTCCCGCACCTTGCCGCGGTGTATTGCCGCTATGACATCATCGACGAGGCCTCGGCCCTTGTCGATGATGCCCACATCGTGGAACCAGACCCGGAGAACCGCGGCGATATCTTCCGGCGCATCCTGGCGGCCAACCTGGTGACCGGCAGCGGCAGCGGCATTCTGGTGCTCCGGGAGGCGCTCGAGACGGTGGGTTTATTCGACGAGAAGCTGAGCGCATGCGAGGACTGGGACATGTGGCTGCGCCTGGCCAAGCGGTACCAGTTCGACTACGTGCCCGGCAAGCTGGTAAAGATCCGCAGGCACGGCCTCAACATGCAAAAGGACGACACCAGGATGTTCGTCAATACGCTCACTTTTTACAACAAGTGGGCCGTCGACGCCTTTGACGCGGGGCACCTGGAGTCGTGGAGCAACGTGATCGTCTACAGGTTCGCCCGGGAACTCCCCCGGCTGGACTCGCTGCGCCTCGTCTCACGGCTGCTCGAGCCGGGCACGCGCCGGCTGCTCTTCCGCCCGGCGGGAGGGTCGCTGCCGCTGTATCTTATGCTGCGGGCTCCCGCCGTACTGATCATCGTCCTGAAAAGGATGCTGGGGCTCAAGCCATGAGGATCCTGCACACCGTGGCACAATACCACCCCGAGACGGGCGGCATGCAGGAGGTGGTACAGCAGCTTTCCGAGCGCCTGGCGGCAAGCGGCCACGAGGTGACCGTGGCCACCTTCAGGGTGCCTGGACGCAGCGGCAGCCATAACGGCGTCCAGATCGAGGAATTCGACGTCAGCGGGAACGAGGTGAACGGCTATCGGGGCGAGGTGCGGCGCTATCGGGACTTCCTGCTCGCCTCCCGTTTCGACGTGGTGACCAATTTCGCTGCGCAGCAGTGGGCCACCGACCTGGCTCTGCCGCTTCTGGACCGGATCGCGGGGAAGAAGGTCTTCGTCCCCACTGGGTTCTCCGCGCTGCACGACAGGCGCTACGCAGCCTACTTCGGGCGCATGCCGGGGTACCTTAAGCGGTACGACATGAACGTCTTTCTCTCCGACGACTACCGGGATATCCGTTTCGCCCGTGAGCACGACGTCACCAAGATCATGCTGATCCCCAACGGCGCCGCCGAGGACGAGTTCCTCGCTCCACCCGCGCTCGATATCAGAGAGCGGCTCGGCATTCCCGCCGGTCACCGGCTCATCTTGAGCGTGGGGTCGCACACCGGCCTCAAGGGCCACGCCGAGGCTATCGAGATCTTCAACCGGGCGCGCCTCGCCGACACCACTTTCCTGATGATAGGCAATAGCTACTGGAACGGCTGCGGGAAACTGTGCGCCCTCAAGTCGCTCGTGCACAACCGGCGCCCTGCCTGGAAGAAGAGCGGCAAAAGGCTGGTAGTGGCCTCGCTGGACCGGGAGGCCACCGTGGCCGCCTACCACGCCGCCGACCTATTTCTCTTTCCCAGCCGCATCGAGTGTTCACCGATCGTACTGTACGAGTGCCTCGCCTCGCGCACTCCCTTTCTAACCACAGATGTCGGCAACGCCGCCGAAATCATCAGGTGGTCCGAGGGCGGCATCCTGCTCCCTACGGACGTTTCATCGGGCGGTTTCAGCCGGGCCAGGGTTACCGAGTCGGTGCGGCTGCTCGAGGGGGTGGCCCTGGACCAATCGCGGCTGCAAACCATGGCCGACAGCGGCTTCTCCGCTTGGCGCGAACGATTCACCTGGGAAAAGATCGCTTCGCGGTACGAAAAGCTTTACACCGAACTTGTCCTTGGAAGCATCGATACGGAGGAACATGTTAGGGGGGCAGGGGAGAACCGTGGAGCGGGGAATGCCTGACGTAGCTGTAGAGAAGGACGAATTTTGATCGATTATGTCACTCAAACACCTCTGACATAATAGATGTTCCAATTAGGGAAATAGAAGAGATGGCAAATTATTCACACATTTCTATTGCTGAAAAGGCCGATTACCGCTCCTATATCGACGGGTGGCGCGGGATTGCCATACTCTTGGTAATCATGGTCCATACCAGTCAGTATTGCGGCAATAACGGACATGGTGTCTTCCTTCTCTCATTCAGCCAGAGGTTATTCAATAGCGGAGCGCGGGGAGTTCAACTTTTCTTTATCCTGAGCGCATTCACGCTTTTCAACTCGTCCTACAGAAGATTCGAGACTGATTCCAGCCCGCGGCGCGACTTCTACCTACGCCGCGCGTTCAGAATCCTTCCCCTTTGGCTTTTGGTTGTAGTCATCTTCGGTCTTATAATGCACAAACCACTTTGGGTCTGGGCACTGAACGCCAGTTTCCTTTTTGGGTTCTTCAGATTTGATGAAGCACTTGAACTGGTTCCGGGGGGATGGTCGCTTTTTGTGGAGGAGACGTTTTACCTCATGCTGCCCCTCATTTTCGGTAAGTTGACGTCGTTGCGCAGGGCATCCAATTTCACGGTCATCCTGCTGTTGATGTCAATAGTATGGTCCTCGCTTCCCTACTTCAACGTGGCTATCCCAACCACCAATAACTTCATATTCCTGGCGCCCATAAATCAGTGGCCTTTCTTCGGCTTTGGCATAATGCTTTACTATATCGTGAGCAAATGCCCCTTGAGCCCAGAGGTGACTTCAGTGCGTAAGTGGGACATAGCCGCTGTATGTTTGACACCGGTGTTCCTGACAACCTGGCTTTCAGCCATCGCAACTATGTTTGTCTTTTGCATTTATGTCTCTTCGATTGAGGGGACGCTACTTAGCCGTGTAATGAACAACTCTGTTTTGCGCAGGTTTGGTGTTTATTGCTACTCTATTTACCTGATCCATCAATTGGTGCTGCAATCTGCTGAAACTTACTTTGTTAAGCTGACACGACTGATAGGGATCTTTTATGCACCGGTGGAGATCCGGTTCCTGGTCTTGTTCCCACTTGTCGCTGCTGTTTGCCTGGGACTGGGATACTGCTCTTTTAACCTGATAGAGCGGCCTTCCGTCAGAATCGGTAAAAAGGTCATTGAACGACTTTCGAGAGCGCAGGCTTTGCCGGTGTCCCGGATACCAGTTGCAGCGGCTCAGCAACTCGATGTGGACGAAGCTTCCTGAT
>MTLC01000711.1_pt1 | contig 10433 bp, 9 predicted proteins | sample 1982451 | NCBI WGS metagenome assembly MTLC01 (sample SAMN05710165, study PRJNA340218) | biofilm metagenome | isolation source: sample SPH anode biofilm adapted to +100 mV | place: USA | collected 2012-02-03 | reverse complement strand
AGAGCTCGCTGATGCACTACCGCAGCGCCGATTTCGGGGACGCGGAACTGGCCGGGGTGGCGAACCGGCTCGGCGGCATCCTGCCCGGGGAAGCGCCGCTGATCACGTGGACCGAGCAGGCCCAGCTGGTCGGGCTGCTGGAGCTGTGCCCGCCCGAGTGGGATCGCGCCGGCCACTACGGCCTGGTTGCAGAGAAGGCCCGCGGCCAGGTGCTCTGCGCCTACGTCGACGGGCGGATCCCGGATGCCGAGCCGCTGGCCTGGCTGCTGCTCAACCCCGGCCTCGGCGCTCTCGGCTGACCGGGGGTGCTGAGGCGGCTCCGAGCCGGCCCGGGCGGCGGGATCTGCCCGCTTGGACCGCCGTCCCCCCGGCTGGATAGAGTTGCCGCGGTCCACCGGGGCGTAGCGCAGTGGCTAGCGCGCCTGCTTTGGGAGCAGGAGATCGCAGGTTCGAGTCCTGTCGCCCCGACCACTTGTGCCCCCCACCCCGACTAGGCATTATGCCTGGCTGACTAGGCAAAACGCCGCAGGGGCGACAGGCGACCTGCACCCAGAAGAGGCCATGTCAAGACCTCTGGTGCCCCAGTTAAGCCCCAATTGGGGCAAACTTGGGGCAAGCGAAACCCCTAGTCAGAGCGATATACTGGATTTCGGGTTTCCTGCCGATCAGGAGGTCCCCATGGGTCAGGAGCGCCGGTCCTTCGGCAGCATCGAACGCCGGAGTGGGTACTTCCGTGCGCGTTACGTCGGCCCGGATCGGCAGCGCTACGACGCGCCGCACCTGTTCTCGGAACGGATCGACGCCGAGTTCTGGCTGGGCGAGGTGCACCGTTCGATCGAACGGCAGGAGTGGCGTCCGCCGGTGAAGGTGAAGGGCCGGCCGGACGACTTGGACACCCTTGCCGGCTACGCGCGGCACTGTCTGGCTGAGCGCGAGCTGACGCCGCGGACGCGCGAGGAGTACGGCCGGCTGCTGGAGAAGCTGATCGCGCCGACGCTCGGAGCGATCCAGCTGAAGCACCTCGAGCCCGATCGCATCCGGCGTTGGTACTCCACGGTGCTGTCGGCCGACCGTCCGGTGCAGCGCAAGCACGCCTACTCGCTGCTGCGCTCGATCCTGCGCGAGGCTGAGGACGAGGGCCTGATCGACCGCAACCCGTGCCGCGTCCGTAACGCCGGCAAGGTGCGCCGGACGCGCGACATCGAGCCGGCCACACCCGCCGAACTCAACAAGCTGCTGGACCTGCCGCCGAAGCAGGGCCTGCCGGTGGTGCTCGCGGGCTGGTGCGGGCTGAGGTCGGGGGAGGTGCGCGGTCTGCGGCGTCGTGACCTCGACCTCACCGAGGGCGTGGTGCGCGTCCGGCAGGCGGTGACGCGGACGAAGGGCCAGGTGCACGTCGGTGCGCCGAAGACGGCGGCCGGCAGCCGCGATGTCGGCATCCCGCCGCATCTGATTCCGTACCTGGCGAAGTACGTCGCCGCGCTCCCGGTGACCGGACGCGACGGCTTCCTCTTCCCGGGCGGAGACGGCGTCTCGCCGATGTCGGAAAAGGCGCTGCGCTACGCCTACGGCAAGGCGCGCAAGGTCATCGGCCGGGAGGATCTGACCTTCCACGACATGCGTCACTCCGCGGCCTCGCTGGCCGGCATGACCGGCGCGACGACCGCCGAGTTGAAGGCGATGATGGGCCACGCGACCGCCGGGATGGTCGAGCGCTACCAGCACGCGACGCGGGCGTCCCGATCGCGGTTGGCCGAGAACATGAGCAAGCTCGCCGAACTGTGAGGCCTACTGAGTGGCCCATGGGTCGCGCATGCCGTCCCCGGTCAGTTCCCGGTCGCGCTGCCAATCCGCATCGGTGGGGCCACTGAACAGGTCGGCGATCTCGTCCCAGCGCCTCCAGCGGGTGGGTCCCAAGGGCGCCAGACGGGCACTCGGCCGCCCGGAGACCGTGATGGTGAACTCCTCTCCGGCCTGGGCGCGCCGCACCAACTCAGCGGCGTTCTGGCGCAGCTCGTTCAGGTCCATGCGACTCCTCCCTTCACGGGGTTGGCTGTGGGTGACCGTACCTGGTACTGCGCACACTCACACCGGCTTGTCAGCGTCCGTAGACAGGCATGACGGGGATGACCTTCGCGGCGACCTGAATGATCGCCTGGGCTGCGTCGATGGCGTCGGTGACCTCGCGGCCGGTTGCGGTTGCTCCGTCCGGTTCGGGGTAGGCCGAGCTGTTGCGGATCTGGCGCATCCAGCCGAAGGCGCGCACGGCGGGCTGGTTCGGCGGCTCGAGTTGGGCGAGGACCGCCTCCCGGAGCACGGCGTGGCCGCCTTCACCGCTGCCGGGCCGCAGTCCCTGGTTGACCAGGATGGCGGTGAGGGCCTTGCGAGCGGCATCGTAGGCGGCGGTGAACGCGGTGATGGTGTCGTCGGTGGTCGCCAGGACGGCGGCGGACTGGACGGCCTTCCGAGCTTGTTCGAGGAGGACTTGGGCGTGCTGCTGGTTGGGGGTGACGCGTTCGAGCCGGCCTTGCGCTATGAGTCGATCGATGTCGGCGCGGCCTTGCTCCCATCGGGTGACGGACATGAGTCAGGTCCCTTCGGCTTGGTGGAGTTTGTCAATCAGCGTGATGAGGGGACGTTCCTGGACGGTTGCGACGAACGGATCGGTGCCGGCGAGCCAGGTGGCGCGATCGACCACAGTGGCGTTGACCGGCCTACGCAGGGTCTTCGAAGCGTCTTCGGCGAGTTCGTAGAGGTCGGTGCGGGGTGGCTCTCCGACGACGAGGAGGTCGATGTCGGCGGGGGGTTGTCCGGGTGCGCCGGTTGCCCGCGCGGCCCAGGAGCCGTAGATCGCGGCGTAGTCGACGCCGTCGAGATTCGCTAGGTGTTGGCGCAGCACGTGTGCCGGTCCGAAGGTGATGGCCAGGAGTGCTGTGAGGGGCTGGGTGGCGGGGTTGTCGGGGTTGGGCATGATGAGTCGTGACCGGCCTTGGCGGCGTTCGAGGACGAAGCCAGTCGCCGTGAGCCGGTCGATCTCTCGAAGCACAGTGGTCTCGGGGATGCTGGTCGCTCGGGCGATGTCGACGATGCTGTGTTCGCCGGGGGAGAGGAAGACCCGCGCGAGGATCTCGCCCTGGGCTTGGGACCGCAGCAGGGGTAGCAGTGCCGGCGCGGAAACCTTCATAAAGTGGAGTATATCACCCGGATAACGGAGGATGCTGTACGGCTGAAGGTCGGGTGGCCAGACCCAGCATGCGGCACGAGGTGGCAGATCTTCACATCCCTTGGTCCTTCGGTGTCCGGATCGGGCCCCTTCTGAGGCTTAAGGGGGTGCGGAAGGAGTTCACCATGGAACAGCAGCGCTACGAGTCCCTGACCCAGGCGGCCGAGCGGACGGGGATCAGCCGGAAGACCCTGCGACGCCGGATCGCGTCCGGTCAACTGCCGGTCTTCTCCAGCGGACGGCGCATCCTCCGCGTCCGGCCCGAGGACGTCGACGCGATGCTGCGTCCGTTCTGGCTCGGGTGAGCGATCCGTTCAGGCCACTGACGAGGCCAGCGCGTCGAGATCGGCTCGCATTCGGGCAATGACAGCCTGCGGGCTCTCACTCGGCGAGGCCAGTTCGCGGAGCAGCAGATCGCGGGCGAGCGTGGACGCGGGCACCGCGAGCCGTTCGGCAGCGGCGGTGAGTGCGGAGAACTCGTCGTCGTTGAGCCGCACCTGAAGAGTCTTGACCCGGTTGTGGCCGCGCGTGACCTTCGCCTCCGGTCGGATCGCAGTGTCCGGGTTCTGCTCGGAAGCCACCGCTTCGGCTGCAATCAGCTTCTCTGCTCCCATGGTTGGCCCCTCTCCTGGCACGGAGCGTATTACGCGCGCAATACGAAGCGCCACGACTGCACCGGTTCCGCCCGGCGAGCGGTCCTACACTGGTGCGATGGACGCCGGCCGCGATGAACTGCATCAGCTCATCGACCAAATGTCTGACCACGAGGTCGCCAGCTTGCTCGCGCTGGCCCGGAGAACTGAGAGCCACGGCCGGCGAACCGGCTCATGGCCGCCAGCCTTCTTTGCCTTCGGTCCGGCCAGCGATGGCCGGCGCGATACCTCTGACCGCGTCGATGAAGCGCTCGCCGAAGGCTTCGCTCAGCACTGAGGCCCTGTGGGAAGCGCAACGCGGTCTCTGGGCCGGCCCTCCCTGTGGTGTTGCCTCAGATCTGCAAGTTTCGAAGCTCAGATCTGCGAGTTCCGGAGTCTGCTAGCCGCGCGCTGGTGCTGCTGCGGACACGACTGTCATGGATTGAGCTGTGCTTCAGAAGCGCCTGACCGCCAGGAAGGAAAGCGTGCTCAGTGCTTCGAGCCGTCCACGCGCTGGAGGTAGTGATCGACCAGGTTCCGCATGGGATCGTCGATGGTCGGCAGATCGCGGTTGTAGAGCAACCCGGTGGCGAGCTGCATGGTCAGCTCGTCGAGAAGGGTGACCCACTCCGAGACGTCCCGCTTGTGCGAGCGCCGCGGCGACGTGATGGCCTGGTCGACGGTCTCGGGGGAGACGGAGCGCGCCGTCCGGATCATGGCGTCCGAGAGGATCTGGCGGTCTCCAGCGGGGGCGCTCAACCCTTGTTCTTCGACGCGGGCGAGCACGTCCATGAGCAGTTCGGGCCGGCTCGCGACCATCGAAATGACAGTGTCGCGATCGAGGTTCCGTTCGATCTCCTGGCGCCGTTCCTTCTCCCAATCGCTGAGCCGTGCGGTCGGTGAAACGACCTTCACGACCTCGGGTTTGACCCCGACTATCGCGTTCCCGCGGCGCTCGATGGACGCCTCGACCCGGCATCGGGCCGAGCACCAGACCGGACGCCGGCCGCGTCCCTTGTATGTCACCGGAGCGCCGCAGCGAGGGCACTTGAACGTCTTCGCTGGATCGCGGATCACCTCTCGCATGCGAAGCTCCTAGTGGGACAGATGTTGCATTTCATACTAACGAAATGTGGAAGTGCATGCCAGAGGTGTGTGATGCTTCTGGTTACATCGAACGCGGGGGCGTTCGTAATGCAATGACTGGTTGGAACGCTCGTCCTTCGGCCGGGCCAGCCGGGATGCGTGCCCATGTCAAGAGACTCGCTCTTGCCCTTCCCTGCGCGGTGGGACAGATGAGTGTGTCAAGCCAGGCGGCCCCGTTGCTCGTCGACGGGCACTACAGTCGGCGCGCTGGCGTCGGTACGTCGCACACGGGCAGCCGCCGTGGTCCAGCGTGACCTCGTGCATATTGACAAGGTCTCCACGGCGGATGGGAGTTGCGGCGGGGCGCGTCCCGAAGTCGCTGAGGCGTTCTCGGTGGGTTCCGCCAGGAGCTGGCCCGTTAGGTCTACGTAGCCAGCGCCTGCAAGGGCGAGTGCTGCCAGCGTCCGCTAGCGCCGCTTGCGCTTCTTCCACTTTGGGGAGCGCTGGCTGGCGCGACGCCTCAGCCTCAGAGTGGTAGGTGCTAGATCGTCGAAGGGAATCACAGGAAACGGGCTGGCCGACATTAGGGGGGTGATCAGCGGGTCGCTCGTCACCACGGCGCCTGACAAGTGCCAAGGAGCACCGTCGCTATCGACGTCAAGGTGCTGGACGACTTCGCTGAGGTGCTGGCGCAGCCAGTCGACGCGTCTGCTGTGGAGCTCGATCGTCGGCTTCTTCCCTCTCTTGCCTGCGAACAGCTTTTCGAGTTCGGCGGCGATCTCGCCTGGTGTCCTCGCGACCTCGAAGTCCTTCGCCTCGACGGCAATGATCGACCTGGTCCTGGGGTGGGCCGCGAGCACGTCGATGTCCCCGAGGTCGTGGCCGAGGGAATCAGCGATGGGGTGCCTTCCGATCTTCTTCACAGAAAGTCGTGTGGTCATACCGAGGGTCTGAAGCTTGTCTGCTACCGAGCGGGCGAAGGCATCGTTGATCCTGCCCCGAGCCTCGGAGATGCACCGCTGCATCTCGGTCGTTCTTGCGCGGCCCTGCAGTCGTCCTGACAGCAAGTTGTCGACCCAGTACGCTCCGAGCCTGTAGATGCTTCGGAAGCCGAAGACCAGTTCCTGACCTTGGAGCACGACGGGCCGCCTCACGTACGACATGTCGCGGTTAAAGCGCCACGGCCAGGCGTCCTGTTTGATACCGAGGAACGAATCCCGCTCGGTGAGGGTGATTCCACTGAAGACGACCGACACCACCTCTTCCGGAAGGCCTCGGGCTGTCGACACTCTTGAGATGGCCAGTGAGCGCTCGATGCGGGTCACGCGGTCAGCTGTGGCTAGGTCGAGCAAACCACCACAGACCTCGCGGAGCTCGGTGAGGGTGAACCCAAACTCGGCCCGCATGGCAGGCTCGCTGCGGGAAATGAAGGCAGGGACGTCGAATTTGTCACTGACATCTTCAGCTTCGTCGCTCAGCGCGGACCGAACTGATCGCATCCCTGAGTTCGTGGCGTAGGTGTCCATGGCTGAAGTCACCGGTTCCTCCCGGCTGACCCCCAGGCGCCCAGAGCCGAGGACGGCGACCTCGAAGTCGGCGAGACCGTAGTGGAGGAAGTCTGAGGTCGTGGCTCTCTGGATGATCTCGCTCGCGATGCCCAAGACGCGGTAGTAGTCGAGCACCTCGATCTTGGATTGCCCATCTGGTGGTTGCGCGGCCACGTACTCGATCAAGAAGCGATTCGCGCGTTGCGCGGTCGCGCTTGCCTTTCGGTGGTCAACCAACTCGGTGACGGTGCCCGACCGTTCCCCGAAGCACGCCAAACGCGACTTCAGCAGCATGCTGTTGAACTTGGCGTCGTGGAGAAGGGCCTCGTTCTGTACGACGAGAAAGTCGAGCAGGGTGCGCTTATCGTACGGGGCGATCTCGGCCTCGAGCCGAGCGAAGAGGTGCCCAACGGCCGCGTTGAGCACCTGGACCCGCTGTTCGCCCCTGAGGTCGCCGATCGAGAAGCCACCTCCAGTCGGAGACCGGAGCCACTGGCCCAACTCGTCGAGCAGCTGAGCGGTGATCTGGTCGTGTCCCTTCAGGGCGCGCGGAAGGTCCTCGGAGAGCATGTCCGGCGCACGATTCTGGTCGAAGGCGTTCATCATCCGTTTCGAGCCCAAGGGCGCGACCGCGTCAAGGCTCGAACCCACATCGGTGCTCGCGGCTCCGAAGAGATTGGTCAACAGGGCCGTCACGAGCTCTCGCTCCGCAGTGTTTGCTGGCTCCTGAAGCAGGGCGACGAACGTCTCCGTGAACTCCAGGGTGTATCCGTTCTCCACCTTGCCCATCCGCACCGCGGGATCGGTCCGTGAGTAGTCGTGAATAGTTCTCCATGACTCCGGATCGGTTAGTCGGACCGTCAACTCGGTTGTCGCGGTCGTTAGGCGGCCGTCGGTTCGGTAGGCGCACTCCCGTATCCAGTAGGCGACACATTCAAGAAGAGTCAGCTCCACGCCTACGAACTCGGTCTCGCTCCGGTCGAGCGTGATGAAGACTGATTGCTCTCGCATCTCGACGACGTAGCCGACGTAGGAACTGGTCGGCTCGATAACGAAGACTTCTGGCGCATCTCGCTCGTACAACCGGTGGGCTTGAATGATCGGGGGGTTAGGAATCGGCGGAACAACTCCGTGCCGGTCCGTCTCCACGTGGTACTTCTGGCGAGGGTACAAGCCGTCTCCAGGCTGAAAGACTGTGAATGTGGGTACATCATCATCCGAGAGGTAGAAAGACTTCTCGTGATCCATATAAGAACAGAATTCGTCGAGGATATCGGTGGACATCGACTCCCCCGGCCGTTGGTCAATTGCCTCGGCGAACAGCAATAAGCCCAGAAGTCCGTCTGGTTCCTGATGCATGATCACTTCGAGGTCGTCGGAGCGAGCTATGAGCATAGGGTCAGCGCCGTCGACATTCGGGATGCCCCAGAAGGCCGCTCGGCCGGGGCTGTCGATCAGGACTAGGTGTAGCAGTTCCTCTGCCGACGAGTAGGTACGACGGTTGCTCGGAGACACGAGGTCGATGAGGTGGGCCAGTGCCGGCCCTGTGTCATAGGACGCCCACACCTCCGACTCCCAGTCGACAAGCGGGTCAGTCGCGACCATCAGGTGAAGGTCGCGCTTCGAGTCGATCTTCAAGAGATACCGGCTCATGACGGTGCTCTGCTCCAGCAAGTCAGGAGAGGAGTCGCTTGGAAGGAGCCTCATGAACCGGCGCAACGCAGCTTCCCGCAGCCGTGCGCCGAGTTCTTCGAGTTGGCCCGCCTGGTCCGCAAACCTCAAGAGATGGAACCGGATGGTGATCAGTAGATCAAGCGGCAGCGCGACGCGATAGCCGTCCGCAAGCCGAAGGAATGGCCGTACATAGAGGCGATCATCGGTTATGTCGTCGGCGCACGGATCGTCCAGCTCACCTGGATCAAGTGCGAACGTGTCGACAACCATACGTAGCCAGCTGCCGTGAGCATCCAGTTCGTCGTTCGAGATGAACGTCGCCTCCGCCAGTGCACGTAGCCGTGACGCGCTTGGGACGTCGATTGCGGCTCTGGCTGACCCTTCTGGCGAAGTGCCTCGCGCGAGCCCAGCTCGCCGAAGCACGATGTCACTCACGGTGAGGAGACCCTGGACCAGCTGGCGTGCCGGGACTCGCAGGTCGTCAGGCATCCATCGCTCACGGAAAGCGGCATCCATCAGATCCTCAAGGTCCGCCACGGTGTGCTCGCCCGACCCAGCTGATACGAGATAAGGCCCCCCACTGAAGCTGATGCTGCGTACCAGCACCTCCGAGTATGGGTCTTCCTGCATCAATATGCCGTCGCCCCCGATGTCGTCCTGCCTCAGGAGAGAGCGAATAGCGCTTGGGCTCGCCGGAGGAGCCCCCGAAGCGTCCAGCGACATGCCCATAGCCGCGAGCCGATGCAGGCGGACAAGTCGGGACGCATTCGTGGGAAGCAGCATCAGCGCAGCGGCAGCGGCGACAACAGAGGGGCCGTCGACGCCCCGCGGCACAGAACCTGTGCGAATGCCGACCATGAGCCCATCATCGCAGGCGCCAGCGACAGTGGCCGCTGGATACGTCGGCGAGTCGCCGCCTAGGGAAATGCCTATCGGGCCGGACTGCGCAAGAATCTGAGAAGAGTGGATCCCAATCAGTGAGGCCGGCACGCCGCAGACCTCCAAAACCATGGCGTCTGGAACGCCCGCTTATAGATCACGACGGAAGCAGCTCATGACTGGAAGCCCCCGGTGGGAGTCGGACGGGTGGGCCTACCATCCCACCAACGTCGATGAGGTCCTATTCGCACTCAACCGGATTGGCACGTGGGGCCGAGGTCGACGATACGCCTTCCGTGGGGTGAAGAACCATCAATGGCCGATCCGGAGCTCGCTCCAGATCTTCATGAGGGATCAGATTGGCGAGTTCTCTGTGTCAAGCGAGACGCGGGTGCGCGAAGTTGAGCGCCAGATCATCACGCTGGCGCGCGACTGGAAGGTCGATGATGGCGGCGATGCCTCTGATCACGCGGTCCTTGCTCGCCTGCAGCACCACGGGACGCCGACTCGCCTCGTCGACGTGACCTCGGACCCTATGACTGCTCTGTGGTTCGCGACCGAGCCCCACGACGAGTGGGGAGCGCACGGAGTCGTGTTCGCGTTTGACATCACGAGCATGGATGAGCTCGTGTCAAATCCCGCTCCATCCGCACCAACGTATGGATCCATCGCGGATCCCCGAGGCTGGCATTACGAGCACGCCATCGAACAATCGACGACTAGGTACCGGCCGTTCGTTGTCCGCCCCTATCCGCGCGATCATCGTATGGCCGCGCAACAGGGCTTCTTCCTGGCTGGCGTAACGCCAGAAGATCCCGAAATCCGAGGCGTCGACGCCTTCCCGCTCACCGCTGAGGCGCCGGGCGCCGTTCGGCTCTCCCAAGTCCTTGGGATGGGTGGCCGGCAGCGGGGCTTCCCGGCACGGATCCCCTTCGTGGCGGTGATCGTTCCGAAGAGCCTGAAGGGCCCAATCCGAAACGCACTCGCTTCCACTTGGGACCGTCGACGCGAAACGCTCTTCCCCGACCTCGCCGGTCTCGCCGATGCGATCAAGGCTGAGCCGCACAGAGCCACGCGTCCAGCTTGACCGACCAACGTTGCACCGTCCGGACCGCTGGACGCGTCGACCGTGACGGAGATCCATTTGTTACACCGAACGCGCCCATGGTCGCGTCACAGGATCCGCTTGAGGAGCATGGGGGCGCACAGAGGCCGCAGCGACGGGCGACAGGTTCACATGCTGGAATCTCTGCCCCAGATAAGCCCCAACTGGCGGGCAAAGTCGTCGGATCTCACGTATCGCACCTAGTCAAACCCCAGTTCCGCGCGCTCATCCCTCCGGTTCGAGTCCTGTCGCCCCGACCACGCGATCTCTCGGACGCCGGGTAACGC
>MTLC01002596.1_pt1 | contig 10447 bp, 9 predicted proteins | sample 1982451 | NCBI WGS metagenome assembly MTLC01 (sample SAMN05710165, study PRJNA340218) | biofilm metagenome | isolation source: sample SPH anode biofilm adapted to +100 mV | place: USA | collected 2012-02-03 | reverse complement strand
CCCTCAAGATGGTGTGTCTACCAATTCCACCACTTCGGCGTTGAAGAACCACTCTTCTATCATTAGCTGAGCGCGAAGTCAACAAAATAAACCCAGGTTGTGGAATTTTGTCAGCTCACGTACTGGTTCATTTACTTCGCGCTGCGGCGCGGCGAGCCGGTCGGGATAACCGGTCCTTCCGTCGGGTCTCGCTGTGGCGTCCCCTGCGCCCAACGCTCGTGCAGCGGTGACGCCAGCGGGATATCGGCTCCTTCAGCGGGATCGCGCCCCGGTGTTAAGTCCAAGCTTTCGAAGCGGCTGCTCATCGTGTCCTGGTGCTGCCTGTCGAGTGCTTCGGCTGCGTTCGATTTGGTGTGTCTTTTCATATGACCTCCTTTCCCCCTCCGCCAAGGCTACGGGGGACAGGTACCCCCTTCGGGGAGGCGCGCTACGCGGGGCAAGGCCCTGGTGATCTTGCACCTGGACCTCCTGCCTTTTGCCTGTAGTTATTTTACTCCGGTTGTGGTGAGGGGTGCTAGAGGGGAGGGGGAGGCAAAGTGGGGAGCGGAAATGAAAAAAGGGCTACGGTGTGTACCGTAACCCTTTGATCTTTTCTGGTGCCGAAGACGAGACTCGAACTCGTACAGGCTATCGCCCGCCACCCCCTCAAGATGGTGTGTCTACCAATTCCACCACTTCGGCAGGAAGAACCAGATTTTTAACATTACTCGTGAGAGATGTCAACAGCAAATCTCTAATTAATTACTTTGCCGGTGCTGCGGGTGCCGCCGGTGCTGCGGGTGCTGCCGGGGCCGCAGGTGCTGCGGGCGCGCCAGGTGCTGCCGGTGCGGTAGCGGGTGCACCCGGTTTCATCGGCTGCTGCAGCGGCATGCCGCCCATGGGGGCCGGCTTGGCCTTGGGAGCCTTGGACATGATGGACGAACCGCCGCCTTTGCCGGAGATGAAGGCGAGGGAGAGGGAGGTCAGCATGAAGATTACTGCGGCGTAAGTGGTCAGCTTGCTCATGAAGGTGTTGCCACCGCCTGCGCCGAACACGGACTGGCTGCCGCTGGCGCCAAACGATGCCCCCATCTCGGCCCCTTTGCCGGACTGCAGCAAAACGACCACGATAAGCGCGAAACAGACCATGACATGCAGAGTTACCAGTAGAATAGTCATTAAAAAACTAACCTCCGAAAGTGTTCAAAGAGACTGCTAATAGTACATCTAGTGTACAAAGAGTCTATTTAACATACTTGTGCAAAATTACCAAGCACTATTCACCAAACCGGACGATCGAGGCAAACGATGCCCCCTTGAGGCTTGCACCTCCCACCAGGGCGCCGTCGATGTCCGGGCGACCCATGAGTCCCTTGACGTTCTCGGGCTTCACCGAACCGCCGTAGAGGATGCGCACCTTGTCGGCCGCGTTTTTCCCGAGTAGCTGCGCTACGACGCCGCGGATGAAGGCGTGCGCCTCCTGCGCCTGGTCGTCGGTGGCTACCTTGCCGGTGCCGATGGCCCAGACCGGTTCGTAGGCGATGATGACCGCTGCGAACTGGGTTTCCGTGAGCCCTTCGAGCCCCCCCTTCACCTGGCGCTCCAGCACCTTAAAGGTGTTGCCGGCCTCGCGTTCCTCGAGTGTCTCGCCGATGCAGAAGATCGGCACCAGGGCACCCTTGAGCGCCGCCTTGATCTTCTTGTTCACCATAGTGTCGGTCTCGCCGAAGTACTGCCTGCGCTCGGAGTGGCCGATGATGACGTGGCTTGCACCGGCATCGAGCAGCATGCGCGGCGATACCTCGCCGGTGTAGGCCCCTTCTTCTTCCCAGAAGACGTCCTGTGCGGCGAGGTTTATGCCGGTGCCGGCAAGAGCGGCGGGGAGGGCGGGGAGCACGGTGAATACCGGCGCCACCACGATCTCGACGTTATCAACGCCGGTGACCAACGGCGCGAGCTCCTCGATCAGGGCGAGCGCCTCGTCCTTCGTTTTGTACAGTTTCCAGTTGCCTGCTATGACCGGCTTGCGCATCTAATCCCTCCTCAATGACAGATCAGAATAAAATGTAGGGTTCAGAAAAGGGTCGAGGTCGATGGCCTTGGCTTGTCAGCCGCAACCCTCGCCCCGCCCTCGTCTTTTACTTGTGCCCCTTGTCCTCGAGCACCTTGATGCCGGGGAGCTTCTTACCTTCCAGAAGCTCGAGGAAGGCGCCGCCGCCGGTGGAGATGTAGCTGATCTTCGCGTATTCGCCGGCGCGGTGCACCGCGACGTCGGTGTCGCCGCCACCCACTATGGTGAGCGCGTAGGAGTTGGCCACGGCGGAGACCATGGCGAAGGTGCCGCGGGAGAAGGCGTCCATCTCGAAGACACCCATCGGGCCGTTCCAGACGATGGTCTTCGAGTTCTGCAGCGCCTCGGTGAAGAGGGTGACCGTTGCGGGGCCGATGTCGAGCGCCATCCACCCTTCCGGGATCTCCTGGATCGGGGTGACCTTGGTCTCTGCGGCCGGGTTGAACTGGTCCGCGACGACGCAGTCGACCGGGAGGTAGAACTTGACCCCCTTCTGACGCGCCTTCTCGTAGGTCTTCATCGCGGTCTCGATCAGGTTGTCCTCGACCAGCGACTTCCCTACGTTGTAACCCATCCCCTTCAGGAAGGTGAAGGCCATGCCGCCGCCGATGATGATCTTGTCCACCTTGTCGCACAGGTTCTCAAGCACCTCGATCTTGCCGGAAACCTTGGCGCCACCAAGGATGGCGACCAGCGGGCGGATCGGGTTCTTCATCGCCTTCTCGAAGTAGTTCATCTCGTTCTTCATCAAAAAGCCCGCAGCTACCACCGGGAAGAAATCGGTGATCGCCTCCACGGAGGCGTGGGCGCGGTGCGACACCGCGAAGGCGTCGTTCACGTACACCTCGCAACCGTTGACGAGGGCCTTGGCGAAATCTACGTCGTTTTTCTCCTCGCCGTTGTAGAAACGGACGTTCTCGAGCATGATCACGTCGCCGGGTTGCATGGCGTCGATCATGGCGCGTACTTCGTCACCGATGCAGTCGACGGCGAGCTTCACCTCCTTGCCCAGAAGTCTCGAAAGACGCTTCGCAGCCGGGGCCATGGAGTACTTCTCCTTGCGCTCTCCCTTCGGGCGCCCCAGGTGCGAGGCGAGCACGATCTTCGCTTTGTTGTCCAGCGCGTAGTTGATCGTGGGGAGCACCGCGCGGATCCTCGTGTCCTCGGTGATGTTCTGGTGCTCGTCCAGCGGCACGTTGAAGTCGACGCGCATGAACACTTTCTTGCCGGCAAGGTTTTCGATTTCATCGATGTAGCGAATTGACATGATTCCTCCTCGTTGCACTAAAAATAAACGGGGGGGCGACTGCTCCCCCCCCACGGTTTGTCATAAGCTCCGCGCCTGTCAGAGCATGATTCTCATAAGCCCCACCACACGGCTGGAGAAGCCCATCTCGTTGTCGTACCAGGAGATGACCTTGACCATGGTACCGTCGATCACCTTGGTGCAGGAGGCGTCGACGATGGAGGAAAGGGGGTTGCCGTTGAAGTCGGTGGATACGAGCGGCTCCTCGCAGAAGCCGAGAATACCCTTGAGCGGCCCGTCGGCGGCGGCCTTGAGCGCCGCGTTCACCTGCTGCGCGTCCGTCGTCTTCGAGAGCGTGGCGACCAGGTCCACCACGGAGACGTTCGGGGTCGGCACGCGGATCGCCATGCCGTCCAGTTTCCCCTTGAGGGCCGGAAGCACGAGGGATACCGCCTTGGCGGCGCCGGTGGTGGTGGGGATCATGGAGAGGGCCGCGGCTCTTGCACGGCGCAGGTCTTTGTGCGGCAGGTCGAGGATGTTCTGGTCGTTCGTGTACGAGTGGACCGTGGTGACGAGGCCCCTCTCGATGCCGAAGCTGTCCTGGAGCACCTTGGCGACCGGGGCAAGGCAGTTGGTGGTGCAGGATGCGTTGGAGACGATATGGTGCTTGTTCTTGTCGTACTCCTTGTCGTTCACGCCGAGCACGACGGTGAGGTCGGGGTCGGTGGCGGGGGCCGAGATGATCACTTTCTTCGCCCCGGCGGTCAGGTGCTGCGCCGCCTTCTCCCGCGCGGTGAAAAGGCCGGTGGATTCGAGGACGATGTCGATCCCCATATCCTTCCACGGGAGCTCGGCGGGGTTTCTCACCGCGAGCACCTTGATCGCCTTGCCGTTCACGACGATGGTGTCGCCGTCGACGGAAACCTCACCGGGGAACTTGCCATGTACGGAATCATACTTTAACAGGTGCGCCAGGGTCTTGGCATCAGTCAGGTCATTGATCGCAACGAATTCAAATTCTTGCGTGCCCGCAGCTGCCCTAAGTACACAACGTCCGATTCGGCCGAATCCGTTAATCGCCACTCTTAAAGCCATGTGCTCCTCCCGTTAATTAAGTATTCCTTCACAATTGGGCATACTAACAGCCGATGTGGTGGTCGTCAAGATTTTATTCAAGATAATTCCGGGATTGTCGATAGCGATGAAGAGCCGGTATAGGCAGGGTTTTTACGGTTAATCGAGAACTTGCGATCCGTATTTTATCGGTGAATAAATACACATAATAATTGACTTTTCGCAGAAGTATAAATTATGCTGGCGTGGACCATGATGCGCACCATTTTCCACCACGCGGGCTGCTGGACATTTACTTGATGAAAATGACACTGGAAAAACGCATCCTTCTCTTCTCCTTCCTGATCCTCTTCCTTACTATCTTCATTAGTTCAGGTATGGACATCATGGCGTTGCGCAAGGACCAGGTGAGCGCGCTCAACCTGCGCTCCAAGGGTCTCGCCGTGGCGCTTAAGTCCAACATCGAGAAGGTGTTGAACCTGGGGCTCGAGCTGAAGGACATGACCGGGGTCTCCGAGAAGTGCCGCGAGATCATCGAGGGGAATCCGGACATCGCTTACTGCGTGGTGACCGACCTCGGCGGGCGCGTGCTTTTCGCCAGCGATCCTCGTTTCATAGCCATGCCGCTGCAGCCGCAGCCGCAGAAGGAGGAGTCGCGCCCCGGCGACGAACCGGTCTACAAGCGGCGGGTCTCCATGGTGTTCGACGGGGCCCACAACTCTTATTACGACAACGCCGTCATGGTGATGAGCCCCTACGGCAAGCCGATCGCCCAGGCGCACGTCGGATTCAGCGAACAGGTCGTCTTCGACAAGATGCGCGGCATGGTGCTGAAGACCCTCCTGCTGCTCGCCTTCTCCCTGATCACCTCCTTCACCCTCATCATGCTCTTCATGCGGCGCTACGTAACCCAGCCGATCTCGGTCCTTTTGAAAGGGGTGAAGCAGATCTCCGAGGGGGCCTTCGACACCCATATCGGCGAGGTGCAGGTCGACGAGTTCAACGAGCTCGCGAGAAACGTGAACATCATGTCGCAGTTCCTGAAGAACAGGGACGCCGAGATCAAGAAGAACTACCAGGACATGGAGCGGACCTTCGAGGAGCTGCAGGCCTCCTACCGAAAACTGGAGACCCTCTCCACCGACCTCGAGCGCTCCGAGGAGCTGTACAAGTCGCTCATGGAGGACGCAAGCGACGCCATCGTGGTGATCGGGGCGGACGACTCGATCCGCATGGTGAACAAGATGGCGGAGGAGTTCTTCGGCTACGAGGCGAAAGAGCTCGTCGGGCTTCCGCTCACAAAGATGCTCCTGCTTCTGAACATCGGCAACATCCCGAAGGTGCACCGGATCTTCCGCGAGGCCTCCGAGGGGGCGCACATCGCCGAGGAGATGCAGCTCTCCAAGAAGGAGGGGGGCGCCATGGTCGCCATGCTGCACGCCTCCAGCATCAAAAGCGGCTCCGAGACCCTGGTTCAGGCCATCTTCCGCGACGTGACGCGCGAGCGCGAGATCATCCTGAACCTGGAGAAGAGCTCCGCCGACCTCGCGCGCCTGAACCGGATGAAGGATTCCTTCCTGGGGCTCGCCTCGCACGAGCTGAAGACGCCGCTCACCGTCATCATGGGGTACTCGGAACTCATCACCACCGATCTCGCCGACAAGGTGGACAAGACGGTGCTCGAGATGGTGGTGAACATCGCGAACGCCGCCTCCCGCCTGGACAACATCATCAAGGACATGGTCGACGTTTCGATGATCGACGAGAAGAGGCTGCAGTTGAAGGTGGAGGACATCCAGCTGAACCGTCTCATCGAGGCCTCGGTGAACGAACTGCGCTTTTTCTTCTCGATGAGAAAGCAGGAGGTGGTGCTGAACCTCGACGAGTCGCTCCCCTCGATACGCGGCGATGCGCTAAGGCTCATGCAGCTACTCTCGAACATCCTTGGAAACGCCATCAAGTTCACCCCGGACGGCGGGCGCATCACGGTGAGCAGCTCCGCGAAGTACCTTTTGCGCGGCCCCGCGGGGTCGACGGAAGGGCGCGAGCATCACCTGTTCCTGGAGATCACCGTCACCGACACTGGTATCGGCATAGACCGCGAGGACCAGCTGCGCGTTTTCGACAAGTTCTACGAGGTGGGGAACATCCAGGAGCACTCAAGCGGCAAGGTGGCCTTCAAGGCGAAGGGGGCGGGGCTTGGCCTCTCCATCGCCAAGGGGATCGTCGACATGCACGGCGGCGAGATCTGGGTCGAGTCCACCGGCTACAACCCGGAGCGCTTCCCGGGCTCCACTTTCCACATTCTGCTCCCGCTGGCCCCCGGTCTGGGCGAGGGGAACACCGACTACAGCAGGCTCCTGCGTTAAGCAAAACTCAGCAACTTCATCTTGAATCCGCCACCCGTTTCCTGTATAAAAATAAGGTTTTTCTGCCGTTCATGAGCCCTGTGCGGGCGATGCGCGAATTCTCGGAGGGATGGATGAGGCTCAGCCTCCTGGCAAGTGGCAGCAAGGGGAATTCCCTGTTTCTGGAAACCGATGCCTGCCGTTTGCTGATCGACGCCGGCCTCTCCGCTCGGGAGACGATGACCCGGCTCGCCTCAATCGGCGTCGACGCCGACACCCTGGACGGCATCATGGTGACGCACGAGCACGGCGACCACATTCGCGGCGTGGGAGCGCTCGCCAGGCGCCTGAAGATCCCGGTGCTCTGCTCGAGCCTTTTGCTGCAGGCGGCGCGCCACACCATCGGCAAGGCCGAGTTCATCGAGTTCGAGGCCGGTTCCCCCTTCGCCTTCAAGGGGGTGTCGATCGACCCCTTTCCGGTCACCCATGACGCCTGCGATCCGGTCGGCTTCCGCATCGAAAGCGGCGAGGGGTGCATCGGTTTCGCAACCGACCTCGGGATCGCCACCCGGCTCACCCAGGAGAAGCTCAAGGGGTGCCGCGCGCTGGTCCTAGAGTTCAACCACGACGAGCAGATGCTGCAGGACGGGCCGTACCCATGGCATCTGAAGCAGCGCATCCGCTCCCGCCACGGGCACCTCTCCAACACGGAGGGGGCGAACCTTTTGGAGGAGATTCTGCACCCAGAGCTGCAGGGGGTCTTCCTCTCACATCTCTCCGAGGTGAACAACGATCCGGCGCTGGCCTTTGCCGCCGCCGACGGGCTTTTAAAACGCCAGAACCTGTGCGGCCCCGACCTCTTCGTCGGCTGCCAGCACAAGGTCTGCGGCGTATTCTCCGCTTGATCCTTTGCGCCGGGCGTCGGTAGGGGAGTCCTCCCCAGTGACGCGCGGTGCAGCTGTTTTCGCCATACCAAAAACTAGACATGCAAGAAGGGGGAACTATTCGTGATCGAACGTTACAGCCGTCCTGAAATGACCCGCATCTGGGAACCGGAAAACCGCTACCGCAAGTGGCTCGAAATCGAGATCTACGCCTGCGAGGCGCACGCCGAGATGGGGCGCATTCCCAAGGACGCCGTCGCGCGCATACGTGCCAAGGCGAGCTTCGACGTTGAGCGCATCGACGAGATCGAGCGCACGGTAAAGCATGACGTCATCGCCTTTCTCACCTCGGTTGCCGACTACATCGGCGACGACTCCCGCTTCGTTCACCTGGGGCTCACCTCCTCCGACATCCTCGACACCTCCTTCGCCATGCTCCTCAAAGAGGCGGGCGAACTGATCATCTCCGACATCAAGCGTCTCATGGCGGTCATCAAGACCCGCGCCTTCGAGCACAAGATGACCCCGCAGATGGGGCGCTCGCACGGCATCCACGCCGAGCCGGTCACCTTCGGCCTCAAGATGGCGCTTTGGTACGACGAGATGGCCAGGAACCTGAAACGCATGGAAGCGGCCCTGGAGACCATCTCCTACGGCAAGATCTCCGGCGCGGTCGGCACCTTCGCCAACATCGACCCGCAGGTCGAGGAGTACGTCTGCAAGAAGGCAGGCCTCAAGCCCGCTCCCTGCTCGACGCAGGTACTGCAGCGCGACCGTCACGCCGAGTACTTCACCACCCTCGCCATCGTCGCCTCCTCCATCGAGAAGTTCGCCGTCGAGATCAGGCACCTGCAAAGGACCGAGGTGCTCGAGGCCGAGGAGTTCTTCAGCAAGGGGCAGAAAGGGTCCTCGGCGATGCCGCACAAGCGCAACCCGGTACTCTCCGAGAACCTGACCGGTCTTTCCCGCCTGATGCGCGGCTACGCCCTCTCCGCCATGGAGAACGTGCCGCTTTGGCACGAGCGCGACATCTCCCACTCCTCGGTAGAGCGCATCATCGGCCCGGACGCCACGGTGACGCTCGACTTCATGCTGAACCGCGCCATCGGGCTCATCGAGAACCTCGTGGTTTACCCCGAGAACATGATGAGAAACCTGAACCAGATGCGCGGCCTCATCTTCTCCCAGCGCGTGCTTTTGAAGCTCGCCGAGGCGGGTGCTTCCCGCGAGAAGGCGTACGCCCTGGTGCAGAGAAACGCCATGAAGGTGTGGGAAGAGGGTAAGGACTTCCAGACCGAGCTCTTGAACGACAAGGAGGTGGCCGGTTTCCTCCCCCCCGAGGAGATCAAGGAAGCCTTCGATCTCGGTTACCATCTGAAGCATGTCGACACCATTTTCACGAGGGTCTTTGGTGGATAGCATCCTGTACTACCTGGCGCCCGACGAGATGGATCCCTTCCTTCTCTTCTGGGGCAAGCAGGCACTCATCTCCGCCGTCATCATCGGCGTTTTCTACCTCCTCTCCAGGCTGGCGCAGCAACTGCTGACCAAGGTCGGCACGCGGCTTTGCTCCTTCACGGAGACGGATCTCGACGACAGGATCCTTGAGCGGGTCTCCGGACCCGCCATGCTCCTCGTCAACTGCGCCGGTCTGTACCTTGCCATCAGGCGTCTTCCGCTGCACGACCGGATCGGCATGATCGCCTCTGGGCTTCTCTTCGTGGTGAACATCTCCATCCTCACCGTCATCGCCTACCGCGCCCTCGACGAACTGTTGAAGGCCTACGGGGCGCGGGTGGCCGGTGCCGAGATGAGCCGGCAGCTCATGCCGCTCGTGGAGAAGCTCTGCACCATCTTCCTGGTGGTCACGGCGCTCATCATCACGCTCAAGCATTTCAACTACGACATCCTCTCCCTGGTCACCGCCCTGGGCGTCGGCTCCCTCGCCATCGGTCTCGCCGCGAAGGACACCCTGGCGAACATGATCTCCGGGTTCACCCTGATGATCGACCGCCCGTTCCGCATCGGCGACCGGATCACGCTCGGCGCTCAGACCGGGGACGTGATGGACATCGGCCTCAGGAGCACCAAGATCAAGGGGCTCGACAACACCCTCCTGATCATCCCGAACTCCGAGCTGTGCAACTCCAACCTGATCAACATGGCCTTTCCGGACATGCGCGGCAAAGGGAGGGTGAACATCGGCATCGGCTACGAGTGCGACGTGGCGCGCGCCAAGGAGATCATGGTGCAGACCGCCCTCGACGTTGCCGAGGTGTTGAAGGACCCGGCCCCGGAGGCGTTCTTCGTGAACTTCGGGGACAGCGCCCTGAACCTCTCGCTCTTCTTCTGGGTTCCCGAATACACCCAGGTCTTCGGCGCGCAGGACAAGATCAACAGCGCGCTCCTCAATAGATTCCAGGAAAACGGCATCAACATCCCGTACCCGACGCGGACGGTCATCTATGAAAAGGACACCAACAATGCCCCACAGGATTGAGATCACCCTAAAGGACGAGGTCCGCGACCCGCGCGGCGAACGTATCAAGCGTGAGATCGGACACTTCCTCCATCTCGACGTGGCCGAGGTACGCACCATCGACGTCTACACGGTCGATGCCGAGCTCTCCGCCGACGAGCTGGCGCAGGCTGCCGCCGGCCCCTTCAGCGATCCGGTCATACAGGACTACTCAATCGACAAGCCCGCCGCGGCAGGCTTCGACTTCCTGGTCGAGGTCGGCTTCCGCGCCGGCGTGACCGACAACGTCGGGCGCACCGCCAAAGAGGCGATCGGCTACCTGCTCGGGCGTCAGCTGGCGGCGGGGGAGGGGGTCTACACCTCGGT
>MTLC01000460.1_pt1 | contig 10451 bp, 9 predicted proteins | sample 1982451 | NCBI WGS metagenome assembly MTLC01 (sample SAMN05710165, study PRJNA340218) | biofilm metagenome | isolation source: sample SPH anode biofilm adapted to +100 mV | place: USA | collected 2012-02-03 | reverse complement strand
GCTCCAAGTGCGACTGCGCCAACATCCTCGACATCTTCGCCCTCGACAACATTGTCGCCATCGGCGATCCCGTCTACCCGGTCTACAACGACACCAACGTCATGATCGGGCGCACCGGCGAGGCGGACGATAAGGGTTACTACAAGGGGATCGTCTACCTTCCCTGCACCGAGGAAAACGGGTTCATCCCGTCCCTCCCGACCGGGAAAGTCGACATCATCTACCTCTGCTTCCCGAACAACCCGACCGGTACCGTGGCAAGCAAGGCTGAGCTGAAGAAGTGGGTCGATTACGCCCTCGCCAACGACGCCGTGATCTTCTACGACGCGGCTTACGAGGCCTTCATCACCGATCCGTCCATCCCGCACTCCATCTACGAGGTGGAAGGGGCGAAGAAGTGCGCCATCGAGTTCCGCTCCTTCTCCAAGACCGCCGGCTTCACCGGCGTACGCTGCGGCCTCGTCGTCGTGCCGGAAGAGGTGATGGGGACCACGACAACCGGTGAAAGGTACTCCTTCAACAAGCTCTGGCTGCGCCGCACCACCACCAAGTTCAACGGCGCCTCCTACCCTGTGCAGAAGGCCGCTGCCGCGGTCTACTCCAAGGAGGGGTGGAAGCAGAACAAGGAAATCATCGACTACTACATGGAGAACGCCCGCATCATCCGTGAAGGCCTCGCGGAGGCCGGTCTCACCGTGTACGGCGGCGTGAACGCCCCCTACATCTGGCTCAAGACCCCGGCCGGGCTCTCCTCCTGGGACTTCTTCGACAAGCTCCTTACCGAGTGCAACGTGGTAGGCACCCCGGGCAGCGGCTTCGGTCCCTCCGGCGAAGGGTACTTCCGTCTCTCCGCCTTCGGCAACCGCGACAACGTCATCGAAGCGGTGGAGCGGATCAAGCAGAACCTCAAGTAACAGCAGCATAAAGCATCGACAAAAAAGGCGGCCCCCGATTGGAGGCCGCCTTTTCTTTTGCGTCTTTGAAGGACTTCTATCCCTGCGCTTTCAGCATCCTGGTAAGCTCGCGGCAGAAAGCGGGGAGATCGTCGGGCTTTCTTGAAGTGATCAGGTTGCCGTCCACCAGTACCTCGATGTCCTCGTAGGAAGCGCCGGCGTCGCGCAACTCCGGGGCAACCGACTCGTAGCAGGTGGCCTTGCGCCCCTTGAGAAGCCCTGCGGAAATGAGGATCTGGGGGCCGTGGCAGATGGCGGCGACCGGCTTGTTCGACGACATGAAAGCGCGGACGATCTCTTGGACGGCCGGGGTGTTTCTGATGGCGGCAGGGGCCTTACCGCCCGGTAGCACGAGCACCGCGTAGTCGGCTGGGTTGAGGTCGGTGAAGACCCGGTCCACCGGTACCTCGTAGCCGTGTTTGCCGTGGATGGAGCCGCTTTTCTCTGAGGCGACTACGACGGAGTAGCCGACCTCACGCAAGCGATACAGGGGGACGAGCAGTTCGCTATCTTCGAAGTTGTCTGCGCTAAGGATCAATGCTTTCATGATTCCTCCCATCACGATGATTAATAAGGCGTTGCATAGCCGAGTGTGTAGGTTGTAAACCTCTGTGAAATCGACGCACTCCAGTTTACCATGCCTTTTATACAGCGCATGTGGACGAAAAGAAAAAACTAATAATAAGATGGCGGCGGGATGTTTATGAGACGGGAGGTGAAATCAGGAAGGGGGCACGGCAATTACTTGAGGACGGTGTATCCGCTCCTGGCGTCCCAGCGGTACCCCTTGCCGCTCCAGATCGCCTCGATGGTCTTCCAGTCCAGGCCCAGCCCTTTCATCTCTTCGCAGATGTAGTAGGCGGGCATGATCTCGTCGTCGTCGATGCGTCCGTCGCCGTTGCTGTCGGCCCAGTGGTAGGCGCCGATGTGCACCGAGGTGCTGCCGCCGACGCTTTCGGCGCGGTTGGCTGCCTCGCCGCCGTGGACCACGAGTTCCCCATTGAAAGCGGCGTCCTTGCCGGATGGGAAGTTGGAGGGGACCTTCAGGGAATAGGAGACGGTGGCAGGAGTGCCGCCGGTAGGAACGAGCCATTTCCCCTCGGACTCGGTCGAAGAGGTGACGGGAAGGGCGGAGATGAGACGCGCCCCCGCGGGAAGCCGCTCTCTGAGGATGAAGCCGAAGGGGGAGGCGGGCTGGCGGGCAACCTTTACCTGGACCGGAATCACCTCACCCGGGGCGGCAAAGCGTGGGACCCACCGTATGGCGCGCGGAGCTGGAGCGGGTTGGCGCAGCATAAAATAGAGCAGGGTGCCAAGGAGCAGCAGCGCGAGGACGGAAAGCGGCAAGAGCACCCTCTTGCGGGAAGGGCCCTGTGAGGGAAGTGCCTGCGTGTCAGGTTCTTCCGGGTCCTCCGCGCGCAGGATCTCTTCGAGGGTGACTTCGAGTGCGTCGGCGAGTTTCTGGGCGTTGTCCCTCTTTATGGAGGGGTAGCGGTTGTTTTCCCAGCGCGAAATGGTGTCGGTGGTGACCCCGACCACGTTTGCGACGTAGAGCTGGGTCAGCTTCTTCGCCTCTCGGATGTTCCTCGCCCTGGTGCCGTCGATGGCGACGCTGGCAAGAGCGATCTTCTCCGTTTTATCGGTGCTGTCCACCATCTCCAGTAATCTCCGAGGGGGTAAAAAAAGGGCGATCGGGGCCCGACGTGGGCAAAAAAGGACCCGACATCGGGTCGCATCGCTATAGATGTCGGTTACGGAACCGCCGGACAGGTGCTATTTTTACCACAGTTCCGCAGCAAAAAACCAAGAAGAAAAGGAGCAAGTCCATGAAAAAGGTAATCGTCGCAGCAGCCCTCGTCGTCTTCAGCGCAGGAGCGGTACTGGCCGCCGATGTCATCACCCTCCAGGCCAAGAACGGCAACGTGACCTTCAACCACAAGAAGCACCAGGAGACCCTGAAGGACTGTAAGGTGTGCCATGAAAAGGGCCCCGGCAAGATCGAAGGGTTCGGCAAGGACTGGGCGCACAAGACCTGCAAGGGATGCCACGGGGACAAGGGCGCCGGCCCGACCAAGTGTGCCGACTGCCACAAGAAGTAGAGAAGCAGAAGACGCGCCGTTCCGAAGCTGGGAACGCACAGGCGGCCATCCGAGAGGAGGCCGCCTGTTTTTATTTACTGTGCGAAAAGCTTGTCGACGGCGTCGAAGTCGAGGCGCTCCTCAGCCAGGGACCGGATCAGGGCCAGCTTTTCAGTGTCCTTCGCGGTGATCTTCGAAACGTCTTCGGTGATCATCTTATAGAGATCGGTCGTGGTCTGGTCGGCGCGAAAGTACGGAATCCTGCTCCTATCGATGATGCGCTGGGTGATGCTACTGACGGGGGCGACCCCCGAGATGACCAACCCGGCGATGAGCGGGTGAAACTCGGGCATTTGGTACAGGTTGGCGATGGTAACCAGCAGTTCGTCTCGGCTGCTCGTCACCAGCAGGAGCGAGGAATCGCGCAGCATCTCGGTGACCCTCTGCGTGGAAGCGGCGCCGATCTGCACGTGATGGATGATTCTCTTCACCTCGCGGCGGTTGCCGTTCAAGGGAAGATCGAGCAGGCGCGCCACGCGTCCCAGGGAAGGGTTGGCCAGCACGGGCTTGTAATCGAAGCCGCCGAGGATGGAAAACGGCTGGCCGGCGAAGGCGCGGGAGAGGTAGTCAAGGGTGACGTCGCGTTTTTCGGCAAAGAGCTTGTTCACCAGAACGCCGCGCACGTCGGCCTTCTCGAGCTTGAACAGCGCGGTGTTCATGGCGAGCGTATCGATGACGTTCCCGATGCCGCCGCCGCTCAGCATCAACACCGGCGCGTCGAGCATCTTGGCGATATGGGCGTTTGAGAGGTTCAAGACGGTGCCGACGCCGGGGTGCCCGGACCCCTCAATCACGATGAAGTCACAGTGCTTTTCGAGTTCTGCGAAGCTGGTCCGTATGCGCTCGCCCAGTTCGGGAAGGTCGATCTTTCCGTCGATCGCCTGTTTCGTCGTGTCCGGATACACCACCACCGGGGACATGTAACGCAGGTCCTTGGTGAGTCCGAAGACCTGGGCGATCAGGGCGGCGTCCTTGTCGACCGGAATCCCGCGCAGGACCGTCGGCTTGGGCCCCAAAGGTTTCATGAAACCCACCCGGCCGTACTTCTTCTGCGCCAGGTGCAGCAAGGAAACGCTGATGGTGGTCTTTCCTATGTTCTGCCCCGATGCGGCTACAAAGATTTTTCTTGCCAAGGGTGTCCTCCGCTGAGACATGCATGACAATGTTGTATACGAGGTCCTCATGATCGTATCGAAGTGGCGGCTTGTCAAGCCGAAAGGGAGGGGAGGGGCACGTTGCGGGGCAGGTGGTGGGGGTGTATCTTAAGTGTTTAAGCCAAGCGGAGCGATAACGATGGATGACGACGATCTGCAACAGCGACTGTTCCACTATACAGAGGCGGAAGAGCTGGCGAACCGCTGGACCCATGCTCCTGGCATCCTGCTGAGCGCGGCGGGAGCGTTCGCACTGGTGAACCTTGCCGTGCGGATGGGGGACACCTCGCGCATCGTCTCGGCATCGATCTACACCGCCACTCTGGTCATCTTCTACTGCATCTCGACCATATACCACACCGTCCGCAGGCCGCGCCTGCGCTACCTCTTCCGCATCCTCGACCATGCCTGCGTGTATTTTGTCATCGCCGGAAGTTACACCCCCTTCGCCATGGTGACGCTGAAGGGAGCATGGGGGTACTGGCTGCTGGTCACGGTTTGGGTGCTCGGGATGGTCGGCGCCTTCATGAAGCTCTTCACGACGCACCGCCTCCCTTACATCGGCCCGCTGCTGTACCTGGGGCTCGGATGGCTGGTGGTCATAGTCATAAAACCTCTCGCCGCGGAGCTGGCCCTGAACGGGCTGGTGCTCCTCTTCGCCGGCGGGGCTGCCTACACCCTCGGGGTCGTCTTCTACCTCTGGGACCGCCTACCTTACAACCACGCCATCTGGCATCTCTTCGTGCTGGCGGGCAGCGCCTGCCACTACGCCGCAATTTTCTACTACGTAACCGCTCGTAATTCCTGAAAGAAGGAGCTTTGCTCCAGCGGTCGCCTTCCTTAGACCGGAGCGTGGACCTTTTCCAAGTGCCAGGGACACTTGTTCAGCATCCTCGTCAGGGCGTAGAAATACACCTCGGCGCGTCCCCGCATGCTTCGGCAGTATTCGGGGTGGGGTTGTCTCGGATGGCCGGTCATGTCGTAGTGGGTGGCGTAGCAGCCGCCGGCGCAGTCGTAGCGCAGCCAGCAGGCTTGGCACTGGTGCTGGCCGTCCACCTCGAACCCTTCGAGGCTTTGGTGCAGGTTCAAGCGCTGCGTGTCGTCCACCTGCCCCATGACGAACTCGTCGCGATCGACGAAGGCGATACAGGGGAAGACCTTGCCGTGGCTGTTGATGGCGAGCGTGTTGGCGCCGGCACCGCACGGTCTGGTAAAACGGCTGCCGCGCCGGATCCGGGTGATGTTGTCCAGTACGTTCGAGACGAAGGGGATGTCCCGGGTGTCGTTGTACTCGCTGATGTAATCAAGGTAGTAGTCGACGAACTCGCGCAATTCGGCGAGCTGCCGCTCGGGGGGGACGATCAGCTTCTCATAGATAGGGTTTTGGTGGTAGCCCGGTTCATGGCAGTACTCGAGCTGGATCCTCTTGATGCCGAGGGTGGTGAGGTGCCGGAAGGTTTCCAGGTAGCTGTCGGAAAAGGTGGTGAGGGTGGCGCGGATCCCCAAGAGCTTCTGGTTAGGGAACGCCTTGATGTTGTTCACGATTCGCTGCCAGGTCTCCTCGCCGTACTTCCCGGGCCGCTGCAGGTCATGGATTCTCTGGCTGCCGTCGAGGCTCACGCCGACCTGCGTGAAGTAGCGTGCGAGGAATTGGGCGGCGGGCCCGTCGAGCAAGGTGCCGTTCGTGTCCAGGGTGAGGTAGAAGTTTTTCTCAAGCCGTGCCTCGTGTTGCAATAGCTCCTGGGTGACCTGCTGCAGCACCGGGAAATCGAGCAGCGGCTCACCTCCGTAAAAGTTTATGAAGACCTTGTCGGCGCTGGAGCGCTCGACAAGGGAGAGGATCAGGCGGGTGGCGCGCTGTGCCGTGTCCCATCCCATGAGATGTCCCGGTTTTCCGAAGGTACCACCGCGGTTCCAGCAGTAGCAGCAGGCCATGTTGCAGGTTTGGGCGAGGTAGATGGAGAAGGTCTGGTAGCTGTTGCCCTGAAGGATGTCGTGCCGTGGCTGCGGGACAGGAACAGGTGCCCTGACCTCCCGGCTGACGAGATCGCGCAGCTCACCGTAAAGGGAGCGCTCTTCTGCAGGAAGCGGGCGAGGCGGGTCGGGCGGGAAGGCGTCAGGATCACAAGTCGGCGGGAAGAACTCCGCGAGCATCCCGAAGGCAAGCCGGCTGATCTGGTAGAGCCTCGCGGAGCGGGTGAAGAAGAGGTAGTGTTCACCGGCCTGCTCGAAGGTGTGATAGTCGGTCATGACTGGATCCCTGGCAAAGACTCTGCCTACAGCCTTTCGCTGTAGACGAGGAGCCCGGTCGGTACCATGCGGACGGAGTACTTCCTGTCCAGATCGATGATGAACCAGACGCGTCCGGAATGCTGGACGGTCAGGCGCGCCGCCATGGAGAGTGCTGCTCCCTGCGCCTCGAATTCCCGGTGTACTGCGGGCGGGATCACCCCCTGGTCCAGTTCCCCTGCGTGTTCGAGGGGGAGCGAGAATACGTACATGTCATTGGTGGGGAGGGTCATGCAGACGTTGTTGTAGGCCCTGAAGTTCTCCATCTGCTGTGGCGTTATGCAGCTCGCCACGATCTGGTCGGGAGACCAGCACTGAGCCCGCTGCGCCTCCGCCTCTCCACCCCCTTCAGAGACGAGTTTCACATGCATACTGCCATTGTCTTCCCCCTCCATTTTCCTTTTGGCCATTGCGCTCTCCTTTCAGGAAATGACATCCGCACGGGACACGCAGCACACGCGGGTCCGGTCCGGTAACAAGGTGAGTTCGCATAACAGGTTCAACATGGTTCGCAAAAGACGGCGATACGCGCCGCGACCCTCCTGACCGCATAGCAATTCTGTCCGTCCCGGAGGTGCCAAAACTTTCCGGCTTCGGAGACGGTGAGGCTAGCCGCGGGACCGAGTTCGACCCCGACCAGCTGCAGCCGCTGGCGCAAGAGGCCGGGCAATGATTCCCGGTCCAGTTCCGTGGCGTGCTCGGCTGGAATGGAACAAAGGGCGTTTCCGGGAGCGACGGTGCTGCTGGTGGGGCGATACACCGCGTGCTGGGCCTCCGTGGCGCATGGGTGGGTGGCTTGAAGTGAATCGATGCAGACCATCTCGGGGCTGCGGGCCTGCGTCCCACCTCCCTCGGAGATCAGTCTTATGTGCGAGGTGCTTCCCGTCTCGTGGTGGTGCAGGTCGTGGAAAGGGTCCCTCATGTGTGAATCTCCTTGCCCCGGTCCTTTAATTTGAGGAGGAGAGGACGACTCTCCGCCTTCTACGGATCAGCTAACACCTTGTGGATACGGGGACTTCGAGCCGCGCGAAAGATAAGCGGGGGCGAGACGCCGACTTCATTATTGCTGAAAATTAAAAAAAGTCAATTTTGCGCTTTGGGCTTTAATTGGATTGGTTGGGGTGTCGGGAGGGTGTGGCGAAAAAGGCGGAGGCGGCTGCCTCCGCCGGCAGGTGAGGTGCGGCGGTCACTACTTCTTGTGGCACTCGTTGCATTTGGCGGGGCCTTTACCCTTCTCCGTGTGGCACCCTTTGCAGGTCTTGTGCGCCCAGTCCTTGCCGAGAGCGGCGATCTTCCCGCCCTTGTCCGTTTCGTGGCAGTTGGTGCACTTCATCTCCGGCATGTCTTTGTGTTGTTTGTGCGGGAAGGTGACGTTGCCGTTCTTTGCCGGGAGAACAACCACGGCCTCATCGGCGGCATAGGCGAAACCGGCACAGAAAAGGGACAGTACTGCGGCAGCTACGACTCTTCTCATGTTCTCTTCTCCTTTAGGCATGTAATGAAAAAACACAGACAAGAGGATACCGGTTATGCGAGGCATTGCAACGCGATAGGGATTCTTAGCTTGACAAAGAAGAAGCAGTCATTAGAAAGTGGCGGAGAATCAACGGACTAAGGCCACATGAAACCTGCAAATGACATCATCAGCGTACCGGTCGGCTACTTTGCCCTCCCGGTCCCTCGCTCCGGGCACATCGAGCCCCGCTCCGGCTACGACCGTTCCACCGCCGACGGCCGGGAGATCCACCAGCGCGTGCAGAGAAGGCGTACCGAAGTGGATCCGTCTTACCGCGCCGAGGTGCCTGTAGGGCGCCTGCTGGAAAGGGGAGGCTTCCTCTTCCAGATCAACGGGCGCATGGACGGCATCTCCGGCGGCGACTACGCCTGCATCGAGGAGATCAAGAGCTGCTTCGCCCTGGGGGAGCTGAAGCGCCGCCTGGCGGGTGACCCCTTCCTGGAGCCTTACTGCCTGCAGCTTCTCACCTACGGTTATTTCCACTGGCTTGAACACGGTCGGGTGCCGCGCCTTACCTTCCACCTGGTTTCGTCCCGAAACGGCCACTCTGCGGATCTTGAGATCAGTCTCGACGTGGAACGTTACGAGACTTGGCTCGAGGCGAGGCTGGAAGAACTGGCTGCGGAGGCGAGCCGTGCCAAAAAGCGCGCCATGCGCAGGCGCGCGATGGCGGCGGATTTCCCCTTTCCCTTCACCAAGCCGCGCAGCGGCCAGTTGGAGCTGATGGCGGAGATCGAGCAGGGGATGGCCCTTGGCCGGCGCATGCTGATCCAGGCGCCGACCGGGCTCGGAAAGACTGTGGGGGTGCTGTATCCGGTGCTGAAAGAGGGGCTGTCGCGGGGGCAGACGGTGTGCTACGTGACCCCGAAGAACAGCCAGCACGAGGTGGCCGAGGATGCCGTGGCGAGGTTTCGCGAGGCGGGGGCGAAGCTTCGTTCCCTCACCGTCACCGCCAAGGGGAAGATCTGCTTTCAGAACGAGCCGATCTGCACGCCGGAGTACTGCGACTACGCTAAGGACTACTACGGCAAGCTCGCCCGCCATGGTGTCGTGGAGCATCTGGAGAGGAAGAAGACACTGAAGGCGAGGACCTTCCGCGAGTTCGGGGAAAAGTATGAGGTCTGCCCCTTCGAGCTGCAGATCGACTGCGCGACGCTCGCCGATGTCGTCATCTGCGACTACAACTACGTCTTCGCGCCCCGCTCGGCGCTGGGACGGGCGTCCGGTCTCGCGGTGGAGCAAAGCGGCAAGTCGAACCTCGTGATTGATGAGGCACACAACCTCCCTTCGCGTGCCATGGACTATTACTCGCCGAGCCTCTCGAGTCACGTGCTGGAGGGGATGCGGGAGGAGCTCGCGAACGTGCCGCATCTATTCAGGCGCGAGGCCGCCTCGCTTCTGGACGACTGTGTGGCGGCGGTCCTTTCCTGCCGTGCGGGGAAGGGGGAAAGCGCCGCGCGGATCGAGCCTCCGATGGCCGCGTTCCTGGAGCTGGACGGCCGGCTGCGTTCCCTTTTGTCGCGTTACCTTGAGGCGGACGTCGAAATCCGGCAGGAAGACCCAGTGCTGCGTCTTTGCTACTACTGGACCGGTTTCACGGAGATGCTGGAGCTGGCGGTGCGCTCGCAGCGGCAGGAATTCTTCACCTTGTACCAGCCGCTGGGGAGCGGGGGGAGCATCAAGGTCACCTGCTGCGACGCCTCCGACCTTATCGCTGAGCGGTACGCGGAATATCAGCAGGTGGTCGGCTTCTCGGCGACGCTAAAACCGTTTGAGTACTACGCCCGGCTTTCCGGTCTCGACCCGCAGGAGGTGCACACCGCCGAGTTCCAGAGCCCCTTCCCGCAAGAGCGGCGCAAACTCCTCATTATCCCCCAGGTGTCGACCCGGTATTCCAAGCGCGAGCGCAACTATGCGAGGATCGCCGATGCGCTCGTCCGCATCGTGGCGCTGCGCCGTGGCAACTACCTGGCCTTCTTCCCGAGCTTCGTCTTTCTGGAGCGGGTGGCCGAACTCTTCAGGGCGCCGGAGGGATTTGAGGTGCTGCAGCAGGAGCGCAACATGAAGGGCGCGCGTACCGCGGAAATGCTGGAACACCTCCGCCAGGGGGGGGCGCCGACCGTGGTCTTCGCGGTGCAGGGGGGATCGCTTTCCGAAGGGGTCGATTACGCGGGGGAGATGGTGATCGGCGCCTTCGTGATCGGGCCGCCGCTGCCGAACTTCGATCTCGAGCGTGAGGAGATGCGGGCCTACTACCAGCGCCACTACGGCAAGGGTTTCGAGTACGCCTACACCATACCGGCCATGGCGAAGGCGATCCAGTCGGCGGGAAGGGTGATTCGCTCGGAAACCGACCGCGGCGTCATCGTCCTGATGGACGACCGCTTCCTGGAGAACGAGT
>MTLC01003713.1_pt1 | contig 10459 bp, 20 predicted proteins | sample 1982451 | NCBI WGS metagenome assembly MTLC01 (sample SAMN05710165, study PRJNA340218) | biofilm metagenome | isolation source: sample SPH anode biofilm adapted to +100 mV | place: USA | collected 2012-02-03 | reverse complement strand
CGGTGGTGTGAGAGGTCGGCTGTTCAATTAATGGGCAGCCTCCTACTCGATTCTGTGGGGCAATTTGTGGGGCAATAGAGTAATTAGAACTAAATTAGAACAAAAGAAAAATACAGACAGTTTAATATAAAAACTTATTGCAAAGTAATGGGTAGTGGGTGTAGAATAAATACAAATACAAAACAGATTGCTTTTTTAAGGAGACTTTATGAATCCTGATGAGCTGATTGCTGCGATTGAAAAACTTGGTGTGCAGCTATCAAAAACTACAATTAACCGATATGAGCGCGAAAGACTAATCTCATCACCAAAGAGAGGAAGTCTTGGGCGGGGAGGCGGCAGGTGGGCGGAATATCCAGCGCTTACTGATGTTGAGGCTGTAGTGGCCTGGGAAATGATGAACGGCCAGGCTGTCGAGGGAATGCGTTTTTCTACAGAGTTTACGCGATATGGACGGTTAGTTGGCTTTTGGAATATAGCAATGCTTAATGAAAAAGAATGGTTTTTTCGAATTCCAAAACCAATTGATGAAATTTATGGTAATTATAAAAAATATATAGAGCGTGTCGCGGAAAGCGGATCTGATGAAATTGATTTTTGGGATGAAGAATTTTCTTTGAATATTACTATTCCTGAAATTGACGAAGATATTATTTGTGAAGAGTGTGAGCAGTTCCACGATTTGAAAGAGAAGGAAACATGTTTTTGTAATAACCGTAAGGGCCGATTGTGGCTTTGGTCAGAGGCACAGGATTTATTTGATGTAGCTGAACAGCTGCACAAAAGAGCCATGGAAGAACAAAAGCAAATGGCCGGTAATGAGAAATATGAATTGATATATGCAAAATTAGTATCTGGGCGTGATGCTCTTTGCGACAATTACTTGAGCCAAGGCGTTATATTTGCGGTTCGTTCTTATTTAAAAACATATATTGAAGTAATGGCAATAAAAGAAAAAAACGGTTAACCGTTTTTTCTTTTAATAATAAAATACAAAATGATATGAATGTGTATAAATAAAAAGGAGGTGAATACATGAGCGAGCACGGCATGATTATTAAAAAAGATTCTAGCGGTAAGGTGATGACACGGACAAGGGCCAGGAATAGAAGCCCAAAGCCAACGCCACCAAAGCAGCCAGAACAGAAAACAGCATGATTACAAGTCGGATGTGTGAGGTTTATTTCCTGCCGACGCTGACAAGCCTATAGGGAGTATTCCCTTTGGGCGGGTGCAGCGTTTGGCAGGTTTTTATTTTGGAAAAATCATGCGGGTAGGTACCCGACAAAACTGACAAAAGGGAGAGATGAATCATGGCAAACGAGAAAAACTTTTATGACTTGGACGAATTGAGAGAAGAGGTATTTCAAAACAAGATTAGCAAGGCGCACATCTATAACCTCTGCGGGCGTGGAGATATTCCCACTGTAAGGATTGGGCGGCGGCTATTGGTTCCTAGCTGGTATGTGCAAAAGCTTCTACATGGGCCGGAAGAAGGCGAGCAGGAGCAAGCCTTTGCAACAACGGCGGCAAGGATGAAAAGCGTTTAGGGAGGCGTGAACCATGCTTACAGGCGAGTATTTGCAAGGTTTTAGGTTTCAGTTTATTGCGGTTGATTATGTGGTATATACGAACAAGCAAGGGCATGATGCTTGCATTCTCTTTAGGCATGGCGAAGACGGTTTTGGGCATATCAACAGAGCAGGGGAAAAGCCAATAGAGCTAACGGCAGAACAGGCCAGGGCCATTGTGGAAGCAGCTTGTAAATAAAAAAAAAGCCCTGCCAGGCTACGGCAGGGAAGAAATGGGGTGAAATATTTGCTTCATGCTCATTATACCGCAGGCGGGATAGTACAAGCAATAAAGGGTCTGTATAGCCTACAAGATGCTTTGCAGGAAGCAGGCGTAAAGGTGGGCAGGAATAAAAAGGCGCTGTGCTTATGGCATAGTGATAGATCGCCTTCTATGCACGTCTACAGGGACAAAGTACATTGCTTTGCTTGTGGGCGGGGCGGGGATGCCATTGACGTATATGCAGCCGCTAACGGTATGGAAACAAAGGATGCAGTACAGGCATTAGCAGCAAGGTTTGGTTTTCAAAGCGGGGCACCGCCTAGCGTTCGCAGAAGGTGGGCAATGCAGCAACACCAGGCAAGGAAAGAGCGGCAACAAGCACATGACATAGAAGCAGCTTATTACGGCCTATGTAGCTTGTTACATGGGTTAAGGCAATCCATGGCAGATACATTGCCAGAGCCAGCAGCGCTTGATGATGAGGAAGCCAGAGCGCAGGCGGGAAAGATTGCTGCCGTTATCACAGACGTTGAAGCGGTGCTTGATGAATTGGGTAGCGAAGAGGAAGAAAGAAAACGGCAAGCGTTATATTTGGCGCATGAAAGGGGGCTGATTGGATGAAGGTTGCGGCAGGTTTAGAAGAAATATACCAAAACCGGGGGCGAGTGTCGGCAAAAGATAAGCTTCATAGTTTTCTGAAGGCGAAGCAAGCACCGTTTTGGGATGATCTTGACCCGGAGCAAAAAGAGAAGGCTTTAGAAGCCAGTATGCCAGAGGACGAGTGGCCAGAGCCAGGAGAGATAAAAGAGAGCGCATTACTGCCAGTGCTGCAGATAACGCCGGAAATGCTGCCAAAAGCATTTAAAGAGTGGCTGGCGGACGTGGCATATAGAATGCAATGCCCACTAGAATTTGTGGCTGTAGGGGCTATTGTGGCAGCTTCAGCGGTTATTGGGGCCGGTTGTGGTATTCGCCCGAAACGGCGGGACAACTGGACCATAACGCCTAATTTATGGGGGGCCATTGTGGCGAGGCCTTCACAGAAGAAAACACCTAGCTTGAAAGAGTCTCTTTTACCGCTTGAAGCATTGGAGGAAGCGGCGGCAGAACAAAATGAATACGATGCGCGCTGTTATGAGGCCCAAAAAGAAAGCTTTAAAGCCAATAAAGACGCGGTAAGAAAAGACATGGCAAAAGCAGCGTCCAAAGAGAAGCCGAATAACAAGCCTGGTAAAAGTATGAGCGAGCTAGAAGAAGAGTATGCCAATATGATTGAGCCGGAAGCGCCAATGGTGAAGCGTTATATTGTCAAAGATGCCACAATAGAACGGCTGGGAGAATTACTGCGAGATAATCCGCGGGGGCTTTTGGTTTTTCGTGATGAACTAGTAGGGCTTTTGGTGTCGTGGGATAGAGAAGACAGGCAGCAAGACAGGGCTTTTTATCTTGAGGCATGGAATGGAAACCAAAAGTTTATAACGGACAGAATCGGGCGGGGAACGGTACTAATCAAAAATACATGTGTATCCGTTTTGGGAGGTATTCAACCAGGAAAGCTGCAAACCTATTTGCTGCAATGCGCGAATAGCCTGAAGAATGATGGCATGCTGCAACGCTTCCAACTCTTGGTATATCCGGACGAGCCAAAAGGAGAACAAATTATAGACGAATACCCGAACGAGGAAGCACTAAAGAAAGCTTATGCAATCTTTGAGAAGTTGGCAGGTATGGATTTTCTAAAGGCTGGGGCAGTGTCGGAAGTAAGTGAAGAGGAAAAGGAGAAGATTTATTTTCGCTTTGACGATAAAGCGCAGGAAGTATTCTTTGAGTGGTACGCGGATAACCAACATAAAGCTAGTGCTGAAGAGTATTTGCCTATGTGCGAACATTTGTCTAAGTATCCTAGTCTGGTTCCTTCTTTAGCGCTTGTTTTTCACTTAATAGAGGTTGCGGGAGGGGCTACGCCAGGGCCAGTGAGCGAAGCGGCAGTTATCCAGGCTTGCACATGGGCGGAAGTGCTGGAAAGTCACGCTAGGCGGGTTTATGGCCTGTCTTCAGATACAAAGCAAGTAGCTGCGGCTGCATTAGCCAGGAAAATAAAAGAGGGTAAGTTGGAAAGCAAGTTTACCGTGAGGGATGTATATCGGAAAGAATGGGCGTTGCTTGACGAAGCTGGTTCTAGAAGTGCTTGTCAAGAATTAGAAGCAGAAGGTTGGCTGCGAAGAGTGCCCTTTGATGGTTTTGGAAGACCAAGGGAAGAATATGAAGTGAACCCTAGAATTAGAAAAAACATGCAGGTAGGAAACTGACAAAACTGACAAAAGTGACTTTTGGCGGGTTTGTCGGGTAAGTACCCGCACATAAAAAGATATTTTTTCGAATGGAGGCGGTTTTAATGGAAGCTGCTCCGGTGGTGAATAAGTGGATGGCCCGCCTTTATGAAATGGAAGGCAAAGAGTTGCCACAGCAAAAAGAAAAAGCAATACTGCCCAACTGCAAAACATATTTTGACACAGTACAAAAAGGAATACCTAAAAACGATGGAGGCCACAAAGCGATAATAGATCGTAGTGCAGGCCAGCAGGCACTTATAAAGGCGTATAACGGAGCCTTAAAAGAGCCTGTCCTGCTGGCAGTAGCAGAAGAATATCAAAGCTTATGGGGATGCGAAAGGCTTTGGGTGGTACCAGCACAAAAGGACAAGGAAGGGCGGCATGGTCGGGAAACGCCAGCATTTACCCAACAAGAACTATTTATTGTGATTGATGCTGTTATGGCTAATAAAGACGGCGCTCATGCGCTGGTACGTGGCTACAAGATGGCAGGGGGCCGGATTGAAGAGACTAAGCGGGAGGCGAGAGCATGAATACAATGACATTGCCCGATGGTCGGATTCTTACAGAGCAGGAAAAAGAAATGTTTTTGGCGTGGTTGGCTATGTATCCGGTAATGATGGAAATCCAAGAAAATTGAAAAGGGAAGGGCGGGTGCTGCCGCATGAAAACTGAAACCTTGCAGAAAGTAATGAAAGCCATAAATTCTTACAATAGAGGGGAATTAGGGCCTGAGCAAGCCTTTGCTATGCTGTTGCTGCCTGTGATGGTAGAAGTCATGGAAGAGGGGCGGCCGACGCAGCAGAAGCCCCTGGAAGTGTCCGAGGAAGCAAGGGCAGACATACTTCTGAGGAAGGAGCAGGGGAATATCACAGACATGCAGGTATTGGCACTCGTTCTGCTTGACCAACTGCAAGCGCAAGAGAGAGAGGCTTGCGTAAGATGGGAGGCGCCAGCGTGAGCCAATATGTACGGACTGCGGTTGATGCTTGGGCGGTAGTGGCTAAGGCAGAGGCAGAAGACGCTTTATGCATGGAAACGTGGCTTGTTAATCTAAAGGAGCGCTGGGCGGGATTTACTAAGCTGAGTGGCCTTACAGAGCAGCAACAAGAGCAGCTTATGGGTGAATGGTGCCAGCGGTACTTTGGGCCGCAAGATGGGGAAATGGGCCGCTATTTACTGGCTTGTTACATCATCGGCAGCGTGGGTGGTATGGGCGGCATGATGCCCAAAGGAGCATAAGGGGGCGGCAGTATGACAGAGGAAAAAGAATTGCAAGCGATTGCGCTTTTGCTCTTAGAAGTGGTTGCGGCTGATATGGAAAGAAAGGAGGTGGAATTTGATGAAGAACGTAGAAATGCAGGTTAATGGCGATGTTCTCACTCTTACAGTAGACTTGTCCAAACGGTTTGGAAAGAGCAGCAGCGGCAAGAGTGAAATCATTGCCAGCACTGAAGGAAACCAGGCACTTCCAGGCATGGATGAAGTCAAGGTAGGTTTGAACGTATATACCAAGTGAGGAAGGGCGGGGAAACCTGCCTTTCTCTATAGGTGAAAGCGTCAACTCCTAAGTGCGTATATGGAACGTTGAAAATGAGCAAAACAGGCAGTTTGCGCGAGCGCTCATTTATATATAAGGGGGCGAGAGTATGGAATTGATAGCGGGCGGGAAGAAGGCAAAGCCGGACTATGTGAACCTATATACAAAGGCGCTGATACGGTCAGCAGAACGATTGAAAGAAGTCCCAGAGGATAAGCAAGCAAAGTTACGGACGATCTTCTACGGCGTGAAGTTAGTTAATGCAGCAGATAGCGGGAATTTAAGCGCAGAGGGCGCTACCAATCTGTTTGCGCTAATCTGCTCCATAAAGGCATACATGGAGGAAATAACACCGCAGGAGCTTATGCAGATGTTTCCTCTAGAAAAAGTGTACAACGGCCAGAAATGGGGCAGCAAGGACTATCCTTTTGCAATGAAGATACTACGCCAGCATGGCCTAGATAAGCCGCTAGGGAAGAACGTGCAAGAACTGTTATGGGACTATATGAGCGACGAAATAACTGATTTTGTAGTAGCCACAATGGTGTCCATGGACAAAATACGGCGGTACGCTGGGGAGCAGACCCTAATAGAAGAGTTTGCGGAGGAAAGAGGCGTAAAGCTGCAAATGTTCACCATGACCACAGACGGGGAGGGCCGGAAATGGTTGACGGACACAAAGACAGGCGAACGGCAGCGGGTGAAGGTAAAGCGGCCTAAATACCTGCGTCCTGTAAGTGGTATCTAAAACTATGTTGATGAAAGGAGCAATGCATGATTGTTGTTAGGTATCCTAGACACTTGGTAGCACTCACAGAGGACGAACTACAGGAGCTATTAAAGGCGCAGCCAGATATATGGGCGGCAGCCATACGGCGCGGCAAGGGCTACGCTAGGACGGAGAAGGCCATGGAGCGAAGGCCAAGGTAACAGGCTAAGCTCAAAAATGAGCTGAGCTAACAGGCTCAAAAGTGAGCTGGTTATGATGGGCGGGCGCTATCCGCAGATTATGCAGGCCCTAAAGGGAACGGCTAATTTTGTAAGTCCATAAAGGGAACGGCCTACCTAGTGTACGTGATGCACTAGGGGGGTGGTGTATTTAATACACTAGGGGTATAAGGACAGCGATACAGGCGGCGGGTGAGAGGGGCCGCTTTTCTTTTACGAATTTCACAGGGCTTTACAGGCGGAAAAGTGTTTACATGGAGAAAGTCTGCAAAGCCTTTATTTATAAGGAATTTCTGGTTTTGGAAAGTCACAAAATGGTAACAAAAAGGTCACAGAAAAACAGACAAAAAGCAGACAAAAACCAGACAGAAAAAACGTCACAAATACGTTACAAAAACGTTACAGAATAGGAGGGGCATCGAATGGCAAGATTACCTGCAAAGAAGGCAGCGCAAAAGCCCGCTGTGAGCAAAGAAAGCAAGATAACAAGGGCCGTGATGAATGAGCCGGAAATAGTTGCGACCACAGTTATTCTCAGTGTTTTTGATGGAGCTAAGTTTCCAGACGACATGAAGCTAGATTATAACGAGATACAAAAGACCTTGCAGAAGCAAGTAAAGCAAGTGCAAGAGGGCGATCTAGCGGGCATAGAAGGAATATTAACCACACAGCTGCAAGTATTGAACCAAGCCTTTAGTATCTGCATGGCGAAGGGCTTTAATAGCAAAGGGTTTGAAACCATGCTGGCCTATACTCATGCAGCCTTAAAGATGCAGGAGCAGACCAGGAGAACCGCTTCTACACTTGCCAGCATTAAAGCGCCAAGGCAAACGGCCTTTATCAAGCAGCAGGTCAACACAGCGCAAAACCAGCAAGTCATAAACGGGCCTGTAGCCAATCACACTTCTAAAAACTTTTTGCCAGAGCCAGAGCAGCTGCAAAACAAACTAAGGGGGCGGGAGCATGGAATGGACGCAGGAGCAACGATTGAAACAATCGGAATTGATACGCCAACGGCGGCCATGGGAGAAGTCCACAGGGCCGAAGACAGCAGAGGGCAAACGCAGATCGGCGCAAAACTCTTATAAGCATGGCCTATACTGTCTCCCCGCCCTACAGGCAAGAAAGGCCCTTAACCATGCTGTGAGAGTGCAGCGCCAGCAATTTAGAACGGAAATGCAAGAAATAGACGATTATTTGCGCGAAGCAAGGAAAATAGAGCGCGAAGCAGCCAAGAGAATTAGAGCCTACATTCCTAGGCCGCTATAATGGCCTTCTAACGAACGAAAGGCGGGCGGGGTATAAAACTTATATAGCTAAACAATAAAAAACGCAGGAAAGGGCCTTTCTATGTATCTGATGAAACTTTACACTGCTAACTTAGCAAACCCAGCATTGGCGGTGCTTATAGGCGCTAAAGCTTACCAAAACTTTTCCAAAATAGGGGTGGTAACTTTTCCACCCGCCCGCCTTTCAGTGAAAAGAAACCGGCTGGGCAGGAAAGAAAAAGCTAATGTGCTATTTATATATATGTCTTATACTGAATAGGTAAATATTGCTTATTGAAAGCGTAGCATAAATTTCAAATAGAATGGGGGCGGGTATGAGAACGAGGACTGCAACAGGTGCAGAACTTCTTGAGGCTGCCTTTAGTCTCTATATTGCGGAAGACGCGGTGACGGATCCAATGTTGGATTGGTGAGGGTAAAAGAAAAACCGCCACGCTGGCGGCGGGCGGTTCGTCAATGCTTAGGCTTTCTTGCGAAGGCGGACAAAGTTTCTGTCGTGCTGGGCTACTTTGCCCACGACATAGGAGAGATCGGTTTGGATTGAATCAAGGCGCTCGTCTAAGTGTTCCTGCAGGCGCTCTATTTGTTCGCCGCGCAGGGTGTAGCCGTCAAAGAGGGCTGCAATCTTGGTACCCATGTCATTTTCCATGCGGGCAAGGGAGCCTTCCATGGAGCTAAGGCGAGTGTCGGTGCGTTCTTGGCTGGCCTTCATTTCGGATACGTCAGATTTGAGCTCTTTCATTTCAGACAGGAGCTGCTTAAGCAATTCTTCCATGTGGTTCATCCTTTCTTGGGAGTGTGTGCTTATAGTATAGCGCCAAGAATAGCAGAATGGAAGAGGGGGTTTTGATGGATAGCCCAAAAGTAAGCGGAAGTGTAAATTTACAAAATGGTTCTATTTAGTCTGTGTAATGTGTATCCGTCCAATAACTATACATTATCGGACGGAATAAAATTAGGCTTCAGTGCGAGCAAGTCAAGATAGAGAGAAGAAAAAATGTAACTTTTAGGCATGAGCGTAACGTGCCTTTTTGTTCAGGAGGTGAAACCGTAATGGCTAAAGCAAGGGCTGCTGGCGAAGGAACAGTTTACCGGAATGCAAAAACAGACCGATGGGAAGGTCAATTTTCTTATGAAGACCCGAAGACAGGGAGAAAAGGCATTCGCAAGAAGTTTACTGGTGCTACGCAAAAAGAAGTTGCAGCAAAAGGCAAGGCTTTTCTTGATGGCCTAAAGGAAGGGCTGCTGCCCAATGCCGGGAAGATGACGGTGTGGGAGTGGCTGGATCGGTGGCTGACTGACTATATCAAGCCCAAGGTGCGGCTGAAGACCTATGAAAAGTATGAGACATGCTTGCGCCTATACATTAAGCCAACTCTTGGGGCTTTTGTTATGATGCGGCTAAAGGCGCCGGATGTGCAGCGGGTTTTTAACGAAATGCGTAGCGGCGGCGGGCAAAAAAGGGAAGGGTTGTCTGCATCTACAGTGCGAGGGACGCGAAGATATTTCATCATGGCAATTGAGAAAGCAGTCCGCCTGGGGTATTTGAGCCGGAATGTGGTCAAGGATACGGACCCGCCTCAGTTGGTGAAGGAGCCAATTCATCCACTCACCAAGGAGCAGGCAGAAGCTTTGCTTGCTGCGGCGAAGGATGGGGAGTACATTTACTATGGCCTAAAGCAGCGACGGAAGCCAACGCCGGACAGCAACTATCAGAAGGAGCTGGCGTATACAGCGGTACTGCTGGCACTCAATACGGGAATGCGTCTGGGAGAAGTACTGGGGCTGAAATGGATAGACATTGATTTTAAGGCCAATGTAGTAAACGTACAGCGCTCCCTGGTGTCTACCAGAGCCAAGGGTATGATTTTTGAAGAGCCGAAAACTAAAGGATCCAAAAGAAAGATACCTATTCCGGCAAAGGTGACGAAAGCTTTAGAATGCTACGAGGAAGAGCAGCAGCGGTACAGTGATTTGCTGGGCGATAAATTCAAAAATACAGAAGGACTTGTATTTGCCAACCTGTGGGGGCATCCATTGAATAACAGCAACTTTACAGGCAGGTATTTCAAAAAGCTGGCGGCCTATGTGGGACTTGAGAAAAGCTTTTCATTCCATGATTTGCGGCATACTCACGCGACGATGCTTTTAAGTAAAGGGGTCAACATTAAAGTTATATCGGAACGGCTGGGCCATTGCAAAATACAAATGACGCTAGACACGTATAGCCACTTAATGCCGGACATGCAGGAAACGGCGGTACTGGCTTTAGAAAACTTGAATATTCTTTGATAAGGGACTGCCTGGTAATGTGTTTTATTACCAAGCAGTCTTTTCTGCATATATAATGAAGGAAAAAAAGCAATATGTGGGGCGATATGTGGGGCAATAGCTTATAAATGGGAGTGTAAAACGTAGATTTTATAAACTCTGTATAATGAAAAAACCTTGGTTTTCTTGGTCGGGAGGTATAGGTATATTATGGAAAACGGCTTTATATTCACTTCTAAGCCGTCGGTCGGGAGTTCGAATCTCTCCTGGGACACCATTGAAAA
>MTLC01001307.1_pt1 | contig 10480 bp, 5 predicted proteins | sample 1982451 | NCBI WGS metagenome assembly MTLC01 (sample SAMN05710165, study PRJNA340218) | biofilm metagenome | isolation source: sample SPH anode biofilm adapted to +100 mV | place: USA | collected 2012-02-03 | reverse complement strand
TTGTAGGGGCGTTCGGAGGAAAGGGCGTCGTAGACGTCGACTATGGAGACGATGCGGGCGAAGATGTGGATCGCCTCCCCCGCGACGCCGTTCGGGTACCCGGTGCCGTCCCATTTCTCGTGGTGCTGCAGTGCGATGATGTGTCCGATATCCAGGGAGGGGTAGCTTTTCGCGTTGCTGAGGATCCTGCCGCCGATCACCGTATGCAGGCGCATGATGTCCATCTCCTCCCGCGTGAGCTTCCCTGGCTTTAGCAGAATCCGGTCCGGGATGCCGACCTTGCCTACGTCGTGCAGAGGAGAGGCGTAACGCAAAAGCTCGCAATCCTCTTGGGGCAGCCCGGCTAGTCGTCCCAGCAGCTCAGACATCTCGCTGATGCGCCTTGTGTGCAGCCCCGTTTCCATGTCCCGGAATTCGGCGGCCCGCCCAAGCCTCAGGGTGATCTCGTATTCCGCCTCCTGCGCTATGGCGAGTGCCTTCCTGAGGTCTGCCATCTTGCGCACTACTTCCGCCTCGAGGTGCCCGCTCAGGTCCTTGTAGAGGTCCTGGAGCTTCTTGCTCTTTAGCTGGTTCATCGCGCGCAGGCGCAGTTCCTCACAGTCGTAGGGTTTTGCCACGAAGTCGTTCGCGCCAATGGCGAGGGTCTCCTTCACGTCGGCCCTACTCGTCGTGACGATGATGACCGGTATCTCGCGCCATGTTAGGTGCTTTTTCAGGGCCCGAAGCGTCTCGAAACCGTCCATCTCAGGCATGTGCAGGTCGAGGAGCACCAGGTCGAAATCTGGGCTTTTCTCGATCTCCAGCAGGGCAATCCTGCCGTTTCCTGCCGTGACAACCTGGCCGAGATCTTCAAGCAGGGCGACTAGCAATTCCCTGTTCATCTCCTCGTCGTCAACTATCAGTATTTTCACCTTGTCGTACAAATGGCTGCTCCAGTTGTGGGGACTGCATGTTATCCGCGGGGAGGAGACGAAACCACAGTTGGTAGTTTTATCGACGCTATGTGCTGCTTTCTTTAATGGTTAATTAATGCTTCACTCCAAACCGTCGCAACGTGGCGTCCGCGGCAACAGGAACCGGTAATGGCTTAAACAAAAAAGGGGGCGCCGCCCGGCGTCCCCTGTTCTTCGTCCCGACTTGAATAAGAAACCTTAGATCCTGCCTTTACGGCTTCTTTCCACGTCCAGATCATCCTCTATGTTCTTTTCGGCCTTGCCGATATTTTTCTGCACTTTACCGGCTACTTTTTCCCCCTTGCCTTCGGCTTCCAGTGAAACGTTCCTGAAGGTACTGCCGATACTTTCCTTGACTTTGCCCTTCGCTTCGTGCATGGCACCCTTTGTTGTGTCTTTTGTGCTGGATCTCATGATCCACCTCCGGGCTTTACGCCGTTCATGGTTCTTGTCGCGTATCTATTCACCGTTGCTACAAGTAAATTTTATCACGGAACAACCATGAAGATACAGGCATATATCGAGATGGTACTTTGACAACTTTCGCTAAAGCTCACTCTTCTTTCTCAAGTACTGGCGGGACGGTAAAGATACTCCTCCAGGGACGGGGCTGGACCTTATGGAGGTCCATCTTGTAGTCCGAAGGGGTGGGGGCGTCGGAACAGTCGTACGTTTCGCCGTCGCTGTTGGGCTTGCAACAGACCCATAGGCAGGCTCCGGCGGGATTTCGGTATCCCAACAGCAGTTGGTTTCGGTTGCAGCGCATCCCGGAGGGTGGGGCGATGCCGGGACCGCACTGGTTGAGCCCGATCTGTGTGTGTCCGTTCGAGGTGACTGCCAAGAGGGTGATGAAGGTCATAAACGCGGTCCGTGCTATGCGGTGCATGAGATACCTCCCTTGGCAGCATTGGTGAAGTTATGGCAAGTATAGGGGCAGCCCCCGGCGTAGGCAACCGCGCACCTGGCTGAGGGTTAGATGAGGCAGTGTTAAACGCTGAAGTTACAAATCGACATTGAGCATTCGAAAGATCCCGAAAAGTAATTTTGACATTGGACTCATGATCAATTACTATTTTAACCCGCTAATGTTGAATCCGTCGTCTGTTTTTGCCTTCTGAGAGTGGATTATTGTAATGCTTTGGTTGAAATCACTGCCGATTCACCTCCTGATTGTGTGCATGTTGATGATCATGGCGCTGCCGTCGGTCGCCCTCATCATTCATGCCGGGCTGCAGGGGCGCACCGATGACCTGCGTCTTTCTACACGTGCGACCACCTACCTGCTGGACAACGTAGCTTCCGAGCTGAACAGCAAGGTCGAGGCGGCGGAGCAGATGATGGAGCTCCTTTCCCTCATGCCGCAGGTGCGCGGGAAGGATGCTGCCGCGGTTGACCAACTGCTTGCGGGGCTGCAGAAAAAATTCCCGATGTACGCGAACATCATGATCGTGGACCGGCTGGGAATGACGTGGGCGTCCGCCCTGCCCAGCGGCAAACCGGTTTGCCTCGCAGACAGGAAGGCCTTCAGGGACGCGAGGGATAGCGGCCACTTCTCGCCAGGGGAGTACACCGTGGGGAGGGCCAGCAACAAGCCCATCATCAACTTCGCCTACCCGCTCAGAAACGAGGCCGGCGCCTTCGACGGCGCCATCCTCTTCGGCATCGACCTTACCAACATCGGCAACCTGCTGGAGGCGGCCAAACTGCCGGCAGGCACCTCGTTCGGAGTCTTCGACCACAAAGGGACCTTTCTCTATAGAACCATCGATCCCGAGAAATTCATCGGCAAGCCGGACCGTACCAACCACTTCGAGAAGATGAAAAACGGTCCCGAGGCGGGTGTCATCGACATCGTCTCGAACGACGGCATCCACCGCCTGTCTGCCTACCGCAAAATCCGGCTCAGACCTGAGCTTCCCCCCTACGCCTACATCAGGGGAGGGACCCCCATCGAGATTATGCTCGAGGGGGCGAACCAGGAACTCATCCTCAACCTGAGCGTGATGTTCCTGATCCTCGTCTCCGTGCTCGGGCTCAACATCTGGCTCAGCAAACGGCTCATCGTGAACCGGATCAGCGTTTTGGAGCACACCTCGCGCGCCCTGGCCGGCGGGGACCTGAAGGCCAGGGTCGGACAGGAGGCGGGTGGTGGGGAACTGGGAAGGCTTGGGCTCTGCTTCGACGAGATGGCCGAGGCGCTTTGTTTCGAGCTGCAGGAACGGATGAAGAAGGAAGAGGTGCTGCGTGAGAAGTCAGGCCTGCTCGACCTTGCCCATGACGCGATCGTGCTGCTCGATATGGATGGGACCATCCTGTACTGGAACCAGGGGGCAGCGGCTATCTACGGGTACGCGCCGGAAGAGGCGATCGGCAAGGTGATCCACCCGCTTTTGGCGACCCAGTTTCCGAACGCTCGGGAGGAGATCTACGAGGAGCTGCGCCGCAGCGGGCGCTGGGAGGGAAGGCTCACCCACACCACGGCTGCAGGCGCCAGCATCATCGTTAGCAGCAGATGGGTCCTGCAGGTCGACAAGGAAAACCGCCCCTGGCGCATCATGGAGATCGACAGCGACATCACTGAGCGGGAGAAGGCGCAGCAGGAACTCCTCAAGATGCAGAAGCTGGAATCGCTTGGGGTGCTGGCAGGCGGCATCGCGCACGACTTCAACAACATACTGACCGGCATCATGGGGAATATAACCCTCGCCCAGATGACCCTCGGAGATCCGGAGCGCGGGAAAAAGCTCCTACAGCAGGCGGAGAAGGCTTGCCAGCGTGCCTCGGAACTCTCCTCGCAGCTTCTCACCTTCGCCAAGGGGGGAAAGCCGATCAAAAAGTGCATTGCGGCAAGGCACCTCATCGAGGAGGCGGTGTCGCTCGCGCTGCGCGGAACTAGCGTGCTGAGCGTACTCGATATACCAGGCAACCTGCACCTGATCGAGGTCGACGAGGGGCAGATGCACCAGGTTTTCAACAACATCGCGATCAACGCGGTGCAGGCGATGCCGCGGGGAGGGACCTTTGCCGTGAGCGCCATGAACATCTCCCTGCTCGAGGAAAACCGTTTTGCCCTTCCCGCCGGTGCCTACGTGAAGCTCCTGTTCACCGACACCGGGTGCGGTATCTCGAGCGAGGACCAGAAGAGGATCTTCGATCCGTATTTCACCACGAAAGCGGGGGGGAAGGGGCTGGGGCTGTCCTCGGCTCACTCGGTCGTCATGAGGCATGGGGGGTACATCGCGGTGCACTCCCAGCCGGACCATGGGACCACCCTGGAAATACTGCTGCCCGCCGCCAGGATCGAGGCCCCGGCGAAGATGGAACCGGCCCTGGCGCAAAAGGCCGCGGCGAAGCACGCGGCTTGCAAGGTGCTGGTGATGGATGACGAGCAGATGATCCGTGATCTCATGGCCGAAATCCTCGCCGCTTTGGGGTGCGCGGTCACTACCTGCGGCAACGGCAGCGAGGCCGTGGAGCTTTACGCCGCCGCCATGCGGGATGCGGCCCCCTTTGATGCGGTGATCATGGACCTGACCATACCGGGCGGGATGGGGGGGAAGGAGGCGGCAGGGCTGATCCTTGAGATCGACAAGAATGCCTGCCTCGTCGTGTCCAGCGGCTACTCCAACGACCCGATCATGTCCGATTATGCCGCCTTCGGCTTCAGGGCGACCATGGCGAAACCCTACCGTGCCTCGGAAGTCTCGGGGGTGCTGGCCGACCTTCTCGCACCGTCTCTCCATCGCTGAATCCGCCTCACTCAACCTTCCTGCCCCCGTATGCCCACCAGTTGCCGCGTCGCATTCCTCTCTTTCTTTAAGCCTTATCTTCGCTCACTGCCTTTTTGTAGTTGAAAAAGTAAACGCTTCTGGAAAACTCTGTGGTTGGAAAATTCCAATCTTTCAAGGGAGGCGTAAATGGCTAGCGCGATGTTTTGTCGGCAATGTGAGCAGGCGGCCCGCGGGGTGGGGTGCGACGTAATGGGGAACTGCGGCAAGGACCCGCAGGTCTCGGCGCTGTTGGATCTGATGATCCACGGTCTGCAAGGCGTGGCTCTCTACGCGAGCCGGGCGAGGGAGCTGGGGGCGAAGGATCAGGAGGTGGATCGTTTCATGCTCGATGGCCTTTTCACCAGGGTCACCAACGTGAACTTCGACCCCGAAGACATCGCCCGGCGCCTGCAGAAGTGCTACCAGATGAAAGAGAAGGCGAGGTCGCTCTACGAACAGATCTACCGGCAGCAAAAGGGGGGCGAGGCGCCGCAGTTGACCGAGGAGGCGGCTCAGTGGCAGCCCGCAGCGGGGACGCAGGCGCTCATCGATCAGGGGAAGCAACACGGCGTACTCACCTGGCACCAGGACCCGAATCTTCTCTCAACCATCGAGATCCTCATCTACGGCCTGTTAGGCATGGGGGCCTTCGCGTGGCACGCCGCCGAGATGGGGAAGGAGGATGACGGCATCTACGAATTCATCCACCGCTCCCTCGCAGCGACGACGAACGGTGCGGCGACCTTGGAGGAGTTCGTCAACCTCTCCCTTGAGTGCGGTAAGTGGAACCTGCGCACCATGGAGCTGCTCTACGACGGCCACGCCGAAAGCTTTCAGGCTCCCGAGCCGATGAAGGTGAACCTCGGGACGCGCGGCGGGAAGGGGATCGTCGTCTCTGGGCACGACCTGCCGATGCTGGAGGAGATCCTTAAGCAGAGCGAGGGGAAGGGGATCTACGTCTACACACACGGTGAGATGCTTCCCGCCAACGGTTACCCCGGCCTCAGGAAGTATCCCCATTTTGCCGGACACTTCGGCACCGCCTGGCAAAACCAGACCCGTGAGCTCCCCGACTTCACGGGAGCCATCGTCTTCAACACCAACTGCATCCAGAAGCCGGACCCATCCTACACCGATCGTCTCTTCACCTGGGGCGAGGTCGCTTGGCCCGGTATACCCCACCTCGATGGGCACGATTTCACGGCCGTGATCGACAAGGCTCTTTCGCTCCCAGACCTCCCGGAAAACCCGGGGCAGGAGATCCTGGTGGGGTTCGGACACGAGGCGGTGTTCAAGGTGGCGGGCACCGTGGTGGACGCGGTGAAAAACGGCCTCGTGAAGCGCTTCTTCCTGATCGGCGGCTGCGACGGGGCGAAGGCGGGGAGAAACTATTACACGGAACTGGCCGAGAAGGTTCCCAAGGACTGCGTGATCCTGACGCTTGCCTGCGGCAAGAACCGCTTCAACCGGCACGAATTCGGCGATGTCGGCGGCATCCCGCGCCTGCTAGACGTCGGGCAGTGCAACGACGCCTACTCCGCGATCCGCATAGCCGTGGCGCTGGCGGACGCCTTCCAATGCGGTGTAAACGACCTTCCGCTCTCCATGATCCTCTCCTGGTACGAGCAAAAGGCCCACGTGATCCTGCTCACCCTGCTCCATCTCGGCATAAGGGGGATCCGGCTCGGTCCCACGCTGCCGGCCTACGTTTCGCCGGCGGTGCTCGACTTCCTGGTGCAAAATTACGATCTTGGCCCGATCACGACGCCGGATGAGGACCTGAGGCACGCACTGGGGCAATGATGACGCGAGAATAAAGGCGGAAAAAGGCGTCCGGGCTCCCCGGGCGCCTTTTTCGTCCGGCAGGTCGATTATCATTAACGTTTTATCCTTCCCGACCGATACGATATGCGTGTCTGATCCTGTTCCTCGAGAGACTTCCCTATGCAACTCTGGCTGAAATTGCTCCTTAGCTACTTGGCCGTCATCTGTGCCACCCTCATCCTCGCCGTTGGAGGCATCAGCGGCGCCCAACACGTCAAAGACAGCTTCAATAAGGTGAACCGCGAGGTGATCCCGCATCTGCTCGCCCTGAAGGATCTGCGCTACGCCGGGCTGCGCATTGTCTCCTCCTCGATGGAGTATGCCTTTCTCACGACGGCGATTGGGGAGGAGCATGGGGCGCGTCACGGTAACGCACGGCAGGAGGAGGTCAGGCTCATCGAAGAGGGGCGCGAGCGCTTCCTTATGAGCCTCGCCGCCTGCAGGACGATGCTGGCGCAGGGAAGGGAGCCCCATCCCATCGAGCGGACCGGACGGGCCCTGCTTGCTGCGTCCCATGACTACCTGGCTGTAGTCGATGCGCGACCTTCGGCGCGGCGCTTGCTCGAATCGAAGGAGCGTTTCGAACACGCGGAACAGGAGTTCCTGAAGGAGGTTAACTCCGCGCACGACCAGGAGATGGAAAACCTCGGACGCCATGTCGCCAGCACCTTCGAGAGCGTCACCGGCGCGCTCAGGTTGTTCGCGGTCCTGTCGGCTGTCACCATCGTCGGGGCCCTTGTCTCGGGACTCGCCATCTCCCTCTCCATCTCCCGCAGGATGCGCCTCCTCAAGGAGGCGGCGCTCCAGGTCGCCGCGGGGCGACGCGACATCGTGCTCCCGGTGACGGCGCACGACGAGATCACCTCGGTCTCCATGTGCTTCAATGCGATGGTGGAGAGACTCAGGGAGTACGACTCTGAGCTTGACTCGGCCAACAGCTACCTCGACAGCGTCATCGCCACCATGCCGGAGGCCCTGACCGTCGTTTCCGCAGCTGGCGTGATCCTCGATGTAAACCGCGCCACAGAACTGATGTTCGGTTACCCGCGGGAGGAACTGGTCGGGCGTCCGTTCGCGGACCTGTTCCTGGAGCGGCACAGGGGCGAAGCACTGGTGGCTACGGTGACGGCGAGTGCTGGGCTGGTCGAGGAGGAGGCGATGCTTTCTTCAAGGGACGGCCGGGACCTGCACGTGACTCTCAGCGCGACCATGCTCGATCACAACGGGACGAAGGAGCGCTTTCTCTGCCTAAGCCATGACGTCACGAAGCGCAAGCAGGCGGAACAGGAGGTGCACAACCTCGCCTACTTCGACCAGTTGACCGGCCTCGCTAACCGGACCCTGTTCTACGACCGCAGCGCACAGGCCCTTGCGCGCTGCCGGCGCTACGGCGAATTCTTTGCCATCCTCTTCTTCGACCTCGATCACTTCAAAGACGTGAACGATACCATGGGACACCACGCGGGGGACGCCCTGCTCCAGCTCGTGGTGCAACGCATAAACGGCATAGTGCGCGCAAGCGACACCTTCGCGAGGCTTGGTGGTGACGAGTTCGCCATCCTCTGCTCCTTTGTAGCGGGCCCGGAAGGAGCGGCAACACTCGCAGAAAAACTCCTCGAACTCGTGAAGGATCCCTTCGAGGTCGACGGCCGCCAGATCTACACCGGGGCGAGCATCGGCATCGTGCTCTTCCCTGAGGACGGCTCCGACATCGCCACGCTCCTTAAGAACGCCGACCTCGCCATGTATGCGGCCAAGGGGGGAGGGGGGAACCAGTACCAGTTCTTCTCCGAGACGCTGAACCTGAAGGCGCAGGAGCGGGCCGCTATCGAGCGGGCGTTGCGCGAGGCGCTCGAGAAGGAGCAGATCTCCGTGCACTACCAGCCGCAGATTCAATTGCAAACTGGGAGGGTGGTCGCCATGGAGGCGCTTGCCCGCTGGTACGATGACAACCTGGGCGTCGTGGCCCCGGCACGCTTCATTCCGGTCGCGGAGCAGACCGGTCTTATAAGGGAGCTGGGGGCGTGGGTTTTAAAGAGCGCATGTGCGCAATGCAAGCAATGGCACCTGAACGGCCACCCCATCGCCATCAGCGTCAACGTCTCGATAAAGCAGGTCATGCAGGAGGATTTTTCGGAGATGGTGGTGGATACCCTGTTAGAGACCGGGCTGGAGCCCCAGTTCCTCGACCTGGAGCTGACCGAAAGCATGCTGATGGACAACGCCGCGGAATCGGTGGCGCTTTTGCGCATGTTCAAGTCGCTGGGGGTGAAGATATCCATCGATGACTTCGGGACGGGGTATTCCTCCTTGAGCTACATGAAGAACTTTTCCGTCGACCGCATCAAGATCGACCAGTCCTTCGTCCGCGACATCACCATCCGCGAGGACGCCGCCGGCATCGTGAAGGCCATCGTCGCCATCGGTCACAGCATGGGGGTAACCGTGATCGCCGAAGGGGTCGAGTCGAAGGAGGAGGAAGCGAAGCTCCGTGCGTGCCGCTGCGACGAGGTGCAGGGGTACCTGTACGCGAGACCGATGCCAGCGGCGGAGACCGAGGCGTTCCTGCGAGCGACGGATCGTTCGATCTCTTGATGCGGCTTCCTTGCCTGATGGAAGGGGTTTTCCGGGGCGTTGCCGGGGGGGGTGCCAAGCTCGTAAATGCCCCGAAGCATGGAACGTATGGCAATGCCGCAGCAATGAAAAAGGCACCCGCGATGGCGGGTGCCTTTGTTGTTTCGGGAGACTGGCTACTTCAGCCGGCGCCTCGAAAAGCCTACGGCTTCAGCACGCTCGGCTCGAAGTTATAGGTGGCGAAGTAGTCCTCAAGGGTCTCGGCGCGGCGGATCAGCTCCACGCTGCCGTCGGCGCGCAGCATGAGTTCCTTCGGGCGGAGACGACCGTTGTACTGAAAGCCCATGGCGTGACCGTGGGCGCCGGAGTCGTGGATCACCACCAGGTCGCCGTCGACGATCGGGGGAAGCTCGCGCTGGATGGCGAACTTGTCGTTGTTCTCGCACAGCGAGCCGACCACGTCGTACACCTCGCTGCGCTCAACGCCGTCCTTGCCGAGGACGTCGATGTGGTGGTAGGAGCCGTAGAGCGCCGGGCGCATGAGCGAGGACATGCAGGCGTCGAGGCCTATGTACTTCCTGTAGGTGTCCTTGCTGTTGATGGCGGTGGAGACCAGGACCCCGTGCGGGCCGGTCATGAAACGGCCGCTTTCCATGAACATGGCGGGTGCGTGGCCGTGGCGCTCGCGGAAGGCGTTGAAGAGCGCGGTGATCTCGCCGGACATGGTGGTAAGATCGAGCGCCTTCTGGTCCGGGCGGTAGGGGATGCCGAAGCCGCCGCCGATGTTCACGAACTCGAAGGTGATGCCAAGGGCCGCCTCGACCTCCTCGGCTACCTCGAGGACCATGCGCGCCGTCTCTACGATGTAGGTGTAGTCGAGCTCGTTGGAGGCGACCATGGTGTGCAGGCCGAAGCGCGTGGCGCCGCGCTCTTTGGCCTTGCGGTACGCCTCGACCACCTGCTCGTGGGAAACGCCGTACTTAGCCTCCTCGGGGTTGCCGATGATGACGTTGCCGGTGCGGCGCGGACCCGGGTTGTAGCGGAAGCAGATCAGTTCGGGGAAGACCGGCACCTTGTCGACGAGGGAGATGTCGTCGAGGTTCAGGATGCAGCCGCCGTCCTTGGCTGCGAACTCGAATTCCTCCTGGCTCGTGTTGTTGGAGGTGAACATGATGTCCTCGGGTTTTGCGCCGAGCTCGCGGGCGAGGATCACCTCGGGGATCGAGCTGCAGTCGAAACCGAAGCCCATTTCCTTCATGAGCTTCAGGATCTCACGGTTCGGGAGCGCCTTGACCGCGAAGAACTCGCGGAAACCGGGGATGCTGGAGAAGGCCTTGACGAGGCCTGCGCCGGTTTCCC
>MTLC01000245.1_pt4 | contig 10488 bp, 9 predicted proteins | sample 1982451 | NCBI WGS metagenome assembly MTLC01 (sample SAMN05710165, study PRJNA340218) | biofilm metagenome | isolation source: sample SPH anode biofilm adapted to +100 mV | place: USA | collected 2012-02-03 | reverse complement strand
CCCCCAGCAGCATCACCGGCTCGTTGCCCGCGACAAGGATACTGCCGGCGGTTGGCTGGCCGGCCGTCTCGGCGAGCGGCGCCAAGGTGCGTGCCGGCAGCGATACGGGCGCCTGGAGCCATCGAGGAAGATCGATGACCCGCAGGTTCCTGGAGCCATCACGCCGGAACGAGACGCCGCCGCCAAGCAGACCGGCCAGCCTGGACATCACGGCCATATCCATGTCCAGCGCAGCGGTCGATGCGGCATCGGTTCCGAACAGGGCCAGCCCATCATCCTCGATCAGGATCTGTGACCACTGATCGGTCGATGACGCCTTCACGATGAAGCGCGAGCCGCCATTTCTGGCCGCCCAGTGCATCGCATCGTATAGAAGCTGCCTGACCAGCCGGACATCGCTCTTCATCTCGATGATCGGCACTTCGGTTTCTATGTGCAGCACCTGTCCGGCGAAGGCCATCCGGAGCAGATTGGCGGCGGCGCCGACTATCGATGCAAGGTCAAAGTCCTCGATGCTGTGTCCGACGATGCCCCCACTGGCGTAGCTCCGCATGTTCGATACGATCGTCTCGATTCTGGCGGCCTCTGCCATGGCCAAGCCTATGTCAGCCAGGGCAGTCCTCGAGGCGAACGGAGTGTCCGACAGCAGCGCATCGATGTCCTCAAGCATGCCCATGATGCCATAGAGGGGGCCGCTGAGCGCCGTCGCGGTAGCCGTCACGAAGTTCCGGTCATCCTCCGACTGGTCATGGAGTCGCTCCCGCAATCGAGCCGTGGCCACCGACTCCGCTCTGGTACGGCGAAGGGCATCGATGGCGGCCAGCGTGGCGAGCAGGCTCACCCGCAGGAAGAGGTACGCGGGCAGCATGAATGAAGCCGCCGGCGATATCGTCGTCACCGAACCGACTGCGGCGATCATTCCCAGGCCGGTACGGACAATCAGTGCCGCATACCGGCGACGACCGCTTCCGGCACGGAATGATGTCGCGGCATCAAGAACCAGCGCGGCGGCCCCGAGCAGCAGGGAAGCCAGGTAGCGCGTTAGCCCGACCCCCGCCAGCAAGGCGCTGATTCCGCCGCCGCGCAGACCAAGAGCCAGCGACAGGAATACGAGCACCGGATAGGCGCGTCGCAGCGACCCGCCTTCTAGCCCGCCTTCGAGCCCACGGACGGGAAGCACGAACACGAGCAGGCATGATACCGCCGCGAGCGCCAGAATCAGCCCCAGGAGCCAGCCAGCGGCATTGACCCTGGCGGCGAGGAGGCTCGATGGCCACACGCTGAATCCCGGGCCAAATGCCTTGGGCCCATCCAGCCGCACATAGATCGTGCACCGCTGATCGGGGGGAAGCATGAACCGGTATGCGGTCGCGTCGGCCATGTCCGATTCATATCTGAGCTTGCGCAGCCGCAACCCGCTGTACCAGCTGCTGCTCCCGTCGCCGGCGACGATAACCATCGCCGATGGGGCAAAGCCCCGCCCGTCCGCAACCAGCGAGAAGAAATCATCATCGGTCAGATTGCTGACGGTGAATGCCAGCCAGACGGTCCTGTCCGCAAACGGCTCATCACGCAGGACGCCGCCGAGTCCAGCCGCGCCGCTGACCGGCAGCCTGGAGAACAGGCGGTGGTCCGGCATGCTGCTGAACATCGAGCTTGGAGCACCAGCCGGCCCCTCGACGTGCACGCGGAGATGCTCGGAAACAGAGACCGGGTGTGTCGTCGTTGCCACCACAACCAGCTCGTCATAGGCATCGCCGGCCGGCACGATGGGCCCTGACAACAGGCCTGTGGCACCGGGTATGACATCGGCGACCGCCAGGGACGCGCATGCGAGCAGCAGCGCTCCCACGATGGCGAATGGCACCTGGAGGCGCGGCGATATCATGAGTTGTATGGCAGGCGGACCAGCCCGTCTGCAAGTGCGGATCGCACCGCCTCAAGATTGACCACGCCACCGGCGTTCCAGCCTGCGGCAAGCTCAAGCCCGAAGGGGCGGCGCGCTATGTGCTCCGGATAGTGCGCATCCGAACCTGTTATTACCGTATACCCACGAGCCACTCCGGGTGGCAGTGGGCGCACGGCCTCGACCGCGTCGTACGGCCACTCGGGAAGAAAGCCAAGCTGGGTCAACGCACCGAACATGGGCCTGTCGATGTGGGCCGGAATGACCAGCGCGCCGCGCGCTGCGGCCGCGTCACACAGGGCCCCGAAGTCAAGCTCGAGGGCCGCCCCGAAGTACAGCTCCGGCTGATCGATGATCATGTCGTCGGCATCGACAACGACCTGGTCGCCCATTCTGACGGGGTCGTAGGGCAAGCGGGGCAGCCGCGTCGCGATGTATGCACCGAAATCAAGCGCGGCCTTGACCTCGGAGAACAGACAGAGCACATGAACCTCTTCGGCGCTGGTGGCCTCCATGCCATACAGCGCGGCTATTCCTTCACGGGCGGCGCAAACCGAGAAAGCCGGAGCGTTCAGGGCGCTGTTATGGTCGGTCAGCGCGACCAGCGCGAGGCCACGCTGCCTGGCCAGGCGAGCCAGCACGGAGGGTGGCTGTTCCAGGCTGCCGCAGGGCGAGAGGCATGAATGGTTGTGAAAGTCACAGGCTACAAGCATGCCGTGCGCCAGGAAGACCTAGCCCCGCAGGACCCGGTACAGAAGCCCGGAAACCTCGAACTGGTTCAATGGAGTCCTGAAGACCGCTATGCCTTCCGATCCGGCTGCCGCGATCATGTCGTCGGGCGCGGTGCGGTCATTGCAGAGTACGATGGCGCGGCATCCGACGAGCGATGCGACGGCCACGGTATTCTTGTGGGCCTGGATCGTGACCAGCGCCGAGCCCTCCCGGGCCCGTGCCATCACATCGGACAGCAGGTCCGATGTGTACGCGTCGACGATGGCTGGATCGGCCTCGGGGCGCACGAGCGCCTCGAAGCCGAACTGTCCGGCTAGATCTGATACGTTCATGTATGCTCCTGGTATCGAATGCGCGCGGTGACCGTCGTGCCGACACCCGGCCGCGAAGCAATCTCGAATTCATCCGATGAGCGCCGCGCGTTGGGGAGCCCGAGCCCCGCTCCGAAGCCAAGTGAACGGATCCAGGCATTGGCCGTCGAGAACCCTTCGGTCAGCGCGGCCTCCACATCCTCTATGCCGGGTCCGTCGTCCTTGGCCACAATATGCACAACCCCGTCGTGTATCGAGAAATCCATGATGCCACCGACGGAATGTATGACCTGATTCATCTCCAGCTCGTAGCTGACTATCGCCGCCCGCCGTATCACCGTGGCATCGGCGCCTATCGATTTGAGCGCCTTCTTGAGCTCGGCCGAAGCCTTGCCCGCATTCTCGAAGTCAAAACGTCGGCTGGGAAAGCTCAGATGGACCATGGATGAGCCGGGCTTCGACTGGTTGTCTCGTACGATGCCGGCCTCGAGCCGTTCGACTTCGCGGTTCATCTCTATCAGCAGTGACCTGAGCACGTCGGCCGCGGTGACAATGCCTGCCAGCGACCCGTGGCGGTCAAGAACGGGAAAACGCCGGTAACCGTACCGGTTGAAGTATGTCACCGCGAACGACAGCGGCATGTCGTCCTCCAGTACGATCAGCGAGCGGGTCATCCTGGATTCGGCCGATTCGGTTATGGCACCGGTATCGAGCGCCTCGATCATGTCGCCAATGGAGACGATGCCGACCAGGCGGCCGGCGTCGACAATCGGTACGCCGGTTATCCCATGATCACGCATCAGGAGCTGCACCGCCCGCATCGTCGCCTGGGGTGCCGCGGTGACCACCCTGGTCGTCATCACGTCCTTGACCTTGAGACGATAGATCAGTTCGATGACGACCTGGGGCCCGCCATCGGTGTCGATTGGAAACGAATCCATGGTATCGCGATTCTAGACGCAAATCGGCGCCTTTACAATGACGGGAGCGCACCGGTGAACATGTCGGAGGGTTCTCTTTTGCTTGACAAGCAGCCAATATCGGGCTTAACTATCATGACAAATTGTCCAAATCTGTTCTTGAAAGATCCGGGAAATGGTCCGGGTCTTTATTTTTTTTGGACGGAAAGGCGGTCATGCATGTTCTATGAATTCCGCTATCTCGCGCCGCGGACCGTCGCAGAATTGACCGACGCTCTTGATCAACATCGGGACGATGGTAAATTTCTTGCGGGCGGTACCGACCTGATTCCCAATATCCGCAATGGAGTCATGAAACCTCAGTTCGTCATAGACGGCAAGAAGGTTCCCGACTCGAATCGCATATCCTTCTCGGAACGCGATGGCCTGATCATCGGGCCGGCGGCCACGATCAACGATGTGATGCGATCGAAGGATGCCAGAGACGGCTACCCGATCCTCTGCGGATGCGCCCACGAGCTGGCCAGCCACCAGATACGCAACAGGGCCACGGTTGCCGGCAACGTCGTCAACGCATCACCCTGTTCGGACATGGCTCCGGCTCTGCTCTGCCTTGGAGCCAAAGCCGTGATCCGGTCCAAGGCCGGTGAACGGACCGTACCCTTTACCGAATTCTTCGCCGGCGTCAAGAAGACCGTGCTCAAGCCGGGCGAGTATCTGGCCAGCATCGTCATACCGCCTGAGTCCAGGAACGCCAGGGGCACCTATCTCAAGCTCAAGCGCATAGCCGGGCACGACCTCGGCATCGTCGGCGTGCTGATGGTGCGCCATGGCGACTCGATACGGTTCGGCGTCAGTTCGGCCGCCCCGACACCGGTCCTCGTCGAATCGGTGACCATGAAGGACTCACCCGACGAGGCGGCGCGCAAGGTGCTGGCCTCGGTGTCTCCCATCAGCGACGTGCGCGGCACCAAGGAGTACCGCGAACACATGATCGGCGTCTATGTACGACGCCTCCTTGCGGAGGTCAAGTAACCATGAAAATGAAGCTTACCGTCAATGGATTGCTCTATGAACGCGACTGCGCGGAGAACAAGACGCTGCTCCGCTTCCTCCGCGAGGATCTGGGCCTGACCGGCACCAAGGAAGGCTGTGGCATGGGAGAGTGTGGCGCCTGCACCGTCATACTCAATGGCCACGCCGTCAACTCCTGCATGGTGCTGGCGGTCGAGACCGACGGAGCCGTCATCCATACGATCGAGGGTGAAGCCAACGGCCCGTCCCTGTCGGATATCCAGAAGGCATTCGAGCGCAACCACGCCGTACAGTGCGGTTTCTGCACACCAGGCATGGTCATGTCGATCAAGGAACTGCTCGCCGACAAGCCGAAGCCGGATGTCGCCGAGATCAAGGAGGCCGTGGAGGGCAATTTCTGCCGCTGCACCGGCTACACCCAGATCGTCGAGGCCGTCATGGACCTGACCGGCAACCCCGAGAAGAAGGGAGAGCTCAAGCATGTTTGAAGACATCAAACCAGCCGATCTCTCGTACGTCGGCAAGAAGGCCGGTCGGCCGGACATGGTCGAGAAACTGACCGGCGAGGCCATGTTCGTCAGCGACATGGAGTTTCCTGGCATGCTGCACGCGCAGCTCAAGAAGAGCCCCTTCGCCCGTGCCCGCATCAAGCATATCGACACGACCAAGGCCGCCTCGATGCCGGGCGTCCGCGCGGTCGTGATAGGCGATGAACTGGACTACCACATCGGCCTGTATATTGTAGACAAGTACATACTGGCCAAGGGCGAGGTGCGCCACTACGGCGAAGCGGTCGCGGCCGTGGCCGCCGAGACGCTGGAGCAGGCCCGGGCGGCTGTCGAGGCCATCGAGGTGGAATATGAGCCGCTGCCGCCGGTGCTGCACCACATGGACGCGCTCAAACCAGACGCACCGCTCGTCCACCCGGACCTGGGCAGCTATGGCTACGTAGCCGCCGCGTTCACGCCCAAGCCAGGCACGAACATCGCCAACCACACCAAACTGCGCAAGGGTGACGTGGAGAAGGGCTTCGAGCAATCGGAATACATCGTCGAGCGCGAGTACTCGTGCCCCTCGGTACAGCACGTGCCCATGGAGACGCATGTCGCGATAGTCCAGTGGGGCATGGGCGACAAGGTCTCGATATGGACCAGCGCCCAGTCACCCTTTACGGTACGCAACCTGTTCTGCAACGCATTCAAGCTGCCCCACATCAACGTGCGGGTACAGATTCCCTACGTGGGCGGCGGATTCGGCGGCAAGGCGGGCATCGGGGTCGAGCCACTCTGTGCCGTGCTGTCGCGCAAGGCGAACGGCAAGCCGGTCAAGTTCCAGGCCAGCCGCGAGGAGGAGTTCAGCCTGCTGCCGTGCCGTTCCGCCCTGACCTACCACATCAAGACCGGCGTCTCCGCCGATGGCAAGATCATTGCCCAGAAGATGACCATGTACTGGGACGCGGGCGCCTACGCCGACTATGCCGTCAACGTGACGCGCGCCTCCGGCTATTCGGCCGCCGGTCCCTACGAGATACCGAACGCCTCGGTGGATGCGTACACGATCTATACCAACAAACCGTACGGAACCGCCTATCGCGGATTCGGCCACGTGGAGTTCCACTGGGCGGTGGAGCGGCACATGGAACTGATTGCCTCGGCGATCGGCATGGATCCGCTGGAGTTCCGCCTGAAGAACGCGCTGCGGCCCGGCTCGAAGACACTGACCGGCGAAGAGATACTGACGAGCACCGGCAACGTTGTCAGATGCATCAACGAGGCCGCCCGCATGATCGACTACGGCAAGCTGACGCCGGCCGAGCAGGCCCGCGAGAAACAGACCGGCTGGAAGATAGGCAAGGGCGTCGCCGCCCTGCACAAGGCCCCCGCGATGCCGTCATTTACCGCCACCGCCGTCGTGCTCAAGATGAACGAGGACGGCTCCGTCCTGGTCAACATCGCGCTGACCGATTACGGCCAGGGCACGTACGCGTCAATCAGGCAGATTGTCGCGGAGCGGCTCGGTTTCTCCATCGACAAGATCAAGGTCGCCTTCGAGAACGATACCGACCGCGACCCCTACGACTGGCAGACTGTCGCCTCGAAGGGCCTGATCATGTCGGGCAACGCCGCCATCCTGGCCGCGGAGGACCTGCTGAAGAACGCCTACGCCGTCGCGGCCGAGGCGCTGCGCGCCAATCCGCGCGACCTGGGGCATGACGGGGAGAAGGTGTTCGTCAAGCACCATCCGGCCCTGTCGGTGAAGTTTTCGGCAATGGCTGTCGGACTGGCGATGCCCAACGGCAATGGCATCGGCGGCCCGCTGATCGGCGTGGGCAGGTACATCGCCCAGGGCCTCTCGAATCTGGACAAGGAGACGGGCGAAGGGAACCCCGCCCTCGACTGGACCTATGGCGCTCACGGCATGATCGTCGAGGTCAACGAGGCAACCGGCGAGTACCACGTACTGAAGGTTGGCAGTGTCTACGACGTGGGCCGGGCGATCAATCCGGAAATCGTGCGCGGACAGGCCATTGGTGGCATGATGCAGGGTCTTGGCACGGCGATATGCGAAGGCTACATCTACGACCAGCAAGGTCGCCTGCTCAATCCATCGTTTACCGACAACAAGATACCCACGTCGAAGGATCTGCCCATGGAGATCGAGTGCGCCGTCGTCGAGACGCCGCAGATCGATGGGCCGTACGGTGCCCGTGGCGTCGGTGAACACTCGATGATCTCCGTCGCGGCCGCACTGGGCAACGCGATCCAGAAGGCCACCGGCGCCGAGATCATGCACATGCCGATGCGGTTCGAGGATGTGTGGCGCTCGATGCGCAACAAGGAGCCGGTGGACAACTGGATAACCAAATCGCCGTTCGGCTCGTGCCGTTCGGCTCCGGAAATGCATCGGCACGAGTGAACCCCGCGGTAGGGTGCCTGGTACCGCCTGCGCCATGGACAGCCAGGATCGTGGGCGTCTTTGGCAAGGCGGTATCGCTACTGCACCCGGACGGAGCGCTGGTGTCGGTGGTCGGCCGCGCCGAACACCTGGAGGCCCGCGCCATGATGCCGGCCACCGGGTGGGAGGCGTTCGCCGCCGCCACGGCGCGCGCACTGGATGCCGCTACCGGGCCCGAGCCCGTCATGGCGGTCTGGGATGGGGCCAGATTGGTCAGCGCGCGCACGGCAGTACTCGATCTGGCGGCATACGAGATCTGGGATCCGCGACCATACCTTTCCAGCCTCGCAACGTGTTCCGATGAAACGACATGGTCCGTGGTGGCTGACCGGCTCGCGGCCATGCTGCTCAAGGCCCACGAGGCCGCCGGAACGGATGAGGGCATTCTTGGCAACGGAAGCATCGCGCGGGCATTTGGCGCACGATTGGCTTCGGATCGGTTCCCGGTCAGCATCGTGGGTTTTGGTCCGGGTACGACGCCATCGGGCGATGACTGGATTGCGGGATACCTGTGCGCAGCCGACATCGCGGGCGGTGTGCCGGGCCGGGCACTGCCGGAATTCCGGGATGCCGTGCGGCCGGCACTCGACAGGACGACGGCCGCGGGCCGTTCGCTGTTGCTGGGAGCGCTCGCGGGAGCGCCACCGGCATATCTGGTGCGCCTCGCGGGAGCCGTGGCGTCGATGGCACGGTCCTTGATCGAGGCCTCGGAACGGGACCTGTCCGAGGCCGTACCTTCGGTCGCCGCCGCACTCGATGCGGCGCTGCACCATGGCGCTACATCCGGAGAGGATGCGCTGACGGGTTTTGTCGCAGGCCTGCGCGGGTCGCGGTCGTAGCCACTTTTGCCCCTCGCGCCAGAATGGTATACTTTGAGGAATGGGAGGTATGATGAAGCGAATTACACTGAGAAAAGACTCCTATTATGATTCGGTCTTTCTGATGCTCGCGGCCCGGGAGATCAAGTCGATGTCCGGCGTCAACGATGCCGTCGTCGCGATGGCCACACCGATGAACATAGAGCTGCTGACCGACATGGGCTTCGACAAGGCCACGCTGGACAGCCTGGCTCCCAACGATCTGATCGTCGCGATAGATGCCAAGGACGAGAAATCGCTCGAAGCGGCGACGACCGAGGCCTTCGACGCGCTGACCCGCAAGAAGGCAGTCGAGCAAACCAGCGGCCTTGGCCGCGCCGGGTCGATGGCGGCCGCGCTCAAGCTGGCGCCGAAGGCCAATGTCGCCGTCATATCGGTACCCGGTGCCTATGCCCCGAGGGAGGCGCGCAAGGCGCTCGATGCCGGGCTCCATGTGATGCTGTTCTCCGACAACGTCTCGCTCGAGGATGAAATAGCGCTCAAGAAGCTGGCGGTATCCAAGGGCCTGTTGATGATGGGGCCGGACTGCGGTACCGCGATCATCAACGGCAAGCCGCTGTGTTTCGCCAATGTGGTCAAGCGCGGAACGGTCGGCATCGTCGCCGCCGCCGGCACCGGCCTGCAGGAAGTCTCCTGCCTGATAGACCGCTTCGGTGCCGGCGTCAGCCAGGGCATCGGCACGGGCGGACGCGATCTGAAGAACGTGGCCGTCGGTGGCATGACCAGCCTGCTCGCCATCCAGGCGCTGGCGGCCGATCCGGCTACCAAGGTCATCCTGGTGGTCAGCAAGCCGCCCGCTCCGGACGTGGCGGCCAAGGTGATCGCGGCCCTCAAGGCCAGCGGCAAGCCTGCTATTGCCCATTTCCTGGGCATGCCGCTTCCGGCAGACGAAGGGAACCTGGCATACGCCTCGGACCTCGAGGAAGCCGCGCTCCTGGCCGCGCTTTTCGCGTCCGGGATACCCGACACCCGATCGGCCCGCGCCCGCATCGCCGAGGACTCCGGCAACGACCGGTACAACCGGCCGAGCCGCGCCGCCATCCAGGCGATCGCCGCCAGGGAAGCGCAGAAGCTGGGCTCCGACCAGAAGTACCTGCGAGGCCTGTATACCGGTGGCACCCTGACCGACGAGGCCCTGTTTATCGCCCACAAGGCGCTGGGCGGCGTCTGGTCGAACAACCAGACCGACAAGGCCTGGCAGATGCCCGACCCGCGAAAATCGACCGGACATGCCATCGTCGACCTCGGCGATGACACCTTCACCGACGGCAGGCCGCACCCGATGATAGATCCGGCCGCCCGCGCCGAACGCATAGCGCAGGAAGGCACCGACCCATCGACGGCCGTGATACTGATAGACGTGGTGCTGGGTTACGGCTCGCACGCCGATCCCGCGGGTGCCGCGGTAGAGGCGATACGGAGCGCGCGCGCATCGGCGAAGCAGCGCGGCGGATACCTGGCGGTCATCGCTTCGATAACGGGAACGGCGGCCGATCCACAGAATCTGGATGGACAGCGAACCAAGCTCGAGGCGGAGGGTGTCGTCATCATGCCCTCCAATTACCGGGCCGCGCTGGTGGCCATCGAGATTGCCAGAATGGCGCAAGGAGGCAGCCGATGAGCGCTCATCCAATCAATGAACTGTTCGGCACCGAGTTGTCGATCATAAACCTGGGCCTCGAGTCATTCGCGCAGAATCTGGCGCAGGAAGGCACCCCGGCCGTGCATGTCGACTGGCGGCCGCCCGCCGG
>MTLC01002096.1_pt1 | contig 10494 bp, 8 predicted proteins | sample 1982451 | NCBI WGS metagenome assembly MTLC01 (sample SAMN05710165, study PRJNA340218) | biofilm metagenome | isolation source: sample SPH anode biofilm adapted to +100 mV | place: USA | collected 2012-02-03 | reverse complement strand
GGGCCCTGGCGGTGGCCGCGGGCGCGGCCGCAGCCTCCTGGATCCCGGGCTTCGTCTACGTGGCCGACCCCACCTCCGGCTCCATCGCCGGGTACGGCCTGGACGGGTCCACCGGGAGCCTTGCCGCGGTGTCCGGCATGCCCGTGGACGCGGCCCCCAAACCCCGGGGCATCGCCGTCGATCCCACCGGGGCCACGGCCTTCGTGACCCACTTCGTTCCCACGGCCGAGGTGGACCCTTTCTCCTCCTTCAGCATCCACGACGGCGCCTTCACTCCCCTGGCTTCGTCCCTCGCGCCCCTCGGCAAGCCCGTCAGTTTCGTTCTCGAACCCGGAGGCCGCTTCGCCGTGAGTTCGGACAAGGCCACCACCGACCTGCAGGTCCACCGCGTCTCGGGCGGCGGCCTTGCCCCTGCGGGGTCGGCCACGGCCCCGGGCACGGCCGCGATCCTCGCCTTCGCTCCCGCCGGGCGGTTCTTCTTCGCGGCGACCCCGAATAGCGTCGCTGCGTTCGTCCTGGACGCCAGCGGCAACGTCACCCGGCCCTCCTCGGGAGATGCCCAGCCCGCGGGCCTGAACCCCAGGGCCATCTGCGTGGATCCTTCCGGCCGGTATCTCTTCGTGGGCAACTCCGGCCTGGGGTTCGGCGGAGACGCCGTCTGGTCCTACGCCATCGACCCATCGACCGGAGGCCTGACGCCCCTGGGCACCCGGGCCCTCAGTCCCGGCAACGACGGCATCACCAGCCTGGCCATGGATCCCCTGGGGCGGTTCCTTTTCGCCGCCGTCTACAATCTGGGGCCCCCCGTGCCCATCCACCGGCTGGGCCTCGGCGCCGACGGCTCCCTCACCGACCTGGGGACCACCCCCGCCGACCCGGCTTTGGACCCGGGCGTCAAGCTATTGGCGGTCGACCCTTCCGGGCGGTTCCTGCTGATGACCAACGGACTGACGCCGGAACTGACGGTTTTCTCCATCGACCCCTCCACCGGGGTCCTGACCCCCATCGGCCAGGCGATCCCCGCCCCCGGATCGCCCCTCGACACCTCGCCCCCGGCGCCCATGGCCCTGGCCGTGACCGGAACGGTGCGTTAAGGGACGCCCCGGCCCCACGCGAAAGGGCCCCGCTTCCATCCAGGAGGCGGGGCCCTTTCGTGAAGGGGGTCCGTTCAGGAGCCGGATCCCTCCGGATGCCTCCGGGCCACAGGGTGGCCGTTGCGGCGGAGTACGGGCTTGCCGCGCAAGGCGGCCCGTGCCGGGGACTCGAAGGGGGGCATGTCCAGTTCGGCGATGCAGGAGCCCGCGCCCACCAGGCAGATGCCGTCGGTGCTGAAGGCCACGCATGAAGGGTAGGCGAGGGCGGCGCATTCGTCCGGAGCCCTGCCCGGGCTGTAGTAGCCGATGGGACCTCGGCGGGTGCGGGTCTCCCCGGAACTCCCGGCCAGGGTGTGGAGCGTGCCCGTGTCCAGGTCCAGCACGCGCACCGCGCAGGCGCCTGTGTCGGCGATGTAGAGGTTCCGGCCTTTCACCGTGAGGCCCCCGGCGCGGTAGAGGCCGTTGACGGCATCACTGGGGATGCGGGGGGCGGGATCGTGCACCGGAGGCTCCAGCGCACCCAGGGAGCCGTGGGCCTCGCCGGTCCTCAGCACCCTCCTCACGTCGCCGTCGGGCCGGATCCGGTAGACGGCGTCAAAGTCCGAGACGTAGAGTTCCCCGGTCTGGGGATCCAGCGCCAGGCCCATGGGCTGCACGAAGGCGTCCCCGGCCACGGGCGAGACCTCGCCCTGGGGCGAGATGCGGTCCACGCGCCGGTTGCCCCGGTCCAGGACGAACACAGCCCCCTCCCGGTCCATGGCCAGGTCGGCGATGCCTCCGAACTCGTGGGTTCCCGCCAGCAGGCGACGGCTGCCGTCGGGCTCCAGGGCGTACACCTGGGAGGCCCGCCCCATGCGCGGGTCCGCCGGGGCTTCGCTGAAGACCAGGTGGTGGGGGTTGCCCGGAAGGCTGTTGGGAGGTCGCGAAGCCAGGCCTTCGCAATGGAAGGCGCCCGGGACCCAGGGCACGCGGTCCCCATGGGCCTGCCGCGTGGCGGCGCCCAGCCAGGGCTGGATCTCCCCCCGCAGGCTCACGAGCTGGACCCCGAAGTCGTCGGAAACCGCCCAGTGCCGGTTGATGGCGCCCGGCATGGACGGGTCGTCAAGGTAGCAGATCCGGTGGATGTTCCTGAAACGAACGGCCGTCGGGGCGCCGGGAAGGGGGTCCGGGTCGCCGGCATAGATCTGGAGCTTGGGGACCATTGGATTCTCGAAGGAAGGCAACCATGGCATTGCATGATTAGTTTATATTTCACCTTCAAATTAGGCGGCTCCTCCCGAGCGTCAAGCCGAAGGCGGGAATTAATGCCGCCAAGCCTTCGGGTGAATGTGGCCCCTGCGATCCCCCCTTGGCCTGGGACGGTCCCGGGCTGTCAGGTAACCTTGGAGCCCGAGGCAGCCATGCAGACCCGTCCCTTCGGCACCACCGGACTCGCCGTGACCCCCCTGGGCCTGGGCGCCATGCACTTGAACGACGACCGCGTGACCGAGGCCGAGGCCGGGGTCCTCCTGAACGCGGTACTCGACCTGGGCGTGAACCTGGTGGACACGGCCCGGGGCTACGGCCTTTCCGAAGCGCGCATCGGGCGCCACCTGGCCTCCCGGCGCGGGGAGTTCATCCTGTCCACCAAGGTGGGCTACGGCATCCCGGGGTTCGAGGACTGGACCGGGGCGTGCATCCTCGCCGGGGTGGACGCGGCCCTGGCCCGCATGCGCTGCGGCCACCTGGACATCGTGCATCTCCACTCCTGCCCGCTGCCGGTCCTCCAGCGCGGGGACGTCATCGAGGCCCTGGAGGCCTGCGTGCGGGCCGGCAAGGTCCGGGTGGCGGCCTATGCCGGCGACAACGCGGAGCTGGACTTCGCCATCGGGTGCGGGCGCTTCGGCTCGGTGCAGACCTCCGTGAGCGTCTGCGACCAGGCGAACCTCCAAGGCCGCCTGCCCGCCCTGACGGCCGGGGGCATGGGCGTGATCGCCAAACGCCCCCTCGCGGGGGCCGTGTGGACGCGGGCGTCCCGGCCGGACACTTTCGCGGAAGGACACTACTGGGACCGGTGGCGCGCCCTGGGCCTGGACCGGCTCCCCACAAGCCTGTCTCCCGGGGAGGTGGCCCTTCGCTTCGCCGCCCACGCCCCGGGGGTGGACGCCTGCATCGTGGGAACGGGGAACCTGGAGCACTTCAAGCGGAACCTGGCGATCGTGGAGCAGGGCCCGCTGCCCGGGGACCTGTCCCAAGCCATCCGGGCCGCGTTCCAGGCGAAGGGCCGGGATTGGCCGGGGCTCATCTAGTGGGAAATGGGCTAGGGTAGACAAGGCCCTTTCTCCGCCAACGTTCCCGGAATCCCCATGCACACGACCCTCCACGACCTCCTTCCCAGGGCCCAAGAAGCCGGCGGCGACGAACTGCTCGGGCGCTTCCTGGAGTATGTGGAAGGCCGGCACCTGGCCCTCTACCCCGCCCAGGAGGCCGCCATCCTCGAACTGTTTGAGGGGAGGAACGTCATCCTCAACACCCCCACGGGCTCGGGCAAGTCGCTGGTGGCCTCGGCGCTGCACTTCAAGGCCCTGGCCGAGGGGCGGCGGTCCGTCTACACCTGCCCCATCAAGGCGCTGGTGAACGAGAAGTGGCTCGCCCTGTGCCGGGAGTTCGGACCCGAGAACGTGGGGCTCAGCACGGGCGACGCCACGGTGAACCGGGACGCGCCCATCCTGTGCTGCACGGCGGAGATCCTGGCCAACATCGCGCTGCGCGAAGGCGGCGAGGCCGACATCCGGGACGTGGTCATGGACGAATTCCACTACTACGCCGACCGGGAACGGGGGGTGGCTTGGCAGGTGCCGCTGCTGACCCTGCCCCAGTGCAGGTTCCTGCTCATGTCCGCCACCCTGGGCGACACGACCTTCTTCGAGGAGGAGCTCACGCGGCGCACGGGACTGCCCACCACCGCGGTGCGCTCCACGGACCGGCCCGTGCCGCTGGAATTCACCTACGCGGAGTCGCCCCTCTCCCTCACCCTGGAGCGCCTGGTGGAGGAAGGCAAGGCCCCGGTCTACCTCGTGCACTTCACCCAGCTCGAGGCCGCCACCAGCGCCCAGGACTTCACCAGCATCAACCTGTGCACGAAAGAGGAGAAGGCGGCCATCCAGAAGGAGCTGGAAGGCTTCCGGTTCAACAGCCCCTACGGCCCCGACCTCAAGCGCTGGCTGCGCCACGGCATCGGGCTGCACCACGCCGGGCTCCTGCCCAAGTACCGGATCCTGGTGGAGCAGCTTGCCCAGAAGGGGCTGCTGAAGGTGATCTGCGGCACGGACACCCTGGGCGTGGGCATCAACGTGCCCATCCGCACGGTGCTCTTCACCAAGCTGTGCAAGTACGACGGCCAGAAGACGGGCATCCTCAGCGCCCGGGACTTCCACCAGATCTCGGGCCGGGCGGGACGCAAGGGCTTCGACGACGTGGGGTGGGTGGTGGCCCAGGCCCCGGAGCACTGGATCGAGAACATGAAGCTGGCCGCCAAGGCCGCCGCCGGCGGGCGCAAGTTCACCAAGCGCCTGCCCCCCGAGCGCAACTTCACCAACTGGGACAAGCAGACCTTCGAGAGGCTCGTGGTGGCCCAACCCGAGCGCCTGGTGTCGCGCTTCCAGGTGAGCCACGGGATGCTCCTCAACGTCCTGTCCCGCAAGGGCGACGGCTGCGCCGCCATGCGGGGCCTCATCCGGAGCTGCCACGACAACGAACGCGCCCGCGCCGGCCACTTCAGGCGCGCCTGGCAGCTGTTCCGCGCCCTGCTGGACCGCGGCATCGTGGAGTTCACGGGCGAGGGCCACGGCTTGCGGGTGAACGTGGACCTGCAGGACGACTTCTCCATGAACCAGACCCTCAGCCTCTACCTGCTGGACACGATCCCGCTCCTGGATCCCGAGGGCCCCGAGTACGCGCTGGACCTCATCACACTGGTGGAATCCATCCTGGAGAACCCCGAGGTCATCCTCCGCAAGCAGCTGGACCGCCTCAAGGGAAGGCGCGTGGCCGAGATGAAGATGGCCGGCATCGAGTACGAGGAGCGCATGGCCGAGCTGGAGAAGCTCGAGTACCCCAAGCCCCAGCGCGACTTCATCTACGGCACCTTCAACGCCTTCGCGGTCAAGCACCCCTGGGTGGGCGAGGAGAACATCCGCCCCAAGTCCATCGCCCGGGAGATGTTCGAGGACTACCGCTCCTTCTCGGACTACGTGCGGGAGTACGACATCCAGCGCTCCGAGGGCCTCCTCCTGCGCCACCTGAACAGCGTGTTCAAGGTGCTGGCCCAGACCGTGCCCGACGCGGCCAAGACCGAGGAGGTGCGGGAGATGGAGCTCTACCTGGGCGCCATGCTGCGCCAGGTGGACTCCAGCCTGCTGGACGAGTGGGAGAAGATGCGCGACGGCGGCTACCGCCCCGGCGAAGCCCCGGAACTGCGCCCCCCCGGCGCCGAGGAGGCCGCCCTGGACATCACCCGGGACCCCAAGGCCTTCACCGCCGCCGTGCGCAACCGGATCTTCACGTGGCTGCGGAGCCTGGTGGTGGGCGACTGGGAGGAGGCCGCGGCCCTCCTGGCCGGACCGGGAGAGGCCGCGGACGCCGAAGGCGAGCCCTGGACCGCGGACCGCCTCAAGAGCCTGGCCGAAGCCTACCGCATGGACCACCGGGGCCCCCGCCTGGATGCCGAAGGCCGCAACCTGCGCCACACCTACGTCCTCCCCGGCTGGCGCGTCCAGCAGATGCTGGTGGACGAGGCCGGGGACAACGACTGGGTGGCGGAATTCCAGGTGGACCTGGACGCCTCGCGCAAGGCCGGGGAACCGGTGATGACCCTGGAACGCCTGGGTACTTACCGGTAAAAGAAAAAGAGGCTGATTCTAATATCTGAAGGGGGATGGCCAATACCCGATCGATCCGGCCCATGTTGCTTCCAGCCAAGGCCTTACGTCAATGCACGAACCCGTCGCCGCTCGCATACGAAACAGAAAGACCAAACGCTGGGACGCAGAGATCTCGCTGGGGCGCTGGGTGTTCAAATTAATGCATGAACGGCACGCAAGGCTCATCATTTTCTTTTCCCAGCGCCCCTGCGAGCCCTCTGCGCCTCTGCGTTTAGGCTTTTCGCTGGTCCTACCAATCCGCTCCGGACAATCCGTCAAGAGCCCAACCTCCGCCACCAAAATCCCGGTTCACAATCCTTGAACCAGGATTTCAACCCATCTTTTCATTTGTACCTTTTAAAATCCCCCCTCAGTCCCCTTCGAATTCCGTAAGCGAGAACACCTTCTGCCCCAGGGCCTCCAGGCGCCTCCGCCCCCCCAGGTCGGGCAGGTCCACCAGGAAGGCGGTTTCCACCACCACCCCGCCCAGCCTCGCGATGAGGTTCAGCGCGGCCTCGGCGGTGCCGCCGGTGGCGATGAGGTCGTCCACCAGGAGCACCCGCTCCCCGGGGTTGATGGCGTCCACGTGCATCTCGACCCGGTCTGTGCCGTATTCCAGGGCGTAGTCCTCGTGGATGACCGGGCCGGGGAGCTTGCCCTTCTTGCGGATGGGCACGAAGCCGGCCCCCAGGCGGTGGGCGAGGGCGGCGCCCACGATGAAGCCCCGGGACTCGATGCCGGCCACGAGCCGGATCTCCTGGCCCCCGTAGCGCTGGGCCAGGAGGTCGATGGCGCGGCCGAACCCGGCGGGGTCCTTCATCAGGGTCGTCACGTCCCGGAACTGGATGCCCGGCTTGGGGTGGTCCGGAATGGTTCGGATGAGGGATTTGAGGGTCATGGGGAATCCGGGGGAAGTTGAAACGACCATGGTATCCCTGATTCCTTCCTGGCCCACCGCCCATCGGTTCGTGGTTACATGGAAGCTGACCTACCTTGAAAGCAGCTGATGGCCGATCCCAAGCCTCCCACCAAGATCAACACCCGCAGGGCCTGGAAGGAAGCGCGCGAGCTGCTCTACCGCCACCGGAAATCCCTGGCGGTGGGCATGGCGCTGATGGTGGTCAGCCGGCTGGCGGGCCTGGTACTGCCGGCCAGCACGAAATACCTCATCGACGAGGTGATCGGCCGGCACAACAGCCACCTCCTCCTGCCCCTGGCCCTGGCGGCGGGCGCGGCCACCCTGGTGCAGGCCCTGGCGGGCTACGCCAACTCCCAGGTGGTGTCCGTGGCCGCCCAGCGGGCCATCATGGACATGCGCCAGCGGGTGCAGGACCACATCCTGCGCCTTCCCATCCGCTACTTCGACACCACCAAGAGCGGCATCGTCATCGCCCGGGTCATGAACGACGCCGAGGGCATCCGGAACCTGGTGGGCACCGGCCTCATCCAGCTCGCGGGGGGCGTGCTCACGGCCATCCTGGCCCTGGGGGTCCTGTTCTGGCTGAACTGGAGGCTGACCCTGGGCACCCTGGTGTTCCTGGCCGCCTTCGGGGGCGCCATGGCCCTGGCCTTCAACCACCTCAGGCCCCTTTTCCGCAAGCGCAGCGAGCTCACCGCCGACATCACCGGCCGCCTGGGGGAATCCGTGGGCGGCGTGCGGATCCTCAAGGTCTACGTGGCCGAGGAACGGGAATCGAGGATCTTCGCGGAGGGCGCCGAGAAGCTCTTCCGCAACGTGGCCGGCACCATCACCGGCACCAGCGCCATCGCGGCCTTCTCCACCGCCATCATCGGGGTGGTGGGGGTCCTCATCATGGTGGTGGGCGGCAACGCCATCTTCGCCGGGCGCATGACCCTGGGCGACCTGATCATGTACACCTTCTTCGTGGGCCTCCTGGCCGCGCCCGTGGTGCAGATCGCCAACATCGGCACCCAGGTGAGCGAAGCCTTCGCGGGCCTGGACCGCATCCGCGAGACCCTGGACATGCCCACCGAGGACCAGGAGGACCTGGCCCGGGCGCCCCTTCCGGCCATGGACGGGCAGGTGGAGCTGCGCGACGTGTGGTTCGAGTACGAGAAGGACACCCCGGTGCTCAAGGGCATCTCCTTCGTCGCCCCCGCGGGCTCCACCGTGGCCTTCGTGGGCTCCAGCGGCTCGGGCAAGAGCACCATCATCTCGCTCCTCATGGCCTTCAACCACCCCCAGCGGGGCCGGGTGCTGGTGGACGGTCGGGACGTGGACTCGGTGCGGCTGCGGGACTACCGCTCCAAGCTGGGCGTGGTGATGCAGGACAACTTCCTCTTCGACGGCACGGTGGCCGACAACATCGGCTTCGCCCGGCCCGGCGCGACCCGGGCCGAGATCGAGGCGGTGGGCGCCATCGCCCACGTGGACGAGTTCGTGGGGCGCTTCGAGCACGGCTACGACACCGTCGTGGGCGAGCGTGGGGTCAAGCTCTCCGGGGGCCAGCGCCAGCGGGTGGCCATCGCCCGGGCCATCCTGGCCGATCCCAGGATCCTCATCCTGGACGAGGCCACCTCCAGCCTCGACAGCGAGAGCGAAGCCATGATCCGCGACGGCCTCCGCCGGCTGCGGGCCGGACGCACCACCTTCGTGATCGCCCACCGCCTGAGCACCATCGAGACCGCCGACCTCATCCTCGTGGTGGAAGGGGGCGAGATCGTCGAGCGGGGCGCGCACGCCGAGCTCATGGCCCTGGGAGGGCGCTACCGCCAGCTCCACGACCGCCAGCAGAGCAGCGAGCTGGACCAGTTCATCAATCCGGGCGAGGACTTCACGGTGCCCGGCGTCGCGGGAGCGTAGGCCATGGAACAGCTCGTCCAGATCGTCATCTTCGGGGCCAGCGGAGACCTGGCGGCGCGCAAGCTGGTGCCCGCGCTCCTGGCCATCGCGTCCAAGGGCGCCGCCAACCTCCAGCTGGTGGGCGTCGCCCGCCGGCCCTATTCGGACGCCGAATTCCGCGACGCCCTGGCCGCGCGCCTCGACCCCGGGGAGCGGGGGGCCTTCGAGGCCTTCGCCGGCCGCGTCCACTACGTGCGGGGCGACGCCGCCGACGGCCTGGGGCCCCTGCGCACGCGCCTGGACGAGCTCGCCGGGGGCGCCCCCGCGGGCCGGCTCTTCTACCTCTCCCTGAAGCCCGACCTGTTCGTGCCGGCCATGGAGAACCTGGGCGCCTCCGGGCTGCTCCAGGGCGGGCCGTGGCGCCGGGTGATCGTGGAGAAGCCCTTCGGGCACGACCTGGCCTCGGCCCGGGCCCTGAACCAGACCCTGCACCGGGTGGCGGAGGAATCCCAGATCTACCGCATCGATCATTACCTGGGTAAGGAAACTGTCCAGAACCTCTTCGCCTTCCGGTTCAACAACGCGATCTTCGAGCCCCTGTGGAACCGCCGGCACATCGAGCTCGTCCAGATCACCGTGGCCGAGGAACTGGGGGTGGAGAAGGGCCGGGCCGGCTACTACGACGCCGTGGGCGCCCTGCGGGACATGGTGCAGAACCACATGCTCCAGATCCTCGCCCTGGTGGCCATGGAGCCCCCGTCCTCCCTGGACCCCGAGACCCTGCGCGACCAGAAGGTGGCGGCCCTCAAGGCCCTGCGCTTCCCCCTGGAGGATCCCCCCGTGCGGGCGCGGTACGCCGCCGGCGAGGCGAACGGCCGCTCCGTTCCGGGCTACCTGGACGAGGAAGGCGTGGGCCCGGATTCCACCGCCGAGACCTTCGTGGCCCTGCGCGCGGAGGTGGCCAACTGGCGCTGGGGGGGCGTGCCCTTCCTGCTCCGCCACGGCAAGCGCATGCCCAAGCGCTTCACGGAAGTGAAGGTGCAGTTCCGGGTGCCCCCCATCCAGCTCTTCGACACCTGCGCCCAGCCCCCAGTCGTGGACGGCCTGGCCTGCCAGCTGCGCCCCAACCACCTGACCCTCAGCATCCAGCCCCGGGAGGCCCTGTCCCTGGGCTTCGGGGTCAAGGTGCCCGGGCCCGGCATGATCATGGCGCCCGCCGAGCTGGCCTTCGACTACCGCGACCGCTTCGGCGCGCAGACCGCGCCCGCCTACGAGCGCCTGCTCCTGGACGCCATCAACGGCGACCCGTCCCTCTTCCTGCGGAACGACGAGGTGGAGGCCGCCTGGAGCGCCGTGGACGCCCTCCCGGCCCAGCCCCTCCTGGACTACCCCGCCGGTTCCTGGGGGCCCCCGGAGGCGGACCGCCTTTTCCACGGCTGCGAGGGGGGCTGGTCCCGTGGCTGAGGTGGTCCGCACCGCCACCCCCGCGGCGACGGCCGCGGCCCTCCTGTGCGAGGCCCTCGCCGCCCTGCCCCGGCCGCGCCTGGGGGTTTCGGGCGGCAGCGCCGCGGCGGTGCTGGGCCTGGCCCGCCGGGCCCTGGGGCCCCGGTGGGGCCAGGTGCGCCTCACCTGGGTGGACGAGCGGCGGGTGCCCTTCGCCGACCCCGATTCGAACCGGGGCGAAGCCTACCGCCAG
>MTLC01000295.1_pt1 | contig 10497 bp, 8 predicted proteins | sample 1982451 | NCBI WGS metagenome assembly MTLC01 (sample SAMN05710165, study PRJNA340218) | biofilm metagenome | isolation source: sample SPH anode biofilm adapted to +100 mV | place: USA | collected 2012-02-03 | reverse complement strand
TTAACGTGAATAACCCCGTATGCAGCGCAGCGGAATGCGGGGCATAAACATCGCATACAATGCAACCCCGAAGTGGGTTGAACTCTTTCAGAGTTCTATGGATGGTGTTTTCTCTTCCCCCGCACTTTCCCGATAGTGCATCGGGAGGATTACTTAAATTTAATCCCTTCGGGATTATTGAGGACACCTTGCGAATAATCATATTCTAATATTTTTGAGCTCTTTCTGCTATAACATTTAACCGACAAAGCAAACAGGGTTGAGTGGTGGATTGGTGAATTGGTTGAGTGGCACATTGGCATATTGGCACATTGGTTATTTTTTTTGCATCGATGAAGAAACGCTTTAAAATGAAAAAAACCCGAACTATTTCGGGCTTTCTAACTTCTTATCGGGTGGAATAATTTTATCCTAAATAAGATTTCAATAGTTTACTTTTAGAACTTTGTCTTAATCTTCTAATCGCTTTTTCTTTGATTTGACGCACACGTTCACGGGTAAGCCCGTACTCGTCGCCAATCTCTTCCAGCGTCATCTCAGCCACGCCTATTCCAAAGAACTTTTTCACTATTTCGTGCTCTCTTTCGCTTAGCGTGGAAAGGGCGCGTTCTATTTCTTTGGATAGCGATTCGTTGATTAACGCGCGGTCGGCGTTGGGTGAATCGTCATTAATCATCACATCGAGCAAGCTGTTGTCTTCGCCTTCTACAAAGGGCGCGTCCACTGAAATATGACGTCCTGAAACTTTCATTGTATCGGCAATTTTATCCACCGGAATATCCAATTCCTGGGCTAGTTCTTCTGCCGAAGGGCGACGTTCATTTTCTTGTTCAAACTTGGAAAACGCTTTGTTGATTTTGTTGAGCGAACCTACTTGATTCAGCGGTAAACGCACAATACGGGATTGCTCTGCCAATGCTTGCAAAATGGACTGACGAATCCACCACACGGCGTATGAAATAAACTTAAATCCACGTGTTTCATCGAATTTTTCGGCGGCTTTAATCAGTCCTAAATTGCCTTCGTTAATCAAGTCCGGAAGGCTTAATCCTTGATTTTGATACTGTTTTGCCACGGAAACTACAAATCGAAGATTAGCGCGGGTAAGCTTTTCCAGTGCGATGCGGTCGCCGTTCCTGATGCGTTGAGCGAGTTCTACTTCTTCTTCAACGGTAATCAGGTCTTCGCGTCCAATCTCTTGCAAATACTTGTCAAGTGATGCACTCTCGCGGTTAGTAATTGATTTTGTAATCTTTAATTGTCTCATAGAGAGGTAAAAATTTTAGCGTGCAAAGATACTGCTTTTTCTTGTATTGAAAAAACTTAAATACACTTATTTTTAATGTAAAACGTGTTTGGAAAGGAAATAGTTTACAGTTTGCGTATTTTAATATTTATTGGGTTCTAATACCAACTGAGACTTTGAACACAAGAAATAATCTCGGTTTAAAGAAACAAATTATTTGCCATTTAGTTTTAAAAATTATTTATTTTTGAAGAGCTAAAATAATTAGCAAAGAAAAGCCCTTGATAGAGAATGGCATTATTCCAATAAGCAGCATTGTGCCCACCGGGACGTGAAATAAATTCGTGCGGAATATTACGGTACATTAATTCCTCGTGCAAGCGGACATTTACCGCATAGAAAAAGTCTTCGGTACCACAATCGATAATGATTTTGATAGAGTTGGGAGACAGCAAATAAAGTTGATTCATTACCGTATGTTTTTCCCAATTTTCAGGATTTGTTTTCATATCGCCCAGCCGCTTGGAAATGTCCCAGTTAAGCGGAAAGGAACGAATATCCACGCCGCCGCTCATACTTCCGCACGCGCCAAACACGTCCTGATGACGAAATCCGAGATATAGCCCGCCGTGTCCGCCCATACTTAAACCGGTAATGGCTCTACCCTCACGCGTAGCGACGGTGCTGTAATTTTTATCCACCCATTCTACCAATTCTTTGGATATATAGGTTTCATACTTCCACGCAGGGTCCACAGGACTATCAAAATACCAACTACTATACGCCCCGTCAGGACAAACAATGATATACCTGTAAGTATCCGCTAAACTTTTGCTATTGGGCATGCCATTTATCCAACCCGCGTAATCACCACTGTAACCGTGTAAAAGATAAAGAACAGGATACTTTTTTACATTTGAATAATCGTCCGGAGTAACTATCACGGCTTTAATTTTCTTCTGCATAGAAGGACTGTACGTGATCACGGTATCTACATTAGCCGCAAGAAGGCTTTGGAAACCTAATAACATACAGAGGATAAACGCTTTACTGATTTTCATATTTATTATAAGATTTTATTTTAAACGGATTCAAATGTACATAATAATTTTTAATTGGCATATAACCGCATGAGAAGTCAATATCTTAATGGGTCTTATTCATTAAAAGACAAGCCATTTATTCGGTATATAACCAAATAAACACATTACTGGGCAGTATTTCTACCCACTTATTTTATCAAACAAAATGTCTAAATTTAATGAAGTTTAAAAATAACCGTTCAATCGTCTGTTGGAGACAAATGATATCTTTAGCCTGCAAATCCCGCCTTTCAAAAGCAACGAAATCAATACTTATTATTTACTTTAATTGCTTACATTTTAAACTTTACTTGCATTAGAGCTATTTAATTTAAATGATTATCCGCAATTAACGCAGATTCTGTTATTAGATGTCAATGCCCCCTAAATCCCCTACCCCCTTCGGGACTTTCCCTTAAAAGGGGAAGGAAAAGGAAAATATTCTTTGGGACTTTTGCGGACTGCAGCATAAGGGCAATTTCTCATTTTCCCACGCACCAAAAGTCCCCGCGCGTGGGTTTTGCGTTGGAAGTGGGAGATTTAGGGGACATTGGATAAAAAACTGCGTTAAATACTGATAATCATTTATAAAAAAAAAATGTACACGCTCTTACAGATTAAAATAAAGTCCCATTCGATTCTGCTCGAATGGGACTTTTGAAATAAAGAAAAAACCCTCTATGCTACTTTTATAAAATTATTTAAGGAAGCAATACTCCATCTATTACGTGTACCACCCCATTGGTAGCCATCACATCAGTAACGGTAATATTTGAAGGTGTTTTATTGCTCTTACCCTGAATCTTAGCGCCTCCGGCAAGAGTAATGGTTACCATTCCCTTATTCAACATTTCGGGTTTCATACCTTCGGTTAAATCGGAAGAGAAAACTCTTTTAGCAATTACGTGATACGTAAGTATGGCGGCTAAATCATCTGGTTTTGCTGCTTTAATAGCATCAATAGTTGCAAAGCCGGCAGCTTTAAAAGCATCGTTAGTGGGTGCAAACACGGTGTATGCGCCCGGATCGGACAACAGTTTTGCCACATTGGTAGTTCCCTCGCTGGCACGCACTACGGCTGCTACTAAATACGTCAATTGATTATTTGCCTGCGCTAATTCTACGATATTTTTTGATGGCGGCATAATCACCTTACCTACCAAGTGTACCACTCCATTTTTTGCATCAATATCGGCTTTTGTAACTTTAATACCGTTTACAAATACGCCCGCAGCACTCTTGGTTACATACGTCTTTAAGTCGTTTGCAGTAGGTAGTTCGGTGGTTCCCATAGGAATAGCAGAAGCCATATACTCTTTTCCAAGTACATGATATAGCACTATCTTCTTTAAATCTTCCACTGGATATCCATTGATTTTTTCTTCCGTATCCAATCCTGCAGCCTTGAATGCATCATTGGTGGGTGCGAATACTGTAAAAGTGCCATCTGCCTTAGAGAGTGTTTCTACAAGTCCCGTTTTTACTACAGCTGCTTTCAGTAAAGAAAGGTCAGTAGTTTCACTTACCAAAGCAGCAATTGTTTTCTGCTGTTGCGGTGGAGTATCATCTTCACTACAAGCGGCAAAAATAAACAGCGGCATAATTGCCAGCAATAATTTCATAATTTTTTTCATGATCTTTTTTTTTAAGAGTTTTTAAAGTGAAAAATTTATTTTTCTTGAAAAAGGTTTAATGTAAGTCCTACTTTTTTCTCTTTCATATTGATAAAACAAAAAAAATAGTATATTGTTTTACTATTTTCAAAAAATAAAGTACAAATTTGTTCTATAATTAAATTGACTAATGATTATACAGCATATATAAAAAAATCTTCATACCTTTTTTCTGAATTTCTCACATCATCATTTTATAAATAAAATAAGAGCTGCCTCTTATCACTAAGAAACAGCTCTGTCAAACTAATTAAATGTTAAATCTATGAGAAAACTTAATCTTCTAAACTAACTGCATAATACATCACTTTTCCGTTAGGATAAACCCCGGCGATATAAAGCACCTTATCGTCGCTTCTGAGCGCCTCTTCATACACGTTTTTCACGTCGTTTTCAGTACGGATAGGTGTATTGTTTATTTTAATAATGATAAATCCGGGCTTGATGCCGTTATCATTTAATTTACCTTTGGTTAGTGATTCTATCTGCAATCCGTAATCCAAACCGAGCGAACGTTGGATTTTGGTATCAATTTCTTTGAATTTAGCGCCCAAACTGTTTATACTACCGTCGGAAGTAATTACTTTGGTATTGCCTTTTACGTTTGTGAGATTCATTCTCAGGCTTTGCTGCTTGTTATCTCTTAAAATACCAAGTGTAACAGTGTTTCCGGGGCTGTACCGTCCTATTTGTTCTTGCAGTTCCGATACGGAATTTACTTTTACGCCGTTTACTTCATTAATCACATCACCTTTTTTCACACCCGCTTGTTCAGCGGCGCTTTTCTCTGAAAATCCCATTACCAAAGCGCCGTTGAGCGTTTTGATGCTTTTTTCTTTCACAATTTCTTTTACTTCTTTGGCATCCACATCCAAGTTGGCTATATTTACGCCGAGGATGGCACGTTGCACAGCGCCGTGCTCACGCAAATCAGTAATTACCTTTTTAACGATGCTTACCGGTATGGCAAATCCGTAACCGGCATAACTGCCTGTCTGTGAAGCAATAGCCGCGTTAATTCCTACCAGCTCGCCTTTGGTGTTTACCAACGCGCCCCCGCTGTTACCGGGATTAATAGCGGCATCGGTCTGAATAAAGGACTCAATGGGCATATTGCCGCTTCCCTGAGTACTCAAAATGCCTATACTGCGTGCTTTGGCGCTTACTATACCGGCTGTAACGGTAGAGGTAAGGTTGAACGGATTACCTACGGCGAGCACCCATTCACCTACTTTTATATCGTCAGAGTTACCGAAAGCGACAATGGGAAGATTGTCCGCGTCAATTTTCAGCAAAGCGATGTCCGTGTTCGGGTCAGCGCCAATAAGTTTGGCTTTGAAGGTACGTTTATCATTGAGCGTTACTTCTATTTCCGTGGAACTTTCTATCACGTGGTTATTGGTAACAATGTATCCGTCTTTACTGATAATTACCCCGGAACCGGCGCCCAGCGGCACACTTTCTTGTTTTTGTTGTTGTTGACGGTTTCCGCGTTGTTGTGGTCCGAAGAAATACTCAAAAAACGGGTCGTTAAACATACCACCACCCATTTGTTGACGAGGTGTACCCTTGGTTTTTACGTGTACCACTGCGTGTACAGTAAGGTCTGCCGCCACGGTAAAGTCCGTATCAAAGGCTTTTGCCGCTCCGGCAAAGCGGGCATAACCCGCCGGCAATTGAGAAGTTTCGGTAAATAACTTCTCTGCTTGCCTGTTAGTGATGTAATTGGTAGCCAAGTTGGTTGCTACGCTAACGCTGACCACTATTGCAATTAAAAGCATAATGGCTTTTGATTTACTTAGATTCATAATGATTTATAAGATTTAATTGGATTTCAGAATAAAGATTTCAGATATCAGACATCAGATTTTAGACTGCTGACTGCTGATTGCTGGCTGCTTATCTTTACGACAAAAATAGACAAATAGCGTGCTTAATAGCATAAAAATGAATAGGTTTTCTTCAATTTTAACAATGTTAATTTAACACTTAACGCGCTTTAACGCTACTCTCGTTCAATGCTTAAAAATATCAAAAGACTTAAACTAAAAAACCATCCGCTTTTGACAGATGGTTTTTTATAAACTTTGAAATTTTGACAGAGTATGACAAAATTACTGAAAAAGAGAATTTTATTTATTCTATTTTCTAAAATAACTGGCAACTACTATTTCTGAGCGCACTCAAATACTATTTCCTGCATTTTATCAAAATTTTCTTCTTGGCTTTTCAGCAGTTCAAACTGTGCCAATGTACGCTGCCAGTTATGTTCAGGATGTTGGATTTTATAATATGTATCACCATTCAAGTAATCTGTAAAGAAACGCACCGTCTGCATGTAACTGAACAGTTTCGCGCCAAAAGCCAAATTACCCAATTCGGTGGGCGTAAGGAACGTGGCTTTTTTCAGATAGCCTCGCGTGTATGCTTCAAAAATATCCATATTCACGCCGACACGGCTTAAATCAGTATCGTCTTCCGCGCCGGTGTTGGCGGCAGTGCGCATAAAATCGCCAAAATCAGACAGCACGTAGCCCGGCATTACGGTATCCAAGTCCACAATACACATCGGGTTGTCGTTTTCATCAAAAAGCATATTGTTTACCTTGGTATCGCAGTGGTTGATGCGTTTGGGCAACTTGCCTTCGCGGTGCAGCCGTTCCGGCAAGCACATCTCTTCGGCGCGGTTTTCTATCTCGTCAATCATCCATTGCGTTTTTTCCACGCGTCCGGCTTTGTTATCGCGCACGGCATCACGGAATTGCTGCAAGCGAAATTCCATATTGTGAAAATCAGGAATGGTTTCTATCAACTCGTCGTGTGGAATATCGGCAAGCATACACTGAAAATCGCCAAATGCCTCGCCTGCTTTATAAGCCAATTCGGGATTAATAACATCATAACTGCGGGCGTTTTTTATCAACACATATACACGCCAATAGTCGCCGTTTTCATCTTTGTAAAATAATTTTCCGTCCTTGGCAGGGACTAATTGAAGTACTTTCCGTTCAATGTCTTTTTCGCCTTTTTCGGATAATTTTTTACGCAGATGGTCAGTTACTATTTGAATATTTTTTTGAAGACCTTCTACATTTTTGAAAATATTGTGATTTATTTTCTGTAAAAAATAATTATCATCCTCCGGATTAACACTTTCCACGATAAAAGAGTCATTAATATGCCCTATTTTCAATGGTTTAATCTCCCCTACTTCTGATTTGAGATTGAATTGATTTACAATGTTTTTCATTTTGTTTTTTAATTATGTAAGTTTGTGATGGTGTTTTGTGTGTTTTTAATGATAACAGACAAAATTACAAAAATAATTTAGAATAAAGAAAGTTTTTAATTGTGCATAATTCCTATTATTTTTTAGTGAAAATCTATTATTTTTGCAACGTACACACCTAGGAAACAATTATCACTAAATTAAATCTTTGCTGTATGAAAAACACTCTTTTTTTTACTCTCGTCGCTCTTTTTACGGCAGGTTTACAGGCTCAATCAGACAATGCTCGGTATGTAAATCCTTTTATAGGCACCGGTGCCGTGGATGCCAACAGTTTATCGGGCAGTAATTTTCCCGGCGCGTGCTTTCCGTTCGGTTTAGTGCAGCTAAGTCCGGATACCAAAGCTTTCCCGTGGGACCCGTGCAGCGGTTATGATTATAATTATGACATTATTTCCGGTTTCAGTCACACACATTTAAGCGGCACAGGCGTGCCGGACTTGTTTGATTTTCTTTTTATGCCTTATGGTGGTAAAATACAATGGGAAATGGGCGATGAAAAAAGTGCCTACGGCTACCGTTCCCGCTTTAGGCATCAAACCGAATCCGCCAAACCCGGCTATTATTCAGTTACGCTTGATGATTATAACATAGGCGTGGAACTTGCCGCTACCGAACATTGCGGTATGCACCGTTACACGTTTGCGGACAATCAACCCTATAATCTGATGATTGATTTGGATTACTCGCTGGCACGTGATTCGCGTAAACCTACTTATTTAGCTACACAAATACGTGTTGTGGACAATAAGACCATAGAAGGATACCGCATTCTTACCGGCTGGGCGCCCATGCGCAAAGTGTATTTCCGTGCCGAATTTTCACGTCCTTTCACCTCTACGGTGGTAAAATCCAAGCGAGGCGAGTTTGTTAATAATCCCGTAACCAATGCTAACCCAATGAAAATGAACGTGGTATTTACCGAAAATAACACTGCACCGCTCATTATAAAAGTAGGGATTTCGTCCGTTTCGCCCGAAGGCGCGCGGAAAAACTTAAAGGCAGAGATAAAAGATTTCAATTTCGATAAAACCGCGGCTGAAACCTATCAAGCGTGGAATAAAGAACTTGCCTGCATCGATATTCAAGCCACCGAAAAGCAAAAGCGAATTTTCTACACCGGATTATACCACGCTTTTATTCAGCCAAACAACATCGCTGATGCGAATGGCGAGTATATGGATACGAATTTTAACCTTCGGAAATCGGCAGACGAAAAATATTACAGCACTTTTTCATTGTGGGACACGTATCGCGCGGCACATCCGCTCTACACGCTTGTACAGGAAAAACGAACGGAAAGTTTTATCCATTCTATGCTTCGGCAATATGAAACGTACGGCTATTTGCCCATTTGGCACTTATGGGGTATGGAAAATTACTGTATGATTGGTAACCACGGCATTCCGGTAGTGGTGGACGCGTTTTTCAAAGGGATAATCCAAGGTGACGACCGTCAAAAAGCGTATGAAGCGGTAAAAGCCTCCTCTGTGAACGCGCACGTGAATTTTAACCCGGCGCTGTTAGACAAATACGGCTATTTTCCTGAAGATAAGCAAACGCAATCAGTTTCCATTACGCTGGAAGTGGCTTTTAACGACTGGTGTACTGCGCAAATGGCAAAAAGTTTAGGCAAGGAAGCTGATTATCGGTATTTTATCAAAAGAAGCGAAGCTTACAAAGCCCTTTTTGACCACAATATCGGATTTTTTCGCGGGAAAGACAGCAGCGGAAAGTGGATTGAACCGTTTAACCCGCTCACTTACGGCGGTAACGGCGGCTATCCGTTTACCGAAGGCAACGCCTGGCAATACCTGTGGTACGTGCCACAGGATGTTCCGGCTTTTATGGCACTTTTTGGAGGGATAGATAATTTTACCAAAAAATTAGATACCTTCTTTACATTAAACGCCAAACCGGAAGACGTAAACGGCAACGCCAGCGGATTTATCGGGCAATACGCGCACGGCAATGAACCGAGTCACCAAGTAGCCTATCTTTATAATTTCACCAACGAGCCTTGGAAAGCCCAAATGTATGCCGCCAAGATTATGAACGAGCTGTATAATGACGACCACTCAGGCTATTCCGGCAATGAAGACTGCGGTCAAATGTCCGCATGGTACATTTTTAGCGCGATGGGATTTTATCCTGTTAATCCGTCTAACAGCGTGTATTGCTTTGGTTCACCTCTCTTAGAAAAAGCCATGATTCATATCGCTAATGGAAAAAACTTTATAATAAACGTCAAAAACGCGGGCAACAGAAACATTTATATCCAAAAAATAGCTTTGAATGGCAAACCTTACCATAAACTCTACATTACGCACCAAGAAATTATTTCAGGCGGTACGCTGGAATTTACCATGGGCAACAAACCAAATACTCAACTGGCTAAATACGAAAAACCGATAAGTCTGAGTTTATAAATTTCGGGTTTAAGTTTGGCAAAAGTCCAAGTAAATTTTCAAGTTTTACCAACTATAACTCGCTGAAATATTGAATGATTTACTAAACTTTTATATTATATTTTTGTTTAATGGGTATAAATCACTAAAAAACAAAAAATTATGGACATAAAAAAAGTTATTGGAATACTACTTATTATCGGCGCAGTAGCGCTTGGATACTTTGGTATAAAAGGTTTACAAAGCAGTGAAAAATCAACTGAAGTTTTGGGCATTGAACTTAAAGCGCAAGACAAAGGCGGAAAAGAAAAAGCTTACGTGCAACTGGGATTTGCTGTAGTAGCATTGGGCGCAGGCGCATATTTAGTCGCTGCTAAAAAAGGGTAAAAAAACATTTCTTAAAAACAATAAGCAAGAATATCTTTTTAGAAGATGTTCTTGCTTATTGTTTGTGTAATCCTCTTATCAATCCGCGGAAAGTCAGGCTCTTGTACTCTCAAATCTTTTCGCTGTTTATCAATTAGTTAAGCAAGTAAAATTTTCAGGGTAACCGAATTTTCCCCCTCAATTTTCATACTCAAATAGTATCAATTTTGTATTACAAATATACGGATTTTTGGTGAGTTATCAATGAAAAGAAGACTGTTTTTTAGTACGGTTTAGATACATTATGTATGGAGATGACTAACTTTTGATATGCTTAATGTATTAGTTATCCGACGATGAAAGGATATACTTGTTCAGCTCTTAAACCGGTATATTGGCAAAACTCATCAACACTTACAAACTGGTGGTCAAG
>MTLC01002371.1_pt3 | contig 10515 bp, 8 predicted proteins | sample 1982451 | NCBI WGS metagenome assembly MTLC01 (sample SAMN05710165, study PRJNA340218) | biofilm metagenome | isolation source: sample SPH anode biofilm adapted to +100 mV | place: USA | collected 2012-02-03 | reverse complement strand
CGGCGGCCGCCGTTGGAGACCACCAGGTGGGTCTCCCAGTCCGGCTGCTCCTGCATCACCTTCAGGAGTTCGATGGCCAGAATGGCGCCGCTGGCGCCGCTGACGCCCACGACCAGGCGCTTCTTCTCGGTGGATTCCATGGTTTCATTCCGGGGAAAGGCGTCCTCCCGGGCCCTCGCGGGCCCGGGGGGACGTTCGAGCTAGATCAGGTGGATGAGCTTCCACCAGGTGATCTCCACGACGACCGTCGTGAAGAGGACGATGGCGGTGAGCGGGACGCCGAACTTGATGACGTCCATGTCCCCGTACTTCCCGCCGGAGTCGCCGGCGCCCACCAGGACGTTCATGTGGTGGAAGGGGAGGATGAAGTGCATGCCCACGGCGGTGTACACCAGGAGCGCGGGGACCAGGGGATTGAGCCCGGTGCCCGCGGTGAAGGCGATGATCGTCGGCGTGACGATGCCCATGACGGCCAGCACGCTGCCCAGGCACATGTGGATGAGCACGGCGAAGCAGGTGATCATCAGGGCCAGCAGGTAGATGTTCTGGGGCACGGTGCTGGGCAGGATGACGCCGGCCAGCCACTTGTTCATGCCGGTGACGGCGCCCACGGACCCGATGCCCAGGGCCGCTGTGAGGAAGAACAGGGTGCCCAGGCCGAACTTGCTCCAGTCCGGGGCCTTCAGGACGTCGCCGATGTAGGGCATGGAGAGCAGGATGCCGGTGGCCAGCGCCACCCATCCGGGGTGGATGTGGTGGATGAAGTCCGTCGCCCAGAAGATGAGGGCCAGGGAGACCCAGAACGTGACGCGCTTCTCGGCGCCGGACATGCCGCCCAGGCCCTTGAGCTGCTCGCGGATCTCGTCCTTCTCGATCCGGAAGTCGGGGGGCGCCTTGAAGATGGTGATGTGCATGAAGAAGGTGAGCACGCTGGCGATGACGCCGGGCACGCCCATGTAGATGAGCCACTTCAGCCAGCTGGCCTCCTGGCCCGCGAAGTTCAGGGCGATGGTGTTGATCATGCTGTCGCCGGTGAGGAGGATCATGGACACGGGCACGGAGCTCGCGAAGACGGAGAGGCCGATGGAGGCCGCGTACTTCGCGGGCAGCTTGGTGGCCTTGATGATGATGCCCATGACGGCCATGATCATGAAGGATCGCGGCCAGGGGTGGGGGATCATCACGCTGAGGATGAAGCCCAGGATGTAGCCGGCGGCCACGATGCTGGTGAAGCTGTTCACGTACTTCAGGATGAAGTGGTAGGCGATGCGTTTGCCCAGCCCCGAGTTCTCCACGGCGGTGGCGATCATGTAGCCGCCCACGACGATGTAGATGAGGGGGGTCGTCCAGAGCTTGAAGACGACGCTGGGTTCGGCCGTGCGGGTCAGCACCCACGCCAGCAGCAGGAACAGGGCGCTGAAGCCGGGATGCGCGACGCCCATGGCCCACCAGATGACGGCCAGGAGGCTGAGGGCGAGGCAGTGGCGGCCCTGGGGGCTCAGGCCGGGCCCGGCCGGCATGGCGAACCACACCAGGAGGCACACGGCGATCCCGAGGAGGGCGCCGATTTCACGTTTATAGCGAGTGAAGAACGAGGGCGGAGCAGGCGGCGCTCCGGCCGTTGTGGGCTCATTGGCCACGGGGGGACTCCTTGAATGGGTTGGGGGAAAGGGACTTCAGGGCGGTGCCGGGGAACGGTCCACGTTGTGCATCCATGAACGGTGTTCCCTGGAACCGGTACTTCCTTTCAAGCTGCGGCCGGCGCGGAGGGGTTCGCGGGGCGCGCTCCAATCGAGCAGCAAGGGTCCGAGCCGGGATCCGGGACCGCGCAAAGGGGCGCGCGGATCCTGCTTCCAGGAGGGGACGTCCACCTCTCGGGTATTCCAGGTATGTATGGCAACATGGACGCTTGCCCGCAGCGAGTCCAATAGAAATTCAAAGACTGATTGATACAAAATTTATATCAGCGTGCTTTTCCCATGCGGGGCCGGTGCGTGTCCTATGATTGGAAGGTCCCGAATTTTAGAAATTGGATGAAGCAACGAAGAAGGCCAATCCCGCCCCGGGCGGCGGTTTCCTGGGGCGCCCAACGTACTCCCACTCATTCCTCACACGCTTCGATGCGCGACGGTGAGCCATGGAACTCCGGCAACTCAAATACTTCATCGCCACGGCGGAGGAACTCCATTTCCGCAAAGCGGCCGAACGCGTGCACGTGGCCCAGCCCGCCCTCAGCCAGGCCATCCATCAGCTGGAGGAGGAGATCGGCACCCTCCTGTTCGAGCGCAACAACCGCAACGTGGCCCTCACCGCCGCGGGCAAGGTGTTCTACGCGCGGGCGCGGGTGATGGCGGACAACGCCTGCATGGCCGCCCGCGAGGCCCGCGGGGTGGGGCGGGGCGACGCCGGCACGGTGGCCATCGGCTTCATCAGCACCGCGGCGATGAAGGTGCTGCCTGCGACCCTGCGGCACTTCAAGGAAGTGATCCCCGCCGCGCAACTCGAACTCCTGGAGCTGGGCCCTGGCGAGCAGATGGAGGAACTCGCCCGGGGCCACCTGGACATCGGCCTGACGATCTCGGAGGTGCTGGACGAAGGGTTCCGCGTGCTCGAGCTCTACCGGGAGCCGCTCATCGCGGCCCTGCCGGAGACGCCGGCCTTCGCGGCCCTGGACAGGGTGAACCTCGGGGACCTGGCGGAGCAAACGATCATCACCCCCTCCCGCCATCCCCGGCGCGGGTACTACGAGACCGTGGCGGACGCGTACCGCAAGGCCGGCGTGAGGCCCGCGAACATCCAGTGCGTGCGCATGATCCAGACCGGCCTGATGCTCGTGGGCGCGAGCCTGGGCATCATGCTGGTGCCCGAGTCATTCAAGGCGATCCAGATCAAGGGCGTCATCTACCGGCCGATGGCGGACCCGCAGACGGAAATCGCGGTGAGCGCGGTGTGGCGAAGCGACAACGTTTCGCCGCTCCTCCACAAGTTCGTCTCGGAACTGGGTGAGCTCTTCCCGCGCTGAATGCGGCTGATCGTAATTGACGATCATTCGGTCAGCAAATATGTATTGGACGCTCCAGGCGCTCCGGAGAATTCTTGTCCTGCATCCATGAACAGCAGGGCTGAGATTCCAGGAGGGCCCCGGAGATCCAGGGGGGCGTTCGCCGAAAACCGGATCGCATCCATCACCAACCGTCAGAATTGGAGAACCTTCAATGTCAGAAGCCGGTGTGAAAGACATCCAGATCCCGTCCGGCAAGACGGGCACCACCAAGGCCTACCACGACCTGCGTTCCTTCCTCGCCACCCTCGAAGCCGAAGGCCAGCTGGTGCGCATCAAGGACGAGGTCGACCCCGAGGAGATCGGCGCCGCCGGCCGCGCCTCGGCCAACCTGAAGAACGGCCCCGCCGTGCTCTTCGAGAAGGTCAAGGGCTACGCGAACCCGGTCGTCACCAATGTGCACGGCAGCTGGGCCAACCACGCGCTCATGATGGGCATGGACAAGGACACCCCCGTCAAGGAGCAGTTCCTCGAACTCTCCCGCCGCTGGGACCTGTACCCCGTCGGGCCGAAGCGCGTCACCAACGCGCCGGTCAACGAGAACACGGTCACCGAGAACATCAACATCTTCGACATCATCTCTCTGTACCGCATCAACACCTACGATTCGGGGTGCTTCCTCTCCAAGGCCTGCATCGTCTCGGCCGACCCCGAGGATCCCACCAGCTACGGCAAGACCAACCTCGGCACCTACCGCATGCAGGTCAAGGGCAAGGACAAGCTGGGCATCCAGGCGCTGCCGTTCCATGACATCGGCCTCCAGCTGAGCAAGGCCGAGGCCCTGAACCAGCCCGTGCCCATCGCCATCTGCCTGGGTTGCGACCCCATCACCACCTTCATGGCTTCCACGCCCATCCGCTACGACCAGTCCGAGTACGACTACGTCGGCGCCCTGAACAACGGCGTGCCCATGGAGATCACCAAGTCCGCCACCCTGGGCCTGGAGATCCCCGCCGGCTGCGAGATCTGCATCGAGGGCTACATCGAGCCCCGCCTGCGCGAGTGCGAAGGCCCCTTCGGCGAGTTCCCCGGCTCCTACTCCGGCGCCCGCCTCCAGGCGGTGGTGAGGATCACCGCCATCTCCTACCGCACGAACCCGGTCTTCGAGAACCTCTACCTGGGCATCCCCTGGTCCGAGATCGACTACCTCATGGCCCTGAACACGTCCGTTCCGCTCTACAAGATGCTCAAGGACACCTTCCCCGAGGTGCAGGCCGTCAACGCGATGTACACCCACGGCATCGGCGTCATCGTTTCCACCAAGGTGCGCTTCGGCGGGTTCGGCAAGGCCGTTGCCATGCGGCTGCTCACCACCCCCCACGGCATGGCCTACAACAAGATCATCATCGTCGTGGACGAATACGTGGATCCCTTCAACCTCGAGCAGGTCATGTGGGCCATGACGACCCGCGTGGATCCCGACAAGGACGTGAGCATCATCAAGAACTGCCCAGGCATGCCGCTGGATCCCAGCTCCAACCCCCCGGGCATGCACAACAAGCTCATCATCGACGCCACCACGCCCAAGGCCCCCGAGGTCGTGTCCCGCGAGACCGAGCTCCTGACGCCTCCCGCCGGCACCGAGAAGTGGGAGGGCATCATCGCCCAGCTCGTCAAGGCCGCCCGCAAGTAGCCCAACCCAACCCGTGAACCGAAAGGATCCAACATGAACTGCCCGCGCTGCGACACCGACAAGGTCGAACTCATGGCGAAGTCCCCCGTGGGGAACGCCTGGGAGATGTACATCTGCAAAACCTGCACCTACTCCTGGCGCTCCACCGAGACCCCCAACAAGACCGACCCCAAGCTCTACAACGCCAAGTTCAAGATCAAGCCCGAGAGCATCCCCTCCATGCTCGTGATTCCTCCCGTCCCGCCCCTCAAGGGCTAGACCCGGCGCAGGGAAGGGGGGCCTCCGGGCCCCCCCTTCCCGCACGCAACCAAAGGCACCGCCATGACCCTGTCGCGCATCGAGGATGCCATCGAGGACATCCGCAACGGAAGGATGGTCATCCTCGTGGATGACGAGGACCGCGAGAACGAGGGCGACCTGACCCTCGCGGCCGAGCACGTCACGCCGGAGGCCATCAACTTCATGGCCACCCACGGCCGGGGCCTGGTGTGCCTGAGCCTGACCGGGGAGAAGGCCGCGTCCCTGGGGCTCGCCCCCATGGTCGCGGACAACTCCTCGCCCTTCCAGACCGCCTTCACCGTCTCCATCGAGGCCCGGGAGGGCGTCACCACCGGCATTTCGGCCTTCGACCGCGCCACCACCATCCGCGCGGCCGTCAGGGCCGATGCCGGGCCCGGGGATTTCGTGCGCCCGGGCCACGTCTTCCCCCTCATCGCCCGGGACGGCGGCGTCCTGGTGCGCACGGGCCAGACCGAGGGTTCCGTCGACCTGGCCCGCATGGCCGGCCTGGCCCCGGCCGGGGTGATCTGCGAGATCATGAAGGGCGACGGCACCATGGCCCGCATGCCGGACCTGGAGGTTTTCGCCGCCGAGCATGGCCTGCGCATCGTCGCCGTCAAGGACCTCATCGCCCACCGGCTGCGCAACGAGCGCAGCATCACCCGCCTGGGCGAAACCGCCATGCCGCTGCGGGTGGGCGGGGACTTCCGGGCCATCGCCTACCTCGACGGGGTCACCGGGCGCACCCACATCGCCCTGGTGAAGGGGGAGGTTTCCCCCACGGTTCCGGTGCTGGTGCGGGTCCATAGCGAATGCCTCACCGGGGACGCCTTCGGCTCCATGCGCTGCGACTGCGGGGAGCAGCTCCAGTCGGCGTTCCGCCTGATCGAGGAGGAGGGCGCGGGCATCGTCCTCTACATGCGCCAGGAGGGAAGGGGCATCGGCCTGGGCAGCAAAATCCAGGCGTACGAGCTCCAGGACCGGGGCTACGACACGGTCGAGGCCAACGAGAAGCTCGGCTTCAAGGCCGACTTGCGCGACTACGGCGTGGGCGCCCAGATCCTGCGGGACCTCGGCGTGGTCGAGATGAAGCTCATGACGAACAATCCCAAGAAGATCATCGGTCTGGAAGGGTACGGGCTGCGCGTGGTGGAGCGGGTGTCCATCGAGGTGGCCTCACGGGCCAGCAACGTCCGGTACCTCCTCACCAAGAAGCGGAAGATGGGGCACCTGCTGAGCATGGTCTAGCCCCAGCGCCGCCACCCCAATGGAACCTCGAGAGGAAACCCAATGAGCAAGCGAATCGCACTCTGCCTGGCGGGAGCCTGCGCGTTCCCCGCCCTGGCCCTGGCCCAGGCGGGTCCCGTCCAGATCTACGGAACCCTCCTGCCCTTCCTGGACACGGTCCAGACCACCGGCGCCACCGCCCCCGGGCTGTCGCCCGCCACGGGCGGCGCGACCCTCGTGCCGGCCTCGGCCTACACCGGCATCAACCTGCCTTCCCGCAACCGCATCACTTCGGGCACGTCCAACCTGGGCTTCCGGGGCTCCTTCGCCGTCAGCGGCGACGTGAAGGTGGTCTTCCAGATCGAGAGCGCGGTCAGCCCCGACGGCGACGCCCCCAACACCCTGGCCGGGCGCAACAGCCGCCTGGGCCTGGAAGGCCCCTGGGGAACCGTCTTCTACGGGAACTGGGACACCCCCTACAAGTCCCCGCTCCTGGCTGTGGGCCCCCTGCGCGGCCTCAGCCCCTTCGACAACGCGCTGACCACCAGCCCCGGCTTCAACGTGCCCGGCACCACCACCCAGTCCGGCCGGATCAACGGCAAGGCCGACGCCGCCTTCAACCGCCGCCAGGGCAACAGCGTCCAGTACTGGAGCCCCGACATGAGCGGGCTCAGCTTCCGCCTGGCGTATTCCGTCAACGAAGGGCGCACCACCGCCACCGCCGCCGCGCCCTCCGTGAGCCCCGAGATCCTGTCGGGCCTCGTGACGTACCGCAGCGGGCCCCTTTGCGTGAGCCTGGGCTACGAGCGCCACGACGACTACTTCGGCCTCTCCCAGCTGGGGGGCGCCGCGGGTGCCACCTTCACCAACGCCTCGTCCCGGGACGAGGGCCAGGAACTGGTGGCCTCCTGGACCTTCGCCACGGGGACGAAGGTCTCGGGCATTCTCGAGAACCTCGTGTACGACACTGACGACACCGTGGTGGGCAACGTCAACGAGTACAAGCGCACGGCCTGGTACCTTCTGGTCCAGCAGCGCTTCGGGCCCCACCAGCTCTTCGCGTCCTTCGGCCAGGCCGCCGACGGGAGCTGCACCCGGGTCGGCGGCGCCCCCGCCTCCACCAACGGCCTCGCCGGGCGGCAGTTCTCCCTGGGCTACACCTACGCGTTGAGCAAGGCCGCCGATCTCTTCGTGGCTTACTACGGCATGAACAACGACCGGTCCGCCTCGTACGCGGTGTTCCCCTCCCCGGGCGCCGTGGCCCCGGGCGCCAGCACCAAGGGGCTGGGCGTGGGCCTGCTCTACGCCTTCTGATGGAGGCCGGGGACCGGGCCCCCCGCGAAGCGGCGCTCCTCTGGGGCGCCGCCACCGGCGGGCCCTGGCCCGATCCGGCCGCCCTGGACGGGGACGCCCGGTACATGGCCCTGGCCCTGGCCGCGGCCCAGGCGGGAGTGGGCCTGGCCAGCCCCAACCCTCCGGTGGGGTGTGTGCTGGTGGCCGATGGGCGGGTGATCGGGACGGGGGCCCACCTCATGGCCGGCGGCCCCCACGCCGAGGTGGCCGCCTTGGCCGATGCCGGGGCCCGGGGCGAAGCCGTTTCCGGCGCCACGGCCTACGTGACCCTGGAACCCTGCTGCCACCAGGGCCGGACGCCGCCCTGCACCGCGGCCCTGCTCAAGGCCGGGGTTTCCCGGGTGGTGGTGGGCGTCCGGGACCCCAACCCCCGGGTGAACGGCGGGGGCATCGCCCTCCTGCGGGCCCGGGGCATCCCCGTGGCCGTGGGGGTCCTGGGCGGCGCCTGCGCGGCCTTCCACGCGCCCTTCTTCAAGCTGGTGGGCACGGGCCTGCCCTGGGTGGCCTTCCTGCTCGACCCGGGGGACCGGCCGCCGCCGGTGCGGCGCATCGGCCTGGCCATGCGCCGCTGCGCCGAGGCCGTGGTCATTGGCCGCAGGACAGCCGAGCTCCGGGATCCAAGCCTCCGGGACGCCTGGCCCGGGCCCACCCCCGCCCACCGGCAGCTGCGGCGCGTGGTGCTCGACGCCGAGGCCCGCCTGGATCCCTTCCGCCAGGTGTGGCGCCCCCTGGATCACCAGCCCGCCATCCGCGCCACCCTGGACGCCGCCCTCCCCCTGGCGGGCGTGGAGGATCTCCGCCCCGGACCCGGCCCCGACGGCCTGAACCTGGACGCCCTCCTGCGCACCCTTGCCGACCGGGGCGTGGGCAGGGTGCTCTTCGAGGGGGGCGAGGACCTGGCCCGCAGCCTCATGGCCCTGGACCTGGTGGACGAGTTCCACCGGTTCCGCCCGGAGGGCCCACCCATGCCCCTCTTCCGGGATCCTGTGCTGCGTTGGGCCGGCTGTGCCCGGCTCAGGGTGGGCATTCCCGGCGGCACCTGGGAGAGACTGAACCGAAGGGTGGGATGAAGGAGATGAAGCCTTCTCCTCCCTCCCTAATGCAGCACGCCCAGTTCCAGCTTCGACGGGTATCCACGCCCGAAAAGCACCCGGTTCATCGCCTTCCGGAAATCCCCGGCCTTGGCGTGGTAGATGTCGGTGAAGACCTGGGGGTTGCGGTCCATGAGGGGGAACCAGGAGCTCTGCACCTGGACCATGAGGCGGTGGCCCTTCAGGAAGGTGTGGCACACGTCGTTCAAGGCGAAGGCCACCCGCGTGGGCCGGCCGGGGACGAAGGGCTCGGGGCGCTCGAAGCTGTTCCGGAACTTCCCGCGCATCACCTCGCCGCGCACCAGCTGCTGGTAGCCGTCGGGGCGCACGTCGATGACCTTGACCACCCAGTCGGCGTCGGTGCCGGTGGTGGTCACCCAGAGGTCCGCCTGGATGGGGCCGGCCACGGGCAGGTCGCGCTCCAGGAGGGCGGTCCTGAAGGTGGCCACGTCGGGCCTTCCGTCCACGAAGCGCTGGTCGGCGGTCATGTACTCCTTGGGCATGCCGATGTCCACGCCCTCCCAGAAGGGGACGGGGCGGGCGGGATCGCTGACGTAGGAGGTGCTGCCCCCGGGGCCGGGGCCGTCGAAGCCCAGACGGGCCTCCGCCTGGAACCAGAGGCTCACGGGCCGGGCCTCCGGGGGCGGCCAGGCCGTGAACTGCCGCCAGGCGTTGGACCCGGTCTGGAACACGAAGGCCCGGGGGAGGCCGGGGTCGGGCGTGCCCTTGAGGTGGTGCATGAAGAACGGGAATTCGATGCGGGCCTGGTAGAACTCCGAGGTGGCCGAACCGAACTCCGCGCCTCCCAGGCGCTCGCCGGTGCTGCGGCCCCAGCCCCCGTGGAACCACGGGCCCATGACCAGCCTGTGGTCGGTGGAGGGGCTCTGGCGGTCCAGGGCCTTGTGCACCTGGAGGGTGCCGTAGAGGTTCTCCGCGTCGAACCAGCCCCCCACGGTGAGCACCGCGGGACGCACGCCCTTGAGGTGGGGCCGCAGGTCGCGGGCCTTCCAGAAGGCGTCGTAGGTGCCGTGGGCCATCACGTCGTTCCAGAAGGGGATGCCCCCCTTGAAGTGCAGGTCGTTGGCGCCGGAGAGGGGGCCCATGGCCAGGAAGAAGGCGTAGCCGTCCTGGGTGCCGTGGCGGAAGGGGGGCGCCCAGTGTTCCGTGGGGCCCGGACGGGGGCGGCCGAAGTTGGCGATGAAGTTGAACAGGTGGGGCAGCCAGAGGGCGCCGTTGCGGTGGAAATCGTCGCCCGTGAACCAGTCCGCGATGGGAGCCTGGGGGGAAACGGCCTTCATGGCGGGGTGGGCCCCGGCCAGGGCGGCGGCGGCGTAGTAGGCCGGGTAGCTGATGCCCCACTGGCCCACCCTGCCGTTGGAGGGGACGTTCTTCAGGAGCCAGTCGACGGTGTCGCGGGTGTCGGTGGCTTCGTCCACCCCCGCGCCGTCCAGCACCGGCGTCATGTCCACGAAGGTGCCTTCGCTGCGCATGCGTCCGCGCACGTCCTGGTACACGAAGATGAACCCCTCGCGGGCGAAGCGCTCCGAGGGGCCCAGGGTGTCGGGAAACGCCTCGGGGCCATAGGGCCCCGCGCCGTAGGGGGTGCGCTCCATGAGGACCGGCAGCCCGCCCTTGGCGGCCTTGGGGGTGTAGATGGCCGTGAACAGGCGCACTCCGTCCCGCATGGGAACCATCGCCTCGCGCTTGGCGTAGTGGTCCCGGACCCAGGGCACGCCCTGGGCCGGGACCGGCAGGCACGCCAGTGCCAGGAGGGGGAGCCAGGGCCTCATGCCCTGCCCGGCGTCATGCGGCGGGGGCCTTGGACGCTTCGGCGTCCGCAGGGGGCTTGGGGGCTTCGGCGTCCGCCGGGG
>MTLC01002777.1_pt1 | contig 10517 bp, 6 predicted proteins | sample 1982451 | NCBI WGS metagenome assembly MTLC01 (sample SAMN05710165, study PRJNA340218) | biofilm metagenome | isolation source: sample SPH anode biofilm adapted to +100 mV | place: USA | collected 2012-02-03 | reverse complement strand
CGGCTTTCATCGCCAAGGGCTTTAAAAATTTCTAGCATAGAGCCCTCCTATTTATTTTATATTCACGTTTTCGATTATAATCATATTTTATCTGCATGTATGCTAATTGTCAACAGCATAAGAAAAACCGCAATTCCCAACTCTGAACTGACCCCCAAAAGTTAGACCTTAAAAATCTAACTTTTGGGGGTCGGTTTTTTTGGCAAAATATAGTTTTGAATTTAAATTAAAAGTAGTTCAAGAGTATCTTAACGGCAAAGGTGGATATGTATTTTTGAGCAAAAAGTTTAATATTCCTGCAAGAAAAGATATCCAGAAATGGGTTGCAATATACAACAAATTGGGTAAAGATGGGTTATTGCGAAGCAGAAAAAATCAAACGTACTCTTTGGATTTTAAACTTCATGTAGTAGAGTTATATTTAACAACAGAAATTTCTTATCAAGAATTAGCACTGCAATTGGGAATGAATACTCCCTCATTGATTGCTAAATGGGTGAATGGTTATCGAATTGCAGGTCCTGATGCTTTGAGAGAAAGAAGAAAAGGACGGCGACCCAGCGTGGCAAAACCTGAAAATAAAAAATCGTTGCAAAGCGTAGTTCAAAGTCATGATACGCAATATCTCAAGCAACTTGAAGATGAAAATTTAAAACTTAGAATCGAGAATGCCTATTTAAAAGAACTGAGGAGGCTGCGTCTAGAGGGAACACCTCAGAACAAAAAGCGAGAATCATCTCCAGCCTCCGAGGAGAATTCAAACTAAAAGATGTTCTCGCGTTTACAGGCTTTCCAAAGGCAACTTATATGTATTGGCAAAAACGGTTTGAACGTGAAAATCCTAATGAAGAACTAGAAACGCTAATCCTTAAGATTCGAAATACCCACAAGGATTTTGGGTATAGACGAATTTATGGCGAGTTGCGCAAACACGGGATGAACGTAAATCATAAGAAAGTACAAAGAATCGTTCAAAAACTTGCCCTACAGGTAACTTCCTTTACTCGAAAAAGCAGAAAGTATAGCTCTTATAAAGGGAAAGTAGGTAAAGTTGCACCTAATAGGCTTCACCGTCGATTTGATACAAGTATTCTACACCAGAAAATTACTACAGATACCACTGAGTTTAAGTACTATGAGGTGGATGAAACAGGGAGAATGGCAATCAAAAAATTGTATCTGGATCCATTTATGGATTTGTTTAATCGTGAAATCATAACCTTTAGTATTTCTACTACACCTTCCGCGGTAAACATTATGAACGCTTTAAATGAAGCCATAACACTAACCGCCGACTGTAAGTTTAGAAGAACGTTTCATTCTGACCAGGGATGGGCTTACCAGATGAAAGCATATACACGAACTTTAAAGGCCAATAAAATATATCAAAGTATGTCTCGCAAGGGAAACTGTCATGACAACTCGGTGATGGAAAACTTCTTTGGAATTATGAAACAAGAAATGTACTACGGCGTCGTTTATTACAGCTATGATGAATTGAAAGATGCAATAATCAAATATGTAAAATATTACAACGAGCAAAGAATCAAGCAGTCCTTGTGTTGGATGAGTCCGCTAGAATACAGGCTTCATCTTAATGCTGCATAAAAATAGCGTACCAGTAAAAACTGATACGCTATAAAGTCTAACTTATTGGGGTCACATCACTCCAGGAATTGCGGTTAACTCTATTTACGTCGCATATTATTGCTTCTGCTTACTCGGTTCACCCCGGCGCAGCTAGAAAATTAAGATTCTTATCTACGAAACAACGGCAGCAATTCCTCAAAGCATTCAATCGCCTGTGCAGGGTTTTCTACGCTGCCAAAACCGTACTGGGCAAAGATAAACGGTATGCGTGCCAGTTGCGTAGCTTCGTAATCTCCCTGCGTATCGCCGACATACACGGCCCCAGCCAGCTTGTTGCGCTCCATAAGCAGCCGGATATTCTCTCCTTTGACTTTCCCCGTATCGCCAAAACATTCCCAGTCTTCAATATACGCTTCTACGCCGGCCTTTTTCATAAACAGCTCAATATAGCCGGTCTGGCAGTTACTGACGATAAACAAACGGTGCCGCTGCGCCAGTTCTTTTATCGTCTCCACAACCGCCGGATACAATAAGATTTCTTCATTTTCTTCCAGCGCCTCGTGTTCATAAGCACAACATTTTTTCATCAACAAGGCTTTCGTTGCCTCGTCAGCGTCCGGAAACAGATTGTCCGCGATAACCTTCATCGTCTTACCGAACTCTCGTTTCAAGATGGCAGCGTTCACCATTGCCTTGGTCCCGCCGACTTCTGCAATGGCTTTATTCCAGGCCTGGGCCACCACTTCCGTGGAGTCCCACAACGTTCCGTCTACATCAAAAATGATATTTTCCATACTCTTTTCGTCCTTCCTAAGATAGCGCCGGTTAAAAACCTCAGGCACGCCTGAAACGATTATACACTTGCTCTATCGCAGAAGCAATTAACGATATATAATAATATTATCAGAAAATTTAATTTCCCTTGGGTTTCTAAAGAAAGGTGGGAATGTGATGACGGTGCAACAGGGACGTTTTATACGTTGGTTTGAAGAAGTCGGTTTGGAAGACCTGCCGCTTGTAGGCGGCAAAAACGCTTCTTTAGGGGAGATGTACCGAGAGCTTACCCCGCAAGGAATCAAGATTCCCAACGGCTTCGCCATTACCTCCGAAGCTTACTGGAAACTTTTGAGCGACGGCGGCGTCCTAGGTCCGCTGCAAGAAGCGTTGTCAGAAGTTACGACGCATGATGTGGCGGCGTTGGCTTTGTGCGGCAAGAGGGCTAGAGATTTGATCTTGAACGCAGGCATTCCAGAAGAGATTTGGACCGAAGTCAAAAACGCCTATGCGCAGCTCTGCTCCCAATACGGTCCTGACACCGACGTGGCAGTGCGCAGTTCGGCTACGGCAGAGGATTTACCGACAGCTTCTTTTGCCGGCCAACAGGAAACCTATTTGAACATCCGAGGCGAACACGCTTTGCGCGAAGCCTGCCTCAAGTGCTTTGCCTCTCTTTTTACGGACCGCGCCATCTCCTACCGCTTAAACAACGGCTTTGATCATTTCAAGGTGGCCTTGTCCATCGGCATCATGAAAATGGTTCGCTCCGATCTAGCGGTTAGCGGCATAACCTTCACCATTGATACGGAAACAGGCTTTCGTGACGTAGTCTTCATCACCGCCTGCTACGGCTTGGGCGAAAACATTGTACAAGGAGCCGTCACGCCTGATGAATACTATGTTTTTAAGCCTACCTTCCGCCAGGGCTATCGCTCCATCATCCGCAAGAACCTGGGGGACAAACGCATTAAAATGGTCTACGGCTTGGGCGGCTCCAAATCCTTAACGCGGAACATCGAAGTACCGGAGGCGGATCGCCGCCGTTTCTGCCTGAATGACGAGGACATTCTCACCTTGACCCAATATGCCCTAACCATTGAAGATCATTATTCAAAAAAAGCCGGCGAAAGCCGCCCTATGGATATTGAATGGGCTAAAGACGGTCTGAGCGGTGAGCTATTTATTGTACAAGCCCGCCCGGAAACAGTACGTTCCGGAAAATCCCTCGACGTTTTGGAGACATACTATTTGGACGGCCACGGGCCGCTTTTGGCTACTGGTAAAAGTGTCGGCGAAAAAATAGGCAGCGGCAAGGCGCGCATCATCAAGCATACCTCTCAACTCGCCCAGTTTGTACCGGGAGAAGTTTTAGTAACCGATACTACCACTCCAGACTGGGAGCCTGTAATGAAGGCTGCCGGCGCCATTGTAACCAACCGAGGCGGTCGCACCTGCCATGCCGCCATCGTCAGCCGCGAACTCGGCATCCCCGCTGTGGTGGGAACTGGCCATGCTACCGAAGCAATCCGTACCGGCGAAGAAGTAACCGTCAACTGCGCTACCGGCGAAGAAGGCAAAGTTTATCAAGGCTTACTGCCCTTTCACATGGAAACCATCAACTTGACGGATCTAAAACGGCCTCGCACAAAAATCATGATGAATTTAGGAGATCCGGACTTGGCCTTTTCTATGTCCATGCTTCCCAACGACGGTGTCGGTCTGGCACGGATGGAATTCATCATCAACAGCTACATTCAGATTCATCCTATGGCCTTGATTCATCCCGAAGCCATTACCGATGCAGATGTCCTTCGCAAAATCGACGACCTTACCTTCGGCTACGAGGATAAAACAGAATATTTCGTAGAAAAGCTTGCTTGCGGCGTAGGCACCATTGCAGCGGCTTTTTATCCCAAGCCAGTTATCATACGCATGAGCGACTTTAAAACCAACGAATACGCCAGCCTGATCGGCGGCGCCGGCTTTGAACCGGCTGAAGAAAATCCCATGATTGGTTTTCGTGGCGCGTCCCGTTACTACGACGACAAGTACCGGGAAGGCTTCGCCTTGGAGTGCCGAGCTATGAAGCGCGTCCGCGAAATCATGGGCCTAAGCAATCTGATTTTGATGATTCCCTTCTGCCGCCGCGTTCCCGAAGCTGAAAAAGTAATTGAAGAAATGGCTAAGAACGGCCTGCGCCGCGGCGACAACGGCCTGGAAGTCTATGTTATGTGCGAAATTCCCAACAATGTGTTGATGATTGATGAGTTTAGTCAGGTATTTGACGGCTTTTCCATTGGCTCCAACGACCTTACCCAGTTAACGCTTGGGGTGGACCGCGACTCTTCCCTTGTAGCCCACGACTTTGACGAACGAGACCCCGGCGTGCTGCGTATAGTTTCCCAGGCTGTTCAGGGAGCCAAGCGCAACGGCCGCCATAGCGGCATCTGCGGCCAAGCGCCCAGCGATTATCCGGAGTTTGCCGAATTTCTAGTTAAAGAAGGCATCGACTCTATGTCCCTCAATCCCGACTCGGTGATGAAAATCACCCTGCGCGTCCTAGAGATGGAGCAAAAGCTGCGGAACAAGTAGAAAGAAACAAAAGGAACCCTAACGCTTCACGTCAGGGTTCCTTTTGTTCTATCTCTTTTACTTCACGTCCGTAAGCCAGCGCTCTGCAAATACAGGAGACTCATAAGCGTCAATATACTGCAGCGCCTCTGAAACTTTCTCAGTCACAAAATACAATTCATTACAAACCATTTTAGCAAATTGCTGGTCAATCGCCTTCTCGAACTGCTCCAGCAAATTATCGTAAAAGTTATTGATGTTCAAAATGACAATGGGCTTGTCATGATAGCGCAATTGCTTGAGCGTAATGATTTCCAAAACCTCTTCCATGGTTCCATAGCCTCCGGGCAACGCGATAAAAGCGTCGGAGCGCTCATCCATAGCGGCCTTGCGCTCGCGCATGCATTTGGTTACCACCAGTTCGTCGCATTTGTCATAGACAACGCCGTCAAGATTTAAGGCTTCCGGAATCACGCCAATCACCTGTCCTTGATGCTCATGCACCGCCTTGGCGCAAGCTCCCATCAGCCCAGTGACGCCGCCGCCAAAAAGAAAATGATCTCCCTTCGCCGCAATTTCCCGTCCCAAATGGTGCGCCGCATCAAAATACACCGGATCAATGGTTCTGCTGGAAGAGCTATATACGCAAATTACCTTGTTCATTGATTGCTTCTCCTGTTTCCACTATGGTAAAACCTTATACCGCCACGGTTTGCTTCAATTGTCCGCAGCCGCCTTGAATATCGCTGCCAAAATTATGAAAAATCTCCGCATCCACCGCTGTCTTCATTGTATTATAAAAATCCAAAACCTCCAAGCGATTCGCCGGCGTCAGGCCCTCTATATTGTTCTCGTTATACTGTGAAAGAATCAATTTCAACGGTTTCCCCTGCAAAAGCGCCGTCAAACGAGCCGCATCGCTCTCGGTGTTGTTGAAACCATGAAACAGCATGTACCGGATGCGCGCTTTCGTGTTAAAGGCAGCCGCATAAGCCGCCGCCGCCTGAATAATCTCCTCAACGCCGTATTCCTGCGTCATGGGAATAATCTGCCTACGCTGCACATCGGTCGAAGCATGCAGAGAAAGATTCAGGCGAATGGAGATATCACTGCCTTGAAAATCCTCAATCATCTCATAGATCTTCGGCACAATCCCCACCGTAGCCAGTTCAAACTGCCGCAGCCCCAAGCGGGAACGCAGCTCCCGAATGGCAGTCTTAACTTGCTCATAATTGCGCAGCGGCTCGCCCATACCGGCGAACACCACTGCCTCCAGGGAAGTTTGCTTGGCATTTTTACGTGTTCGATTACAAAGCTCCACCTGGCCGACAATCTCCTGGGCCGTCAGGTTGCGGATAAAGCCCTGCCTGCCTGTGGCGCAAAAGCGACAGCCCATGTGGCAGCCCACCTGTGAAGATATACAGACCGTGCTGTTAAAGGTCAGCTTCCGTTCTTCATCCACCATGTAAAGCGTTTCGACAGTATGACCATCTGCCAAGCTCACAAGATATTTTTCCGAATGATCACAGCTGAGCCGTTTTTCTACTACATCCATTGCAGCTTCCTCCGCCCTTAGAAAAATAGAACCGCCCTCTGTTACATGCCAGAGGGCGAAAAAAGCAGAGAAACCTGCAAAAGTCCATGCCCTCTATCACTCGTAGAGTCAATGGCGGCATACAGGCAGGACTAATGCAGGCGCCTGTACTCAATTGCATTCAATGTACCATAAACAGCCACAGGGTTCATATAAAAAAACTATCAACTTTTGTACTATTCTTGGGGTAAACGCCGCTGAATATCCAGAAGCGTCTCCACCGGCACACCGCCGTCCAGGGCGGACAGCAGACTCAAATAGAATTCTGATGCCTGTTCCGTCATCTGCCCGATAAGCCGGGCAAACTCTGCTTTTAAAACGGCATCATAGCTCGTTTGCATACGACCTTTTTCTCGCTGCAGATATTCATCGGCCAGCACGCTAAGAAGCTCATAAAGAGCTTCCCCCATAGCCTTGCTTTCCCCTTGCTCAAAAAACGCTTTAGGAGTTTTAAATAAAGCCATTGCTTTGCTAAACTTGTCTAGCGGCGCGTCTTGAAAAGCGACTGCAAATTCAAGGTGTTCCCGATTTTCCAGTTCAAATTCAGCAAAGGATATCGCGGCATTGATCTCACCAAGTCGCTCCGCAAGGCGCTGCTGATACTCTGCCGCCTGCTTTTGCGCAAAACGTTCCAAGCGCACCGTCGTGGCGCGCAGCTCCTGAGCCAAATCAAAACCGACCTGCTCCAGCAGCTCCCCCAAAGACTGGCGCAGCGCCTTTTTCAAATCCCGGCCGTCATCCCGCAACACCGCCGGATTAAAGGCCTCTTTGAAGAAATCATTGCACCGTAAAAACACCCGCTGCTTCGCATAGTAAAGCAGTTCTTCCATCTCCTGCAGCAAACTGCTGCGCAGCGTTTGCAAGGTCTGCTGCGCCAAAACGGACGCAACCTCTCCTTGTTCGTTTTCCAGCTTGGCCCGTTTTTGCTCCTTCACCGAGACATCCTCGCGGGCGCTGGCAATCAGAGCGCTTACGCGCTGTCCAACGCGGCGCAGCTCATTCTCGGACGCAGCCACCGCCAGGTTAGCCAAATCGTTGGCAATAAAATGATAAAACGCTTCTTCAAATACAGGCATGCCCGAAGGAGCAGTAGCCGACTTTGCCTGTTTTTCCTTCAAGGCATGCAGGCTGGACAGCGCGTACAGATGAGGATTACGGACGCCATATTTGACAAGCTGCTCTTGCACATAGTCCATGACCGTTTCTTTTTCTTCTTCGTTATCCGCCAAATCAATGGCATTGATGATAAAGAACATTTTATCCAGTTGAAACGCATCCTTGACGCGCCCCAATTGAATCAGAAACTCCCGATCCGCTTTGGAGAAAGCATGATTATAGTAGGTAACAAAGAGAATGGCATCCGAGTTTTTGATGAACTCAAAAGCGACGCCCGTATGGCGGGCGTTGATGGAATCCGCCCCTGGCGTGTCTACCAAGGTAATGCCCTTGCGAGTCAAGGGGCAGTCATAATACAGGTCGATCCATTCGACAAAGCAGGATTTTTCCTCCACCGCCACATAATCGCCGAATTCTGCCATAGTTGTTTCCAGTACAGCCCCCAACTGCTCGCCAAAGGCGGCATAACCCCGCGCAAAGGCCTGCAGAAATGCGTAGCTGGTTTTTTCCGTCGCGCCAACGGACGCACCCTGTCCTAAAGCGCCTGCTTTTTCCCTGGCATCAGCCAGACTGGCCGCCTGCACTTCAAACAGACGCAGCGCCTGATTGACGTCGTCCAGCAGAGCCCGGGCATCCTTCACTTTGACGCGTACCGTTCCATGGGGATGTATCTCATCCACCGGCTTAATCTGATTGATGGCTGCCGTTGTTGGGTTCGGCGAAACCGGCAGCACTTTCTCACCGAGAAGTGCATTGGCAAAGGAAGATTTACCGGCGCTGAACGCCCCGAACAACGCAACCGTAAAACCTTTATGCTCTAAGCGCGCCGCCTTCTCCTCCAACTCTCCGGCCAACTTGGCAAAACCAGGCAAATCATGAACAAGGTGCGCCGTCTCCTTAAGGGCGCTTGCCGTTTGCTTCATACGATCCGCCGCTTCGACGTCTTCCGCCTTTTTCGCGCTTACCTTAGGCATGGTTTGAACGCGAGGAGCCGCTTTTTTCACCAATTCCACCCGTCCTGTCTGCGGTGAAACAACGTCAAACTCTTCTTCGGTCTGCGCCAGCAAACAAAACGCTTCTTCTGTAATTTCCTTCGCCTGCCTGAGAAGGGTCTCAACTTCCGCCTGCGCCAACTTAGCGGCGGCTTCCTTCTTTTTCAACTGTTCAAGGGCGGCGATATAACGCTCCATCCCAGCTGATTTTTGCGCCAGCCGCACTTGCAGCACAGCGGTACGCTCTTGCAGGGCCTCCAGGATGTCTACTTCCAAAGAAGCCAGGTTTCGTTTCACCGCAAGCTTAATTTCGTTAGCAACGCTGTCCGTATAATTGATGACCGATTCTCCGGAAACTCGGGCGCCCGGCTTTACTGCGCCCACTAGCGCTTCCTTGGCCAACGGCACCGTAAACTGCTGCGTTTTTGAGAGCAAGTCTTTGTTTTCCAACCGTCGTTCTTTTAGGAAACGCCCCAAAAACTCACGCAAGTGCCATTCCAGCTGGGATTTTATCTTTTCCAACACGCCTTGGTAAAAGAGCTCCAGCCGTTTTTCTCGTTCCGTCTCTGTCTTCTGCTTGGTAAACAAAAAACCAACTTTAAATCCCGCCTGACAAGATTCCAAATAGGCTTCCGCCAGCGCCCGCGTTTCAAAGGGCATCAAATAAGCGTTCTGCATAATTTTGCTGACTTCTAGATCAAATTGGCTCTCGGCTTTTTCCAGCCCTTCGCCCAAAAGATTCTTTTCCGCCAGCAGCTTGTCATAGTTCGCCAGCAGCTCCTCTTGTTCCGCCGCTGACAGCTCGCCCAGAACCTCCCTGGCTGACTGTAATTGGTCTTCGCCTTTTTTCCGCGCCGCCGTCAAATGATCACCGACGATTTTTTGCAGGGAATGAAATACCGATTGCAATAGCAGCGTGTCCTTAGCCTGCAGCCGCTCCGCCAAAAATGCCTGCAGCGCCGGAAATTGATTATGCGTATGCTCATCGCTTTTGAGAGAAGTATAAAAAATATGCGTCGCCTTAACGCCCCAGGAAGCAAAGGAATTTACCACGCTGGCCTGAAAATCGACAAACGAAAGCTCCTGCTCGGAATGCTTGTCCACCTGGTTAATCACCAAGCAAACCTCTTTGCCCGCTTCCGTCAATTCTTTGGTAAACATAAAATTCAATTCGGACTGCACGTGGTTGTAGTCCATAACATAAAAAATCAAATCCGCCAGATGAATAGCCGACTCCGTTGAGATGCGATGCGCATCGTCCGCCGAGTCAATACCTGGCGTATCCAGAACCACCACTTGCGTCGGCAGTTGGCAGTCGGCCTGGCTGAGCTCAATCTCCTGAATCTGGTCGCCGTCCTTGCAATACTGCTTCACCAATTCGTAGTCGTAGGGCGCCAAATACATGCGCGGTTTTTCGTTCTTGAAAAACACCTTGGCGTAGGCTTCGCCCGCCTTGACCTTTACCAAATTGGCGCTGGTCGGGATGGGACTTGACGGCAGCAAATTTTCACCGATCAAACGGTTGATAATCGTTGATTTTCCCGCTGAAAAATGGCCGCAAAAAGCAATGGCAAACTCTTGTTGTTCCAGCTTGCTCGCTAATTGCTTTATTTTCACCGCATTGTCAGAGTCCTGATGAGCCAATACATAGTCATAAGCCGCTGCCAGCTTTCCTTTTAAGGTCCGCAGGTCTCCTAGGCGGTGCATAGTTTGAAGCATGTGCAATTTCCCTTCATACGCTAAATAGAATACTACAGTACGTTTATTCTATACGAAAATCGGATATTTGTAACTAATAAGATGGACGAAACACAGAGCAAGCAGAGAAACAGAGCATTCCTGTAATACCTAAAAATGGACTTTGAAAAAAGAGACGC
>MTLC01000463.1_pt1 | contig 10527 bp, 8 predicted proteins | sample 1982451 | NCBI WGS metagenome assembly MTLC01 (sample SAMN05710165, study PRJNA340218) | biofilm metagenome | isolation source: sample SPH anode biofilm adapted to +100 mV | place: USA | collected 2012-02-03 | reverse complement strand
GGCTTCGACGCCTTCGACGTCGTGCGCGCCACATTCCCGGCGGGCACCCTCTCGGGAGCGCCGAAGGTGCGCGCCATGGAGATCATCGACGAGCTGGAACCGGCGCGGCGCGAGGTTTATGGCGGTGCCGTCGGCTACTTCTCCTTCTCGGGCAACATGGACATGGCCATCGCCATCCGGACCCTGGTGATCAAGGACGGCAAGGTGCACCTGCAGGCGGGCGCCGGCATCGTGGCCGACTCCGACCCCGCATCGGAATACATGGAGACGGTGAACAAGGCGAAGGCTGTAGTGAAGGCAATCGAGATGGCCGAGCGCGGCATCGACTAGACAGTATTATTTATAGCGCTCAGGAAAAAGGCGACCGGAATCCCGGCCGCCTTTTTTATTGGTGTGCCCGGCAGGAACTCCAGTGGACGCGTGACAAGTTGGTACATACGCGTTGCAAACTTGTACGAGGACGTTTCAAATTTGTATGCGCACGTTGCAGACTTGTACGGGGACGTTTCAACTTTATACGCGCGCGTTGCAAACTTGTACGGGGACGTTTCAAGTTTGTACGCGCACGTTGCAAACTTGTACGGGGACGTTTCAAGTTTGTACGCGCACGTTGCAAATTTGCGCGGGGACGTTTCAAGTTTGTACGCGCACGTTGCAAACTTGTACGAAGACGTTTCAAGTTTATACGCGCGCGTTGCAAATTTGTACGAGGACGTTTCAAGTTTGTACGCGCACGTTGCAAACTTATGCGGAGACGTTTCAACTTTGTACGCACGTGTTGTAAATTTCCGCGGGTGCGTTGCAAATTAACATGCGCTAGTTGAGAAATCGTACCCATGCGGGTGGGATATGCACTGACAGATTTCGCTCTGCTGTTAAAAGGTCTGACTCAAACTTTTTTACGCGGAACCGCCATGTTAATCAGTAGCCGTGTTTGCACCGCTTATTCATTCTCAAGAAAACTAAGCGGCAAGGATCTGATAAGATGTGTACAATTTAATTTTATATTGTGAAGGAAATAGTACACAGGAGAAAAAAACATAGTAGAATTTCCACGTTAATCCAACCTATCGTTCGATCTGTTTGATGCCGCCGCAGGAGCCGATTGTATGGGTAGCGCTTGTGCAGTAAAGAAAGTCCTCATTGTCGAAGACGACGATTCCCACGCAGAACTCATCCGGCGCGGCTTCAGCGAATGTACCGACCAGTACGAGCTGACCGTCACCGGAAGCCTCCAGGAAGCCCTGGTCCATGTACGAAGCCGTGACTACGACATCGTGCTCACGGATTACCTTTTGCCTGACGGCAAGGGGGGGGACCTGGTAACCCAGTCCGCCGACATCGCCCCGGTTGTTGTCATGACCTCGCACGGAAACGAACAGGTTGCGGTCGAGGCCATGAAATCTGGCGCCATTGACTACGTGGTCAAGATGCCCGAGGTTTTCGACGCCATGCCCCGCATCGTCGAGCGCGCCCTGCGCGAGTGGGATCACATCCTCGAGCACCGCAGGGCCGAGGAGGCGCTGAGACTGCAAAGCCACCGCCTGGAACACGAGGTGGCGGAACGCGAGATGGCTCAGGAAGCGCTGCAGGAACAGGCGCTTCTCTTGAAAAAAGAGATCGCGGAACGCAAGCTGGCCCAGGAGACCCTGCGCCTTAGCGAGGAGAAGTTTCACAAGGCCTTCGACAGCGCACCTCTCATCATGGTCATCACTGACATGGAGGATGGTGTCTTCATCGACGTGAACCGCAAGTTCGTCGAACTCTCTGGCTACAGTCGGGAGGAGGTGCTTGGCAAAACCTCGATTTCCCTCGGCTGGATCGACGCGGCGGACCGCGCTGCGCTTTTGGATAAACTCCACCGGCAAGGGGTCGTGACCGGTCACGTGGTCACGCTCCACGCGAAGGACGGCCGCGTACTGAAGGGGGAGTATTACTGCGAACGGATCGTCGTGGACGGAAGCGAGCGGCTTCTGGCCATCGCGCTTGATATCACCGAGCGTGTGAAACTCGAGGAGCAGTTGCGCCACTCCCAAAAGCTGGAGGCGGTCGGGATTCTTGCAGGCGGCGTGGCCCACGACTTCAACAACATACTCACCGTGATCGGCGGGTACTGCGAGCTGTTGAAGCTGGATCTCGCTGAGGGGAGCCCGGTAAGGGACAAGGTGCTGCAGATCTCGGCCGCCGCGGACCGGGCCGCCAACCTGACCCGAAGCCTCCTTGCCTTCAGCCGCAAGGGGGAGGTGAAGGCTGCTCCGGCGAACCTGAACGAAATCGTCAGGGGTGTCGAGAAGTTCCTGCAGCGCATCATCGGTGAGGACATAACTCTCACCACCTCCCTGTCCGAAGAGCCGCTCTGGGCCGTAGTCGATACCGGCCAGATCGAGCAGGTGCTGATGAACCTCGGCGCAAACGCGCGCGATGCCATGCCCAAGGGTGGGCGGCTCATGGTCCAGACGGAGTACCACGAGATAGACAAGGCCTTCGTGCACGCCCACGGCTTCGGGGAGCCCGGCCACTACGCCCTCCTGACCATCTCCGACACCGGCGAGGGGATGGACGAGGCGACGCGGAAGAAGATCTTCGATCCCTTCTTCACCACCAAGGTGGTAGGCAAGGGGACCGGCCTGGGCCTGGCCATCGTGTACGGGATCATCACGCAGCACAAGGGGTTCGTGAACGTCTACAGCGAGCCCGGTATCGGCTCCACCTTCCGCATCTACCTTCCGGCCATCGGCGCCGAAAAGCGCGAAAAGAAGGCGGCCCCCGCCCCGGAACCTGTGATGCAGGGGACGGAGACCATCCTGGTGGCCGAAGACGACCTGCACGTCCTCGACCTGGTTTCCTCGATTCTTCAGCAGTTCGGCTACACCATCCTCCACGCCGCGAACGGTCTTGAGGCGGTACAGAAATTCAAGGAAAACCCGCAGATCAACCTGGTGCTCATGGACATCATCATGCCCGTGATGAACGGCAAGGAGGCGGCCGAGACCATACGCGGCATGTGCCCCGACGCCAGGATCCTTTTCACGAGCGGCTACACGGCCGACATCATCCGCAGCAGAAGCGATCTCGACGAGGGGGCCGAGCTGGTTATGAAGCCGGTGAAGCCGGCGATCCTCCTCAAAAAGGTCCGCGACATGCTGGATCGTCCTTAACGCCTAAAGGAGTCAGCCGCAGGCATGGTAACCCAGCTACGTACCATACGCCGATTCTCCATAGCGCTCGCTCTGTTCTGGACCGCAGGCATCGCGGCATCCTTTGCCTGGTTCTACAGGCACGAACAGGATACCGTCATCGAGATCGCCCGCGCCGAGGCACGGGCCACCTACGAAAAGGACAGCCTCTACCGTCGCTGGGCGACGCAGCACGGCGGTGTCTACGTCGCGGTGAGCGCCTCCAGCCCGCCGAACCCGAACCTCGTCTCGATCCAGGAGCGTGATATCGTCACGCCATCCGGTCGCGCACTTACCCTCGTCAACCCCGCCTACATGACCCGGCAGGTCTTCGAGTTGGCCGACAGCCAGAAAAACCTGGTGCGCGGCCATATAACGAGCCTGAAGCCGATACGCCCCGAGAACGTTCCCGATCTGTGGGAGGCCCGGGCCCTTCAAAAGTTCGAGCAGGGCACCAAGGAAGTGAGCGAGGTTCAGGTCGTCAACGGGCGCAGATACATGAGGCTCATGCGCCCCTTCGTCACAGAAGAAAGGTGCCTCAAATGTCACGCCGTTCAGGGGTACAAGGTCGGCGACATCCGCGGGGGAATAAGCGCCTCCGTCCCCATCGAACCGAACGAGGGGGCCTTCGCCTCGGTGATAAGGGGAGGTGTGGTAAGCCACGCCATCCTATGGTTTCTGGGCATCGGGATGATCGGCACCGGTTCGCGTGCCCTCTCCCGCAGCGCCCGGGTCCTCGAACAAAGCGAGGATCGATACCGCACCGTCGCGGACTACACCGACGACTGGGAATACTGGCAGGCCCCGGACCGGACCTTCAGGTACGTATCGCCGTCGTGCAAGCAGCTTTGCGGTTACGGCCACGAAGAGTTCTATGCCGACCACACCCTCCTCGAGAGGGTCATCCATCCCGACGATCTTGCCGCATACCTGGACCATGAACACGCTTCCTTCGAGGGGGACCCAAAGCCCATCGATTTCCGCATCGTGCGCCACGACGGCGAGGTGCGCTGGATCTCGCACATCTGCCGCGTTGTCTACACGAAGGACGGCGCGGAGAACGGCGTAAGAGCAAGCAACCGCGACATCACGGATCGAAAGCGGGCCGATGAAGCACTCAGGGAGCAGGCGCTTCTCCTGGAAAGCGAGGTGCGCGAGCGCAAGGAACGCGAACTCGAGCTGGAAGCGAAAAATGCCGAGCTCGAGCGTTTCACCTACACGGTGTCCCACGATCTCAAGAGCCCGCTCATCACCATCAAGGGGTTCGCCGGGGCGGTCATCAAGGATCTCCAAAACGGCCAGTCGCAGCGGCTAGACGGCGACGTGCGCCGCATCATGGCCGCCGCCGACAAGATGACTGCACTCCTTGACGACCTTCTCGAGCTTTCCCGCGTCGGGCGCATCGTGAACCCGCCGACCCTTATCGACATGAACACCCTGAGTCACGAGGTGCTCGCCCAGCTTGCGGGTCCTCTGGAACAGCGAGGCGTAGAGGTGTTGTTGCAGCAGGAGCTTCCCCCGGTGTGGGGGGACCAGCGACGTATCTGCGAGGTGCTCCAGAACCTTCTGGAAAATGCCATAAAGTATGCCGGCGAGCAGCCGCATCCCCGCATCGAGATCGGGATGCGCGACGGCGACCTCGGCACGGTGTTCACGGTCCGCGACAACGGCATCGGGGTGGCGTCGCAATACCATGAGACCATATTCGGCCTCTTCAACAAGCTCGATGCCCGCTCCGAGGGTACCGGGATCGGGCTCGCCCTCGCGCGGCGCATCGTCGAGTTCCATGGCGGAAAGCTGTGGGTCGAGTCCGATGGCGTGGGACAGGGGAGCACCTTCTGCTTCACGCTCAACATGGCGCCGCCTGTCGCGGCAATGGAATCTTGAAAAGATCACCGAGAAAACTTTACTCCGTCCTCCACCTCCCTTGACGGGAGGGGGGAGCATCAGCTGCTGGTGCAACGAAAAAAACTGAAGGGGGACCACATGGTGGAAGGGGAACCGTTGTGCATTCTTTTGGTGGAAGACAACCCGGACCACGCCGAACTCGCGCTGCGCAACCTTTCCGACGCGGGGCTTGCCAACCGCGTGTTCCATGTCGAGGACGGCGAGGCCGCTCTCGATTATCTGCACAACCGCGCGCCTTACACCGACCAGTTGAGGTATCCGCGCCCGCACCTCGTCCTGCTCGATCTGCGCTTGCCGAAAGTCGACGGCATAGAGGTGCTCAAACAGGTGAAGGCTTCGGAGCAGTTGAAGTCGATACCGGTGGTCATCCTTACCACATCGGCGGCCGAGCGGGACCTCGCCCAGGCCTACGACCATTATGCGAACAGCTATCTCACCAAACCGGTGGACTTCGACTCCTTCAGCCGCCTTCTGCACGACCTGGGTTTCTACTGGCTTGCCTGGAACAAACGCCCCTCCGGCTAGGGAGGGCAAAATTCTTTTTGGGGGTGCGAAATATTCCCGCGTTTCCAGGTAGGATACTCTCCCGTTTTCCCCTGCTCCATCCCTCCCGATCCGCCTCTTTTGTGCATTTCCTGTTCGGAATCTCTTGAGTTTCTTCGGCAAAACCTTTATATTTTTGCGATTCGCATAAAACACCAAAAGAGTGGGGTTCCAACGACGCCGCGTCTGCGACTCCGGTTCCCGCAGGTTACCAGCCATGCTCCTGATGATCGACAACTACGACTCCTTCACCTACAACATCGTCCAGTACCTTGGCGAACTTGGTGAGGAAGTGAAGGTTTTCCGCAACGACAAGATCACCCTTGACGAGATCGAGGCGCTCGCGCCGGACAGGATCGTGGTGTCTCCCGGGCCTTGTTCGCCGGAGGAGGCCGGCATCTCGGTCGAGGCGATCCGCCGCTTCGCCGGCAAGATCCCCATCCTTGGCGTCTGCCTTGGGCACCAGTCCATCGGTTACGCCTTCGGCGGCAAGATCATCCGGAGTGCGACCCTGATGCACGGCAAGACCTCGCCCATCCATCACGACGGTCAGGGGCTTTTCAAGGGACTTCCCAATCCGTTCGCCGCCACCCGCTACCATTCCCTCATCGTTGAACGCGACACGCTCCCCGCCGAGCTCGAGGTCACCGCCTGGGTAGAGGAGGGGGAGATCATGGGGATGCGGCACCGCACCCTTCCGCTTTGGGGAGTACAGTTCCACCCGGAATCCATACTCACCCAGGGGGGGATGGACCTTTTGAGGAACTTCCTCGAGATGTCGAGATAGTATCCGGCCGGGACAGCTCTCCCGGCCTTTAAATTCTTTTGTGAAGGAGGCGCTATGATTCGCAAGGCAATAGCACGCGTGGTCGAGAGGGAGGACCTGAGCGAGGCTGAGATGATCGAGGTCATGGACCAGATCATGTCCGGTGGCGCCACGCCCGCGCAGATCGCCTCCTTCATCACCGCCCTCAGGATGAAGGGGGAGACGGTGGACGAGATCACCGGCGCCGCGCGGGTCATGCGCGACCGGGCCATGCCGATCCGGGTCGGCAAGAGCGTCCTCGGCATCGACCGCGACGAAATCAACCTCGACCGCGAGACCATCCTCGACACCTGCGGCACCGGCGGTTCCGGCACCAACTCCTTCAACATCTCCACCACCGTCGCCTTCATCGTCTCTGCCTGCGGCGTCAAGGTCGCCAAGCACGGCAACCGCGCGGTCTCTTCCTCCTGCGGTTCTGCGGACGTCCTCGAGGCGCTCGGGGTGAACCTGGACGTGACCCCCGAAACGGTTGAGCGCAGCATCGCCGAGATCGGCATCGGCTTTTTGTTCGCCCCCGCACTGCACGGTGCCATGAAGCACGCCATCGGCCCCCGCCGCGAGATCGGCGTCCGCACCATCTTCAACATCCTTGGGCCGCTCACCAACCCGGCCGCGGCCGACTGCCAGGTGCTCGGCGTCTACCGCGAGGATCTGGTCGAAAAACTCGCGCACGTGCTCAAGAAGCTCGGGTGCCGCCGCGGTTACGTGGTGCACGGCTGCGACGGGATGGACGAGGTGACCCTTACCGGCGAGAGCATCATCGGCGAGGTCGGACCTGATGGGGTCAAGGTGTACAAGGTCACACCCGAGCAGTTCGGCCTTGAGCGCGCGCCGCTGACCGAACTGCATGGCGGCGACGCACAGGGCAACGCCGTCATCGTCAGGGATATCCTCTCCGGCAAGGACGGCGCCAAGCGCAGGATCGTCCTTTTGAACGCGGCGTACGCACTGCTTGCTGCCGGCAAGGTTCAGGACGTCGCCGAAGGGATCAGGCTCGCGGCCGAGACCATCGACTCCGGCAGCGGCCTTAAACAGCTGGAGCGGCTCGTAGCGCTCACCAACGAGGTGGCATAACAGATGACCCAGGTACCGGATGTACTGAAGAAGATCGTGGACTACAAGCAGGGCGAGCTGGAAGCGGCGATGGCAGCCGTGCCGCTAAACGAGATCATGGACCGTCTGGGCGATCTGGAGGACACCCCGCGCGGTTTCCAGAACGCCATCATAAACTCACTCGGCTCCGGGTGGACCCCGATCATCGCGGAGGTCAAGAAGGGCTCCCCGTCCAAGGGGCTGATCCGGGCCGATTTCGATCCGCTGCAGATCGCCGCCACCTACCAGGACAACGGCGCCACCTGCCTTTCGGTACTCACCGACGAGCACTTCTTCATGGGGCACCTGAGCTACCTGGCCCTGATCCGCGAACAGATCTCGCTCCCCCTGATGCGCAAAGACTTCATCTTCGATCCCTACCAGATCTACCAGGCCCGCGCCGCCGGGGCCGACGCCATCCTCCTTATCGCCGCCATGCTCGACGTGCCGCAACTGCGCGACTTCCATGCGCTCGCGAGCGATCTTTCCATGGACGTGCTCCTCGAGGTGCACGACGAGCGCGAGCTAGAGATGGCGCTGCAGACCGACTGCAGCATGATCGGCATCAACAACCGGAACCTGCGCACTTTCGAGGTGGACATCGCCACTTCGGAGCGTCTGGCCGCCATGGTTCCACCCGGGCGCATCATCGTCGCTGAGAGCGGCATCAACAAACGCGAGGAGATCGTGCACCTCATGGAAAAGGGGCTGCACGCTTTCCTGATCGGCGAATCGCTCATGCGCGAGGCCGACGTTGGCGCGAAACTCGCCGAACTGGTGGGGTAGGGCGCCGTATTATGGAATTTAATGTTCCGACTGAAAAGGAGAGGCTATGAATACCAAGTTCCTGCTTGATGAATCGCGCATCCCGAAACAGTGGTACAACATCATCCCCGACATGCCGGGTCCCCTTGAGCCGGTGATCAACCCGGCGACCCTTAAGCCGGTCACCCCCGAGGACATGACCCCCATCTTCCCGATGTCGCTCATCGAGCAGGAGATGTCGAACCAGCGCTGGATCGACATCCCGGATGAGGTGCGTGAGAAATACCGGATCTGGCGTCCGTCGCCCATGTTCCGTGCCCACAGGCTCGAGCAGGCGCTGGGGACCCCGGCGAAGATCTACTACAAGTACGAAGGCGTATCGCCCGCCGGTTCGCACAAGCCGAACAGCGCCATCCCGCAGGCCTGGTACAACAAGCAGGCCGGTATCCGCAGGCTCGCCACCGAGACCGGCGCCGGGCAGTGGGGCGCCTCGCTCTCCCTTGCCTGCTCCATGTTCGGTCTCGAGTGCACCATCTACATGGTCAAAGTCTCCTGCACCCAGAAGCCGTACAGAAAGAGCATGATGCAGCTTTGGGGCGCCACGGTGATCCCGTCACCCTCCGAGTTCACCAACGCCGGGCGCACCATCCTCGCGCACGACCCGGACAACATGGGGAGCCTCGGCATCGCCATCTCCGAGGCGGTCGAGGACGCGGCGACCCATGACGACACGAACTACGCGCTAGGCAGCGTTTTAAACCACGTCTGTCTGCACCAGACCGTGATAGGCCTTGAGGCGAAAGAGCAGATGGCGCTCGCCCAGGACTACCCGGACGTGGTCATCGCCTGCTGTGGCGGCGGTTCCAACTTCGCGGGCCTTGCCTTCCCGTTCCTCCTGGACCGGGCCAACGGCAAGAAGGTGCGCTGCCTGGCCGTGGAGCCCGCCTCCTGCCCGACCCTCACCAAGGGAGTCTACGCCTTCGACTACGGCGACACCGCGAAGCTCGCGCCGATCACGAAGATGTACACCCTGGGGCACGACTTCATGCCTCCCGGGATCCACGCCGGCGGGCTTCGTTACCACGGCGAGTCCGCGCTCATCTCGCAGCTTTACCACGCAGGCGAGATCGAGGCGAAGGCGTACAAGCAGAACTCCTGCTTTGAAGGAGCGCTTCTTTTCGCCAGGACCGAGGGGATCGTTCCGGCGCCCGAGTCCTCCCACGCGCTGCGTGCCGCCATCGACGAAGCGGTGCTTGCCAAGGAGGAGGGGAAGGAGAAGACCATCCTCTTCGGTCTCTCCGGCCACGGGCAGCTCGACATGGGAGCTTACGACGCCTATCTCTCAGGGAAACTCGAAGACTTCGAGTACCCCGAGGAGTCGATACGCCAGTCGCTGGAAAGGCTGCCCAAAGTAAGCCTGTAGCAGTTTGTCGAGGCGGCTTGTGCAGTAAATTGAGTAATTCTAAGGGTATACTCCCATGACAAAGGTCAAGATCTGTGGCATAACATCGGTGGACGATGCTCTCATGGCGGCCGATGCCGGAGCCGACGCCCTGGGATTCGTCTTCTTCGAGAAGTCTCCCCGTCACGTCACACCGGAGGCTGCGGCCGGGATCATCGCCAAGCTACCCCCGCTGGTGCAGGTCGTGGGCCTTTTCGTCAACGAGGACCTGGACGTGGTGAACCGGACCGCCGACCACTGCGGACTCGACATCGTCCAGCTGCACGGGGAGGAGAGCCCCGAGTTCTGCCGGCTGGTGCGGCGCCGGGTCATGAAGGCCTTCCGTATCCGCGGGCCGGAGAGCCTGGTCCCGCTGTCGGAATTCCACGTGGCCGCCTACCTTTTGGACGCGTATTCGCCCAAAGCCCACGGGGGGACGGGCGAGGTGTTTGACTGGGAATGTGCCGTGGCCGCAAAAGAGCACGGCCCCATCGTACTTGCCGGTGGGCTCACCCCCGACAACATCGCCGCCGCCGTTAGGCAGGTGCAGCCATACGCGGTCGACGTATCGAGCGGCGTCGAGGCATCGCCCGGTAAAAAGGATCCCGACAAAGTGCGGCGCTTCATCCAGCTCGCAAAGCATCCGCACCCGATCTAAAGCAGGCGAAAATGAGGCAAAAACCCGTAACTCCCATAATTCACATTTGACAACGCAGCATGCAGCATGCAGAACCGGTTTCTAACCCAAAGCAAAGGAGTGGCAATGAAGATTATCG
>MTLC01004175.1_pt1 | contig 10533 bp, 4 predicted proteins | sample 1982451 | NCBI WGS metagenome assembly MTLC01 (sample SAMN05710165, study PRJNA340218) | biofilm metagenome | isolation source: sample SPH anode biofilm adapted to +100 mV | place: USA | collected 2012-02-03 | reverse complement strand
ATAAGCCCGTCTCTCCTGTTAACTCCCAATCGCACCATGCTGGAATTGAAACAGTCTGTTATTCAAATCTCCCATATCTGAATATTTATCTCCCAATCGCACCATGCTGGAATTGAAACTTCTTATAAATACGATAAGCAGCATAACATAAACCATCTCCCAATCGCACCATGCTGGAATTGAAACTTAATTTTTCGGTTGCTCACAATGACAAATTCACTAACTCCCAATCGCACCATGCTGGAATTGAAACTTTACAGACAGTGGAAGAATATTAGTTAAGTTATGGACTCCCAATCGCACCATGCTGGAATTGAAACTTCAAAATGATCAATAGTAACCTTCATATCAGATGGTCTCCCAATCGCACCATGCTGGAATTGAAACGTTGTCCCAACTAACAATAAGCCCGTCTCTCCTGTTAACTCCCAATCGCACCATGCTGGAATTGAAACCCCGTAAAGCCGACTAATGGGAATCCAAAAAAGGATGCTCCCAATCGCACCATGCTGGAATTGAAACTTTTCAGCGTTATCGTCCATGACGCACCAGACGTGCTCTCCCAATCGCACCATGCTGGAATTGAAACAGTTTCGTCCAACCAGAAGCTCTAGCTTTTCGATACTACTCCCAATCGCACCATGCTGGAATTGAAACAGGTATGATGCGCACTTTCCGGAGGAATATAGAAAACTCCCAATCGCACCATGCTGGAATTGAAACCAAGTTTGGGCATTAATAACTCAGTCTATTCACGTCCTCCCAATCGCACCATGCTGGAATTGAAACATCGGTACTACGACCGTGCATGGGAAGAATGGCGACTCCCAATCGCACCATGCTGGAATTGAAACTCCTGATCATTGAGGAGGTTATTGGCTATATCAGGCACTCCCAATCGCACCATGCTGGAATTGAAACGGAACCTCAACAGCCCCTACCTGAGCGGCGGCGGCTCCCAATCGCACCATGCTGGAATTGAAACTTGTCTCAAGAACTGGAGTATCAGAAGTATTAGAGACTCCCAATCGCACCATGTTGGAATTGAAACGGAGCGATGGTAAGAGCGCTCATGAATGCGCCTCCAACTCCCAATCGCACCATGCTGGAATTGAAACGTCGTGCTGAAAGAGTACGATATGTCTAACACTTTTGACTCCCAATCGCACCATGCTGGAATTGAAACGCATTTGAATGGGATTCGACTTTGAGTAAATTTGGTTCTCCCAATCGCACCATGCTGGAATTGAAACATTGCACTTGTTTTTATTCCGTCTACTGAATCCTTTACTCCCAATCGCACCATGCTGGAATTGAAACAATGGAATAAAGGGCTCTAATTTGTGATCAGATTTGTCTCCCAATCGCACCATGCTGGAATTGAAACTTTAATTATTATCTCTTCTGCATTTATATCTTCTTCTCCCAATCGCACCATGCTGGAATTGAAACATAAAAGCTGCTTGCCCCTGGGGGTTATACTTCTCCCTCCCAATCGCACCATGCTGGAATTGAAATATTGACTTTATCTTGGAATTCACGGATAAAATATTCTCTCCCAATCGCACCAAGCTGGAATTGAAACTACTGACAATCACTCTCTGTTGTGATTCCAGCATTTTCTCCCAATATCACCAAGCAGGAATTGAAACCACGAAAAGCACGAAATGATTTCGCAATCACTCCAAGCTGGAATTGAAACCAGCAACCAGTGGTTTCGACTACGGGTGGTTTCGACTTCGCTCAACCACAGGGGTCTTGCAAATCCAGCAACCGATGGCTGAGCGAAGCCGAAGCCACCGGATCCTCCGAATTTGTAATTTATTACTCCTCTTAATGAAATTGTTGTATCTTTCTGAGGTGAATATGAAAAGTCTATGATTCTCCGAAACACAATTGATGAGAAACTTGCCGTTGAGTTGTTAAAGCAGATCGAAGAGCTTAATGATCTTAAATCTTCTGCTGATCATGTAGTCCAATCCACTGACGAGAATGGCTCAGTCGTTTCATACCTGATCAGGCTTCTGAAATCTAACCGTCTCTATGCTGTAATCAGTAAGGTGAGTAAAGCTATTGTCCAGATCAGAGACGAAGTGGAGCTTTTTGATACGGTATGCAAGATCATCGTTAATACGGGGAGATATGAGATGGCCTGGATAGGACTAGTTGATGAATCATCTCATATAATTAAACCGGTTGTCTTTTCGGGTAATGAGCAGGGTTACCTTTCGTCTATGAAGCCGGTCTCAGTAGATGATAGACCAGAAGGCCATGGACCAACAGGTAAGGCCATCAGATCTGGCTCCTACTATGTCTGTTCTGATTTCTATCTTGATCCCGGGTTCGAGCCTTGGAGAGCCGAGGCTCTAAAGAGGGGGTATAGGTCGTCTATTGCTCTTTCAATAAAAAGAGAGAAGGAGGTTATAGGGGCTCTTACAATCTATTCATCTGATGTCGATTTTTTTGATGCGGATGAGGTTGCTCTTCTTCAGGATGTCGTTGGAGAGATCAACTTTGCCGTAGATACCATTGCTCTTGAGGATAAGAATAGGAGGTCTTCTGAATTGATAGAGCGTAGTGAGCGGCAGTTTCGCCTGGTCTTTGAGAATATGACAAATGGCTATCTGCTCTTTGAAGTACTTTTTGATAGCAACAGGAATCCGTTTGACTATCGGTTGATCGATCTTAATTCTGTTGTAGAGAATAGGATTGGAATAGTGCGCGATAAAGAGGTAGGTAAAAGATCAGGAGAGCTGTTTTTTAAGATGTCAGATGAGATTACACAGCGTCTATACCAGGTAGCCATCACGGGCAATCCGTATCAGTGGGAGCAAAATAGTGATGTGCTGGGTCTCTTTTTTGGTATTCGTGCCTTCTCTCCCTGTCAGGGGCAGTTTGCCCTCTTTTTGGATGATATCACTGAGAGAAAACGTATTGAGAAGGAACTTCAAGAGTCAAAGGCTCTATTACGCTCAGTCGTTGATAGCAGTCCGGATCTTGTATGGATTGTTGACCCCAAGGATTTCACCTTACTTGATTGGAATCCTATGTTTGAGAAATATACATCGGCCAGAGGACTTCACATTAAGCAGGGCGATGCTATTGAGGTCTTCTTTCCCGGGGGGGCCGCTTCAATTAGTCAATGGCGGGAATACTATAAACGAGCTAAAGAGTCTGGTTCGTTTACAACAGAACATAGATCGCTTATCACTAATCAGAACTTTTTAGTTACCCTGAATATTTTGAAGCAGGGCGATAACGTTTTTGGTGTTTCTACTTTTGCTAAAGATATCTCTGAGTTTAGAGCTGTAGAAGCAGAGGCTGCTCGACAAAAGCAGCGTTTTCAGACGATGTTTGAGAATGCCCCGCTGGGTTTGGCTTTGGTGGACTCCTTTTCAGGTAAGTTTATCGAGGTTAATGATAAATTTGCTGAGATTAATCTGAGAAGTAAGGATACCCTGGATTCTATGTATTGGTACCAACTTCCAAATTCAGAAGATGTTCAGCATGATATGGAGGGGATGAATAGTCTCAATGCAGGAAAAGTTGGAAGCATTACGAAGGAGAAGTTATATCTGCGGAAAGATGGTAGTTCTATTTGGATTAAAATATCGATAGTTCCGATAAAGGAGGGTGATGGCACGCATAAGATGCATCTTTGCATAACTGAGGATATCACAGAGAAGAAGTTGGCTGAGATGGCTCTTCTTGAGAGCGAGGAGCGCTATAGAAACCTGTTTCAGCGAAGCAAGGCGGTCTTACTGCTGATAGATTCTGAAACGGGTGAGATTGTTGAAGCAAATCCTGCCGCCTGTTGTTATTATGGTTGGAGTAAGTCGCAGTTGATGAGTATGAATATCAGCGATCTCAACTTGCTTGATGATGACACGATATTATATGAAATGAGCTTAGCTCATAAAGAGGATAAAAACTACTTTATCTTCAAGCATCGTCTGGCTAATAATGAGATCCGTTTTGTTGAGGTCTATAGTTCCCCAATCGTAGTGTCAGGCAGAAAACTCCTCTATTCAATAATACATGACATCACCGATAGGCTAAAGGCTGAGAAGGATCTGGTTGTGGCTAAATCGAAAGCTGAAGAGTCAGAGAGGCTTAAAACATCTTTTATCGCAAATATGAGCCACGAAATCAGAACGCCTCTGAATAGTATCATTGGTTTTTCCGACCTCCTGCTTGATCCCTTTTTCACTACAGAGCAGCAAACCGAGTTTCTAAATGCAATTAAACAGAATGGCCGCAGTTTGCAGACTATTGTTAGTGATATCATGGATCTATCTCAAATCGAATCGGGACTTATCTCTATTCAGAAGAGGAGTTTTCTGGTTGAGAGTCTCATTGATATAATTATCTGTGAGCAGCTGATAAACTGTAAGAGCAAGGGGCTTGAATTAAGGGTTAGTAAACAAGCTGAGAATATTGAGATAGAAAGTGACGAGTACCGGGTTAAGCAGATAATAACGAATCTGGTAAATAATGCAGTGAAGTTTACTGAATCAGGATATATTGAGGTTGGGTATAGACTTATCGATCACAAGAGGATTCAGTTTTTTGTAAGAGATTCAGGTATCGGTATCCCCAAAGAGTTTCACCGGAAAGTATTTGAAAGGTTTAGCCAGGTTGATCAATCTTTTACGAGAAGGTATGGGGGCAATGGATTGGGCTTGACTATTAGTAAGCAATTGACAGAGCTTTTGGGGGGAGAGATATACCTTGAATCGGTATTTGGAGAGGGTACCACCTTCTTTGTTACAATTCCGATGGTATAAATCATGGAGCTGGTTGCCTGCAACAATCGCAGTCCTTTCATTTAATATTCTCGATTCTGAGTATATCCGATCTGTTACTAAGTGCAATGGCTCTCAGATAGTCAATGTATTGCGACGGGGTAAAGCCCATTCCCTTATAGAGTTCAACCTCTGCTTTTGCTTGAGCCCTATTAGCAATTAATCTTGCCTCTTCGGTTCTTAGTCTCTGCTTTTGTGCCTGTTCTCTCGCTTTTTCTTGCGACAAGGTGTTTAACTCATTTCGGATCTCGACAGGTGGCTCAACCTTGCTGACTACAAACGAGATCACTTCAACGGGTAAGTCGATCTTAATGACATACTCTTCAATCTGCTGTTGAATCACCGTCTTAGCTTCGTCGAATATCTTCCTGTTAGCTACCAGCTCAAGCATGGAAAATGAGCTAAGTTTGTTTCTGACAATTTCCCTGACAAACTCTTGCAGACTATTCTTATACCAATCAACGCCGAAGTCTCTTAGAAGTACTGGTGTTCTTCCTCTTTGTGGCTTTAGTCTTAAGAAGACATTGATGTTTACTGATGTCTGATCGTTTGTAAATAGATTGGTGAAGTTCTCTTCATACTGGGTTGGAGTCATGGTAAACTTATAGGTCTTGGTATAGGGGCTTGTGATGCAAGACCCCTCTTGCAGAGGCACCATGTCGATACCACCCTCTCCGAAGATCGGATGTTTATCAAACACAACCTCTTCGTTGATGTCAGCACTTACTCTCGAGCAACTGATAAAGCATACCAGGCATAGAGAGACAATTCCTAAATAAATCAAGTTTCGTTTCATGATTTGATGGTTTTAATGTTTGTAATGATTATGAATGAATTCCTAATAGAATAGGATTCTTATGTTCCACAAGATGGAGTCGATGGTTTTAAGGATAACATAAATGGTGAAGCGTATCACTTTGTAGAGATAGTATGATAGCAGTATGACTGTAACGGCTGAGTAAATATTAACCCGTTCTGTCCTTGAATAAATGAATACAAAGCAGAGGTAAATCAGGATGGCAGCAACCTGAGCGGTATAGTTAATAGGTTGGTCTGATAGAGAATGGACCGTTTTTCCCATCTCTTTTCTGTTAGTCGTGAAGGTTTCCCTGGTTTCTCTATCCATTTTTAGCTGGCCAATTTGGGTAAAGTTCCTATAGGCTAGTTTAATGCCCCGCTTGTCTATTTCAAAGTGACTGTGGTAGTTTTGAACCATGTTATTTGCATCGTTCGTTATGATATTCATCAGCATGATTGCGATGGTTGAAGAGAAGTTGATAAATCTCTCCTTGTTAACGGCTTGAGTGGAGATAATGCTCATAAGGGGGAGTATCTCCTGTATTGCATCTGCTACCTGATGATAGGCGTTTAGCCTATTAATAATATCTACTACCTGCCATGAATAGGGATCTAATGGGTGATCAAACCGGTAATACCTTTGACTATTGTGGTTGGTGTTTGAGGGGTTGTCTTGTTGATAAGGGTGATGTGAGGTATTCGATGATTGCTGCCAATCAAGGGTAATGTCATACTCACTTCTTTTTGCCGGATCGGACAAGATCTCATAGGCTTCGGCAATGAGTTGGAAATCTTCTTTTTTTCCTCCAACATCAGGATGGTGTGTTTTGGCTAAGTTTCTATAAGCTGATTTTATTTCTGATGAGGAAGCATCCCTGGTAATGTGAAGGATGTCGTAATGGTTAGGCGATGTTTTCATATGTGTCAAGTTTAGGGTTGAACCTGACACGAATTTATGGTTCCGGGTAAGGGAGTTTTCCTTATGATTTCCTAGGTTATGCTCAATTTACCGATTGAGGTAAATCGGATTCTAAACGGTTTCATCCTCTTTTTCCGGTTTGTTTCCGTTTTTCGCACTTCGAGTTGATCTGGTTTTATTCCAAAGTTTATCTAGGAGGTAGTTTTTATGTGTAACTTCATTAAGATCAGCGTGAATTTCTGCTCTTATATCGCTGGCTGTTTTACCGGTTACTCTATCGTAAAGGTTAGTTACGACATCCTGTGCTAACGGTTTTGAAAGCAATAGATATAGGCATGCTACCGATTTCTTTGTCCCGGACCAGTTATCGAACACCCCCAGAAGGGCTCGGTGCGACTGAAAGAATAGTTCACTCTGCTCTTTAATGAAGTTAAAACCCTCTTTCTCTTCATTTAACTTTTCAATATCTCTTGATTTTAATCGAATTTCATTAATGTAAGCCCTGTGTTCATTCTTATCAAATATCTTTTTGAGTTCAGCACGCATCTCAGTGGGAAGGTCGTCTATATAAAGGAATTGACTTAACGTGTTTAAAAGGTTCGTAATCGAATCGTTCAATTTAGAAAGGGTCTCAATAGAGATGTTTTGCTGTGATATCGCCATTAGTCTTTCTCTTTCTCCATCTGTGAATAGGCTTTGATATTTGTTAAGCTCATTGATAACTGATTTGATGAAGTGAACAACTTTACTCAATGTTTCTTGAAGTTGTGACTCTTGCCTGTTATAATCTGATACGAGTAGCTGGTACTCATTGCACTTGTTTATGATCTCCTGATTCAATAGTTCCAGTTTATCCGTAAGTTGTGAATTGGTTTTGCTTAGGTTACTTACCTCCTGTTGTTTTTGTTCAAAAGCTCGTAGAAGATCTGAATGTTCATCTTTTATTTGGTTGATTTGGTCATATAAAAGCTCTCGATTCTTTACTAAGTGAACTATTTCATTTTTAATTTCCTGTAAGTTAGTAGGGGGCGTTTTTAGGTTTTCAAGATCTGACGCTTGATTTGACCTGATAAGAGCCTCATTGCTGTTATCTGAATTAAGGGCTTTGTGGTTTAATCTCTGAATGTGGTCGGAGAGTATTGGCCCAAACCAAGAGATTAGGTCGGTGTTTTTTACCTGTTTAGCTTCTAGCTCATTATGTAGGTTAAGTAGATATCTATTCTGTTTCTTGAGAGTAAAATATCTGTTGACAGCGAAAATGACGTTAATTATTGCTTGAAATTTCTTGTTTTCTTTAAAGAAGTTCTCCGTTTCTTTAAGTTTGGCAAGGAGTGTTGGCTGATCTCCTTCTCTAACAAAGTCTCTTGTCTTATCCACCAGTGATTTGATAAGCATCCTGTTACGGCTCTCTATTCTTTTAGCAGATATATAGAAAATAATCCATGTTATAAGAAAAAATGATAATAAAAGAGCTGTTATTACCCAGGTTGGGAATTCTTCGTCTGGGATAAGAATTGGGATTAAAGAGCCATTAAATTTGTAGATGCCTGTTTGAGTGCCTACATAAAGAAAATAATCTTTGCCGTTATCTGTAGTAATAGCTGCTTCGTTAATTGAAATATCAAGGAACTGGTCTACCTGTGGTATGTCCTCATCTTTAGTCTCAGTTTTTATTATTCCTTTATAGCCGATAGCAAAATAGCCACTCGACTTATCCAATAAAGTTAAAACCGACCTTTGTACACTTTGGGTTTTTGTGATAGAATTTTTTGCTATGGTGAAGATACCTTTTGATGTAAAGACTCTGGTGTCCTCTTTGGATGCATTCAGAAATCGTCTGATTTCACCAATAGTGTCGGTATGGGCTATTTTTTCAAGTAATCCATTTTTGAGTATGAATATACCTGATTTCAGAGAGGCAAAGTAAAGGTCAGAATTCTCACTGCTAATATCGGTGATATATAAATCTGAATAGTCTATAGTTTTATCTCTTGTACGAAGTGTGTCTGCGATTATCTTGTCGTTCGAATAGGTGATTTTAAAAAGGTAATTTCTGGATCCGACATACAGCGTATTATTATTCTCATGGATACTTCTAAAATCAACCTTATTTTCTTTGATTTTCAGTTTTGCGTCACTATCCGTAAGTCCGATTTCATGACTGACTTTATTGTTTTTAAGGTCTATTTTAAAGAGAGAGTTGTTTGTTATTAACCAGAGGCAGTGATTGCCTGTAATTAACTTAATAGGGTTTTCTCCTGTAAAGTGTGGTAGCTTTTCTATCAATGTAGCCTGATCTTTATCTCTTTCGATAAAATAGAGTTTGTAATCAAGGGTAATGAAATAGCAATTACCATTATCAGAGTGACAAGCTGCTATGATATTATTTGCTTTCCCTCTAGGGTTTTGATGTAAAGGAAATGCATATAAGGTGTTGTGACAGGCTACAAAAATGAAGTTTTTTTCTTTATAGATAATGTTCTTAAAACTCTCAGTAAGTCTGTCCGGAAATTTGAAAAGGGCATTACCTTTGGTGCTGTGGTAATGAATCTCAGAGGAGGATATAACCCAGTCTTCCGTATTATTGGTTGAAAGATGAGCGAAAAGAATATCATCTGATTTTTTGGAATCTATCTTTATTGGCTTCTTGGTCTCATTAAGGTTTATTCTGTATATACAGCTTCTTGTTGTTGCAGATACGATGGAGTCGTTATCTTTAAAGAGTGAGATTACCTCTTCATTGATCAGTTTTTCTCGATGGGATGGGTTGTCTTTGTTAAGGAGGATTAGTCCTGAGTCAGATGTTGCTACAAAGATTTTATCGCCGGCTATAAGGGTTTGGTTTATTCCAAAGTGATAAAGTTTATGCTTTTCCGGGCGATAATAGGGTGGCTGATCAAGCATAGAATCATTGGTAAGGTCGAATTTGCTAAGGGTATAGAGACCTGTAGAAGTTGCGAAGTAGATTCTGTTTTCATCAGCTTTGATATGATAGGTAGAATAAGCAGTTGTCTTTTTTCTAGGGATAAGAGGGTCATAAATTCGGTATTGACTTTGTCTTTTTTTAAATTTACCGTAGGTGATTCTTTTTACTCCCTCGTTTCGCATACCTACATACAGGGTGGAGTCGTTCATTTCATAAACATCATATACTCTGTTAGAGCCTGCCTTAATGAGCTTCTGACTGTTGTCAATTATATTGACCCTGATGATGTTTCCGTTGTCAAATCCAAGATAGTAGATTGAGTCACTGTTTGACCCAGAGCCAGCAATACAACTAATTGGTGCTGTAAATGAGGTTGATGAGTAAATTAGCTCATTCTCTTTTCTACAAGAACTTAATATCAGGCTTACCAGAGAAAGGGATATTAGTGATAATTGGATGTTTTTCATTGGTGATTGATATAATTTCATTAGTGCTGAAGATCAACAATTCTCAGATATTATAGTCAATCAGAGTTGTCAATGCTTGATTGACTTCGCTTCTCCTTGATGAACAATATTCAAAAATACAATTTAATGAGAGATTGTAAGCTCTTTATTCACTGTTGTCTATAAATATATCGTTACGTTTTACTGTGGAATTTTTACTTATCTCTAGTATTTCAGCCTTGCCTCATTCTATTCTTTGTATATCCTCTGCACAGTTTTCCTAATGGTTTTTATGGTTTTTTCTAAGTACATGACAAAAAATCAAAATATGGATATATGATTAATTATTAGAGCTTAACAAGATGTTAGCCATATAAGAAAGTCCGTAATTGGATATGCTCTGTGCTATCCTGCTATGAATTTAATAGATATTGGATGCACATTTTCATGTAGGAAAATTCCAATTCTCCCCCGGCTTCCCCAGCCTTCGACTCCGCTCAGGCAGAGACCCGGTGGTTGAGCGTAGTCGAAACCACTGTATCCTTCGTATTCTTCTTGTTCTTCTCGACTCCATCTCTTGTTCTCCACGACTCCAGCTCTTATGCCTCTCCCTATCCTCTCCCTATCCTCTCCCTATCC
>MTLC01002145.1_pt2 | contig 10538 bp, 9 predicted proteins | sample 1982451 | NCBI WGS metagenome assembly MTLC01 (sample SAMN05710165, study PRJNA340218) | biofilm metagenome | isolation source: sample SPH anode biofilm adapted to +100 mV | place: USA | collected 2012-02-03 | reverse complement strand
AGATCAAGGCGTGGATCGACAAGACCCTGCCGACCCTGGAGCAGCACCTGCAACACGCGAAGGAAATGGCCCGGAAGGTGGGCGCCTCGAAGAAATAGTCGGGGTGACAGAAGGGCAAAAGGAGAGGGGCTTTGCCGCGAGGCGAAGCCCCTCTTTTTCGTTCAGCGCGCCCTGTCGTAGCGAAGCGTCATCTCCGCCAGGCGATGCGCCGCCCCGGTAAGATCTGCCGATGGGCAAAGGCGCCACTGCCAGTTGCCTTCGCTTCCCCCCGGCGTGTTCATCCTGGTGTCGGCTCCACCGCCGACTACATCCTGCAACTGGATCATCGCGGTGCGCGCGACCGACATCTGTGCGAGCCTGATCAGTTCCCAGCCCGCCTCGTCCACAAGCTCCCGACCGAGGTAATCCGACAGGCGCCTCTTTTCATCGTCCCCTGCCTCCTCAAACCACCCCCGCGCCGTGTTGGTGTCGTGCGTCCCGGTGTAGGCGACGCTGTTTTCCTGGTGGTTGTGGGGGAGGTAGATCTTGACGTCATCCTGGAATGCGACAACGAGCACCTTCATCCCAGGTATGCCGAACTGCGTCATCTTCTCCCTTACCTCGGCGGTGATGACGCCGAGATCCTCAGCGATCACCGGGAAGGTGGGGAAGTAGCGCACCATCGTGTCGAGGAACTCGTCGGAGGGGACCGGCTGCCAGCTCCCCTTAAGCGCGTCCCTCGCCCCCGCAGGGACTTCCCAGTAAGAGATGAGCCCGCGGAAGTGGTCTATGCGCACCACGTCGAAGCGGCTGAACAGGTGGCGAAAACGAGCAACCCACCAGGAGAACCCGCCTTGCCGCAGGGCGTCCCAGTTATAGGCGGCGCAGTCGAAGAGCTGTCCCTTCTCGCTGAAGTTGTCGGGCGGGCTCCCCGCCTGTACGTACGGCTTCTTGTTCTCGTCCACCTTGAAAAACTCCGGGTGCGCCCAGATATCGGCGGCATCGTAGCTCATGAACATGGGGAAGTCGCCGATCACGCTGATCCCCTTGTCGTTGCAGTGCTGCTTCAGGGCCAGCCACTGGTGGTTGAAGACGTACTGCAGGAACTTTTCCCGCTCCACGGCGTCCGAGAGTTCGGCGCTCATCTGCCGTACCTCGTCGCTTGCGCGATGCTTCAGCGCCTCGGGCCACTCGGCGAGGGGAAGGCCGTTCAGGTGCGCGGTCATCGCGTTATGCAGGGCATGGTCGTCGAGCCACTGCGCGTTATCGCGGCAGAACGCGGCGAACTCCTGGTCTGCCCCCTGATCCTCTTTGAAGCGGTGGTGCGCGCGCAGGAAGAGGTGGTCCTTGAAGCGCGACACCGCCTTGTAGTCGACGCGCAGCGTGTCGAAGGGGGGATGGTCTTCCACCTCGGCCTGGGTCAGGAGGCCGTCGGCGACCAGGAGTTGCGGGCTTATAAGGGCCGTGTTGCCGCCGCAGGACGAGACGCTGATGAAGGGGGAATCGAGAAGCCTCTCGTTGGTCGGGTCGAGCGGCAGCACCTGCCAGAAACTCTGCCTTGCCTCGTGGAGAAATTTGGCAAAACGGTAGGCGCCGGGGCCGAGGTCGCCGATGCCGAAGGGGGAGGGGAGCGAGGTGACGTGACAGAGAACGCCGCTGGCGCGTCTTTTCATGGTGCCTCCGAAAAAGGCCCCACCTGTTTCAAGGGGGACTGGCTCCGTCAGGTGTCTGTCCCCTTCAAGACAAGTGAGGCCTTGGGTTGGATGCCGGGAGTGCCCCGTTCCTTTCTAAGGCTAGAGCACCCTGAGGAAGGCGACCAGGTCGTTTTCCTCCTGCTGGGTGAGCCTAAGACCAAGCACCAGGTCGAAGAACTTCACCGTGTCCTCAAGGGTGAGGCAGCGGCCGTCGTGCATGTATGGGGGGCTCTCCTTGATGCCGCGCAGGGTGAAGGTCTTGATGGGGCCGTCGCCGGGCTCCCTGGTGAAGCGATCAAGCTGCAGGTCATGCATCATGTGGTCGAGGTAGAAGGGAGCGGGATGGCATACGCCGCACCTCCCCTTGCCGAAGAAGACCTGCTGGCCCGCCATTTCGGACCGGGTCGCTTTGGCCGGGTCGAGGAAGCCTGCCGGGTCGAGTTTGGGTGCAGGAGGGACGTCGAACATGTTCTGCATCTGGGCCATGTGCGCCACCTGCACCCGGCTGATGATGTTCATCCCCTTCTTTGCGGCGTGAATCTCGTCCCCGTTGAAGTAGGCGGTGCGTTGCTCGAACTCGGAGAAGTCTTCCACGGAGCGGAGGCTGCGTTTGGAGGCGTGAATCTGCTGGTTGAAAAGCCCCCTGAGGCTCACCGTGTCGAGGCGGAAGCGCCGCTCCTGCGGACGGATGTCGGGGCTCAAGTGGAACTGTGCCGTGGTGTGGCCGTTCACGTGGCAGTCGAGGCAGGCGACCCCGAGGCTCGGCTGGGGCGACTTGCGGTCGTCGGTCGGGTTGAACTCCTCCTGGGGAAAGGGGGTGACCAGCATGCGCAGGCCGTCGAGCTGCACCGGGGTTAGAAGATCCTTGAAGAGGCGGTAGTAGTTGTTGATGGAGACCACCTCGCCGCGCGAGACGTCGCCCAGCTCCGGGCGGTTCTGCAGGAATATCGCGGGCGGAAACTCGGGAAGGAAGGCGTCGGGGAGGTCGAAGTCGACGTCGAAGCGCTGCAGCCTCGGGAACATGTCGATCTGAACCTGCGGGAAGACCTGTCCGCCGTTAACCTGCTTGGGATGGGGCAGCGGCGGGTATGGGAAGAGGTTCTTAGACCTGATTTCGGCGGGGTTCATCGCGGCGAGATTCTCCCAGGTCGTTCCCTTTGCCAGCCGCGCCGTCGGACCGACCGCGATCGGCTTGCCGCGCGACATCTTCACATCGGGTGCAAGACGCGGGCGCAGGTCGTAACGAGACTCCAGAAGCCGCCTCTGCGTCTCCGTTACCTTCGGTTTTTCACCGGCATCCTTCTGATAAACCTCCTGGAAGGTCATCATCGGTTTCTTCGCGTCCAGCGGGTCGCGGTAGAAGTCGAACCCGAGGATCTTCCCTTCGTCCGGCTGGTTCTTGAACGCCGTGGAGGAAGGCTCCGCCTTGGTCGCGTAAAAGATGTCGGACTGGTCGTGGCTCCCTCTCTGTTGTTCGGGGCGGGATGCCGGCACATCCCTCGGCATCTGGGCTTCCATGACCGCATCAGGCGGTGCCTTGCGGGAAGGCTGCCCCTCCGCGGTCCAAGAGTTGACGGCGGGGAGGATGAGAGCCGCTGCAAGAAACAGTGACGATACAACGGTGGCGTTTTTTCTCATACCAGGCTCCTTTTCGGGTGTAGTATTGGAACCTGCTAATTTTTCCACGACTGCCGGGGAAGTCAAACCGCACTGTGGACTCCGGCGCCGCCAGGGATGACAGGCAGAGTGAGATGGGCGGTGCCTTTTCATGCCGTGCCGATAGGATCTGGTGCCGCGTATCATGGTACCTTTCTTAGTTTTTGCAGATATAGCGGACGCGTTGTACAATGAGTTGGTCACAAAAGCCCACGAAAAAGGAGGGCACGTCATGAAGAACCATCGTATTTGCACCCTGTTTCTTCCACTGTTTCTTCTCGCGGCGTCAATAACTTCAACCGTCGCAACCAGTCATGCTGATTCCGGCGGACGGGGTGACAGGGCTGTCGCCCGCTCCGTAGGGCGCTCCGGAGGATCGGTTACCTATGGCAGCCGTGGGAGCTATGGCAGCCGTGGGAGTTATACGCGGTACGTGGGGCCGCGGCACGGCTCTCACTTCTCGGGGAGTGTCTGGATCGGACCGGGGTGGGGATACTATGACCCCTTCTACTACCCGTACTATTACAACTACCCGGCCTATCCGTACTATTACTCCCCTCCGACCGTGGTCGTGCCGCAGGAGCCGCAGGAGTACATCTCCCCCGACACCCAGCAGGAGGAAGAGGGCGGACAGTACTGGTACTACTGCCGCAAACCGCAGGGGTACTATCCCTACGTGGAGCGCTGCCCCGGCGGGTGGTTGAAAGTGGTGCCTGACACGACGCCGCCCAAACAGGAACCGGAAGACAAGGAGGAATGATCATGACAAGGACTTTTACCAACGTATGCTCGCTGCTTGCCTTGCTGGTTCTGGGAGGGTGCGTCACCATGCCGACGGGGCCCAGCGTCCGCGTGCTTCCCGCACCGGGGAAGACCTTCGAGCAGTTCATGGCTGAGGACGCCGTCTGCCGCAGGTATGCCGAGCAGCAACTCGGCATGAGCCCGCAGGATACGGCGAACCAGAACACCGCAACGAGCGCGGCTGTTGGTACCGTCATCGGTGCCGGGGTCGGGGCGGCTCTTGGCGCGGCGAGCGGCAATGCGGGGGCGGGTGCGGCTATCGGTGGCGGCACCGGGCTTCTCTTTGGTGCGGCGAGCGGCTCCGAGTCGGGCAGGGTATACGGATACGAGGCGCAGCGGCTTTACGACAACACCTACGTGCAGTGCATGTACGCGAAAGGCAACCAGATTCCGGGGAGCGTGCGCAAGACGCGCCGCACCTACATGCCACCGCCCCCTCCGGGGGTGTACTCGGTGCCGCCGGATTACTATCAGGACCGCTACTGAGAAGAAGGGCGCCTGTAAGGGCGCCCTTCTTCTTTTGGAAGCTTTGAAAACCTGGGAAGCTGGGATTAATGGGAATGCTGGAGGCCAGCAGCTAGTGGGCGGAGGTGCTGCAAGGGGTGTCGACCTGCGGCGTCGCCATGCCGGATTGTGGTTGTCATGCCGTTGTGGTATCGTGCGGGGGCGCGCGAGGCGCCATCACCAAAAAACAGAGGTCGTCTTGACTACTTCCAGCAACTCCCACCCCCTTGCTCCCTGGGGCGCCGCCATCGCTACCGGCATCCTGATGTTCCTGGGCTACGCCGGCTTCGACCAGTTCTACCTCGAGTGGATCTTTCTCCTCCCGCTTCTCTGGGCCATCCGGGACGTGCGCCCGCGACGCGCCTTCCTGCTCGGCTGGGTCGCCGGCATCGTGGGACACGGCGGCGGCTTCTACTGGATCATCCAGATGTTCCAGCAGTTCGCCGGTGCCCCCTTTGCGGTCGGCGTCGTCGGACTCGTGCTTCTGGCGGCGGCCAACGGCATCGTGCTGGCGGCCTGGGCCTGGGGGGTAAGCCTGCTCACCCGCGGACGGGAGCGCCACCTGGTATGGATCGCCCCGGTACTCTGGACCGCCATGGAGAAGGTCTGGCCCGAGGTGTTCCCCAACTACCTGGGCGCGAGCCAGTACAAGGTCCCGCACCTGACCCAGATCGCCGACTTCGCCGGCGTCCTCGGCGTCTCCTTCCTCGTGGTCTACATCAACGCGACGCTGTACCGGATCCTCGCCTGCCGGCTAGAAGGTAAAGGGGTGCCGTGGCGCGCTGCGGCGTCGCTCGGGGTTACCCTGGTTCTTGTGGTCGCGTACGGCGAGTTCCGCATCCGCGAGGTGGACGGCAAGGTCGCCGCCTCGCAGCGCCTCACCGTCGGGCTCGTGCAGACCAACCGCGGCGCGGCCGACCTCCATCTCTCGCCCGGAGCGATACAGCAGGAGCACCGCGACATGTCGAAGGCGCTGCTCGCGGCAAATAAGGCGGACCTCGTGGTCTGGCCGGAGGGGGTGCTGAGCGTGGGGCTTCCCTCCCGGGAGGGAAGCCTACCGACCTGGGCCCTCGGCGACCTCAAGGTCCCGCTGCTCTTCGGGGCCTGTCTCCAGCTGAACGAGGGGGGGGAGACGCGTTTCTACAACAGCGCGCTTCTCGCCGACGCCTCGGGCAAGATCCTCGGGACCTACGACAAGACCGTCCTCGTTCCCTTCGGCGAGTACATCCCCTTCGGTGACGTCTTCCCCGTCCTGTACTCCTGGTCCCCGTACAGCAGCAAGTTCTTCTCCGGGAAGAGCGTAGAGCCGCTTAAACTCGGCCCGCATCTCTTGTCGGTTAGCATCTGCTACGAGGACATCTTCCCCACCCACGTCAGGGAGCTGATGCGCGGGGGGCGCGAGGGGCGGACCCCGGCGGTCATGTTCAACCTGACCAACGACTCCTGGTACGGCAACTCCACCGAGCCCATGGAGCACCTTGCCCTGGCGAGTTTTCGCTCCATCGAAAACCGCCGCTCCCTGGTGCGTGTCACCAATACCGGGATCTCTGCCTTCGTCGACCCGGCAGGCCGCATCACGAGCCGCACGGGCGTCTGGACCAGGGAGGTGCTGGTGGACCGGGTGCCGCTTCTGGAAGGTAAGACGGTGTACGGCGCTATCGGCGACTGGATCGGCTGGCTCTGCGCAGTCATCTCGCTCGGTGCCATAGCACTAGTGACTGTATCAAGCAGGGGCGGTTTGACTGGGAAACAGAATGCTTTATAGTCTGACAGGGAAAAAACGGGTCTCACGGCCTCCCAGCTAGAGCATGTTCAACGGGGCGGAAGTTATCATGGCCAATTCGAGCGGAAGATCGGTTAGGAAGAACGCGGAGCAGCTCAAGGGCAATACCTCCCCCCTGGGTGCGACCGTCACTCCGGGCGGGGTGAACTTCAGCGTCTTCGCCAGGGACTGCAGCGGCGTCGAACTGCTCCTCTTCGACCGTCTCGATGACGCCGTCCCCTCCCGGGTCATCACCCTCGACCCCAAAGAGAACCGCACCTATCACTACTGGCACGTCTTCGTTCCCGGCGTAGGCGCGGGGCAACTCTACGGCTACCGCGTCGCCGGTCCCTTCGAGCCGCAGCGCGGACGCCGCTTCGATCCCGGCAAGGTCCTCATCGACCCCTACGGGCGCGCCATCGCGGTCCCGGACGGCTACTGCCGGGCGGACGCGTGCCTTCCCGGCGACAACGCGGCGAGCGCCATGAAGAGCGTGGTGGCCGACCCCCGCGGCTACAACTGGGAGGGGGACCAGCCGCTCAAGCGCCCCTATTCGAGCACCGTCATCTACGAGATGCATGTGGCCGGGTTCACCAGGCACCCATCCTCGGGAGTCTCGGAAGAAAAGCGCGGCACCTACGCGGGGCTCATCGAAAAGATCCCTTACCTGAAGGAATTGGGCATCACCGCGGTGGAGCTACTCCCGGTATTCCAGTTCGATCCGCTCGACGCTCCCCTCGGGCTGCGCAACTACTGGGGCTACAGCCCGGTCTCCTTTTTCGCGCCCCACGCCGCCTACAGCTCAAAGCAGGGACCGCTCGGCCCCCTGGACGAGTTCCGGGACATGGTGAAGGCGCTGCACAAGGCGGGGATCGAGGTGATCCTCGACGTGGTCTACAACCACACCTCCGAGGGGGACCACAACGGCCCCACCTTCTGCTTCCGCGGCTTCGCCAACGACGTCTACTATTCACTCGCCCCCGACGGCAGCTACCTGAACCACACCGGCTGCGGCAACACGCTGAACGCGAACCACCACGTGGTGCGCCGGCTCATCATCGACTCCCTGCATTACTGGGTGAAGGAGATGCACGTCGACGGCTTCCGTTTCGACCTCGCCTCCATCCTCTCCCGCGACGGCCAGGGGCGTCCGCTCAAGGATCCCCCCATCCTCTGGGACATCGAGTCCGACCCGGCCCTCGCCGGCATAAAGCTCATCGCCGAGGCGTGGGACGCAGGTGGGCTCTACCAGGTGGGGAGTTTCATCGGGGACAGCTGGAAGGAGTGGAACGGCGAGTTCCGCGACGACGTGCGCCGCTTCCTGAAGGGGGACGAGGGGATGGTCTCCCGCTTCGCGGCGCGCATCCTGGCGAGCCCGGACATCTACGGGCACCAGGAGCGCGAACCTGAGCAGAGCATCAACTTCGTCACCTGCCACGACGGCTTCACCCTGAACGACCTCGTCTCGTACAACAAAAAGCACAACGAGGCGAACGGAGAGGGGAACAGGGACGGCTCCGACGCGAACGCAAGCTGGAACTGCGGGGTGGAGGGGCCGACGGACGATCCCCTCGTCGAGGCGCTGCGCAAGCGCCAGGTGAAGAACTTCGTCGCGGTCACCCTGCTAGCCCTCGGGACGCCGATGCTCCTGATGGGGGACGAGGCGCGGCGCACCCAGCTTGGGAACAACAACGCCTACTGCCAGGACAACGAAATCGGCTGGTTCGACTGGACCAAGATCGAGGAGCACGCCGACATCCACCGCTTCACCCGTGAGTTGATCCGGGTGCGCCTCAGGCGGAGCGAGGCGCCGTCGGAATCAATCTCGCTCAGTCGGCTGCTTGGGCAGGCGCGCCTTGAGTGGCACGGCGTCCGCCTCGGGACCCCGGACTGGAGCCACGAGTCGCACAGCATCGCCCTCACCGTCCGCAGCACCACTAAAAGCCTCGTGTTCCATTACATGGTGAACGCCTACTGGGAGCCGCTCTCTTTCATGCTCCCCTCGCCCAGGAAACTTCCGGGTGGGGTTTGGCACCGCTGGATCGACACCTCGCTTGATTCCCCCGACGACATATCCCCTTGGGACGAGTTGCCGCTTGTCGAGGGAGAACGTTATCGTCTTCCGCCCCGCAGCCTCGTCGTGGTTGTGGCGAAGAACCACACGAAGAGCCGGACAAGGAGCTGAACATGTCATCAGTATTTGGAACGATCTTCAGGGTTTCCACCTTCGGCGAGAGCCACTGCAAGGCGGTCGGCGCCGTCATCGACGGGGCCCCGGCGGGGATGCAACTGTCCGAGGCGGACATCCAGCCGCAACTGGACCGTCGCCGTCCCGGGCAGAGCGAGCTCAGCACGCCCCGCGAGGAGGAGGACATCGTCACCATCCTCTCCGGCGTCGAGCGCGGCGTCACCCTCGGGACCCCCATAGGACTCATGGTGCATAACCGCGACCAGCGCCCGGGGGACTACGAGGAGATGGCGGAGGTGCCACGTCCCTCCCATGCCGACTACACCTACCAGATGAAGTACGGCGTGCGGGCCTCGAGCGGGGGCGGGCGCTCCTCCGCGCGCGAGACCATCGGACGGGTCGCGGCGGGGGCGATTGCCGAGAAGTACCTCTTCGAACGTTACGGCATCGAAATCGTCGCCTGGGTCGATGCCGTGGGGGCGATCGATGCCGGGCCGGTAGATCTTGCTGGAATAACCCGCAAGGAGGTGGACGCACACCCGGTGCGCTGCGGCAATCCCGCCATGGCGCAGGCGATGGCCGACCTGATTGCCCAGGTGCGCGACAACAGTGACTCGGTCGGGGGGATGGTCTCCTGCGTCTGTCGCAACATCCCCGCCGGGCTCGGTGAACCGGTGTTCGACAAGCTGGACGCCCTTTTGGCCCACGCCATGCTCTCCATACCGGCATCAAAGGGATTCGAGATCGGATCGGGCTTCAGCGGCAGCCGCATGCTGGGAAGCGCCCACAACGACCCATTCGTCAGCAAGGGGGGGAGGCTCGGGACCTCGAGCAACTACTCTGGCGGCGTTCAGGGGGGAATTTCCAACGGGGAGCCGGTCTACTTCCGGGTGGGCTTCAAGCCACCGGCGACGGTGGCGCTGCCGCAGAAGACGGCGCGCTTCGACGGCAGCGAGGCGGTGCTCGAGGCTAAGGGGCGCCACGACCCGTGCATCGTGCCGCGCGCCGTCCCCGTGGTGGAGGCGATGGCCGCCCTCGTGCTCATGGACCTCGTGCTCAGGCAGGAGTACCGGGAGAGGTAAAGGTTAGCGGGTGCAGGCCTGTCCGAGGACGAGTCCCATCCTCGTATCCGGGGGGAGGTACTCCCATTGCGTGCCGGCGGATAGGTCGGTGCTTTTCAGCGTGCCGCCATTCTTGTCGCGGTGGGTGGCGACAAGGAGATGCCCCTCCCGCTCCGCGCAGTTGATCTCGTAGCTGTAGAGGGTCTCGTACAGCGGCGTGGAGTCCGGCAGATCCGTGAGGACCTTGAGGGCGTCCTTTCTGCCGCGGTCACTGTAGACCACCCGCGTCCTCACCTGGAGGATCCCCCCACTCAAAGGGGTCACCCCGCTTCGGTCGAAGAAGAAACTCGAGTCCTCGTTCTCATCCAGCATAAACCAGTCAGGCGACGCCGCGAAGGTCGACGCCGCCAGCATCCCAACCGCAACCGTCGTCAGCAGAAAAGACTTTGCGTGCATCTCTCACCCCCTCGCATCCAATTCCTCAGCCCGCGAACGTACCTTCTGCATCTCCGTCTCGAGATCGGTGATGATCTCCTCTTCCTCCCGCACCAGCCCATGGATCTTCAGGGACTTGCGCAAGAGATCCAGGTCGTACTCGAGGTAGAGCGGCGCCACCGGGCTCTGCCGGGCCGATTTCAGTATTTTGCGGACGATGAAGCCGGTGAACTGCGGGTGTTCCAGCAGTTCATGGCGCATCTCGCCGTCGTAGGGGCGCAAAATGACCCGCTCCCGCACCGGGTCGCCGTGCACCGTCATCTCCGATATGAAGGTGTCCGGTGCTTCCTCGGAGAGCCGGACGTCGGCGATCCCCATTGCGTAGCGCTCCGGGTGGTGCAGCCGATCGACCAGCATGTCCCACAGCGTCTTGTGCTCGCAATGAACCACCACCTGAA
>MTLC01000070.1_pt1 | contig 10548 bp, 7 predicted proteins | sample 1982451 | NCBI WGS metagenome assembly MTLC01 (sample SAMN05710165, study PRJNA340218) | biofilm metagenome | isolation source: sample SPH anode biofilm adapted to +100 mV | place: USA | collected 2012-02-03 | reverse complement strand
CAATCGCCATGGGTAAAGGTCTTTTTTTTTACCATGAACTGGCGCAGCGGTGCTGTAGCGGCGCCTCTTGAAACGGGCAAGTACCCGTAAGGAGAGAAAAAATGCACCTCGAACAAAAACAATACGCGACAGTAACGAAAAGAAAGACGATGAGAAAGAAGAAGGAGACCCCGAAAAAAAGCACGCCGGTCCTGAAGAACGTGGTATCGCTCAGGGTGAGCGACCAGGAGAAACGCCTGCTGGAGCGGCTTACCAGGGCCACGTCGCTTAACGTGTCCGACCTCGTGCGCGAGGCGATCGGGTTCTGGCTCGCCAAGGGACGTGGACGCTCCGGTGCGGCGAACAAGGGGTCGCGTCCCTCCCTGATGCTAGCCGGAAACCCGAACTGAACTTTCTGAAACAACCACCAAGGAGATAACAACAGATGAAACGTCAATTCGCCAAAGCCTTCGCAGTATTCGCCGCAGTCCTCATGCTGAGCGCGACGGTGCTGGAAACCAGCGCCCATGCCCGCGCCGGCGGCGGGCGTTCCATGGGAAGCCGCGGTTCCCGCAGCTATTCCGCGCCCGCTTCCTCGTACCGGCAGTCCACGCCTTACCAGCAGCAGTCCCCCTCCCCCATGCCGGGCGGGATGCAGCAGCCCTCGGCGGGCGGTGGCTTTATGCGCAGCATGGCGGGCGGCATCGCCGGCGGTCTTTTAGGCGGCATGCTCTTCAGGGGCATGGCCGGGGCGGGCGGCATGGGATTCGGCGGCGGCGGAATCGGCCTCTTCGACATCGTGCTTTTGGCCGGCATCGCCTACCTCATCTACCGCATGGTGAAAAGGCGCCGCGGCGAGGCGTCGCTTGCCAGCGTGCCGTCCGGTTACGGGTACGACCGCCAGCAGGGTTACGGGGCGCAGTCCATCCCGGCATCGTACCGCGTCGAGGAACCGGCGCGTGACGACGTGCAGACCGGTCTCTCCCATCTGCGCCAGATGGACGCGGGCTTCGACGAGAACCGTTTCAAGGACCTCGTTATGGACAACTTCTTCAGGATTCAGGGTGGCTGGATGAACCGGGACCTGCAGGCGCTCTCACCGCTTTTGACGCCCGAGATGCAAGGGGTTTTCAGGGATGACGTCGAGCGGCTTCTGCGCGAAGGGCGTGTGAATCGGCTGGAACACATCGCGGTGCGCAGCGTGGAACTCGCAGAGGTATGGCAGGAGGCGGGCCAGGATTTCATCACCACGCTCATCTACGCGAACCTGCTCGACTACACAACCGACGAAAACGGCACCGTGGTCGCGGGGAGCAAGACCGAGCCGGTGAAGTTCGAGGAATACTGGACCTTCACGAGGCCGGTCGGCAACAACACCTGGCGCCTCGGCGCGATAAGCCAGAAATAGACGAGCTGATCCCAAAAAGCACGGGCGTCTTCCCCTTAAGACGCCCGTGCTCTATTTTATCGCCTGCCTTGCTTCTCTCTTTTCACCCCGCCTCTTCCGCGGCCTTCATTATGGCCGGGACGTCGAGGATGAGCGCGACCGAGCCGTCCCCCAGGATGGTCGCCCCGGACATTCCCTCCACCTGCTGGTACATCCGCCCGAGCGACTTGATCACCGTCTGGTGCTCCCCGATGACCCAGTCGACGACCAGGCCGACACGCTTTCCTTCCAGTTGGCAGATCACCACCTGCTGGATCGACGGCGCCTTCCCCTCGATGCGGAACATCTGCCTGAGCGGGACATAGGGGACGATTCTCTCGCGCACGAGCAGGATGTCCCGGCCGTGGTTCTGTTCCATCTCCTTTTCGGTGAGGAGGATGCACTCGTCCACCATGGAGAGCGGCATGACGAAGCGGTCCTTGCCGATCTGCACCAACAGGCTCTCGATGATGGCGAGGGTGAGCGGGATCTTCAGGGTGATCGAGGTGCCGCGTCCGGGATCGCTTTTCACGTCGATGCTGCCGCGCAGCCCCTCGATCGCCTGCTTCACCACGTCCATGCCGACGCCGCGCCCGGAGACGCTGGTGATCTTGCTCGCCGTGGAGAAGCCGGGGGCGAAGATGAGCTGCCAGATCTCCCGGTCCGACATCTCGGCGTTCGCCGCGATGATCCTGCGCTCCACCGCCTTCGCCCTGATCGCGTCAACGTTCAGTCCGGCGCCGTCGTCGCGGATGGTTATGAGCACGCTGTCGCCGGAATGGACCGCGGAGAGGTGGATGTTCCCGGTCCTCGGCTTCCCCTTCGCCTCCCGCTCGGCCGGGGTCTCCACCCCGTGGTCTATGCTGTTGCGGATGATGTGCACGAGCGGATCGTTCAGCTTCTCGATCACCGTCTTGTCCAGCTCGGTGTCGGCCCCCTCGGTGGTCATCTCGATCGCCTTGCCGAGTTCGCCGGAGAGATCGCGCACCAGACGCTTGAACTTCGAGAAGGTGGCGCCGATGGGGAGCATCCTGATGTCGAGCGCGTTGTCCCTCAGGTCGTTGGTAAGCCGCTCCACCTCCTCGGCCACGGAGACTAGCTCCGCGTGCTTCTTTAGCTCCTGGGCCACCATGGAGAGACGCGCCTGCACCGTGACCAGCTCGCCGACCAGGTTCACGAGGACGTCGAGCTTTTCCGCGCTCACGCGGATGCTCGAGGCGGCCTCCTGTGACTGGACCTGTGACTGGCGCTCCTGGCGCACCTCTTTCACGTGCTGCTGCTCGATGAGGGCAGAGTTGATGGCGGCCGCGTCGACAAGCCCCGCCTCGAGGGCCAGCTCACCGATCCGCTTTTGTCTCCCGAGCAGCTCGTCCATCTGCTCAGGGGTGAGGTCGCCACGCTCGATGAGGATCTCACCCAGTTTCTTGTACGTCCCCTGTTCCTGCCCGGTGCCGTCGTCGATCACCGTTATGCTTAGCTCGCAGGAGTCCTCGACGAAGATGAAGACGTCCTCGATGGCGTTGCGCCCCGCAGCCGTGGTGAGGATGATGTCCCAGAAAAGGTAGCAGCGCTCAGGCTCGAGCCGGTCAAGGCTCTCCATGTTGCAGGTATGGGCCACCACGTTGCAGGGGCCCAGCTCCTGCAGCTCGCGCAGAAGGGCCAGAGGGTTGCCGCCGGTTGTGAAGATCTCCGCTTCCGGCTTGAAACGGATCCGGTACGTGACGAGCTCTTCCGGCGGGTCTTCCGCCGCGTCCTCCTCGGCCGGTTCGCCGGCCAGGGGCCCGGCCGGAGCGGGGACCAGGGCCCTAAAGCGCGCGATCACCTCCTCGTTGAGCGCGGGGTCCACCGGGATGCCGCTTTCCGAGGCCTCCAGCATGTCGAGGATGCGGTCGCGCGCGGCGAGGCTCAGGTCGACGAGCTCCCTGCTCACCGCCAGCGCCCCGTTTCTGACCAGGTCGTAGACCGTTTCCACGTTGTGGGTGAACGAGGCGATGTCGTCGAAGCCGAACATGGCGCCCGATCCCTTAATGGTGTGCATGGTCCTGAAGACGCGGCCGACGATGGCCAGGTCCTCCGGGTTTTCTTCCATCTCCAGGAGCGCCTCTTCGAGATCGGCAAGAAGCTCCCGCGCCTCGTCCTTGAACGCCTGGGCAAAATCGTCGCTCATCGGGTCACCCTCTCGTTCTGCTCGAGCCAAATGCAGGTCCCCCCCGCATCCATTACGCACCCCTTGACCCGGTACATCCCGGCGGCACGCGCCACCTCGACCAGCGGCTCGCTCTCCTGTTTCATGGTAAAGCCCATGCCCCGCTCCACGGAGGTGCGGTGGCAGCTGCACAGAAGCTGCAACCCCGTGGTGTCGATGTCGGTCACCCCGCCTAAGGAAAGCTCCACGTCGCGGCCGGGGGCGAACGCTTCCAGAAAACGCTCCTTCAGTTCGGCCGCGTTCGCCACCGTCATCGCACCATGCACCGAGACCAGGGTGCGGTCCTTCTTCCTGGTGATTTTCACGAGCTGAGCGCCCATGCCCTTAACCCTCCTTGGCCGGCGGCTATTGCCGGGGAGCGGCGCCTTCGCGGGCCGCTCCCCCCTTCTTTAAAACCTCTCGAAGTCGCTGTCGCCGTCCAGGTCACTCATGATGAGGTCGTGCCCCATCGCCTTTTTGGTCTGCAGTCCGCTTTTCTTCACCCCCTTCACCTCCGCCCTGGCGGCGGACTTGGTGAGCGGCTTGGGTGCCGCCGGCAACTGGCGTGCCGCGCCGTCCACCCTGAAGAAGGCGATGGTCGACTGCAGCTGGGCGGACTGCGAAGAGAGCTCTTCGGCGGTGGAGGCCATCTCCTCGCTCGCCGAGGCGTTCTGCTGGATCACCTGGTCGAGCTGCTGGATCGCCTTGTTGATCTGCTGCGCGCCGGTGTCCTGCTCCTTGCTGGAGGCGTTGATCTCCTGCACGAGCTCGGCGGTCTTCTGGATGTCGGGGAGGATGGCGGAGAGCATCTCGCCCGCCCGCTCGGCAACCTCGACGCTGGAGACGGAGAGCTCCGAGATCTCGCCCGCCGCCACCTGGCTCCTTTCGGCCAGCTTTCTCACCTCGCTTGCCACCACGGCGAACCCCTTGCCGTGCTCGCCCGCGCGGGCCGCCTCGATGGCGGCGTTCAGGGCGAGCATGTTGGTCTGGCGCGCGATCTCCTCGATGATGGAGATCTTGCCCGCGATATCCTTCATCGCCTGCACCGTTTCGGCGACCGCCTTGCCACCCTCCTTCGCGTCGTCCGCCGATTTCACCGCGATCTTCTCGGTCTGCTGTGCGTTGTCCGCGTTCTGCTTGATGTTGGCGCTCATCTCCTCCATGGAGGAGGAGGCCTCCTCGGCCGCCGCCGCCTGCTGCGAAGCGCCTTCCGACATGGACTGCGCGTTGGCCGAGAGCTGCACGCTGCCGGAGGCGACGTTGTCCGCCGCCATCTTCACCTCGGTCACCACCTCGGTGATCTTGCCCACCATGGCGGACAGGGCGCGGATCAACTCGTCGTTGTCGCTTCTCTCCCTGAGACTCACCATGAGGTTGCCGCCCGAGACCTCCTTCGCCGCCTCGGTGATCTTGTTGATCGCGTCCAGAAGCATGTTCAGGTTGTTCTTGATCAGGTTGTACTGCCCCTTGTACTCGGCGGTGATGGCTGGGGGCATGTCCCCCTTGGCGATGCGGTCCACGTAGTCCGCGGTCACCATGAGCGGGTTCACGATGTTGGTCACCGTGTCGTTCACGCCGGCCACGAGCTTGTTCCAGCCGCCGACGAAGAGGGAGGCGTCGGCACGCTTGTCGAGTTCGCCGTCGGCCGCCGCCCTGATGATGACGTCGGTCTGCTCGAGGAGCTCGTTCATCATCTTCACCACCGCGTTCAGGTTGTCCTTGATGATGTTGTACTGCCCCTTGTACTCGGTGACGATCTGCGGCGGGATGACCCCCTTGGCCACCTTGTCCACGTAGTCCGCGGTCACCATGAGCGGATTCACGATATTGGTGACGATGTTGTTCACCCCGAGAACCAGTTCCTTCCAGCCGCCGATGAAAAGATCCGGATTGGCACGCTCGTCGAGCCTCCCCTCGGCCGCGGCGCGGGTTACCTTGTCCGCCTCGGTGAGGAGGTTGTTCATGATGTCGATACAGTTGTTGAGGTTCAGCTTGATCTCGTTGAAGTCACCGTTGTAGTTGTCCGTTATCCTCGGCGGTATGTCCCCCTTGGAGATGCGGTCCACGTACTCGGCCGCGACGTTCAAAGGCCCGATCACCGCGTCGAGGGTGTCGTTCACCCCCTGCACGATCTTGCGGAAATCCCCCTCGTGCCTTGAAGCATCGGCGCGGGTCGCGAGCCTGCCGGCGACCGCCGCCTCGACGAGCACGTTCGCGTCGGCGATGAGCGCCTTGAGGTTCGTCCGCACCTGCTCGATGGTCTCGTTGATGAAGGCCTTTTTCCCGGGGAACTTCTCGAGTTCCGCTTCGAAGTTGCCGCGCCCGAACTCGGCTATGCAGGCCATCGCCTTCTTTTTGACCGCGATGTGACCGTTCACCATGTTGTTGACGCCCGCCGCCATGTCGCGGTAGACCCCCTGGTAGTTGCCGGCCGCGATCTGAACGTCGATGTCGCCCAGGTCGTGCTGTTTAGACATGTTGTTCATCTCCGCGATCAGGGCGGCCAGGGTGTCTATGCAGACGTTCAGGTTGTTCTTGATCTCGTTGAAATCGCCGTTGTAGCTGTCGGTGATCCTCGGCGGGATGTCACCCTTGGAGATGCGGTCCACGTACTCGGCTGCCACGTTCAGTGGCCCGATCACCGCGTCCAGCGTGTCGTTCACTCCGGAGACGATCCTTCTGAAATCCCCCTGGTGTTTCGAGGCGTCGGCGCGGGTGGCGAGTTTGCCGGCCACGGCCGCCTGGCTCAGCATATCGGCGTCGGAAACGAGCGCATGCACCGCGTCGATACAGACGTTCAGGTTGTTCTTGATCTCGTTGAAATCGCCGTTGTAGCTGTCCGTGATCCTGGGCGGGATGTCCCCCTTGGAGATGCGGTCCACATACTCTGCCGCCACGTTCAAAGGCCCGATCACCGCGTCGAGGGTGTCGTTCACGCCGGCCACCACCTTCTGGAAATCCCCCTGGTGCCTGGAGGCGTCGGCGCGGGTGGCGAGCTTACCTGCGATGGCCGCATCGGAGAGCATGTTCGTGTCCGCGACAAGGGCCCTGATCGATTCGACCATCTTCTGCATGGCGACCATCACGCTGTCGCCGTGCTTGTCCTTCAGGTCGATGGAGACGCTCATGTCCCCCACCGCAACGCGGTTGGCAACGTCGCCCACCTCCTTGGGATCGGCTCCGAGCTGCCGCTGCACGATCCTGGTGATGAAGAGCCCGAAGCCAACCGCCAGCGCGACGCCGACCACGATGAGGATCAGCATGACCTTGGTGGCGGCGTTCGCCATGTCCGCGTTGCCGTCGGAAGTCAGCTTGGCCTGCTTCAGCTTGGCGTCAACCAGCTTGTCGATGGCTTCCTGTTCGTTCCTGGAAAACTTGGCGCCGTCTCCATCCATCAGGGTCCTTGCGTCGCCGTCCCTGCCCGCCTGGGCCAGGCGCACGACCTGGTCGATGATCGGATCATAGCCGGCGCGTGCCTGCTTGAACTCCTGGAAGAGCTTGCGCCCCTCGTCGGTGAGGATGGTCTTCTCGAAGTCCGCGGCCGCCTTGTCCAGCTCGCCGCGCAGCGTTTTGATTCTCTCGATCTTGGCCTGCTCGTCCTGCGGCGTCTTGGCGGTGAGGAGATCCCGGAGGTTCACCCTGATGCGCTGGAAGGAAGTGGAAACGTCCTGCAGCTGGGCTATCGGTATGGTGATTTTTTCGTAGAGCTTTACGTCTGCAGCCTCAATGCCGTGAATTTCCCTGATACCGAAATACCCGATCAGCCCCGCGATGACGGCTATGGTGATGAAACCCGTCATCAGTTTTGTGCCCAGCTTCAAATCGTAAAACCACTTCATGACTACCTCCTTGATTTGTGCGTTACCATCCGACAATACACTGCTAACCGAATACCAACAGGCTAAAAAATATCAACGATCTCAGGCTGTTTCCGATCTAAGCACCACCTCGAGGGTCCTCACGAGCACTTCAAGTCCGCCATCGAGGACCGGCTCGTCATGTCCCGAATATATCTTCCTGATCTTGAGCCCGTACAGCCTCTGCAGGGCGGCACGGTATTCATCGGTGTAGCTTCCCCCTTCGCCTCTCACCCGCACGGGGGTGTCGCCGGTGAAGAGGGCCTGCGTCGATCCGGTTCCAGTCCCCCAGGATGAGATAGGAGTAGCAACTGTAGGTCGCGGGACTCTTCTTCAGGGGGACGATCTTCAAGGCCTACCCTCCGATCTTCTTGAACAGCTGGGCGTCGGGGACGACCTGTTCGAAAAGGTGGGAGACCTCGGGGGGGAGCTTCTGGGTGTTTTCCGTGGCGAGGTAGCCGCCGGGTGCCAGGGCTTCGTGGAACATCCTGAAGACCTCGATGCGCTCGCGGTACTGGAAATGGAGCAGCACGTTCTTGCACACGACCAGGCAGTAGTCGCCTCCGGGTGCTTTCAGCGAAAGGAGGTCATGGTACTGGAAATTCACCCGGTCGCGCAGCAGCGGCACAACCCGGTACCGGCCGGCCTCGTCCGAAGGTTCGAAGTACTTGTTGAACAGGTTGACCGGAGTGCGTTGCAGCTCTTCGTAGGGATAGGTGGCGGCGGTGACGATGTCGCCGAAGTGGTTCGCGCTGTCGTAGTCGGTGGCGTCGATGCGCAGGTTCTTGAAGCCGAAGGAGTTCATCTTCTCGGCGAAGATCATGGCGACGGTGTAGGTCTCCTGCCCGAGCGCGCACCCCGCGTCCCAGATCTTGATCCGGCTGCGCCCGGAGGCGTAAGGGATCATGTGGTCGGCGGCGTGCTCGAGGGTCGGCTGGTCTCGCATGAAGAAGGTGAATGCCATTTACGCTCCATATTAGAATACGCAACAACAGCTTCGGTAACTCCCATGCAGACACCTATCGGTCCGGCAGCGTCACAACTGTATACGTCTATTAACCACAAACACATTATTTTTAGCTAATACAACAGGAACCACTCTGACATTACGGTTTTCAGCTTAAATTAATAGGGACCACTGCCGAACAGTATCAATGCTGGCACACACATCAAGACAGGAAGACTATGGGAAACTCACAGCACCACGAGGAATTGCAACGGCTTTGCGCCGTGGTAGAGCGGGCGAAACGAGACTGGGAACAGACTTTCGACGCCGTCCCCGACCTCATCACCATCATCGGTGAGGACCACTGCATCAAGCGGGTGAACCGCGCCACCGGCGATCTCCTCGGAGTGCACCCGCGCGACCTGGTTGGGAAGAAGTGCTACGAGGTGATGCACAGCTCCGACACGCTCCCCCCCGGCTGCCCCGGGGCGCTCGCCATGACATCGGGGACGGTGCAGCAGGCGGAATTCGAAGAAAAATGGCTGCAGCGCACCTTCAGCGTAACCGCCTCCCCCATACGCGACGACGCCGGGCGCGTCACTTCGTGCGTGCATGTGGCCCGCGACGTCACCGAGCGGAAGCAAAAAGAGGATGCCCTTACCGCGAGCGAGCGTTTCCTGCGCGCCATCACCGACAACATCCCCGGGATGGTCGGTTACTGGGACCGCGAGCTGCGCTGCCGTTTCGCCAACCAGGCGTACCTGCAGTGGTTCGGCAGAAGGTCAGAAGAGATGCTCGGGATGAGCATCCAGGAGCTGCTGGGGGAGGAGCTTTACAAACAGAACGAGCCTTACCTGCTGCGGGCTCTCACCGGGGAGGTGCAGCATTTCGAGAGGACGCTCACCAAGACCGACGGCCGCGTCGGCCACACCTGGGCCCACTACATCCCCGACGTGGTCGACGGAGCGACGCGCGGCTTTTTCGTCCTCGTCACCGACGTGACCGAGCTGAAGCTTGCCGAAGAGGCGAAGGCGGAACTGGAAGCGCGGCTGCAGCAGGCGCAGAAGATGGAATCGGTGGGGAGGCTCGCCGGCGGGGTGGCCCACGACTTCAACAATCAGCTCACCGTCATCATGGCATATGCAGATATGGGGCTCGAAGCGCTCGATGCGTCGGACCCGCTTTACCCCATGCTGCAGCAGATCGCCCGGGCGGCCGAGCGCTCCGCCGGCCTCACCCATCAGCTCCTCGCCTTCGCGCGCCAGCAGCCGGTCACGCCGAGGGTGCTCGACCTGAACGAGACGGTTCGGGACATGTTGAAGATGCTCAGAAGGCTCATCGGGGAGCACATCCACCTCACCTGGCGGGAGTCCGAGGAACCGTGCCGCGTGAAGATCGACCCGACGCAGGCGGACCAGATCATAGCCAACCTGTGCATCAACGCGCGCGACGCCATCGCCGATTACGGCGAGATCAGGATCGAAACGGGTACCGAGACCGTCGGCGCGGGAAGAGGCGACCGGGAGATCCTCCCGGGCGAGTACGTGTACCTTGCCGTGCGCGACAACGGCTGCGGCATGGACCAGGAAACGCTCAGGCAGATCTTCGACCCCTTCTTCACCACCAAGGAGCTGGGAAAGGGGACCGGGCTCGGGCTCTCAACGGTGTACGGCATCACGCGGCAAAACGGCGGCTTCATCGAGGTCGAGAGCAGCGCCGGACGGGGGACGCGCTTCACCATCTACCTGCCGCGCTGCCGCGAGGAGGCGAAGGTTTCCCACGCCGCAGCCACGAGGCACGACGCGGGAGGGGCGGAGACCATCCTACTCGTGGAGGACGAGCCGAGCATCCTCGGCATGGCGCGGGACCTGCTCGAACATAAGGGGTACCGGGTACTGGCGGCGCGCTCCCCAGTCGACGCCCTGGCCGCGGCGGAGCGATGGGAGGGGGAAATCCACCTGCTTTTGACCGACGTGATAATGAAGCAAATGAACGGGCGCGACCTCTCCCGCGAGCTCGCCGCCCGGCGCCCCGGCATCAAGTGCCTCTACATGTCCGGTTACACGGCGGACGTCATCGGGCATCACGGCGTCATGGATGACGACGTCCGCTTCATCGGCAAGCCGTTCAAGGCGACCGAGCTCGCCCGCCGGGT
>MTLC01001674.1_pt1 | contig 10557 bp, 9 predicted proteins | sample 1982451 | NCBI WGS metagenome assembly MTLC01 (sample SAMN05710165, study PRJNA340218) | biofilm metagenome | isolation source: sample SPH anode biofilm adapted to +100 mV | place: USA | collected 2012-02-03 | reverse complement strand
CCCGCCGAGCCGGGCGAACTGGCCCTGCTGGAGGCGGCCTGCGGGGCCCTGCCGGGTCAGTACAGCCTGAAACTGAGCCTGGCCACCGTCTACACGCGGGCTTCCCGTCCGGAACAGGCCAAGGGGCTCCTGCGCGAGATCGCCGCCCAGACCCTGGAGCCTCACCTGGCCCGGGCCGCCGACCTGCAACTCACGGCCATGGCCGCAAAGGAGGCCGAGCGCCTGGTCGGCCTCGGGAACACCGCCTTCAAGAACAAACGCTATGAAGAAGCGGTGGCGCGCATGGCGGAGGCCCTGGCCATCGCGCCGCCGGCCGAGAGGAAGGACCTCCAGGACACCCTGGACCGCATGAGGATCCTCATCGACCTCCGCACCAGGCCGCGTCCTCCCAGGGGCCGCACTCCCTGATCCTGCGGAGCGGCGGCCCTGCAAGGTCCGGCTTCCGCCTACATCAGATGCGGATCCAGGTGGTAGGGAATGGAGATCACCACGACCTTCGGCCGGGTGTACAGGTAGGCCTTGAGCCGCAGCGCGGTCTGGTTGTGCAGCAGATGTCCCCACCAGTTGTCGGTGACGAATTCCGGCACGATCACGGTGATGGTGATCTCGGGCTCGGCCTTGGCCATGCGGTCCACCTCGGCGATGATGGGCTCCACGGTCTTGCGGAACTCGCTCATCACCACCCGCAGGGGGATGCCCTCGCAGTACCGGTGCCAGTCGGCGTTCAGGCGCTCCCATTCCGTGCTGTGGTGCCCGTGGGCATCGGGGAAGTCCACGGTGAGGGCCTCCACCTGCCCGCGGTCGGCGATGGCCTTGGCGTAGCGGATGGCTTCCAGGGTGCCCCGGTGGATGCGCGAGACGAGCACCACCACGCGGTTCTTGCGGGGGTAGACCTCCTCGGTGCGGCTGGCCGCGAGCAGGGAACGGATGCGGATGTAGTGCCGGTGGATGCGGAAGAAGATGATGACCAGGGTGGGCACGAGCACGGCGATGATCCACGCGCCGTGGACGAACTTGGTGACGGCGATGTCGAGCATGACCACGCCCGCGGTGGCCGCGCCGACGCCGTTGAGGATGGCCTTGAACTGCCAGCGGGGCTCGGTCTTCTTCCGCCGCACCCAGTGCACCACCATTCCGGTCTGGCTGACGGTGAACCCGATGAAGACGCCCAGGGCGTAGAGGGGCAGCAGGAGGTCGGTGTTGGCGTGGCAGACCCACACCAGCACGCAGCTCACGAAGGTGAGGATGAGGATGCCGTTGCTGAACACGAGGCGGTCGCCCTGGCTCGAGAGCTGCTTGGGCAGGAAGCCATCGGAGGCCTGGAGGGCTGCGAGGCGCGGGAAATCCGCATAGGCCGTGTTGGCGGCCACGACCAGGACGGCGAAGGTGAAGCCCTGGGTGAGGTAGTACATCACCTTGGGCAGCCCGTGGGTCACGTCCCCGTAGACGGCCTTGGCCAGCATGGAGAGCAGGGTCTCCCCCACCTGGCTGGCGTCGGCGCTGTGGTGGTAGACCACGCCGAGCCGGGAGGCCAGGAAGGTGATGCCCAGGAACATGACGCCCAGGAGGGCGATCATCCACACCATGGTCTTGGCGGCGTTCTTGGCGGCGGGATCCCGGAAGGCCGTCACGCCGTTGCTGATGGCCTCCACCCCGGTGAGCGCGGTGCACCCGGCGCTGAAGGCCCGCATGAAGATCCACACCATGGCGAAGCTGCCCAGGTGGGTGGCGTTGCGCACGGATTCGTGCACCATCACGGGGGTGGGTCCGCCGGTGAGGACAGTGCGCACCAGGCCGGTGGCCAGCATCACCAGGATCAGGAGCACGAAGCCGTAGGTCGGGACCGCGAAGAACCCGCCGGACTCCTTGAGCCCCCGCAGGTTCAGCACGGCGATGAAGCAGATGGCCAGGATGGTGATGAGGACGTTGTGCCCGCCCAGGGAGGGCAGGGCCGACGTGATGGCGGCCACGCCCGACGAGACGCTGGCGGCCACCGTGAGGATGTAGTCGGTGAGCAGCGCGGCGCCGGCGGTCAGGGCCGCGAGCTCGCCCAGGTTCTCCTTGGCCACGATGTAGGCGCCGCCCCCGCCGGGGTAGGCCATGACGGTCTGCCGGTAGCTGATGCCGAGAATGACCAGGAGCCCGGCGATGCCCAGGGCCACGGGGATGGACAGGCCGTAGAGGGCGGTGGCGGCCGCGGCCAGGCTGACCCCGGCCAGGCCGTGGAGGTTGCTCGACAGGCTCGCCAGGATTTCCTGGGTGGCGTAGGCCACGGAGGAGAGCGCGTCGGAGCTGAACACCGACAGTCCGACGAAGTTGCTTACCTTGGTGTGTTGCGTCTCGTCACTGGCCAGTCGGCGCCCCAGGATGAGTCTTCGGAATGGCTGCATGGGGTGAGTCCTTGGCAGGGGTAGCTAATCAGACTAGCTGGTGACGGAGCATTACGCCAATGCGCATCCCTGAATTTGACGGTTCGACAGGCCGGGAGGGCGGCGCCGGGGTCAATGCGGGGCGGCCCCCGGATGGGCGCCGGGGGGGGCCGGGGGAGGGGCCTGGGCGATGGCCTTGAGCGCCAGGTCGGGGAAGCACCGGACCAGGTTCTCCCGGTCACCGGCGCCCAGCACGGCCAGGAAGGCCATGCCTTCCACGGTGGCCGTGGCCCCGTGGCCGCCGCCCCGCAGGTAGGCGTCCAGGTCCACGAAGCCCTGGGGCCCGCTCTCGGGGGTGAAGGTCTCCACGGCGCCGTCCCGCTCCAGGCGCAGGGTCCCGGCCAGGAGCTGGTGCAGGTCCGGGGCGGGATCGCCCCGGTGGAAAAGGACCTCGCCGTCCTGGGCCACGCGCCGGCCGGGGTTCAGGGCGAAGCGCGCCTGGAGCCGGGACAGGGACCCGAGCGTCTCCTGGAGCCTCCGGGAGAACTGCATGCAGATCACCCGGGTGAGCATGGGAAAGCCTTCGATGATGCGGTCGATGTGGGCCGGCACCAGGCGCAGCACGCGGCTCATGCCGGCGCTGCGCACCGAGGCGGTGCGCCGCAGGGCGCCCAGGTACGCCATCTCGCCCACGATGGCCACGCCCTCCTCGGCCGTGAGGCAGGCCAGGACGGTGGGGGGGCCGCCGGGCAGCGCCGGCGCGCGCTCCACCACCAGCCCGCCGGTGAGGAGCACGAAGATGTCCTGGGACTCCTCGTCCTCCCGCACCAGGAATTCCCCGTCCCGGTAGACGCGGGCCTCGATGTCCGGGGCCTGGGCGAGCAACTCGCCGATTTCCGGGTGCAGGTCCAGGGGGGTGCCGGCGAGGTCAAAGGACTCGGGCATCCTCTTCCTACTCCTGGCTGACGGATTCCGCGGGCGGGTGGGCCAGGCGGTGCGTGCGCTCGAAGCGGGCCACGTCCGCCAGGGAGCACTGCTTCAGCTCGTTGTAGATGCGGGTGCGCTCCTCGGTCCAGAAGGCGTGCACGGGGCAGGCGCGCTCGTCGGAACAGACGGTCAGGCCCAGCAGGCAGCTGGTCCTCCACTCGTCACCGTCCATGGCGTTGGCGATCTCCTCCAGGGTGATCTCCTTGGCCGGGCGGACCAGGATCACGCCGCCCTTGCGGCCGCGCTTGGTGTCCACCAGCCGGGCCTTGCCCAGGGCGTGGAAGACCTTGGAAAGGTAGGGTCCCGGCGCGCCGATCCACTGGGCGACATCCTGGACCATGATGGGTTCGCCCCCGGGGTCGTCGAGGCAGCTGAGGGCAAGAATAGCGTAACCGGCGGATTGGGAAAGTGGGTGCAAGGTGGAGTCCCGGAAATGAGGCGTGAACGCCTGACATAAACGATGGGAGCGTCCTCATTTGGATGCAAGGACTTCTTGGCGGAATAATCCCTTGCCCATACGGGAATTTCCCCAGGCCAGCCCGCAACGGGTCCTCCGTACTACTTCATTTTCACTAACTTGCCTTCCCGGCGCGCTTTTGCGAGGGCCCACTGGGTGAAGGCGGCCCCTGCGACCAGCCAGGGAAACAACGTCGCCAGGAACATCCCGGGCTCGCCGGGCGCCTGGCCGAGGGTCGCCTTGAGGAGGTTGAAGGCGTGGGTGGTGGGCAGGATCTGCGCGAAGACCTGGACGGGCCGCGGGAAGACCGTCACCGGGTAGAACACCCCGCTGAGTACCGCGATGACGTCCGGGAAGGCGAAAATGAAGGCGAAGGCGTCCCCCCGCTTCAGGAAGGCCACGCCCATGCTGAAGATGGCCAGCACCAGGCCGCAGGCCGCGCACGCCAGCAAGCCGGAAAGGGTGGCCAGGGGCGCCCGCACCGTGAACCCGAACAGGACCCGGCCCAGCAGGAGGAAGGAGAACGCGATGACGAGGATCTTCACCACCGCGCTGATGGCTCCGCCCAGGACGAACTCCCACCACTTGAGGGGCGCGATCATCACGTGCTCGATCATCCCCTGCCAGTAGTTGTCCATGTACAGCTGCACGGCCTCCATCTGGAAGTGATAGATGATCCGCCATCCCAGGGCCCCCAGCACCACCAGGCCGATGACCCGGGGGTCCCGGGTGAAGGACTGGGCGAACAGCCCCATGCTCAGGAAGAGCACCAGGGGCCAGAGCGTGACGTCCAGCAGCCGGAAGGCGTCCCGGCGCAGGCTCAAGGTGATGTGGTAGGCGTGGGCGTAGACGCGCCGGAACGGGGCCTTCAGCTCAAGCATCGGCCACCTCCAGGGTCTGGCGGGTCAGGCGCAGGAACACGTCCTCCAGCGTGGGCGCGGGCAGGTCCGGGCCCCGCACCAGGGCCTTGAGGGAGGCGGGGTCGCCCTCGGCCACGATGCGGCCGTCGGCGATGAGGGCGATGGTGGAGCACAGGTCCTCGGCCTCGCGCATGTAGTGGGTGGTCAGCAGGATGGTGCAGCCGTCGCGGTTGATCTCCCGGATCAGGTCGCGCACGGCCAGGGCGGCGTCCACGTCCAGGCCCACGGTGGGTTCGTCCAGGAAGAGCACCCGGGGCCGGTTGATCAGGCCCTTGGCGATGAAGAACCGCTGGCGCCATCCGCTGGAGAAGAGGGCCACCTCCTGGTGCCGCCTTTCCCACAGGCCCGTGAGGCGCAGCACCTCGTCCACCCGGGCCAGGGGGGCGTCGTACAGGTGGGCGTAATAGGTGAGCAGCTCCCGGGCGGTGACCTTCTCGATCACGCCGCTGAAGCCCCTCACCATGTTCACGAGCATCTGGACGCGGTGCAGGTGCCTGCCCACGTCCAGGCCGCACACCTCCACGGTGCCCTCGTCCGGGGCCGTGAGGCCCACCATCGTGCCGATGAGCGTGGTCTTGCCGGCGCCGTTGGGTCCCAGGAGGCCGTGGATGGTCCCCTCGGCGATGGTGAGGTCCACCCGGGAAAGGGCCTGGCGCCCCCCGCCGAAGGACTTCGATACCTGTCGTGCCACTACCGCATCCATGGAACTCCCCGATCAGAACGATCCTACCTGGATGCCGGAAGCCCCTGCTTGGTTCCTACCGCGTCTTCCTCCCCACGTGGATGGCCCGGAAGGCCTTTCCCACAGCCTGCATCTCGGGACTGCCGTCGCCGTAGAGCTCCCGGGCGCTCTGGAGCGCGCCCGCGCGGGCCTGGCGATAGCCGCTGGTGGGGGTGAGCCGGGTGGCCAGGGTGTGCCACCAGATGCGCAGGGCCTTGTCGTTGCCGATGCCCTCCATGCCTTCCGGCAGCCACCGGCTGAAGGCGGGGCTCCCGGGGTCCGGGCTGGCCCCCTGGGCCAGGAAATAGAAGGCGCGGTTCATGGGGCCCGAGGCGTGGTGGGGGTCCAGGTCCTTGAGCCCGGGAGTCCATTCGTCGGGGCTCAGGCCGTCCAGGCTGGGCCGGTCCAGGTGGCGGAAGGGGGTGTCGCCCAGGTCGGCCCCGATGGTCCAGGGGCCCCGGGCCTCGGGAATCCGGGTGCCGCGGCCCTGCCCGTCCCGGGCGTAGAAGCGGATCATGACGCCGAATATGTCGGAATTGGCCTCGTTGAGCCCCCCGGCCTCGCCTTCGTAGTCCAGGTTCGCGGTGGCGGTGCACAGGCCGTGGGACACCTCGTGGCCCACCACGTCCAGGGAGGTGAGCGCCCCGAGCCGCAGGCCGTCCCCGTACGTCATGCAGAAGCATTCGTCGGACCAGAAGGCGTTGTCGTACCCCTGGGCGTAGTGCACGTAGTTGGTGGGCGCCGTGCCATGGCCGTCCAGCCCCTTGCGGCCCAGCACGTTGAGGTAGAAGTCCCAGGCCGACTGCAGGCCGTAGTGGGCGTCCACCGCCGCGGTCTGGCCGTTGGGCGACGCCGGGCCCCGGCCGGGGTCGTAGTTCTGGCCGTCGCCCCAGTCGCGGGTGGCGTTCCGGAAGGGCTCCCCGGGCCCCTCCGTGGTGCCGGCCAGGTTGCGGGTGGCGAGGCCGCCCCGGGTGGGGTCGGCCAGCTCGAAGCCGTCCGGGGCGCACATCATGTGCAAGGGCACCTTGCCGCTGTACTGGGAGTTCCCCGTCCCGCGGGCCGGGCTTCCCGGAAGGGTGGACGGGCGCCTGCGCCGGGCCGTGAAGAGGGTGGACCAGGATTTCAGGATGGCCCCCGTGTGGGCATCCACGAGGAAATCCTCGCTGCGGGTCTCGCCGGGGCCGTTCGCCAGGGCCGCGTGGAGGTGGTAGGCGAGGCGGTGCCCCACCACCACGGGCGCCACCGAAGGATCCGTGGCGTCCGGGGCGTCCCCGGTCCCCGGGGGAAGGGCGGTCTCGGGCCAGATCACCAGCTCCGCCCGGGGCGGGTCCGCATAGGCGCCCCGGGGCGCGAGGCGGTCCTGGGCCAGGGCCAGGGCCTCCGCGGGGGCCAGGTTGGGGGTGGGCTCCACCCGGACGCCCCGCACCAGGGCGTCGGTCATGGGCGACGCGTCCCCCGAGGGGGCCACGTGGACGATGGCCTGTCCCCCCCACACCGGGAGCCCGCGGTGGGTCTGCTGGAGCCGCACATGGACCCGGCCCCGTTCGTCGCGCAACTCGTCCCTGGGGACGAAGTCGTCGGAGGCTTCCAGGCCCAGGTGGGCCCGGGCCTCCCGCAACCGGGCGATGACCTCGGCGGAACGTCCCGGGGAGGAGGGGTTTCCTTGCGCGGCGCGGAGGGGGAGGGGGCCCAGGGCCAGGATGGGGAAGAGGATGGGGAAGATTGAACGCATGCACGCTCCTGCCTGCCCGGGAGGACAAGGCGAATGGCCTTGATTCGGGTGAGTTCCTGTTCTGATGCCCAGGCGCGGGATTCCGTGCCCGCGCGGAAAGCCATAAATTGACGGTAGTTATATTCATCATTCGTAACCCGTGGGGCGGTCCCGGTTCCGGGGGACCCCAGGAAAAAACGGGCCCTGGTGTATCCTGGATGACCACGTTCGACAGGAAGACGCAATGCCCCTGGATGGCCAGACCCAGACCCACGACCGTCATCTCCGCCTCGAAGGCGTCCGCAATTTCCGTGACATGGGCGGCTACCGCGGGCATGGCGGGAGGCCCGTGGCCTGGGGCCGGCTGTTCCGCAGCGGGCGCCTCTCGGGACTCACCGGCCGGGACCGGACGCGGGTCGGAGCCCTCGGCCTGGACCTGGTGGTGGATTTCCGCCAGCGCTCGGAGTGCGAGCTCGAACCCTCGGCCTGGGCCCCGGGGGCCGCGCCGCGCACCGAGAACCTGGAGATCGTCCCCGGGAACCCGGAGGGCCTGTTCGACGCCGACGGCACGGCGCGCACCGCCGACTTCATGGAGCATCTGTACCGGGTCCTGGCGCTGGAGCACGCCGGGACCTATCGCGCCATGTTCGCCCACATCCTGGCCATCCCCCACGCGCGCGTCCTGCTGCACTGCGCGGCGGGCAAGGACCGCACGGGCCTGGGCAGCGCCCTCCTCCTCCTGGCCCTGGGCGTCTCCCCGGAGGATGCGATGGAGGACTACCTCCTCACCTCCCGCTTCCTGGACGCGGACTCGGAAATGGACGCAGTCCTGGCCGTGGCGCCGCACCTGCTCAAGCCGCCCATGACCCGGGAGGGCATCCGGCCCATGTTCGAGGTGCGCAGGAGCTACCTGGAGTCGGCCTTCCGGGCCATGGGCCCGGTGGACGCCTACCTGGAGGGGCGCCTGGGCCTGGGCCCGGACGCGCGCGCCGTCCTGCGGGACCGGTACCTGGGGGCCTGATCCCCCCGATAATTTCCAGGCTGCTAGACTGGGTGATCCCCACCCCAAGGAGCCGCCATGGATTTGGTGCCAGGACTTCCCGTCTTCCAGGTTCTCGCCTGGGCCGTCGCGGCCCTGGTCCTGCTCCTGCTCCTTTCCAAGACGGTGCGCTACATCCCCAACACCCGCGTGGGCATCGTGGAAAAGCTCATCAGCGGCCGGGGCTCGGTGAAGTCCGGCTTCATCGCCCTCAACGGCGAGGCCGGGTTCCAGCCCGAGGTGCTCCGCGGCGGCTGGCACCTGTTCATGCCCTTCATGTACCGCATCCACAAGGTGCCCCTGGTCACCATCCCCCAGAGCAAGATCGGCTACGTCTTCGCCCGGGACGGCCATGACCTGCCCCCCACCCAGACCCTCGCCTCCAACGCGACCACCGACGGCTTCCAGGACGTGCGGGCCTTCCTGGGCGCCGGCGGCCAGAAGGGTCCCCAGCGCGGGCTGCTGCGGGAGGGCACCTACGCCGTGAACCTCGCCCAGTTCGTGGTCCTCACCGAGGACCAGATGTACTACCTGCCCATGGACCGCAGCGAGCTGGACTCCTTCACCAAGATGTCCGCCGTCATCGCCGAGCGCGGCGGCTACCGCCCCGTGATCATCCGGGGCACGGACGACGCCGTGGGCATCGCCACCGTGCACGACGGCCCCTCGCTGCCCTCGGGCGAGATCATCGCCCCCACCGTGGGCCAGGACCTCAACAGCGCGGCCAGCTACCACAACAACTTCCAGGATGCCGACAAGTTCCTCAAGGCCGGCGGCTTCCGGGGCCGGCAGTACCAGGTGTTGGTGGAAGGCACCTATTACATCAACCGCCTTTTCGCCACGGTGGAGCTCATCCCCAAGACCGTCGTGGAGGTGGGCAATGTGGGCGTGGTGGTGTCCTATACCGGCGAGGCCGGCACGGACATCAGCGGCTCCGAGTACCGCCACGGCGAGCTGGTGACGCCGGGGCAGCGGGGCGTCTGGAGCGAGCCGCTCCTGCCCGGCAAGTACGCCTTCAACACCTACGCCGGCAAGGTGCTGGTGGTGCCCACCACCAACTTCATCCTCAAGTGGAACCGGTCCGAGGTGGGCTCCCACAAGTACGACGAGAACCTCACCGAGGTGAGCCTCATCACCAAGGACGCCTTCGAGCCCAGCCTGCCGCTGTCAGTGGTGGTGCACATCGACTACCGCAAGGCGCCCCTGGTCATCCAGCGCTTCGGCGACGTGAAGAAGCTGGTGGAGCAGACCCTGGACCCCATGGTCAGCGCCTACTTCAAGAACATCGGCCAGACCCGCACCCTCATCCAGCTCATCCAGGACCGCTCGGCCATCCAGGACCAGAGCGGCGTCCAGATGAAGGAGAAGTTCGTGCAGTACAACCTCGAGCTGCAGGAGGTGCTCATCGGCACCCCCACCAGCGGCGCCGCCGGCGGCCAGATCGAGCAGATCCTCACCCAGCTCCGCAGCCGCCAGATCGCCAACGAGCAGGTGGAGACCTACGAGCGCCAGGAGACCGCGGCCGTCAAGGAGCGCGAGCTGCGCGAGGCCGAGGCCAAGGCCAAACAGCAGACCCTGCTCACCGAGTCCGAGATCGCCATCAACGTGCAGAGCAACGCCGGCAAGGCCGACTACGCCCGCGCCCAGCAGCAGGCCGCCCAGATCCAGACCCTGGCTTCGGCCGAGGCCGAGAAGCTGCGGCTCATGGGTGAAGGCGAGGCCAAGCGCATCAAGTCCCTGGCCGAGGCCGAGGCCGAGAAGGCCGCCCGGGTGGGCATCGCCCAGGCCATGGCCATCGAGGAGCAGGTGCGCGCCTACGGCGGCCCGCAGTTCCAGCTGGTCCAGCAGGTGATGAACCGGTTCGCCGAGGCCATCCAGTCCTCCCAGGTGGACGTGGTGCCCAAGATCAACATGGCGGGCTCGGGCGGCGGTGGAAACCTCATCGAGAGCCTGCTGGGGGTGCTGCTGTCCGACAAGGTGGGCGAGATCGTGGGGGTGGCCCCGGCCACGCCCAGGGACCCGGCGGCGGTGGCGCTGAAGGAGGAGATGATGCGGAAGATGGGGAAGGGGCAGGGGTAGGGGCTTCGGGTTCCGGTCGAATTGAATAGTGGAACTGGCTTGGCTGGAAATATTTGGTTCGGTGGATTCGGGTAAAAAACCCGTACGCCGAGCACGCCGAGGCGCAGAGTTACGCCGAGGTGGCTTCGCGACCCATTGCGCCGACCCATGGCGCCCAGGCCCTGCCCGCTGGCGCGGGCCGCGTCGCAGGCGACGCGCGGCAGGGCGCGCAGGTCCTTCCGCATGCAAGCCTGCGGAAGGACCTGCGCACCCTGCCTTGGACGGGCCTGGGCTC
>MTLC01002326.1_pt1 | contig 10571 bp, 11 predicted proteins | sample 1982451 | NCBI WGS metagenome assembly MTLC01 (sample SAMN05710165, study PRJNA340218) | biofilm metagenome | isolation source: sample SPH anode biofilm adapted to +100 mV | place: USA | collected 2012-02-03 | reverse complement strand
ACGATGGCGGGCCGGACCGTATCTTCTGTCAGAGAGTGGGATCAGTCTTGGCGCGATGAAGATACTAAAGGAGATTCACGGCGGCGGGCACATTGTGATGTCATTGAGGTATACCCATTTCACTCTCAAGTCAATAGGGGTGTCTTTAAGGCACAGTCCACTCGAAACTCTGCATCCAGTTCATCCCTCCGTCACCGCCGTCGGAGCCGTTGTACTTGTAGGTGAACTTGAGGGTCATGCCTTGTTCCAGAGGGACGGGAAGCTTCACCGAAAAAGGAAACGTTTCATCCAGTTTGACCTGGCGCGGGATGACGAAGCACGCCTTGCGTGCCCCGGCCTTGCCCGCCGCATCGACCACCGTGATCCAGATCTCGATCCCCTCCATGAAAGCATAGCGGACGTTCTTCCCCACGCCCTCCACGACCGATTCACCGGCCTCGTGCCTGATTTCCCAGGCCAGGTTCATGTCGAACTGCGCATAGCGATAGGGTAGGTTGTTCATACGTTCACCGTTCACCTCGATCATGGGAAAGCTTCCCAGGTCGTCTTGAAGATCTTTTGAAATTGCAGTGGCGCAATGGTGCATCCGTCCAAAAGGTTGTCGAAATTCAGGGTAAAGCCGTCGATGTTATTCAGGTCGAACCTGAACTTGGCTCTTACAAAGAGATATTTGGAGGAATTCTCATAAGTCATGACATCTATTGGTTTGAAGGTGTCGGTATTCGTCCTGATGTTGAGGCTTATATTCTTTGAACTCAGGACCTTTGTTTTTGCCGTTTCTTTAGGGTAAAGCCACAGCCATATGGAAAACTCTTCATGCACCTTATCGTTGCCGCCAACGTTGAAAACGGGGAAGACCGGCAGAAAAAGCGGTCCGACGGAATAGGTGTAATCATAAATGATTTCAGACAAAGCTTCGACGGTTATTGTTTCGCATTTGTAGGTATAAGCGGGAGGGCGGTTGCGGGAAGCGCTGCTGCTGCTCTTTGTCCATTTCTCCCCATCACTCGGAGCGAGGTACCCCCATTTCATCAGAGCAGAACAACCTGAGCAGGTGAGAAGGAAGATTCCTAAAAACATAGCTCCGATACTCTTCCGAAGCATGCCGTCGCCCATAGATCACCTCCGCAACACAGTCTCAAAATCTAAGGAACGTCCCCCCCACTCCATTGATTGTATCCTTATGCCGGATTGACCTCAACATTAACAACAAACAAAAAACTTTTGTTGGATACCGATGTGGGTTATAGTGCCCTAATTCAAACTCGTCAAGTAATTATGACTGGAAGGACTTTAATGCCAGGCATCAGTCTGTCCGGTCTGCAGTCAGCGTTAGACGGTTAGTGGAGATTCCAATGACAAGGAGTTTCAATGATTAAGTGGCTCGACAAACTGATGATGCTGATGGTCGCCCTGATGGCGTTGGCCGGCTGTGGCGGCGGTGGCGGTGGGGGGGAAAGCTCCGGGTACACTGGAAAGACAACGGCTGCCGCCTTGACTTCGGCCAATGCGTACGAAATGGCAGTTCAAGTAGTAGGCGGCTTGGAAACCGCTCACGCTTTGGGCGGGGTCGCAAAAGCCGTTTCCAGCAGTCCAAAAGCCGATGAGGCCATCCCCGTTCGTCTGCTCATCGACATAATCGAGAAAAGCGCAACCGGATGGACGGCAAAGCCCGCTTTGGCTAAAACGGTCGCAGGCGCAATCAGTGGGACAGAGAGCGGTTCCTACGGTTCCTATAGCTATTCCGGCACGGCAGACCCCGCTACTGGTAAATTCGCGCTGGAGCTGATCTTCAACGAATATGCAGCAGACTACGAGTCGCCGATAATTTCGGGGAGCGTCTCGGTCAGCGGCACAACCTCATTGGTGGATAGCAGCATTTACGGTCTCACCATGGTGCTTCACGACTTGAAGCTGGGTGCAGTTGTCTATCGCGATTCCGGTTCGATAATCACTGCCAACGGGAAGATTACACTAGTAAACTTAGGCCAAAAGACCATTGAGATGTCCGTGGTATTCAGTGAGGAGGCGACTGGCAAAAGCTACTGGTACAGGGATTTCGTCATTATAGACAGAACCATAACAGTAACGCCGAATGGCAACACTGGTCCCAGCATGTCCGTCAGCGGCACATTCTATGATTCGCTTCACGGCTGTGTAACGGTTACCACCCCGAATGATCTTTACACCGGTTCTTATGGAGACTTTACTTCCGGCGAAATCCTGTTGGCGGGAAGCAACAATTCCAAAGCCAGACTGTCATATACAGATCAAGGGACCATGGTCGAAGTTGATTCAGAAGGAAACGGTAACTTCGTCTCCGTACTACCAGGTCGCGGGTCAGGCTTGTAGTTTTGCAAAGTGGGTGCTCATCAGCATTGAGATTGCAACATTGCAAGCCTGCCCCAGGCTTTGTACTTGGACATGCGGCCTCCCGAGCTTTTCGGGGGAGGCTAGGGGACGAGAAATGGTCACATCCTCACCCTGATAGGGAGGATCACGCTCGTGATGCCGCTCCACTGCAGCCGCCGCTGGATGGCGAAGGCGGTCTCGTTGTGGAGCATCTTGTGGTAGAACTTCTCGAGCCTGAAGGTGAGCTGTCCGGTGAAGACGGTGGAGCGCGGGTAAACCTCGGCGAGTTGGCGGCACAGTTCCGTCGCGCTCTCGACGACGTCTGTCCCTACCACCATCCGGGAGTCGGCGGCGACGCCGAGCCTGCGGGCGAGATCCACGTATCTCTCCAGGTCCCCCTTCACCGTCCCTTCCAGGGACGCCATCTCCTCGGCACCCTTGAAGGCACCCGAGTCGATCACCGCGACCGAAACGAAGATGACGTTCTTGTAGGTCTGCGGGAAGGTGGTGAGTATGGAGAGGAGCGTGTGGACGCCGAAGCCGCCGTAACCGCTTACGAGCTGGATAGCGGTGGTGTCGTTGCGCCCCAAAGGTGCGGTGTTGACCGGCCCCGTAGTCGGAAAGTCGAGAAGCGTCTCGTCCAGTTGCGCGATCCCCGTGCGCACCTTCGCGTAGTGCCCCTTGATGACGTGGCAAAGGGCGATCACCACGGAGGTGATGAGAAGGGTTATCCAACCACCCTCGGTGAACTTCTCGAAGACGGTGATCGCCAGGATGGTGACGCAAAGGAGCAACCCGACCAGGTGGACGGCGAGATGTTTCAGCCAATGCGGGTCCTCGTGGCGTCTGCGGACGAAGAAGCGTGACATGCCGAGCTGGGAAAGGGAGAAGGTTATGAAGACGTTGATCGAGTACATGACCACGAGGGCGTCGACCGAGCCGCGGGTGTAGAAAAGGAGCGCCACCGCGGCAACTCCCATCAGGACGATGCCGTTTCTCATGGTGAGCCGCTCGGAGAGGGCGGCGAAACGGTGGGGGAACCAGGAGTCGATGGCCATGTTGGACATGACCCGTGGCCCGTCCACGAAGCCTGCCTGGGCGGCGACTAAAAGAAGCGCCCCTTCCGAGAAGATGGTGATGAAGGCGATGGTCTTTCCCATGGGCCATGAGGCGAACAGGGCGTCGGCGACCACAGAGTTGAGGGTCCTCCCCTGGACTGGGGTGACCTGCAACAGCAGGTAGCACAAAAGAAGCAGCCCGGCGGTGAAGGCGAGCGAGGTGGCCATGTAGAGCATGGTCCTCTTCCCGGTCTGCACCCGCGGTTCGCGCATGATCTGCAGACCGTTTGAGACCGCCTCGATCCCGGTATAGGTGCCGCCCCCAAGCGAGTAGGCGCGCACGAAAAGGAGAAGGACCCCGAGGACCCCGATGGACGAGAAGTCGTGATGGATGCTGCCGCCGAAATCCCTCACCGACGGGACGAAGCGGTCGCTGTGGATGAACACCCCGTAGCTCAGCATGACTATGTGGGTCACGACGAAGATCATGAAGATCGGGGCGAGTACGGTGACCGACTCCTTTACCCCTCGGACGTTAAGCACGATGAGCATGACGATCAAGAAGGAGGCGACCGGTACTTTGTAATGGTGAAAGCCGACCGGGAGGTAGCTGAACACTGCGTCCACGCAGGAGGCGATTGAGATGGCGATGGTCATGACGTAGTCGACGAGGAGCGCGCTCCCAGAGACGACCCCCGCCGTGTCCCCCAGAAGGTGCGTGGCCACGATGTAACCGCCGCCGCCGTGGGGGAAGTGCTCGATGATCTTCGTGTAGGAGAAGGAGATGATGAAGACCGTCAGGGACATCACCAGGGCCAAAAGCAGAGCCAGGTAGGTGTGCGAGCCCAGCGCGCGAAACGCCTCTTCCGGACCGTAGGCGGACGAGGAAAGTCCGTCGGCTCCGAGCCCCACCCAGGCGAGGACCGGTATGAGCGTCATGGTGTGAAACAGGTGGGTGTCCTGCAGGCGCTTCGGGGCGCCGAAGATGAGGCGGGAGATCTTTTGCTGAAAATTGTCTTTGCTTGGTTCTTCAGTCGGCGACATGGTGCTCTCCGTTTGACCCGCTTCTGCAGTCAGGGCTATCTATAGCACGGAGGGCATTAATATGGCGTTAAGATGCATGGGGCATCGGGACAAGTCCCGTCCCACCGGCGGGAAGGGGCGGAGGTCAAAGGGGAGGGGGCACCCATGAAATTTCGCGTTACTTATTGCTGGAAGAAACGCATGAAATCACGGGAGTCCAATCTCATTTCATGGGCGTGGTTGATCGAGAGACCGCACTATCGCTGCAAGGCTGCTTCAACGTCCTTTTCCAGGTTTTCCGGTGTGGTCGTTGGAGCATAGCGTTCCAACACCCTGCCGTGTCTGTCGACGAGGAACTTGGTGAAGTTCCACTTTATGGCCTCGCTCCCGAGCAGCCCTTTCGCTGCCGTCTTCAGGAACTGAAAAAGCGGAGCAGCATCAGGACCGTTGACGTCGATCTTGGCGAAAATGGGGAAGGTAACGTCGTAGGTCAGGGAGCAGAAGTTTTGTATCTCCGCAATATCGCCTGGCTCCTGTGCGCCAAATTGATTGCAGGGGAAACCGAGCACAACGAACCCTTGGGAGGCGTATTTCCGGAACAGAGCTTCAAGCCCCTTGTACTGTGGGGTAAAGCCGCATTTGCTGGCCGTGTTGACGATAAGCATGACCTGACCTCGGTACTCGCCCAGAGTTTTGGTCTCTCCGCCAGATGTCTGCACCGGTATGTCATATATGCTCACCATGGTTGCGCTCCTTGCATTTGGCGTGGCGACCGTATCGCCTTTCTCGATCACCTCCTCCCGGAATTGACATCAGTAACTCAATTAATTCAAAAGCTTCCACTCCGTCTCATAGCTTCCCCTGATCTGACTCATCTGCCAAAATCTACAGGACGGACAAGTAACACAGCTCAGAATTCCCAATGGTTTCCATGTCTGAATTCCGAGCAATTATTCTCCATCTATATTGACCGCTCTGTTTTATTGGCAGAGATAACGCGTGGTCGTGGGTTGTAATACGTTCATAAGGGACCCACTTGGCATCTGTTTCACGGTATTTTTCAACAAAAAGAATATAGTGTTTAGCCGATTTTACCTGGAGCCATTCGAAGTCTAATTTTTGCTGTTTTGCCATGAATTTAGAACCATCGATAGGTATATGTATTGCGATCTTATCTGAATTCGTCAAGTTCAGTTTTTTTTCAATGCCCACCCATGATAATAATGCTATTAACATTGCGACCGATATACTAACAATAGTACTTTTTTTATTTGACCAGCCCTGTTTATTATTAACCGAGGATGGCTCCGTGTAATCTTCATTTGAAATATCATTGTGTGTTAAACAATCAGAAAGCATTTCTTTTAAAACAAACTCTTTTTGCAAGAGCTTCCATGTTTTTAATGCTGTAGTGCTCTGATTAATAATAACGTCTGGGTTGTTGATTAATTTTGCAATGCTCTGTTGTTGACTTAAAGAAAGATTATTGAACTTTTCAGTTGTAATTAACCTAGATATTGCTACTGCTAGCTCAAAAATACACTGAGATCTATTAAATTGAATTATTCCAGACTCAAGCATTTTTTCACAGCCACTTGCTCTTGCAACAATTCCTTGTCTATCAATCAAAATGCTATTCGAATCCAGTTTGTGGCCATTATTTTTGTGCAAAACATCCTCGACTATGCTAGACAGAGTCCCTCTGTGTCGAATGAGCAATTCAACAGCTTTACTGTCGGAAATAGTTTCAGAGGACTGAGTATTGGAAATAAAAACACAAGGAAAATATTTAGGAGTGAGATGGAATTGAGTTATTAGCCTATTTCCAGAATATACAAGGCCACAAATTGCTTTAACCAAGTCATATAATTCTTTGTGAGATTCAAGTCTCTGTGCTGATTCTAAATCAAACATGTCAATGTCAATTTCAGATGAAGTTGTTGTTATAGTTAACATTACGACATCCAAACCAAAAAGACGTATGTTGACTTTGACTGATTCCAGGCTGAACGGATTACCTACGTTGAAATAAAATGGGAATTTCTTGCCTGTAAAGTTGCCTGCTTTTTTGATACTGCTAATTGCGTTGTAGAATATGTGGGTTGGTTCAAGCGTGTTGGGAATGAATTCAGGGCGTGACATACCTCCAATTTTTTTTAAAAGAGTTTTGGAGGTGCGGAGATGAAATAATTCGTTTGCAGATAAATATTTGGGTCCGTCATAAGGAAGAGGGATTACTATTTTCCAGAGCAATTGGACTGCTGCCATAAGTTCGGTTACCTAAAAAGAATGTCGGGGGGGTTGGATTCGAACCAACTTCACAGTGTGAATCGCCCTGACGACCGCCCCTCATAAATGATTTAGAACTATACCTCAAAAGATATCAAAAGGACAAGAGCAGAGAGAAGGAAGAACGGGACGTTGTTGATATCTTGACTTTTGCATCATGCACAGATCAAATATCAAAAAATCAAGAACGTCCCCCTGACTTACCTACGCATAGGTTTCAAAAGCCTATTCACCGTTTCATCTATTGTCAGAATGGGATATAGAGGGACGTTGCTGAGATTTTGACTTTCTTTCTGCAAATCTTAAAATATCAACAACGTTCCTCAGGGGCACCCGGTTCAGCGAATATAACCTCCTGGGATTCCATTTTGCGAGGTTATACAGAACGGGAAAAAGGCCCGCCTTGGGTTCCTTCTCGGCGGGCCTTTCTTGCTGTTTCAGTCGTTGATGAGCTGCGTAGTCGCGTCAGCTTCAAATTAATGCGACTGTCAAGGAGTCACACTGTCTTTAGAAGCCTTGACATCCTTTTCCAAAGCCGGAACAACTGCAGGTTTCATTTCAGCCGACTTGGGTTTTTCATTTAAGGCCACGGAATAGGTTTCATCCAGCTTGTACATCGCGCCCGTAGCAGGATCGACTATCAGATATCCAATGAGCCCACCAAAGACGAGATTGCCGGCGGCATACCATCCACTAACACTTCCTTCAAAATTTGTCAGAGCGGGTTCATAGCCGTCTTTCTGGCATGATAATATGTAGCGAGCGCGGGAGAAGTAGCCATCACTCGATGAAAGGGTGACGGTCATCGGAGTAAGTCCAGTTTGAACGGCTACTCCGTTTTGCTTAGAAATAGTGCACTTTGCCTCTGTAGGTGTCGACTGAATAGTAACCGGCCAGCTAGATTTAGACACAATGCTGGCACAGCCCCCCAGGGCTATCAGTGCACCAACTGCTACAATACGAGCTGCAATTTTAAACATTTCCCCCTCCTTGTCTATAGAATTATCAAACGACGCCGCAGCATATAATAAATAAATTTCATAAGTCAATTATTAATTATCACAACGTCCTTCGAACAAGCAAGAATGAGAATTCCGGTGTCAGGCTTGAGCGGCTAGGGGGACACGTATAATGAGGGGCTAGGGGGACACGTATAAGATTATAAGTTTCTGCTCAATACCTCTTGAAGATCCCATCCCTTTTCTTCGGCCAACTTTTCACCACGTGACACAGCCTGGGCAACAGCAGGCTGAGAAAGCTGTAGCAACCGCGCTAAAGCCACTTCCGTCACCCCTATCTCACGGACTGCCCAATAGCATAACAAACTGCGCGCCTGGACATGCTGGCGCTGCTTGCCTGCTGCACAAACGTCCTTTGCTTCCATTTCAAGAACACCTGCTACTAAAGTGATCAGTTTGTCGATATCAATTCTCTCTCGGCGGTATCTTGTCTTTTTTTCGAGTTGGATTTCTGGGGTCAGGCTTGCAATGTTGCAAAGTTGACGCGGAGTGCCATCAGAGATTGAAACTTTGCAAGCCCAACTGCAGCTTCCCTTATTCGCTCTCCTCTCCGTTTAAGAGTTTTTGGAGTGGGGTAACTATCTTTGCTTCGATTGCTTCAGAACTTGGGAGATCCGCTAGCCTTACTGTTCTCCCTTTATAGTTCATTGAGACATAGCTGTCCTGATAGTTTCCTTCTTCTTTCCATTTCTTTCCAGCAAAGGCGTAGGAGGAAAACGTCGATAGGGCGTCCTCAACCTTCTTAGGCCACTGCTTCAACGGGTCAGGCTTTTCCACCCTTTGGATGACTCCGAAACGGACTTCGGGATGATCAAGGTGACGCTCACGGAGGGTCACCCTTACGAAACCTATCGGAGGTGCTGTGCCGTCGACAGGTGTGCTGGTCGTTGTCGTGTCTGTGTCGTCACGCATAAAAAAGACACAATAGAAGTCTGTAAGAGCTGGCTTGGGCTGGTCGAGTGAAGCTGAAACGGAGTTGTAATTGAACTTGTAGCCTCCCGGTCTCATGCAGCGGATGCCTTCGGAAGAGAGCTGACCCTCGACATCTTTGATGAGCGAAAGCGCTTGCTGGTGCAGGGTGTCCATGAACTCGTAGGCAAGCTTTACTTGTTGTGCGAGTAGATCGTGATCCATGAAGGTGCCTCCAAGATTTTTAGATCGAACTTTTTCAGTGCATGTGGTCGGTATAGCTTATTTAATGACATCAGAGTTTTGTGTGGGAGTAGACCGAGATCTGTTTGAAGCAACCTCTGCCAGCTCTTTGCGTATGCCGACTGCATTACAAAGGAGTAGGCGTAGTCTGGGGTGCTTCGAGGGAGGTCGCGGGTGAGTGCATCGAGGAGCGGTGCAACGTCATAGGGAGCAAGGTTATGCAGAGTAAGCAAACTGCAAACGTCCATGACCAACGGGTTCAACGCCTTTTTGTTGTACTGGTTCAGACAGCGCCACATCGCCTGCCAGTTAACCCACTGAAATGATGGCGCGACAGCCTGGCAAATTTCGTCTGCATCGTCCCAGTGCCCGTTTTGCGAGACTGCTCGTAGCTTTTTTTGTAAGCCTTCTTTCAAGTCAATACTGCCGGGCCGGGGAGGGCGGATATCCCTAGTGATCGCAATAAGAGTAAAGTGCTGACTGGCCTCTTTTGCCAAGCGATACCCGATAGCAAACTCCCGTCCCAATTGATCATAGTCAGCGTCAAGGTCGCTACCGAATTTAGCTTCTATAAAAAGGAGATGGCCTCCAGCGTTGATAACGACGTCTGGCTCTGTCATTCCTCTGTTGTCTTTTTGTTCCATAGAGGGACCCGTGCCGAATCCTGGAGGCGTTGCGAACCTAGGCCAGAATAGTGTCTCGAGTTCTGATGCGCTGATGTCGAGACCCGTCAAGCGGGCTAGGAGGTCCTTTCCATCTGCTAGAGGGAGGTAGCACAAAAGGGAGAAGACACTTGATGTGAGGATATCCTCCATCCCCTCGAGCCGTTGAGGCAGTTTGCGTTTAAGTTGAGCTATGATCATGGGTCCCGAAGTATTACAAAATTGTTGGATTCAAAAGATTTCCCAAATGATTTCCTGGGTCAAGCTTGTAATGTTGCAAAGTTGACGGCAGTGCCATCAGAGATTGAAACTTTGCAAGCCTGACCCCAGTTTTTCTCCTATGAATCGTAAGAATAAGACCTTATCCTCCAGCCCTCTCAGTTACCCCAACGCGTCGGCCACAGCATCATGAAAATCGATCTCGTGCACAAGTTGCACGTTTCTGCCTGTCTTGCGATAGCTGACGGCCGCTTCAACCTTCCTGCCATAGCAGGCATAAGCCCAACACGGATTCCATTCGGATCCAACAACCAAATAATCGACCTTCCCGGTCATGGAATCAGTAAAATTGCCACCCATCTGTTCTACTATTTCCTTCAGCTCTCGCCTCTTGTATTTCGTTGAGTTTCTGGGGTCAGGCTTGCAATGTTGCAAAGTTGGCGTCGGTATGGATTGCAACTTTGCAAGCCTGACCCCAGTTCTCCCCTTCTTAAGTGAAAGGGGAGTTGCTGAGATTTTGACTTTCTTTCTTGTTGGGTCTGCAAATATCAAATATCAACAACGTCACTTAGGAATACTATCGAACCTGCAGCTGTCCCGCTGCACATTCTCCTTGCCCAAAAAGGATCATGTAAGAGAGTGTCTTGATCCCATCAAGAGAAGCGGGAAACTCAATGGCAAACCCTTTTTCAGTTTGACCGGGCAAAATCGAGGTATCTTTTGATGCGTCCCACGTGTATGCCATTTGAGTGGACCCTATAGTCAAGACAATAAAGCGTCGAGTTTAAGGTGGTGCC
>MTLC01001114.1_pt1 | contig 10581 bp, 9 predicted proteins | sample 1982451 | NCBI WGS metagenome assembly MTLC01 (sample SAMN05710165, study PRJNA340218) | biofilm metagenome | isolation source: sample SPH anode biofilm adapted to +100 mV | place: USA | collected 2012-02-03 | reverse complement strand
TGCTTGCTTACTCCTCCATCGCGCATGCGGGTTACGCCCTGGTAGGTTTCGCAGCCGTCAACGCCGAAGGTGCAGCAGGCATCCTGTTCTACATGCTCTCCTACGCGTTCATGAACATCGGCGCCTTCGCCGTCATCGTGCTCATCACAAAGAAAGGCGAGAGCAACGGCAACGTGCAGGACCTCGCAGGTTTCGGTCACAAGAAGCCGCTTCTGGCCCTGGTGCTCAGCATCTTCCTGTTCTCCCTGGCCGGCATACCGCCGACTGCAGGCTTCATCGGGAAGTTCTACCTCTTCAGTTCCGCCATCAAGGCAGGCTACATCTGGCTCGCCGTGATCGGCGTGCTGAACTCCGCAGCCTCCCTTTACTACTACCTGCGTGTCATGGTCTTCATGTACATGAAAGACCCGAGCGAAGACTTCGAGTGGGCCGGTGCCACTCCGGCAGTTGCCGTCTGCCTGCTGGTAGCCGTCGGCGCCACCCTGGCCCTCGGCATGGTTCCGGGCACCGTCCTCGAGCTGGCACAGAAGGCCGTTCAGTTCTAAGACAAGCAGGATAGGTAAAGCAAAAAACGAGGGCACCCGATTCGGGTGCCCTTTTTGCGTCTGCCCTCTGGCCACTCATACATGCATTTCCGGTAGAACGCGCCAGGCTGAAATCTCCCGAAGAAGGCGCAGCACATGGCCTCACGTACCCCCCTTTGCGAAGGGGGGACAGGGGTGATTTGCTTTTCTTCCCCCGGCACGCCACGTCCCTTGCCCCCAGGACCTAGCCTCCGATCTTCACACCAGTCTTAGCGTCAGGGCTCTTCAGCTTCTCTCCGCGCTCCTCAGCGCCCTCTGTAGCGACACTTTCTAAACCCCAGCTTCAACCCCGCCGCCCACATCACATCCCCATCGATAACCACCCGCGGATACTTCCCGGTTTGAAACAGCACCGAAGACTTGAGGATGATCCCCTCCTTTTCGCAAGCGGCAATGACCTCCTTCTTCGGCGCACAGCGGCCGTGCTTGGCCTAGAAACGGTCGTACAGGTCCGTCTCGGAAGGAAGGGCTAGGAAGGGAGCACATCGCATGGTTTTGAGTGGGGGGAGGCCGTCATGCGGGGGAAGAGCAGCGCGTGACGGCCGTCGGCACGTGCGGAGGCTCGGAAAAAAATGCCTTGCAACGCTTGACTGTAGATTGGTATCGGCTAATATTCATCGCGTCTGCCGACGTGAGGCAGGTAACCCATGAAAGGAGGCCATTATGTCGGTTCCAAAGCACGACCTGTCGAGTCTCTGGAAGCTTTCAGACGGCGACCTCATCCAGGAAACCCGCAGCTTTGCGCAAAGGGTAAGGGGGCACGCCGCCTTCCAGAATGCCGGGGCGCATGTGCCGGGGGGCGATAGATTCGATTCGCTGGCAGATGCCCTGATAGCTAAGTCTGATGCTGCGAAGAACGGCGGCAAACGCATGGCCGAAGATAGGGACAAGACACGGGAAGAAATCTTCACGTCCTTTACCTTTGCCGGTCAGCACGTAGTGATGGTGGCAACACATCAGAACGATCCCTCGCTGATGGACATCGGCTACGCCCTGAGCCACAGGACCTACACAAGCAAGCCCGCAACCACCGTCATCCCGGGGCAACCGACTAAAGTCGAGCTTAAACCGGGGCCGAAAGGGTCCGGCATCTACTATGTAGTGGTGAACAAGTGTCAGGGCATGGGCAGCCTCGAGGTCCAGTACACGGACAACCCCAATGACGAGGCTTCCTGGAAAAGCGCCGAAAGGTCCTACAGGTGTAAAGTAGAGCTGAAAGGCGAGTTGGTGAAGCGGTACTACATCCGGACGAGGTACCACAACACTGCCGGATACGGTCCGTGGTCCGCCGTAGTAGACATCGTGCTCAGTTAATCCGCATTTCGAGTGCGGCTGCAGGGATAGATCTGCAGCCGCACTCCTGCCTCACTCCTTCAAGAAGATTCACGCTTATCTCACCCTCCATGCAGGTCCCGCCTAGCCAAATTCCAAACGCCATCGCTTAAACCTCCAGCCTCGGCAGTGAATCCGCAAACCCAAAGGCTGAACCTTCGATCTCGGGGGTAAATTCTGGGCCCAAAAGATTTAGCCTCCGGCGCGGGAAGTGAACCGGTACCGGAAAAGGTTGAGCCTCCCGTATAGAAAGGAAATTGCGCGCGCAAAACGTTGAGCGTTTAGCCTCGGAAGAAACTTGAGCGTGCAAACGGTTCAGCCTCCATTGCCGGGAGTAAATTGAAAACGCAAAAGGTTAAGCCTTCAGTGTTGGGAGTAAGTTGGAAACAGGAAAGATTGAGCCTTCAACGCCGCCCGTAAATCGATAACCCAAAAGGTTGTGCCTCTTGCACTGGGAGTGAATTGGGAACGCAAAGGGTAGAGCTTTCGGCCGCGGGAGTAAATTGAGATCGCCAAAGCTTGAGCCTCCAGCGCCGGACGTAAATTGAAAATGCAAAAGATTGACCTCCAGCAGTCGCTGTAAAAAGCAGGTATCCCCTTCATCCCCTCCATCCCTGTTAATCGCTTTTCTTTGCGCCTTTGCGTCTTCGCGTGAGTAAATTGGTTTATAGTGTTGAATTTCCTTTAATATTGTCGGTTGATGTGATAATTGTGTTTACGCTATCCTGCCTCAGGAGTTACGCAAAGTCCCATGGCCCGCAAAAACCGAACCAGTCCACTGGAAGAAATCGTCATCATCGCCAGCAAGTTCCCTTGGTGGATCTCCGTCATTCTTGCTGTCGTATCCTTCCTGACTTTCCGTGCACTCCCCTCCCAAAACCCCGGCAACGTCGTAGCGCCCATGTTTGCGATGCTAGGGCAGTTCTTTCTCGCTCCCGCCTTTCTAATCGGGGCGGGTATCTCTGCATTCAACTCCATGAAGCAGCGCAGGCTTTACGAGACGGTCAAGTCGCGTGCGGATGTCGCGTCGCTGAACGAGATGAGTTGGGGAGAGTTCGAGACGTTGGTCGCTGAGCATTTCAAGCGGAAGGGTTTTGAGGCCGCACGAGAGGGTGGTAGCGGGCCGGATGGCGGCATCGATCTCGTTCTGCACAAAGGGAGAGAGAAGCACCTGGTGCAGTGCAAGCAATGGAAGGCATACAAGGCCAGCGTCCAACCGGTGCGAGAGTTTTACGGAGTAATGGCCGCCGCAGGAGCGGCCGGCGGTTACTTCGTAACCTCCGGCACCTTCACCGAAGATGCCAAGGCTTTTGTGAAAGGGCTTAACCTCGAGTTGATCGACGGTCAGAAGCTGAAGTCGATGATCGGGACAGTCCGGAACGTGGCCTCCACGCCCTCCCAGGCAAATGTTGCTCCCCCAGTCTCGCCGCAATGCCCGAAATGTGGAGCGGCGATGCAAGTCCGATTAGCCCGTAAAGGTGCGAATGCATGCCAGAAGTTCTGGGGCTGTAGCACCTACCCGAAATGCAACGGCACCCAGGTCCTCGGAGCTGCTGGATCGACCCCGACATCATCAGATGCAGCGGTGGTGCAGCTGAAAGAAGAACAGAAAAGGAACTGCCCGGATTGTGGCAATGAACTAGTCCTGAGGACTTTTAAGAGTGGGCCGAACGAGGGGCAGAGCTTTTACGGGTGTGTTCCATGTAAAAAAGCATGGCCAGCAAAATAATGGTAGGAGCTCGCAGGACCACGGAAGAAAGGACCTCTGAGCAATGGCTTGAATAGGTATCCTGTGGGTGCAAAGAAACTTATATTCTTATATGTGTCCTCCTCTGCACCCGACTCATAAGGGGTGCAGATCGAAATATCCTGAGGCTAAAGGAGACTATGCAAATTCAAACAATAAAGGACAAAATTGTATCGTTTATCGCCAACGGAACTGTTGGAGACGAGATTATCGCTGCCTTGTATGAAAAGGAAGAGTTCATACCTAGTGAAAACTCTTTATGGGATTACAAGGAAACAATTGAAGATTCAGCTATAGGATATGCAGATTTAACAAAAGATATTGCCTGTTTTTATAATTCGTTTGGAGGTTACCTCATATTCGGAGTTAAGGAAGAAGAAAAAGATAAAAAATTTGTACCAGTTGGCTTTGATTCAGACAGAATCCGTCTTGATGTAATAAAAGGAAATATAAAAGGTTTTATAGATCATGAAATTGAAGTAGTTTTTATGTCATGTTCAGTTAAATCTGTTGTAAGTAAATTTGAAATAGGAATTTTATATATTCCAAAACGTCCTAAAAGCGTAGCTCCAATTTGTTTTAAAAAAAATAGCCCGGAAATCAAAAACAAATCTTTCTTCCATCAAAATGAGACCTGGTATAGACGCAGCCACGCATGCGTAAAAGCCTCGAAGTCAGATGATTTCAGCTTCCTTTTTAGTTCAAGGGATAGCCTATCTATTAGTAATGAAGGCGGTGGGCAAGAGGTACAGATATTTCAACATAATCTTCCAGATAAAAATCTAATTTGTCCGAGCTTTATAGGTCGGGAAAATATTTTAAAAGAACTGTGGGAGTGGCTGGGAGATGATTTTGCGTATTCAAAGGTTCTCGCTGGTGATGGAGGGGAGGGGAAAACTTCAATAGCGTACGAATTCGCTCGGCAAGTTTCAAGAGTCTCTCCTTGTGGGTTCAAGTCAATACTATGGCTTACTGCTAAAGAAAAACAGTTTTATGGGTTCAATAACCAATACAGGCCAATGCCACAAACTGATTACCAAGATGTAGAGTCCTTATTGCAACAAATTTGCCTCAACCTTGGTTTTCTGCCTGAGGAGGTGGAAGGGGTTGACCTTACTAAATTAAAGCGCTTCTGCAAAGAAGGGCTTAAAATTACTCCTTCTTTTGTTGTGGTAGATGATATTGATTCTACAGATCAAGATGAACAGAAGAGACTTCTTGAAACAGCACTTCAGATTAGTGACCAAAACTCGCGATTCTTACTTACTGCGCGCTCTAATTTGAGCTATTCTTCAGATCTCGCAATAAACGTCCCAGGATTGGATAAAGAAGACTTTAAAACGTTTGTTTCTGATTTTTGTCAGAAGGTAAAGGTTGCAATTCCTAAGGGGGCTGACGTTGAAAAACTACGCCTCGCAACTGACGGATCCCCGTTACTTACCGAATCTATCATTCGGCTCATACATAATGGGTACTCCTTTGAAAAAGCCATAAAGGATTGGGAAAAAAAGGCGGGTAAAGATGCGCGTAATTTTGTTTTAAAGAAAGAGGTAGAACGCTTATCACCCGAGCAAAAAGAGTTTTGTTTGTAGCAGCAGCTCTAGGCAACTGCTCTTTTACCGAGTTGAAGGAGGTCTCTCAGTATGAGGACTTAACACTAAGCGATGCAATTTCAGAGCTTAAATCATTATTCTTGCTTAGCTCACCATCAATTATTAACGAGGTGCGCCGTTTTGAAGTGCCGAAAATTACGGCTTTGCTTGTATTTGAAAATATTGCAGAAATTTGTTCCGAACATAACATCATAACCAAAAGAATAAAGGATTATACTTCCAGCATAAAATATACCGCCACTAGTTCAAAGATAGCTGAGGTTGGTAAGGCTATTTATCAAGGCAATGCGTTGATGCGGGCTGGCGATTTAAATTCTGCAATCAAAACGATAGACGTGCTTCTGCAAAAGGACAAATACAAGAAAAATCCAGATTTATTACTGGCCAAAGGGCGCTACAGTCTAGAACTGGACCGCCCGGATCTGAATTCTGCTAGAAATTTGTTTCAAAAAGCCTATGCCTGTGGGCTTAGAAAGGAAATACTATTTCATCTTTGGTACCGGGCCGAAAGTTTAGCAAAGCATCATCCTGGCATAATAGAAGTTTGCACATACGCGATTGAAAATGAGTTATCAGATGCGAAGTGGTATTTCAGACGTGCGCAAGGTTATTCATTGGCGGCATCGTGTGTGAATCAGATTGACGCCATTAATTATTATAAAAAGGCTTGCCAAGACTTATATATTGCAATTAAAACATCAAAAGGAGATGAAAGGACAACGTTGCATAACCTGACACACGAAATTTATGACAGGATGTGTCATTTGGCGAAGACCCTGCCAGATAAATCAACAGAAACAATTTTTGATCTTTCGCTATTTTGCGTACGATTAAGCGATACTAGACCATTATTGTTTAATAGAATGATTGACTGCGTTGAAAAGTTACTCGAACAAGCGTCTGAGGACAGTTTTCTATCTCCAGGGCGTCGTGAGCAAAAAAACAAAAGTGCGAGTACGTTCATACTAAAAATTGAGCAAGAATTTAACAAGTTGTCCGAAAAATCTAAGGCGTCATATTTTGAAAGGGTGTCTAACCGTTTACGTGAAGTCAGAGGTGCTCTGGAAAATACGAACCAGGGGGACGTTGTTAACATTTTGACACCTGATTAGCTGCGGCTAGTTCTTCGCATGCCAAGGGGATCTGGGGTCAGGCTTGCAAGGTTATTACTATGATGGCAAGAATCCAAGGTGGCGATTCTTTAACAGAAGAGACCAGATGCCGGATCGATCAAAGCCATTTGAAATCCATCGAGCCCTTCTAGACGGGTTAGGCATCAAAGGTAGGTCAAAAACTCAGTTTTCTGCCTCTATTATGGACAGGATTGCAGCAAAAGAGAACGGCTCACGACGTAGTTGACGTTTTTGTAGGCGTACGGAGTCTGGAGAAGCAGGCTAAACGCTATAAAGTTGGTTCCGAGGTGACGGCTTATACAGTCTGATCACTCCGGCAGGTAACCCAAAGAGATGGCCAAGAAATTTTTGTAACAAGGTCTGAGTATGATTTCCGGGCGTCAGATGTGGCTCTAATTTTGAATTGACCTGGGGAGTATTAAATAAAATCGGCCAACAGGAAGACGTTCTCACCTAGCCTGGAACGATAACCAAAAGGTAGATTAGGTCTAAGGCCGGGTCTAGCGCTAGGGTAGATGGCAACTCAGCAAAAATGCTATTCACAGCCATCGTCCGCCAACATAGTGCCAACACCCTCCTGTGGCAATGTTGCTTCTTTAGTCTCGGGTAAATCGCATCCTGTTGGTTTTTCAGCGGCTAATTGGGAGCTGGTTCGGCGGGAAGTTCAAAAAAGCTATCAGTTTCAGTGATGGTGGCCGGTTGTGTAAATAGATCAAGTTCTTCCATATCCTTCGAATGCATGTGCATAATAGGGAAATGTATTGATTTAAATTCGAGGATTTGACGCCTATATCCAATTAATTCTTTGTTTTCAGATAAAGCCTTAAAGCTCGATAAATAGCTGTAATAACCATACATTTTACAAAGCTGTCCTTTGGGGTCTACATTGGGTACATTTTTTATCTGATGAAAGAATGCACGTATCTGACGCCGATAAGTTCGTGGCGGCTTTGGGTCCGTATTGACGACTAAGCCAGTAACCAGTTGACGTGTATTTTTGCTCTGGACTCTCCTTTTAGCTGTATTTATTTTGAGCCTAAACAGTCGTAGTTGCTGCTCGGCGGCTGCTATGCACTCACCTACCTTTGAGAACTCATTGCCGCTAATTGTGATGTCGTCAGCATAACGAGAATAATTGCAACCCAACTGATAGCAAATCCTGTCAATAAATACATCGAAATCATATAAGTAACTATTTGAGATTACAGGACTCGTTGGCGCACCTTGAGGCAGCGAGCCTTTGAAAGTACACAAGTAAGATAAAAGTTTGGCTAGTTTAGGTGGAATACCTTGTTTTGTTAGAGTTTGGTTGACCGCTGATGTGGAAATAGAGCCGAAAAAATTTTCAATATCGATGTTGTATACAAAACCCTGCTGCGAATGTATAGCGGCGTTATCTTCGATTGAAAATCCCCTCCTGTAAGAAAAACATTTAGCATGAGAATTCAAATCAACAAGTATGTAATCGAGAATCCAATGTTGGACAGTTTTCAAGAAAACACGTGGAGCGTCAATATTTCTTACACCGCCATTCTTTTTCGCTATTGGAAAATGTCTGTAATGTTTTTCGGATTTATGGATGAACGATGTGATCAACCGTGGGCTAATGCCAATAGCTAAAGCAAGCCAATTGACCTCTGATGTGGTCCCATCAAAAGGGCCGTCAGTACAGTAAAATCTAACTCTATTGGCAGGAAAGGTTGGTGTTGGGGGGATGCTAGGGGACCGCTCAACGTTTCTATGCAGGAATTGCTTACCGATGCGCGGCCAATTCGTACGGCCGTGTGGCAACGCGGTCGTACGAATTGGCCGCGCAACCTCTTTTAACAAAATTTTTTCACTTCCAGATGGCGAAGCGCCACCCATCTGTTGCCGATCCCCTAGCGGGGCTTTTCTAACATTTTTGGCTTTTTTAAGCAAGAAAAGTCTTATACGGTCTCGTAGCCTTCGTAATTCGGAAGAAAGGCGATCATTTCCTCTTTCGGTAAGGCTAAAGAGGCCTTCCCTTTGCGAAACTTGCACTACAAGTCCCTCGATAGCTAGTCGTCTTAACTGGTCGCGAAAAAAAAACGGAATATCTTCAGGGATGGAGTCCTGGGTTACATGGGATATGAACCCCGCCACCTCATCTGAGTTAGCAGGCTGAATAGTCCCAACAGCCCATAACAGTAAGTTTTGGTTAATCGCAATTGCCATTATTCCGCCCTTTTACGGCCGCGTCGCTGCTGATAAAAGAGCATACGGCGGTTTTTGATCCGGTCTACAATATCATCTACGCCTTCTTTGTTTAGCTTGGATAGTTCAAATACCTTTCCAAAATTGTCAACCATTTTGAACGGTCCTGTCAAAATATAGGGATGTTCTTCAAGGACGGAAACATTAGGTACTACTACTATATCAATGCTATCGTTCAGTGTTAATGTCTTGGCATATGTGAGCAATGAAAGTTGGCTATAGGTCGTGCAGTCAGAGGCAAAAACAATTACAGAATTGCATTTGCTATTGCGCACATAGTTTGCCTCTTCAACGTGGGGATACGCCTCATCGGGATCGATGCCTAATCCGGCCTCATTTCCTCCAAGCACGAGATCAATTTTTTGTTTTTCAAGTTCAGATACAAGTAGCTCAAATATCTTTTTAGTATTTTCATTGTCATTTTGACGAGGACCGCAAAGCAACACTGTGTATTTTTTATCAGAAAACTCATCTTGCAGTACGGAGCGAAGATCGTCCATCACAATTGAGTTGAAAATAATGGAATTATTGTCGCCTTTGACGCCTAAACTTAATGCGTCTCTTCCTGCAGTAGCAACAGTATCTAAATCTTGCATATGCAGAGTCTCCAGCTACTTAATTTTCACCTTGTTTTTGTCGCCGCTCACAACAATGCTGATAGCATCCCTTCCCCCCTCTGCAGTACATGTGGTTTTAGAGATAGAATTCCCTCTATAAAAAATGAACCCAAAGACCGCAGAGACAATTGCAACACCAACACCAGAAAACACCCAACTCTTGTTTTCAATGCAGTAGTTGTACATTACAGGAATAATTTCCATCTGTTCCTCCGTGTGGTGCTTGACTCTCAAGAAGTCAATGACTCTGAATTTCTGTGTTGCGGGAAACTACCATATTCGCCACATGTCCTCAAGATGATTTCTCTCGTCAAAATGGCAGAAGGGAATCTGTGCCCTAGAGGGACGTTGCTGAGATTTTGATTTTCGATTGGGAGAAAGGGGGACGCCCATGAAATTATGCGTTTCTCTGCCGTTGCGCATGGTCTACCCCTTTTTGTGTGCGCGTTGCTAATGTAAGAGGGGTGTGGCAACCTTCTCGTCATGCCTCGACAAGCCCGCATAGACGCTCCTGGAGCATGCCACCACATCATCTGTCGTGGCATCGAGCGGAGACAGATCTTCCTCGATGACACAGATCGCGATTGCTTTCTTTTGCGTCTGAGCCACGTCCTGAAGATATCTTCGACTCGTTGCTTTGCCCGGGCGCTTATCCCTAACCACTTCCATCTGCTGCTTCAAACCGGCAATACTCCCATCTCCGACGTCATGCGTCGCCTCACTACGGGATATGCCGTCCAATTCAATCATCGCCACAACCGGTCTGGGCACCTTTTCCAAAACCGATATAAATCCATACTCTGCCAAATGGACCTATACCTGCTCGAGTTGGTTCGCTATATCCATCTGAACCCGGTCCGGGCGGGGATTGTACGCACATTGCCTGAGTTGCGGCGTCATAAGTATTGTGGGCACGGTGAACTGCTCGGTTACAAGAAGTACGCATGGCAGGACACATCTGAGGTCCTCGGCAGATTCGGAAGCAACGAGCAGGATGCTCGCCGTAGCTATGAGGATTTCGTTGCTGATGGGCTAAAGTCCGGGAAAAGAGCGGACCTTACAGGTGGAGGCTTGGTGCGGAGCGCCGGGGGATGGGAGGATGTCGTCGCCGCTCGACGAGCCGGTATCTTCTTGAAAAGCGATGAGCGCATCCTTGGCGACAGCGATTTTGTGGAGAGGACGCTAAAAAAGGCGGAAGAGCATGTCGAGAGGAAGAGTGTGTATTTGTCTGAAGGCTTCGATTTTGACCGTACTGTCGAGCGAGTTGCGCAGTTGCTGAAGATGGATGTCAGCCGAGTACGGCAACACGGTAAAGAACCC
>MTLC01003123.1_pt1 | contig 10594 bp, 8 predicted proteins | sample 1982451 | NCBI WGS metagenome assembly MTLC01 (sample SAMN05710165, study PRJNA340218) | biofilm metagenome | isolation source: sample SPH anode biofilm adapted to +100 mV | place: USA | collected 2012-02-03 | reverse complement strand
CGATGTTATTTCATCGGCCCGATCGGGCCTGCGGTTCAGCGGCCGCCGACTGATGTGAGGTTGACGGCATTCAGGATGCCACGATGCGCTCTCTACCGATGTACGACGCGATGCAAGGGGCCCTCAAGCAGGCCCACATGCTTTCCTCCGCAGTTGTGGCCGCAAGCGGCGCCTCCCTTTTGTACCTGCTGCACATCTACAACACTTCCTCCAAGAAAATCGAACTTGCGTTACTGAACCAGGCGACCATCGAGCTGGTCAACTACATGCTCCTGCCGAGCATCGCCTTCAGTGTCGTAACCGGCGTGATCATCTGCCTTGCCGAACGCCGCGTTCTGTTCTCCTGCCATTACATGGCCACGAAGGCCACCAACGCGATCGCCGCGATCGCCCTCGTGGCGTTTCTCTACTTCGGGCTGCAAAAGCTTGCCGCCGCGGCTTCGGACGTACGCGGGGTGGCGCTGGCGGGGTGGCAGCTTCAGGCCGAAGACGTGCTTGGGGGGATGAACCTCGTCGCCGCGGTCTTTATGGGGACGGTTCTTTTCGTGTTGTACAACGTGGTGCGCCGCCCCTGCTCCGAGTCCGGGAGTTGCGAGCTCTGCAAGCGGGAACGGGATCAGGGGCGTTGCGCAGGGGAGGATAGGCGGCTATTCCGGGACGCCGGTAAGTAGAAGCGGATTGTCGAAGCCCGCCTCGGCTATGAAGCGGGCTGCTGCTGCGGGTCCCTCCTGGCAGGCTTCGGCAAGACCTTTGCGGATCAGGTGCACCAGGACGCCGAGGTTTCCGTAGAGGGCGAAGCCGAAGTGAAGGCGCATTTGCTGCGCCGAGGCTTCTTCGAGTTCCTTGCCGCTTTCCTGCAGGGTCGCTACGTAGTGGCTGGGAAAGGCGACCACCTTGCGGTCCAGCCCGGCCAGAAACGCCTCGCGTTCTTCCGGAGCCAGCGTGGAGAAGTCGGCGCCGCACCAGACGCTTTCGCGCGTGGAGATGAGGGCCCGGCAGGTGAGGGGACGCACGGGGTAGACGCTGCAGCTTCCTGCGTCGTCGAGCAGGGGGCAAAATCCCATCTGGCGATGCAGGCGCAGGTAATGCGGGAGCTCACGGACGTTCTTCACGAGATCCCGCAGCCGCACCGCATAGTTCTCCACTTTTTCGGCCTGCGCCTCGTCCAGGCGGCGCGCCACGGCGAGCGCCTCGGCGAACCCGGTGTGGACCGCCAGGCTGCAGCAGTTGCGGCATCCCTTGCCGCAGTAGATCGAGCCGCCGCCCGCGCGGTAGTCGTCGACCCAGGACCGCACCAACATCTCCAGGAACATCTGCTGCTGTTTGACCTGCTCGAGGAGCTGGTCGAACGTCTCGCCCGTTGCCGCCATCGCTTGGATCCCTCCGCACTTTTCCTTTTCGAACGCCCGGCAATATAAAACAGGGACGCGCAAGAAGTCAAACGAGTCCTAACCGATGAAAAGGGCGGCGTTTGAGCTTTCCCTTTTTGCTTAGGGTGGAGACAAAGGCAAATCCCCCTGTCCCCCCTTCGCAAAGGGGGGGACGTGATGCCATGCTCACTGCTTCGAACCTAACACACACATGGTCCAGAATTTCCTGAAAACCTCAGTATTTGAGCACTTTGCCGAGGAAGGCTTTTAGTTCGGCGGTCTGGGGGGTGGCGAAGAGATCTGAGGCGGGGCCTTCTTCGACGATCCTGCCGGCTCCCAGGAAGATGGCGTGGTCGGCTACTCGCTTTGCGAATCCCATTTCGTGGGTCACGATGATCAGCTCGCGTCCCTGGGCACGGAGTTCGGCGATCAGGTCGAGCACCTCGGCGGTCATCTCGGGATCGAGGGCGGAGGTCGGCTCGTCGAAGAGCAAAAAGCGCGGCTTGATGGCGACGGCGCGCACGATGGCGACGCGCTGCTGCTGCCCGCCGGAGAGTTCGTAGGGGCGCTTGCCGGCGTGGGAGGCGAGCTGGAATCGGTCTAACAGCTCAATGGCGTACCCGTCGGCTGCCTCTTTCGCGTAGCCGTGCGCCTGCACGAGGGGAAGGGTGACGTTCTCGAGCGCGGTCAGGTGGGGGAAGAGGTTGTAGGACTGGAAGACGGTGCCGATGCCGCGCCTGTACTTTATCAGGCTCTGCCCGTCGGTCGGAAGCGGCACGCCGTCGATCTCCACGGCTCCCTGGTCAGGAAGCTCGAGCCCCGCCAGCACGCGCAAGAGGGTGGACTTGCCGCCGCCGGATGGGCCGATCAGCGCGATCGAGCGCGCCCCGGAGAGCGAAAGAGAGATGCCATCCAGGGCGGTCACACCGTCGAAACGCTTCACCACCCCGTCGAGCCTAAGACGCATAGCGGTACCTCCTCTCCAGGTACTTGCTCAGCATGGAGATCGGAAGGGTGAGGGCCAGGTAGCCGAGCGCCAGGGGGAAATAGCTCTCCATGGTCGAGTAGGTGAAGGCGTTCACCTCCTGGGCGTTCAGGGTGAATTCGCTCACGGCGATGATCGACAGAAGCGACGAGTCCTTGATCAGCGAGGCGAACTGTCCCGCAAGCGGCGGGAGTATCCTGCGCATCACCTGGGGAAAGACGACGTAGCGGTAGGTCTGGTACGGGGTGAGCCCGATGGCCCGGGCGGAATCGAGCTGCGACTCCCCGACGCTTTCGATCCCGGCCCTGATGATCTCGCTTATGTAGGCGCCGGCGAAGAAGGCGAGAGTGAGCGTCCCCACGAGGTAGCGGTTTCCGATGCCGAAGGCGTCGGCCACCACGTAGAAGAAGACGAGGATCTGCACCAGAAGCGGCGTGCCGCGGATGAGCTCGACGTAGATCTTGCCGAGGTAGCGCAGCGGCAGGAATGGGGAGCGGTGCGAAAGGGCGGCGGCGAGGCCGATGACGAGGCTCGCCGCGAGCGATGCGGCGGAGATGGCGAGGGTGACGAGCCAGCCGGAGACGAACATCTGCCGGTACTGGTACACGGCCTCCCAGTTCCAGCCGTAGTGCAGGCGCGAGAAGGCGAAGCTGAAGACGAGTGCGAGCAGGAGCAGGGCGCTTGTCACCCCGACGGCACGGCCGAAGCGGGGGATTTCCTCGTGGTTACCTTTGCTGCGCGCGAAAAGGATCTGGAACCGGCGGCGGGACATGGCACCTCGGCAGGTGGCGGGGGGCGCGGCGCGCTCCCGCTTGGGGGGATGTCAGAAGAAGAAGGGATAACCCATCCTGCGGAAACTTTCCTTCTCCTCCTTCAGGTAGCGATCGCCCAGCCTCTCGAAGCCGCCGGAGCGCCGGAATTCGGCGAGGAAGCGGTTCACCTGCGCCTTGAGGGCGCCGTTTCCCTTGCGCATCCCTATGGCCCACGATTCGGTCTGGAAGGGCTTCAGGATCGCACGCGTGGTTTCGGGATTGCGCTGATAGTTGCGGAAGGTGGACATCTGGTCGTAGATGAAGGCGTCGGCCTTCCCCTGCACGACCTCGAGGACGGCGGCGGCCTCCTTGTCGAGGACCAGGACGCTCGCCTTTTTCAGGTGCGCGGCGGCGTAGACGTGGCCTGTGGTTCCCTTCTTCACCGCGACGGTGCGCCCGGGCTGATCGAGGTCGGCTATGGTGGCGACACGGGCATCCTTCCCCACCAGCAGGCAGAGACCGGTGCTTAGGTATGGATCGGAAAAGTCGATGGAGCGCGCCCTTTCGGCGGTGGCGGTCATGGAGGATATGATGAGGTCGATCTTGCCCGTTTTGAGCGCGGGGATCAGCCCGTCGAAGGCGATGTTTTTGATCCGGACCGGGCGCCCGAGCGCCTTGCCGAGTTCCTGCGCGAGCTGCACGCTGACCCCGTCCGGTTTGCCGCTTGCATCGGTCATCTCGAAGGGAGGGTAGGCGAGTTCCATGCCGACCACGAGCGTTTTGGAGGCAAAGGCGGGGGACGCTGCGGAAAACAGGATCAGCATGAAGACAGCGATGCTCAAAAAGCCGATTGCTCTGAACAAAACACCCTCCTTTTTCAACGAAACTTGGCATAACCTAATACACCCGGCAACCCCGACTGTCAAATGCAGCCGCCTGCAGACCTTCTTCTGTTTCTGATCTTTGCGCGGCGTCTTTACCGGCGCAATTTTTTTGTTATTGTTTCATCGTTTGCCGCGTCCTGTTTCCCGTCCTTTTTCACAAAGCCGTGCAACTACTGTCACCAATCTTGGAGGAGGTCTTTATGAGGAAAGCGATTTTTGCCTGTGCCAGTCTGCTCTGCATGGCGATCCCCGTTTTTGCGGGTGCCCCCCCGGTCGCTCCCAACGGCATCGCACTCTACCCGGGTTACATTTCCTGGAAGGTGGTCGCCCCCTCCTACCGCGAGGATAAGGGGCACATCCGCGTCATCACCGGAAACGAGACGGCCGTCGCGGCTCTGCGGTCGGGAGTGAAGCCTCTTCCCGACGGCAGCGTGCTCGCCAAGGTGGCCTGGAAGGCGGTGAAGCACCCGGCTTTCCCCGTGGCGACCGAGGCAGGGGAGTTCGTACAGGTCGAGTTCATGGTGAAGGATGCGAAGAAGTACAAGGAGACGGGAGGGTGGGGCTTCGCCAGGTTCGTCGGAAAGGACCTGAAGCCGTACGGCAAGGACGCTTCGTTCGTGAACGAGTGCTTCGGCTGTCATACGCCGGTCGCCGGGAACGATTACCTCTTTACCAGGATGGCCGTGACACCGTGATTCACACCTTCTTCATGACGGCCTTGAGCGTCCCCAGGGTGTAGGGCTTCTGGATGAAACCGGCAAGGCCGCCGTTGAACTTCTCGACCACGTCATGCTCGCTGAAGCCGCTGGACATGATGACCTTCACCTCCGGGTCCATGAGCTGCAGCGCGCGGAAGCACGCCTCGCCGTCCATGTGCGGCATGGTGAGGTCGAGAATGACGGCCTGGATACCCCGGGTGTCGCGGTACAGGGCCAGCGCCTCCTCTCCGCTTTCCGCCAGAAGCGGCGTGTAGCCGAGCTCGCGCAAAAGCGCCGAGGCGATCGAGCGTACCGCCTCCTCGTCGTCCACGAGGAGCACCTTGCCTTCCCCCCGCCAGACGTCCGCGGCGGGGGAGGGCGCGTCCTTTTCCCCGGACGGGGCGTCGGATTGCGGGAAGAGGACCCTGAAGACGCTCCCTTTGCCCGGTTCGCTGTAGACTTTGATCCCCCCTTTGTGACCGCGCACGATGCCGTGCACCGCGGCGAGACCGAGGCCGCGCCCGGTGAACTTGGTGGTGAAGAAGGGGTCGAAGATCTTCGCGAGCATTTCCCTTTCCATGCCGCAGCCGTTGTCGCTTACCTCCAAAAAGACGTAGCTCCCTTCCGCCATGTGCTCGCCAAGAAGGATGTCCTTCAAGCTTGTGCGGTCCATTTCCATCACGCCGGTCGTAATGCCGATTTCGCCACGCCCGTCGCCGATCGCCTCTGAGGCGTTCATGACGAGGTTCATCAGGATCTGCTGGATCTGGGTGACGTCCGCCTCGATGTTGGGGAGCGGGATATGCAGGTTTAGTTCGAGACCGGTCCGGTCCGAGAGCGACCCTTCGAGGATGTGTTCGAGGTCTTTCAAGACCCGGTTCAGGTCCACCGGGCCGACCATGAACCTCCCCTTGCCGGAGTAGGCGAGCATCTGTTTCGCGAGGTCGGCCGCCCTCGTCGCCGCCTGCTGGATCCGGTTCAGGTTCTCGACCACCGGCGAGTCGGCGGGAAGGGCCATGAGGGAGAGATCGACGTTGCCTATGATGGCCATGAGGATGTTGTTGAAGTCGTGCGCGACCCCGCCCGCCAGAACGCCGAGGCTCTCCATCTTCTGCGCGTGCACCATCTGCTGTTCAAGGCGCGCCCGCTCCTCCTCGGCGCGCTTGCGCTCGGTGATGTCCTGCCCCACCGCCTGAAAACCGATGAGCTTTCCCTGCTCGTCGAAGATGGCCCGGTTGGTCCACTGGTGCCAGCCGACGCTCCCGTCGGGGCCGTTCAGGGCCTGTTCCGTGATGCAGGTGGGGTTGCCGGGCGAGGTGGCGTTCAGGGCCTGGCGCACCTCTTCGCGGGACTCCGGCAGCAGGAAGTCCAGGAAATTCTTCCCGGTTATCTCCGTCTGCGTCATGCCGGTGCCGGCGGCAAGCGCAGGGTTCGCGTAGGTGATGGTTCCGTCGGGAAGGATGGTGCTTATGTAGGCGGGGCTGTCCTCGGAGATCTTGCGGTAACGCTCGCGGCTTTCGTTGATGGCGTGCGCCGCGGCGATGGCGCTTGCGTGGGCGGAGCGCAGCATGAAGGCGATGACGGTGAGAAGCAGGCTCACCGTCAAACCTCCCGCCAGGTAGCCGTTGGACTGCCCCTTTCTCTGCTCAAGAGCGAAGGCGGGGAGGGAGTGGAAGGAAAAGAGCCAGTCGCGGCCGAAGCGGTGCACGGTGCGCGACGCAGTGAGATCGCTGCGGTAATCGCCGGGCACCTTCGTTTTCCAGGCGGCGATGCTGTCGAAGAGCAGCGCGTCCGGGCTCTCGCTTTTTCCCGTGAAGATCCGGAAGCCGATTTCGTTGGCCCCCTTGGGGAAGTTCGCCGACATGAAATCGAGGATCCTGATCGGGCTGTAGACGAAACCTTTCAGGGCCTCGCGGCGCTGCGCGACGGTGGCGACCGGGGCGTCCTGACGGTAGACCGGCATGTACATCAGGACCCCCTTCTGGGTGTCCTTCTCGGTCTCCTGGACCAGGACGACGGGACTGGTCACCGCGGCCTCCCCGCGGTCGCGTGCCTTCTCCATGGCCTCGCGCCGTACCGGCTCGGAGAACATGTCGAAGCCGAAGGCGCGCTGGTTGCGCCAGTCGAAGGGCTCGAGGTAGATGATGGCGGTGTAGAAGGGGCGCTCCCCGGCCGGCCACATGGTGTAGGAGGTGAAACCCTCCTTGCGTATGCGGCGGATGTGGCGCTCCCTCTCGTTCGGGTACACCACCTCGGTGAAACCCAGCCCCTGCAGCCCCGGATAGTTGCTCTCGAGGGAAAGCGACTGCGCGAAGCGGTGCCACTCGTCGCGTTTCACGTCTTCGCTTGAGTTGTAAAGTCCCGCGGCGCTGCGCAGTATCTGCTCGTCGTCGACGAGCTTTGTGAAAAAGCGCTCCGTGATCTCCTGGGTCTGGTCGCTGAAGATGGTCTGGCTGCGCACGGTGAGGCTGTGGTCGTACTGGCGCCAGAAGAACCAGGTCATCAAAACGGAGAGGGTCATGACGAGATAGGGGAGGAAGCTTACGATCCTTCCCCACGGGGAGCTTGGTGCGATGGCGGGAGAGTTTTCCTGTCCGTAAACGTTGGCATTTGGCATGCGTTTTTCCCGTCGTGATGGGGGAGCTTCCGCACCTTGCGGTAGATGATTTACTTTACAGGACTTTTTCCCGAATTCAATCCTCCCGGGGGATTCACGCAGGGTAGAGACGCCGCCTGAGGGGGGTCAGGCGGTCGCCGCGCTCTGGCTCGCCATGATGACGCTGCGCAGGGCGGAGAGCCTGTACGGCTTCTGGATCAGCCCCGCAAATCCCTGGCCGGAGAACTTCTTGGCCACCTCGTGCTCGCTGAAGCCGCTCGACATGATCACTCTCACGGACGCATCGATCCGGCGCAGCTCGCGGAAACACTGCTCACCGTCCATGTGGGGCATGGTAAGGTCCAAAAGCACGAAGACGATGTCCCTGCGCGCCCGGTACACCTCGACCGCCTCGCAGCCGTCCCGCGCCGTGATCACTTCGTACCCCAGCTCGCGCAGAAGCTCACCCGCCGTGGAGCGGATCTCCTCCTCGTCGTCCACGAGGAGCACCACCCCCTTGCCCCGCCAGTTTTGCACCTCGACTTCCGGCGCGCTCACCCCGGCGCTCCCCGCCGCGGCAGGAAGGAGCACCTTGAAGGTGGTTCCCCGGCCGGGTTCGCTGTAGACCTTGATCGCACCTTTGTGACTGCGGATGATGCCGAGGACCGCGGCCATCCCGAGCCCGCGGCCGGTGAACTTGGTGGTGAAGAAGGGGTCGAAGATCCGGGAAAGGGTCGCCTTGTCCATGCCGCAGCCGTCGTCGGTGATCTCGATGACCACGTAGGTTCCCGCGGGGATCGGGTCCACGAGCCAGGCGTCGTTCAGGTACTCCTCCCTGCAGTCGGCGCAGGAAGTCGACACGGTTATGGTGCCGCTTTTGTCGCCGATCGCCTCCGAGGCGTTGATCACGAGGTTCATGACGATCTGCCTGATCTGCGTCGCGTCCACCTCCACCGCCGGGAGTTCGTCGCAGAGCTTATAGTCGAGCACCACCCGCTTCGAGATGGCGACCTCCAGCATGTGCCCCATCTCCTGAAGCATGCGGTTCACGTCGATGGACTCGATGAGGAACTTCCCCTTGCCGGAATAGGCGAGCATCTGGCGGGCGAGGTCGGCGGCGCGAACGGCGGAAGCCTCGACGCGCTGCAGGTTCTCAAGGGCTGGCGACTGCGCGGGAAGGCGCAGGAGGGCGAGCTCGGTATTTCCGATGATGGAGGTGAGGATGTTGTTGAAATCGTGCGCGATGCCGCCGGCCAGAACGCCCAGACTTTCCAGTTTCTGCGCGTGCAGAAGCTGCTGCTCCAGCCTGAAGCGCTCCTCCTCCGCCTTTCTGCGTTCCGAGATGTTCCTCGCTACGCCGATGACGGCCGGGTGGCCGTCGAAATCGATCAGCCGGACCTTCACCTCGACCGGAAAGGCGGAGCCGTCCTTTCTGCAGTGCCTGGTCTCGAAGGTGGCCGATGAAAAGTTTGAGAAGACTCTGAACTGCTCGGCGACCTTCTCGGGGGAGTCGTTGACCGCGTCAAGGTCCTCTATGCGCCGCTCGAGGAGCTCCGCGCGGGAGAAGCCGAGCTCGCTCACCGCCTGGTCGTTGGCGGCGATGATCCTGCCGTCGGCGTCGGCGATGTAGACCGGGTCGGCCACGTTCTGGAACAGATCGCGGAAGCGCTGCTCGCTTGCCGCAACCGCCTGCTCCGACTTGCTCCGTTCCGCGATCTCCCTTTCCAGTTCGGCGGTGCGCTCCCTGACGCGATCCTCGAGCTGCACCGAGAGCTCCTTCAGGGCAAGCTGCGCCTTTTCACGTTCGCGCAGCTCTTCCTGCAGGGACGCGGTGCGGCTTCTGACCACCTTCTTGAGCGCGTAGTTGGCGTATGCCGCGGCGGCGAGCAAAAGGGCGAGCAGTACCGCGACCGTCACGGCGGCGAAGGTCCTGGTCGGCCGCCAGTGCATGTCGTCGACGAAGAGCCACTTCTTTAGGGCGTCGCTGCGCTCCTCGGGCCCTATGGCGGCCAGCCCCTTGTTGAGGATCCCCTGGAGTTCGGGCCAGTCCTTTCTTATGCCCATCCCCCAGCGATACTCGAAGTCGGTCTTGCCGGCGAGCTGCAGGTTCGTGACGCCGCTTTCCTGCGCGTAGTAGGTGGCGTTGGCCATGTTCTCGACGTAGTAGTCGACCATGCCGAGCGAGGTCTTGGCGAGGGCGGTGGATACGTCGGGTACCACCTCGAGCCTGATCTCGGGGTACCTGTTTTTCAGTATGTCGTGGGCGGCGTAGTTCGAGACCACGGCGACCTTCTTTCCCTTCAGGTCCGCGAGGGTCTGTCCCGGGATGACGCCGACCCTGGAGAAGATCCCCCCCGGCACGGTCACCAGCGTGTCGGTGAAGAGGGCGAACTTCTCGCGGTTCGGGGTCTTCACCATGGCGCCCAGAAGGTCCACCTCGTGCGCCTTGAACTTCTCCATCACCTCGTCCCAGTTGTTCAGGTGCACGACGGTGATGGTGATGCCGAGTTTTCGCTCGAGGATACGGATGATGTCGGCCGCGGCCCCCTGGTACCTGCCGTTTTCGTCGAAGAACTCGATCGGTTTGAAATCGGGGTCGGGGGCGAGTTTTATGACCGGATGCTGTTTGAGCCACTGCTGTTCCTGGCTGGTGAGCATGACGGTCGCCTCGGGCCGCGCCGCTCCGCAATCGGGAACCGTATAGACTGACATAAGCAGTAATGCCACTGTCACAACGAAACGCAACCAGATCATTTTGTCGTCCTCAGAGCGTGAGATACTTTGGCAGCCCGGATACCGGTAGTTATCTCATCGGTAGCCATAACTGGAGTCTTTACCACTGTTTGCCCAAAAAGGATAAAAAAAAAGAGAGCATGGCGCACGTGCCAGGCCTGCTCCCCGGGGCGCAGCGCCCCGATGACCGTTGCGGATTCCGACGCCGAAAACACGCGACCAAAGCGGCGTGGCGAGCGGAGTGTCGGTGCTATTGACAACGAACCGGGGGGATCCTATGCTGGACTGGTCGGGAAGCAAATGCCTGAAAGATTGGAGGTTTGTCATGCTGAAACCGATACCGGAAGGATTCCACAGCGTCACCCCGATGTTCATGTTCAGGGAGTGCCACAAGGCGATAGAGTTCTACAAAAACGCATTCGGCGCCATCGAGCGCTACGCGATGCCGACCCCGGACGGCCGGGGCATCATGCACGCCGAGCTCCTCGTGGGCGATTCCATCCTCATGATGGGGGACGAGCAGCAGCAGTGCAAGAGTGCGGAAAGCATGGGCGCCTCGCCCGTAAGCTTCTACCT
>MTLC01001878.1_pt1 | contig 10606 bp, 8 predicted proteins | sample 1982451 | NCBI WGS metagenome assembly MTLC01 (sample SAMN05710165, study PRJNA340218) | biofilm metagenome | isolation source: sample SPH anode biofilm adapted to +100 mV | place: USA | collected 2012-02-03 | reverse complement strand
GCATCGTGTCTGACCGTGTGCGCAGCAGGAAAGGACTGGTACTTTCCGGGTACGCGATCTCCTCGCTGATGCGGCCTCTGATCGGGAGCGCCGGCACACCGCTCACCGTGCTGCTCATCCGGACCGGCGACCGGGTAGGGAAGGGGCTCCGCACCTCGCCGCGCGACGCCTTGATCGCCGATTCCGTAGAGCCTTCCATGCGCGGGAAGGCGTACGGGTTCCACAGGTCGATGGACCACGCCGGGGCTTTGGTCGGGCCTCTCATCGCGACCTTTCTGCTTGCCTATTTCATAAGCGACTTGCGGCAGCTCTTCTGGCTTGCCGGCATCCCGGGGATCGCGGCGGTCCTTCTCATCATCTGGAAGGTGCAGGAAACCCGACAGGTCCCCCAACCCCGGCGGCGGTTGCACCTGACCGCGCTTCCGGCCGGTCCGCTCAGAAGATACCTGCTGATCCTCTTTCTTTTCACCTTGGGCAATTCCTCAGACGCCTTTCTCCTTTTGAAGGCTGGAGCGGTCGGGACTCCGGCATACCGCCTGCCGCTTCTGTGGGCCTTCTTTCACCTGGTGAAGATGCTCTCCACCATGCCCTTTGGCGCCCTCTCCGACCGTATCGGCAGGCGGTCGGTGATCGTTGCCGGTTGGTGCGTCTATGCCCTGTCCTACCTGGGCTTCGGCCTCGCCCGAAGCGAGGTCGAGATCTGGCTCCTCTTCGCGCTCTACGGAATCTTCTTCGGCCTAACCGAAGGGGTGGAAAAGGCATTCGTGGCCGACCTGGCCAGGGAAGCGGAAGTCGGCGCCGCGTTCGGCTGGTTCCACTTCGCCGTAGGTGCGGGCGCGCTGCCGGCGAGCCTGCTGTTCGGAAGCATCTGGCAGCTTGAAGGGGGCGCCGCTCCCTTTCTCTTCGGCGCGTCCCTGTCCGCTGTGGCTGCCATTCTACTTGTCACCGTGGTCAAAGCACCGTCACTGTCCCCGCACTGACTTTGTTCCACCCTTCTAAAGTAATTTTCCCTACAGCCAAAGTCATTGATTCCCCGTTGGAAACAACAGTCCATGTGACTTTTCCTCTCGTGAGAGCAATTTTTCCCTAAAGCCAGTATAAGCATTGCCGATAATGTCTTTTGTGTCTGGAAGCCTACTCTTTATGTCAAAAAACAGACGATATAAGACGACTCTATGACTGTTTGCACCTGTTATTAGAGTGATTTCTTGGTGAGTTGACTTGTATTTCAGATGTTTATGCAATTGGTAAAGATCGTGCAAATTACTCAGTGTGCACGCTCCGATGCAAAGCGAAACTGGTTCAGTGGCGAAGACCAAAAAGCGGCAATTGCCGTGCAACTAAGGCTAGAAGCCGCTTGAATCAAGGCATAAGCATGACTGATGTTGGGCTGCCCCCCACAAAACGACAGACGCTTGTTGTGACAAAAAACTGACTTCTCTCATTGACCCTTTGTAGTTGCAGGATGATCTTATCATAAGATTTTACTAATATCAGTTCTGCTGATGCCGGTGGCGAGCTGCCATTGTATGTCATATTTTTTAAATACATTTCATATAGGCGGTCAAAAATGTTTCCAATCCGGCTTGCACTACAAAAAAGCTGCAGTAACTTTAGCAGTGGTCTCAATTAGTCAAGCACATCCGCTACCATGATTCTAAGATTTTATTAATATAGAATAATGACTGGTGTGCCAGCACGCCTAAGAGTATTCCCGATTCTTTCGTTTTTCTTATAAGCAGAAACTTTACAATTTGTGACAGTAATGGAGGGCGGCATCTCCGCTTGGAGAACCGGCTCCCTGTCGTTCGTTCACGCAGCAGCGGATTACTGGATAACGATTCACACTACGAAAAAGGAGGGGATGTCTTGATAAGCCACCAAGAAGAGAGTTCAGGACGCGGAAAAAGTGGTCTCCTGAGGACTGCATGGGTGGTGCTGGCGGCGTCTTCGGTGATGCTGGCCCAACCGGTCTTGGCAGCTGACTACACCATTACCGGCAGCTCCAACACCTACCTGCGCATGACCAGGACGATCAGCAAGGACGACCTCTACCCGCTCTACGAGTACCTGCGTTTCTCGGTATCCACGGCGGAGAAGGACGGCAGCGCCGTCTCGCTGCACCTCGGTGCGTGGGGACGGCTCGACCTCGTCGACAAGTCCAGCGATCACTACACCGACGGTGATCTACAGTACGGCTTCCTGAGCTACCAGGGTGCGAAAAACAACCTGGTGGTTAACGTGGGACGCCAGTTCGTCACCGAAGGGGTGGCGAGCGAGAGGATCGACGGCCTCTACGCGAGAAGCGATTTCGCCGCCGGCTTCACGGGCGCAGCCTTCGTGGGGCAGCCCGTGGTCACCGACCCGAGCTACAAGGGAGGCGACTACATCTACGGCGGCCGCGTGGCCCAGGGCAAGACGGGGCTCTACACCATCGGGGTGAGCGCGCTCAGAAACGAGTCCGACGTCGCCCGCGACCGCGAGGAAGAGGGGATCGACGTCTGGCTTCATCCCGTGAAGCAGGTCGACCTGACCGGCCGTTCCAGCTACAACTCGATCACCTCGGGGTGGATGGAGCATGCCTACACCCTGTCCGTGGCGCCCATCGATGCAGTTACCTTGAGCGCCGACTTCTCGCGGATCAACTACAGTGACTACTTCTACAACGTGACCACCACCGCGTTTGCCCTCAAGAATAACGGCGGGGTGCTCGATCCCAACGAGGAGCTGACCACGTACGGCGCGAGCGCCGCCTGGACCCCTAAAAAGGACCTGACCGTCGCGGCTGAGTACAAAAAGTACGACTACGACATCCAGGGCTCCGGTGACTACGTGGGCGGGAAGGTGGCTTGGACCGCACCGGGAGCGCTCTCCCTCGGGGGCTCGGCGCACCGGATGATTGGGGATTCCGAGCGGCTGCGCTACTACGACTACCGGCTTTACGCGCTGAAAAAGGTCGGCCACGCCGAACTGGGACTCGACTTCTACAACGTAATCTTCGATCGCCCCATCGACGGCGTGAAGAGCAGCTTCGCCTTGACCGGCATCGCAGGTTACGAGGTCACCGAGAAACTGAAGGTCGGCGGGGACGTCGAGTACTCGCAGAGCCCGGATTTCGACAGGGAGTGGAGAGCGCTCGTCAAGGTCGCTTACGCTTTTGACATGAAAACCGGCGAAAAGGGGGGCAAGAGTGAAAAGTAAACTTCTGATTCTGCTGATGATGCCGCTTATGGCATGTGTTCTCTTTGCCTGTGCCAACACTAACAGCGGCGCGAGGATCCATCCGGAAGCGGTTACGGGAACCCCGAACTGTACCGAGTGCCACACCGACGCCTATGCCGCGATGAACCACCAGGCCGTCGACTTCTTCAAAAAACACAGCATCTTCGCCACCAACGCCAGACGCTCCTGCAATTCCTGCCATGCCGAGTCCTTCTGCAGCGACTGCCATGCGCACAAGGAAGAGCTCAAACCAAGCGTCAAGTACTCCGAGGCGGTGGAGCGCACCATGCCGCACCGCGGTGACTACATGAGCCAGCACAGGATCGACGGCAAGATGAACCCTGCCTCGTGCGCCAAGTGCCACGGACGTCAGAACAACGAGAGGTGCGTGACATGCCACAAATAACGACAAAAGTTCTGTCTTTTGCGGTTCTTGGTGCGCTGGCGCTGGCCCTGTCGGGCTGCGGGGATGCAAACCCCAAGGCCTCTTTTGATCCCGCGGTCGGGAAGCACCCGGCGAACTGGCTTCCGGCGGGGCACTCCGCTGCCGCCGAGGAGGACGTGAACGGCTGTGTCGAGTGCCACGGCGACGACCTCAATGGCGGTATCTCAAAGGTCACCTGTTTCGGTACGGCGGGGTGCCACCTCGGCGGGACCACTGCTATCCATCCTCTGGGGTGGGGGCAAGTGGCGTACCTGCGTCACCCGGCCTACATCGCCGCGAACGGTACCAGCAACTGTGCCACGGCGCTTTGCCACGGCACCGATCTGCTCGGCGTGACCGACAGCGGGCCTTCATGTCTCAGCTGCCACCAGGGCGGCACGGCGCAGGCACCCACCATCCATCCGTGGGGTGCCAGCGGTGACACGGACCTCAGTAAGCACGCGACATGGCTTAAAGCCAACCTGTCCAACGGTAATTATGATTTCTCGACCTGCAAAAACGCAGTCTGCCATGGGACTGATCTGAGAGGTGCGTGGTTGAGTGGGCCGAGCTGCTACAACTGTCACAACAACGGTCCGCCGGCTAGCCCGCTGAACTAGGAACCTGGTGTTCATTTCCCTGATAGCAGAAGGAGAACATAATATGTGCATCCCCTGGAAAAAATACATTGCTGCCTTGCTGCTCCTCTGTCTGCCGTTGCTGTTCATCGGCTGCGGTGGTGGTGGCGGCGGTGGTGGCGCCACGAAGACGGTCACAGGCCTTGCCACGTTGTCGGGGCCTGTCGCCAAAGCGCACGTGGCGGTCTACCGGCTTTCCCTTGATGGGACTCCCGGCGAACTGCTCGGGTCGGGAACTACGGCCGACGACGGCAGTTATGCGGTGAAGATTCCCGCCTCAGTCACTGGCCCGGTGATCATCACCGTTACCGGCCAAACCGGTGCAACCTACTTGAGCGAGAGCACAGGGCAGGCGGTTCCCTTCACGACGGCAGATTCCTTCAGTGCCGTGGTGGCCAGCTTAAACACGGACGTTCCCGTCACGGTCAGTCCGCTGACCGAAATGGCGTACCAGAAACTGCCGGTAATTCTCGATCAAAAAACGGGTACCGTTACCACCCAGGTGCTGCAGGACTCGGTGGTGGCCGCTAACGCTCAGGTAGGCGATCTCTTTAACGTGACCGACATCCTGGCTCCGCCGGCTGACAGCCCAACCTACCAAGCTGCTCTTTTGGTCATCGATCAGATGATCGTCGACTCACAGCTGTCCGACACGACCGCAGTGATGTCCATTTTGAGCGACGCCATCGCCGATGTCAGCACGAGCTCCGCTGCGTACCAGACCTTCGTCGACCTCTTCACCACCGCGGCCACCCAGGTGGCGGCGGACAACCCGACCCTGGCTACCACGGTGAACAGCATCACACAGCAGATTACCACTCCGCCGCCCGAGCCGGACTTCAACGACGTGACGCCGCCTACCGTGGTCACCGGCCTTGCTGCGACCACCTACGCCCTCACCTCGTCGACCAGCTCCGTGGTTCTCGTGTGGGAGAACTCCACCGACGCGAACGGCGTGGCCGGCTATGACATCTATCGCAACGGCGTGAAGGTCGGGACCTCGACCTCGAACACCTTCACCGATCAGCCGGTGACCTCCAACGTCACCTACTCTTACACCGTGGTTGCCTTCGACGGTGCCGGGAACATGTCGGCTGCCAGCGCTCCGCTCTCCGTGAAACCGAACCAGGCTTCGCTGAACGTTATCGTGAGCGGTCAGCTGTCGAACGACCTGCTTTCGCAGCTCGACATCATCGCACCCACCGCGCCGACCGGTCTCGCCGCGGTGACCTCGGCGATCTCCGGCACCAACAGTTCGGTCGCACTCACCTGGAGTGCCGCGACCGATAACGTCGGCGTCACCGGGTACGAGATCTACAGGGACGGCGTGAAGGTCGGCACCTCGACCTCGACCAGCTACACCGACCAGTCGGTCACCTCCGCTGTTACCTATTCCTACACGGTGAAGGCATTCGACAAGGCTGGTAACCGCTCCGCAGCCAGTACCGCACTCGCTGTAACCCCGAACAAGGCGTCTCTCGGGGTAATAGTAAACGGCCAGGTTACAACCGGCCCGTGAAGAATATAGCTTTGAAACAAAGGGGGAAAATTCTGGAATCGTTAGCAGTTGACAACGCACTATCCGAGCAGGACACAACAAACAGGAGGAAACTATGATTGGCAGAAACTTAAGGTACCTCGTAGCACTCGTAGTATGTGTGCTGCTGCCTCTCGCAGGCTGCAGCGGAGGGGGGTCCACCACCAAGATCACCAGCAAGGGGACCGAGGTGACCGTCGGCGGCAAGGTCGACGTCTCCAAGGCCACCGCGAAGACCGCGTTCCTGTCAGCTACTTCGGCTACCGCGACGAACCATGTCTTCGTCTATGATGCCCAGGACGGCGCCCAACTCGGCACCGCCGTCATCGACAGCAACGGGAGCTTCAGCGGGCTTACTTTCACCCTCCCTGCAACCAAGACCGTCCTCGTCTTCAAGGCCGTCGTGGCTCAGGGTACCTTCCGCTCGCTGGTGCCGATCGATCTCAGCAATCCTCCTGCTCCGGGCGTAATCACCGGCGCCAGCCCGATCTCCATCCTGATCAGCCAGCAGTCCACCGACATCGCCAAAACCGTGTCGGCCATGCTCGGCCTTTCCGGTGTACTGGGCGACGCGGGTCAGACCCTCAATTCGGTAGGCAAGACCTACACCGACTGTGCTACCCAGGTTACCAATGCAGGCGGCCAGATCCTCGCCTACACCACCAGCGGCCTCGCCCTGGCGGGTACCGTATCGAACGCCGACATGCTGCCGGCAGCTGATGCCTCCACCCTTACCGTTGACGACCTGAACAACATCCAGCTCTCCGGCGCCGTAACCAGCGCCTTCATCCCGGGCAAGAAGCCGATCGTCAACTTCACTGTCACCAACAAGGCAACCGGCAAGGGTATCAAGGGGCTCAGGACCTTCGCCCTCCACGTCGCCAAACTGATTCCGGAGACCAACGGCTCCAACTCCTACTGGCAGAACTACATCAGCGCCGGCCTTCCGCTTTCCGCCATCCCGGCCAACGTTCCCAGGGGTAGCAGCACCCCGACCGCTCCGACAGTTCCGGGCACAGACGCCTCCGACCTGTACGTGAACGGCGTGAAAACCCAAAGCGGCTACACCGTCATCGACCACGGCGACGGCAGCTACACCGTCACTTTCGGTGCCGACATCACCGCAAACACCAACGTCGCCTATGATGCCAATGCTACCCACCGTATCGGCATCTCGGTACGCTCCGTAGCAGTTCCGGGCGGCTACGCCGGCCCGATCAACCCGGCAACCAACGCAGTACAGGCCGTGTTCACCACCCCGAACACCACCAACATGTTCTACGACTTCACCCCGGCAACCGGTGCGGTTCTGGTCGACACCAACAACGCGCGTACCTACGCACGTGACATCGTCGCCACCAGCGCATGCGACAGCTGCCACTACAAGCTCGGCCTTGCTGCCGGCAACATGCTTTCCGGCCACACCGGCTCCAGGGTTGACACCAAGCTCTGCGTAATGTGCCACACCAATCAGTTCGACAGCGGCGAAGGCGAGTTCGTCACCTTCATCCACCGCATCCACATGGGCGAAACCTTCAACGAAGCCAACGATACCTGGACCGTCCCGACCGGCGTTCTCGTGACCTACGGCGAGCAGACCTATCCGCAGGATATGAGAAACTGCGTGTTCTGCCACAAAGGCAAAGACGTCAACAACTGGAAGTCCAAACCGACCCGTAAGGCCTGCGGCTCCTGCCACAATGCCTTCGACTTCGCCAACCACCAGGGCGGCCAGACCGACGACTCTTCCTGCGCAGGCTGCCACGCCGGCACCACCTCGACCGTAGAAGTAGCCACCGCTCACCTCGCGGTACAGGATCCGGACCCGGCTGCTCCTGAGCTCGGCGGCACCAACACCCACACCTATGCCGGCTACCTTCCGGCAGCAGGGATCACCGTTCCGGGTGCTGCAGTCGTCACCTGGGATGTGAAATCCGTAGGCCTTGATTCCAACCGTCACCCGTCCATCACCTTCCGTTTCGTGAAGAACGGTGCTCCGGTTGTCTTCAACACCTACCAGGCCGGCGTAGTAACCGAGCTCATGACCGGCTTCACCGGTTCGCCGAGCGCCTACTTCGCCTACGCGGTACCGCAGGACGGCATCACCGCTCCTGCCGACTTCAACGCCACCGCGAGCGCCTGGATCAAGGGCGTCTGGAACGGCAGCAACGCCAACGCCACCATGTCCGCTCCGGACAGCAACGGCTACTACACCATCGTGATCACCAACCAGACCATCCCGACCTCCGCTAAGATGCTGACTGGCGGCATCGGCTACACCTACGGCAGCGCCACCACCCCGCTTACCCAGACCGACCTCAGCTCGCTTACCGTGCCGTCGGCTCTGAAGACCAAGTGGGCCTACAACGCTACCACCAACGTGGGCGGCCTCATCGTGGTTACCCCGAACGTCTGGAAAGTCGCAACCGCCGCCGGCTTCACCGCGCGTCGTACCATCGTCAGCAATGCGAAGTGCAACGCCTGCCATGCCGCACTCGGCATCGCACCGACCTTCCACTCCGGCCAGAGAAACGATGCACCTACTTGCTCGTTCTGCCACACCGTGAACAAGACCAACACCGGTTGGGCCATTAACGCGAAGGATGCGATCCACGCGATCCATGCGGCCGCCAAACGCGTCAACAAGTTCTCCTGGGAAGCAGCGGCAGGAGACAAGTACTGGAACACCACCTATCCTGGCTACCTGCAGGATTGCGAGCAGTGCCACGTAGCCGGCACCTATGACTTCAGCGCAACTGCATCCGCCGCTGCCGTCACCAGCCTGCTGCCGAGCACCGCGGCAAACGGCACCATCAACGCCGCGGCCTACTCGATCCTCACCGGTTCAGAGAACGTTCTCTCCACCGACTACGTCATGTCGCCGTTCGTCACTGCAGGTGCCTCCTACGGCGCCGCCTTCAGCTACAACGGCAATACCGGTGTCACCACCGCTGCAGCCGACACCACGCTGATCATCTCGCCGATCACCGCGGCCTGCTTCTCTTGCCACGACACCACCCAGGCGCAGGCACATATGAAGCAGTTCGGCGGCGCGATCTACGAGGCGCGCAGCACGGCACTTCTGAAGTCCGAGACCTGCCTCGTCTGCCACGGCACCGCTTCCAACGTGCTGAACGAAAGGGTCCCGACCATCAAGGCAGTACACCGCTGGTGGTAACAAGATGCATTCCTGAAGGGGGAAGGGCAACCTTCCCCCCGACGGGGCATCAAAGTAATCCGCAACACGATAACCCGAGGGTGGCGACGCCCTCGGGCTATTTTCTATCCAGGAGATGCCATGAGAGATGTAGTTCGGCTGATTGTTCTTTGTGTTTTGGTAGCGGCGTTGGCAGCATGCAATGGGAAACCGGTTGATCAGCCATCGAAAAAGGGGGATGCGAAGGTTACCGCTGAGGATAGCGCGGCCAACCAGCAACTTGCCGCCGCCTTTCTGGACGGCGTGAAAACCGGCGACAAGGCCAAGATGCAGCAGGCGGCAAACCTGACCCCGGAAGAGATCAAGTCAAGTCTGGACAAGCTGGTTCACATCAAGCAGAACAAGATGACGGACGCACAGCGTGCGGAATGCGAGAGTGTGCTGAAGATCTCCGGAGACATCGAGTTCTTCGCCGACAAACTGCGCAAGGTGCTTCCCGCGTCCGCCACGATTAAAATCAGCGGAACCAGCCAGGAGCTGACGCCGGTCAAACACCTGGTGCATACCGTTAGCGTGATCTATCCCAAGGCGCAGGATGCCATCAAGGACAAGACCGGCAAGACGGTCAAGGAACTGAGGCTTCCCCTGCTGCAGGTGGATCACCAGTTCCAGGCAAAGCAGGTTCACGAATTCGCCTTTTCCAGCGAGGTGTTCGAGAAGATATCGAACAGGGACTTCGAAGTTATTTCCTACTTCTGACACGCCCAATTATCAAGCTGACAAAGGAACAAATTGCAAGCAAAAGCCCCGACCGGTTCGGGGCTTTTTTGTTGTTGCCGCAGGAGCAAATAGAGAGCATCTCCTCATCTTTTTTGCTACACTGTCGCACATGAGAGTCTTGAGGCTTTTCAGCATACTGCTATGCCTGATGGTTACATCTGCTGGTGCCGAGAATCTCGGTACACCCAGCCTCTCTCCTCCCATTACCGCTCTGCCCCTCCCTAAAACTGATGATACTGCGCGTTTCTTCAAGACCGACCGTTTCCTCACTAGCGCCGGTATGAGTTTCACAGCTGCGCCGGACCTGACGCTTGAACCTGAGCTGGGGATAAGCTATCGCGGCGCCGGACAGGAGCTGCACGGCGGCATCGAACAGTCGATGCACCGGCTGCACGCCCAGGCCGGCTGGCGCCTGTCGCTCTCGCAGGCCCTTTATTTATCGGCTGGGGCAAAGTTCTCCATGCTCTCCGTGGAAACCCGGGGACTCACCGCAGGCGAGGAGTTCGGCATCCGTCCCGAGTCGGGCTACCGAAACGTCTACGAGTTCACCCCGAACCGCACACCGAGGTGGACCGGCGAACTTGGCCTGCACCTCACCCCGCGCACCGACCTCATGCTTTACTACGACCAGGAGCCGGTCACCGGGTGGTCCTACAGCGGCCAGCACCTGGAGGATAGGCTCGGCACCAGGTTCATCTTCAGGTTCAAATAGGGAAAAGGAGGACGTGTGGCATACCTGATTTCCATCGACCAGGGGACCACCAGCAGCCGGGCGACGCTGTACGGTCCGCAAGGTGAGGCGCTGGCTACCGCCTCGGCCCCGCTCACCCAGCACTACCCGGAGCCCG
>MTLC01000995.1_pt1 | contig 10625 bp, 12 predicted proteins | sample 1982451 | NCBI WGS metagenome assembly MTLC01 (sample SAMN05710165, study PRJNA340218) | biofilm metagenome | isolation source: sample SPH anode biofilm adapted to +100 mV | place: USA | collected 2012-02-03 | reverse complement strand
ATGCCGATTGGAGGGGGCTAATATTTCCGCCTCTTGAGACGGCGCAGGGATATTTCTTTGACATCAACAAAAACAGCAGCTTATGCTGGCGCAGTTCTTGACGGTTGCACCGGGTCGGACCGCAGGCAGAGCAGAAAAGAGGGAAGGGCCCCTGCATGAAAAATAAAGAGAAGCAGAATCCGAAGCCGAAAGAGTTCAGTTCATCCCCCTTCAAGGCGCTCAAGGGTGCCTCCCTCGAAGTGCGCGGGGCCGCGGCGCCCCCTCCCCGGAAAAAGGAGGAGATACCCGTCAAGACCGGGCATGAACTCTCGGACGAGATGCTCTTTTTCGAGGCGGTTGCCGGCGTCAAGCGCCTTGCAGGCACCCCCGCCGCGGCGTCCGCCAAGGTGAAGGAGCATCAGGCGGTGAAGGTCCGGCGCGATGAGGAAGACCACCAGCTGTTCCTGAAGGCGCTGGACGCCTTGAAACTCGACGTCAGGTTCGAGGATCAGTTGCACGAGGAAGACCCTGCGCCGCGCCCGGCTCCGGTGAACCGGATGCGCCAGGTGCGCCGGGGAGGCATTCGGCTTGACTTCCAGCTCGATCTGCACGGCCTGACGAGGGACGAGGCGCTTGAGAACCTGGAGCGCTTCGTCAAGGGGGCATACAACCGCGGACAGAAAGGGGTGCTCGTTATCACCGGCAAGGGGAACAACTCCCCCGGGGAGCCGGTGCTGAAGACGGCCGTGGCCAAGTGGCTCAGGGAAAACGGCAAGGGGATGGTCGCCGAGTGCGTTCAGGCTCCCAACGACATGGGAGGGAGCGGGGCGATCGTGGTCTTTTTGAAGGAGAAAAAGGTGGAGCCGGAGGAGAGCGGGGAGTAGTGGCACGCGACGTGGTGCTGCTCAGTTCTTCCTAGCTCACACCGCGCAGCATTCACATAGTGGTTGGTCTCACGGCCCCCGTCTCCGGGGGCTTTTTATTGTTTATTTCCAGCTTACGTGGATAAAATGGCACTCGGCCTCCCCCGTCACTTGACGGGCCTGCGCGCCGTAGCGCTTCGGCAACATCCCCACCCCCTTACCCCTCTCGCAAGGGGAGGGGGAGCAATGGGATTCAGGAGCAAGAAATGCAAGTTATGGAGCTTTACCGTATCGGGATAGACCTGGGTGGGACCAAGACCGAAGGGGTGCTGATCGACGCGCGGGATACCGTGCTCACGCGGGAGCGCCGCGCGACGCCGCTTGTCGAGGGGTACCAGGCGATCGTAGAGTCGGTGGTGCGGCTTGTGCGCGACCTTGCTTCCCGCGTTCCGGCTGGTGCCGGCTGCACCGTCGGAATCGGCATACCCGGCTCGGTCGACGAAGTCTCCGGCCTCGTGCGTAATGCGAACTCGGTGTGCCTCATCGGGCGCCCCTTCCAGGCGGACCTGGAGCGGCTTCTGGAACGGAAGATCGCCGTTCGTAACGATGCGGACTGCTTCACCCTTGCCGAGTGCCGCAAGGGAGCGGGGGAGGGTTACGGGCTCGTGTTCGGCGTGATCATGGGAACCGGGTGCGGCGGGGGGATCTGCCTGGACGGTGTGGTGCGCGAGGGGCCGCACCGGATCCGCGGGGAGTGGGGGCACATATCGATAGACCCGGCGGGCGCCATGTGCTACTGCGGCAACCGTGGTTGCATCGAGACCAAGATCAGCGGCTCCGGTGTCGAGGCCGCCTACCTCACCCGCAACGGCGTGAGCCTCACCATGGAGGAGATCGTGGCGGGGGCGCGTAGGGGGGAGCCACGGGCCCTGGTGGCCTTCAACACCTTCCTCGACGACTTCGGCCGCAGCCTGGGCGGGCTCATCTCCATCCTCGATCCGGACGCCGTGGTCCTCGGGGGCGGGCTATCCAATATCGATGAACTATACGATGCCGGTCTGGAAAGGGTGCGGCACTACGTATTCCACAACGACCTGCGCACGCCGATCCTGCGGCACCGGCTGGGCGACTCCGCCGGAGTTTTCGGGGCTGCCTGGATCGGTATCTGAGTCGGCACCGGTTGCGTTTGAAATTGTCAACGTTACTATATTCTGGTTTTCATAAGACCCCTTGAAAGGTGGTGCCCCATGGAAACCGGAACCGGCAAAACGGTGCACATCAGGTACAAGTGCAGGCTCGAGGACGGCAGGGTTTACCTGGTCGGTGAACGTAACACCCTGGAGTTCGTCGTGGGGGACGGGAGGGTGCCGCCCGCACTGGAGCAGGGGCTCTTGGGAATGGTACCCGGAGACCATCGCATCGTCCGGGTTTCCGCCGCCGAGGCCAACCTCTTTCCTTTCCCGATGGGCTCCCATTTTGCCTTCTCGACCGAACGCGCCCCCGGAGTCGGCTACGATTTCGGCCCCGGCGCGGGAGGTGACGTTTCCCTTTCTCTCCCCGGTCGCCCGCGCGAGTACCGCGAGCCCCTTCCCGCCGGTCACGACGTCTTCTTCGAGGTCGAAATTCTCTCGGTAGAGGACCGGTAAGCAGCGACACGCCTCGTTACGCACTCCGGCTACGACTCCGGATTGGAAACCAACTCAACCTTCACCGCGACGTAGCCCTGGTTCTTCGGGGCGTAACCCGTGATCTGACCGCAGAAGGCACTGCAAAATTCGTTGCCGAACTCGGTTATACCCATCTTCCGGTAGTACGGCTCCTTGAGCATCCGATACACCCCGCCCAGAAACTTCCTGTATGAGTCGGTCGGCTGCGCCTGTTCGAGTTTCGCCCCATCCACCTTTTGAATGCCGGTGAAGGTGAGGCCTTTTCCCCCCAGAAGGCTCTTTCTCTGCATCCACGCCAGCGCCGCATCGGCCAGCGGGTGTTCAGCGGCCTTGTAGCCTCCGCCCACATCGGCATGGGCACCGGCGAACCACACCTGCTCCATCACCTGGTTGACCTTCTGCTTCGGGTTCCAGATCGTCACGGCGTAATTCTCGCGGTGCTCGTCTATGGCGATGGCGTGAAAGGCGTTCTCGACGATGGCGCTCAGCTCCTGGTCGTGGAACTGGTAGTGCTCGGCGTTGAAGGAATCGAACAGCTTGAAGGGAATGCCGAGGGCGCCCACCGTGTCCCAAACGCCGAGCAGCTTTATCTTCACGTCCTTGTGGGCGTACCGCTCCCTGAATTTCACCGCGAAATCGGTATCCGCGCTGCCGTCCCGGTTGCGGTAGAGCTGGTAAGCGTCGATGATGTGGGGGACGTCCTCGGGGCTCATCTTACTGAACTCATCCACGCTCGGGCGCTGCCAGGACGGATACTTCTCCTCGTTTCCCTGCCCCATGGTCACGATCTTCGTTCTGTCGAGCAGTCCGGAATTCCTGATCAGTCCCACCATGCTCCTCGCTGTGTAGGCACCGCGGCTGAAGCCGTAGGTATAGATCTCGTCGCCCGGCTCATAGTTGTCGATGAGGAACTTGTACCCCTGACGTATGTTGAGTGAGAGTCCGTAGCCGAAGGCGCCGCCGCGGATGTGCTCGTACCACTTGGTCCCGACACCCGAGTCATACCATTTGAAGGTAGCGCCGTCAGACAGTGTGCTCCCCGAGTACTGTCGTGCGTCGACTCCGTCAATGGAGGCAAAGAGCCTTTCCACATTGGTGTTGGAATCTTTCCCGTCTGTTTCCTCGTCCGGCTTGTTCCAGGTTCCGTCAAAGCAGACCACGAGTTTCTTTGGCATAGCAGACCTCCTGTTGGGATAGGAACAGGTTCTAAGACAGTTCCAATGTTTTGCAAGAAAGTCTCGCCTGCATCGGTCATCTCAAACCCTCGGTCTGTGCCATCTTTCTTTTTCTACATCTTCTCCTTCACACTCCTGATCTTGTCCTCCATAGTCTGTTCGCGGTCGGTGCGGGTGCCGAGCTTCACCGTGGTGGTGATGCGCGGGGCTCCCATGGCGTGGACGGTCTCGTGACAACGCTTGATGGCGGCGAATACGTCGTCCCATTCTCCTTCTATGTTGGTCCCGTACGAGTGCAGTGCGGTCTTAAGTCCTGCATCGGCCAGAACCTTCTCACAAGCAGCGATGTAACTGGAAAGTGAGACGCCGACACCAAGGGGAACGATGCACAGATCAACCATGACTTTCATTGCTTGTTTCTCCTTTAGCTGGTTATTGGAACGCAGATGGAAGTTTCTCAGAGTCTGAACCGATATAATAATCCAACGGTGGCAGGTTGTGAAACAGCAAAACTGCTGTGACGGCCCCCGCTTTAGCGTTTCATGGAGCTGTTGACAACGATTCATCTGCACCTAAACTGGTTCAGTTCAAACAAAAGGCAGGCGGTTGTCAGGAGGAACATGTGAGTGAGAGTGTGAACGCAAGGGCCAAGGTGCTGGTGACTGGTGCAACCGGTTTCATCGGCAGACGACTGGTTGCCGCCCTCGCCGCGGAAGGGATTCCGGTGCGCTGCCTGGTGCGCAGTTCCTCGACCGCCTTCCCCGCGCAGGTCGAGGTGGCGCAGGGTGATCTCCTGGAGGCGAACTCACTGGTCGCCCCTTTGAGAGGCATCGAGACGGCCTACTACCTGGTGCATGCCATGGGAGGCGACCGGGCCGGGTTCGACGAACGCGACCGGCAGGCAGCCCAAAACTTCGTCCGCGCCGCCGAGATGCAGGGGGTGAAGCGGGTCATTTATCTCGGGGGGCTGGGTGAGGAGAGCGATCAGCTCTCGGAGCATTTGGCGAGTCGCCTCGAGGTGGCTAGGGTCCTGCAAAAGGGTAATTTCCAGACCACCTACCTGCGCGCCGCCGTCATCATCGGCGCCGGCGGGGCCTCCTTCGAGATGATCCGGTTCCTGGTGGAACGTCTCCCGGTGATGGTGACCCCGCGCTGGGTCTCCACACGCTGCCAGTTCATCGCGGTACAGGACGTCATCGCCTACCTCGTCGGTTGTCTCAAGGACGAACGCACCGCCGGACAGACCTACGACATCGGCGGTCCCGAGCTCCTGTCCTACCGGGAGATGATGGAGCGCTTCGCCGAGATCGAGAAGAAGTTCATCAAGATATTCCCGGTCCCCTTTCTCACCCCCAGGCTCTCCTCCTACTGGGTCTGGCTCATAACCCCAGTCAAGCCCTCCATCTCCATGCCGCTCATCGAGGGACTTGGCAACGAGGTGATCTGTCACGACGACGCAATCAGGAAGGTTCTCCCCATCCCCCTCACCGGGTACGATGAGGCAGTACGCACCGCACTCGAGGAGGAGGCTGCATCAGAAAACCTCAAGGTTAATTAGCCTGGACCGATAAGAAAACTTGTCATACGCAGGACGGCAGCGCCGAAAACAACCCTGCGTGGGGCGCCCGATCGGCGGGCGTTGCGGACGAGGAGCCATATGAAGTGCTTGATCATCGAGGACAACGAGTTCCTGCGTGAAGGGCTTACGCTGTTTCTTAAGGATGTTGCCGAGATAGAGGTCGCGGACAACGGCAGGCAAGGGGTGGATCTTTTCACTGGCGCCCTCAAGGATGGACGTCCCTTCGATCTCGTGCTGCTCGATATCATCATGCCTGAGATGGACGGGCAGCAGGCGTTGAGGCTGATGCGCCAGGCGGAAAAAGATGCGCGCCAGGACCACAAGAGCGTCATCATCATGACCAGTTCCCTTAACTCCCCGGAAAACGTGCAGGAAGCGATGTGGGACGGCGATTGTACCGACTATCTCGTGAAGCCGGTCGGGCGGGCCGACCTCATGGGCATGCTCAAACGCCACGGATTGCTCTAGAGCGGGGACTATCTGACATGGACCCAAGCCATTACCGAGCCGCAGTCAAGAGTTCCATCGAGCAGGACCGCGTCGAGATCCTCGCGCGCCTTCGTGACATGATCAAGTCCGGTGCCGGGACCCGGGTGAAGCTCGTGAACTATTACAAGGGACTCCCGATCAGCTATCCCGCCACACTGGTGGAGCTCTGCGGCGAGGTGCTCGAACTGGACGTACATCCGCAGCAGGCGATCGCGCTCGGGCATTCCGGCCGGACCTGCATCAAATGCGGCAGTTTTCCGCAGTCGCTACTGGCCGAAGTGAAGGACTCCGACGTGCGCCGCATGATGGCTTCGCTGCACAACTTCTGCTATATCGACGTGCTCGCCGAACAGCGCACCTCGCTGAGACTGGAGCTCGATCCCCCTTGCGAAGCCGAGATAGCGGCGCCCGGAGGGACCTTGAAGGCAAAGGCCCTCGACGTATCCCTCGGGGGCTTCTCCATACTGAGCGAGGCGCCGAGCAACCTGACAAAGGGGGATGAGGTCGCCCTGAAGGTGATGATCCCGAACCCACTGCACAACACCGTGACGCCGCTGCAGGTGAACGCCGCCGTGGTCGACTGTACCAGGGAGGAGGGGGGCGATCTCTGCCGGTTCTCCATCTACTCCGATGCTCATATCGAGGGGGTACTCTCCCGGTTCATCTTCCAGCGTCAGGTCGACCTGATCCGGGAACTTAAGGAGATGAGCTGACAAGGCGGGACACTGCAATGAAACAATGAAAGGAGCGGGACTATGCCGGACAACCTGTTTATCCCCTCGGTCGATCTGAGGATCGGCAGCCTCGAAGAGTACAACCGCAGGCAGAAGGACAAGGCCGCCAGAAGCCAGGCCAAGCCGAAAGCCCGCCCCTGCATCACCATCTCCCGCGAATACGGCTGCACCGGCTATCCGATGGCGGAACTGTTGCGTGAGATCCTCATGCAGCGGACCGGCGACGAATGGGTCATGATCGACAAGGCGGTTATCGAGGAGGTGGCGCGCCGCCACAACCTCTCACAGGAGATCCTCGAGACGCTGGGCGAAAACAGCCGCATGCTTTCCGAGATACTCGCCACCTTTTCGCCGCGCTGGAAAAGCAACTACGACTACTTTCTCCCCCTCTCGCAACACGTGGCCGCTCTGGCGGAGCAGGGAAACGTGCTGATTCTCGAACTGGGGGGCTCCATCATCACGAGGCACCTGGAACATTCTTACCACTTCCGCATCTTCGCCTCGGAGCGCTTCAAGATTGCCACCCTCGCCAGTCGCCTCAACATCGAAGAAGAGGAGGCGGAGAAACTCATGCACCGCCAGCAGAAGGTGCGTGATCGCTTCACCAGGGATTTTCTGAGCCAGGACGACCACGATCCCTTGCTCTACGACCTCATGTTCAACAACGACCGCTGCGCCCCGGAGCAGATTGCCTACACCATCGCGAACTTCGTGCTCGGCCAGCCTGGGTGACAGATGCCGCTCCTTTTGAGTGCGCGGAATGCCTCACGCCGGTTCCAGTTTCAGGTACTGCACCTCGTTCGGGAGGGTGAAGACGACTAAGATGCCGTCGTCGTAGAGGTCCTCGGCGCTGCGCGGGGCGCCCCACGGCTGCCGGTGCGGGTCGTCCGCCACCAGGTTGCGCACCTGGTAGTTACCTGAGAGCCTGATGGCGCGTGGGATGATGAAGGTCCCGGCGTTACCGTGGCGGACGTTCAGGTTCACGAAAACCAGCGTCACCGCGTCCCTCTCCCCCTCGTCTTTCCAGCGGCGCCACGGAAAATATCTCCTCGTGAAAACCGCCCCCTGAGAGGTTCAGGAAGTAGCGGTTCGCCTCCCTCAGCTCCGCCGTCGTCTCCCGAGCCTTATTGATCCTCAAGTACAGCCGTCCCACCGCCTCCCGTTCAGGGATCTCATCGCTCCACGCCCGGTACATGTTCGCCCAGCTGTCCCTGAAGGGGAGCTTGTCGGCAAGCCCGAGCGGCTGCCCCATGAACACCATTGGGCAGCCGTACATGGCGGCGGTCACCGCGTAGCGAGCGGCCATGGCCCACTTGTCCGCATTGCCTCCCTCGTCGTGACTGGTTCCGTTGTGCATCACGAGCGCCTCGCCGCCGAAGAGGGTGCTTTCCTGTTCGAGCGACGCGAAGAGGTCGCTCATCCGGACCTCCTCCTGCCGGTACAGGTGGTGGTCCTTGGTGGTGAGGACGTCGAACACCCGGTTCAGCCGGTACTGGATCACGTCCGGGTCGAGCACCTCGGCGAGGAAGATGAAGTCCCAGCGGGCCTTGCGGGTGCGGTTCACGATGTACTCCCAGAGCTGGTTGGGTAGCCCCTGCGCGAAATCGGCCCGGATTCCGGCCAGCTTGCCGCCGCTTTTCTCGATCCAGTAGGGGAGGATGTAGCCGAAGTACTGCCACAGTTTCTCGGTCTCGCTCTGCACCGCCAGGTCGGTGTAGAAGAGGTCGCTCTCGTCCTCCGCGTTCCCCTTCGGGTCGTAGTGCGATACCGGGTTCCCCCAGTAGTCGGTGGCACGGCCGGGTTTGGGACCGAGGGCCGCGTAGTCTCCGAAGAACCAGTCGACGTTGGCGTCGTCCCAGACATGCTCATTGAGCCGGTCCGTGGGGGCCCACACCGCACACTCGAAATCCGAGCCGGCAGGCTCTCGGTAGTAGGGGACGCTGTGCCCGTCGACGAAGGCGGTGCCGCGGGTGCACCAGGCAGGGTGGTGTTCCCGGATCCACTGCTCCTCATCCTGCATGGTGCAGAAACCGAGGTCCACGGCCCCTGCGCCGTAGATGACGTCGCGCCCCGCGTGGTTGAAGGCGAGATCTATGAAGACGTCGAGGTCGACGGCCGCTGCCTCATCGAAGAGCATCCGGAAGAGCTCAAGGGCCCGTGCCGGTGCCGCGTTGTCGGCGAGCCAGCGGTTAATGCTCCAGTAGTCGCGGGAGGAGTAGGGGCTTCCGGGGTTGTCGTTGGACGCCCACTGCCACCTAGCCCGGTCCCAGCGCCACTGCGTGTTCGGAAATACCGGCATGAGCCAGAGCGTGTTGAACCCGAGCTCGTTGTTGACGTAGGTGAGTTGGAAGGGGTTGAACCCGTCAAAGTCGTGGATGGAGAGGAAGTCGTCGAGCGTGCTGCGGTTCTCGTAGGAGCCGCCGGCGAGTGCCTCCACGGTGAGGGCGTTCGCCTCGTAAAGCCGCGATCTGGCCGCTTTGGCGGGGGAGACCACCACAGCGCAGTCGCGCTGCAGCCGATCGTTGGGGCGGGTGGTGAAGTCGTTATGCCACCACCAGGTATCGGTGCCGGACATGCGGTAGCGTGCCGTGATACGATACGCCCCGCACTTGGTGACGGGGACTTCTGTGCTGAAGACGAGGTTGTCGAAGGAGCGTCCAAGAAAGGACATGCGCAACGGCATCCAGTAGGAGGTGGGGCCGCCCGAGTCGGCGAGCGGCTCGTGGGTCTTCACGAAGTCGCGCCGGTTCAGGTTGGTGAAGAGCTCAACCTCGAACGCGTCGGGAGGCATCCCGGGACCGGCGATCTCGACCGTGATGCCGAGGCGCGTCGGGTTTTCCCCGGTCATGGTCTCGTCAAGCAGGAGCTTCACCGTTCCGTAGTTCCCATCGCGACCGTTCACCTTCAGGTTGCCCATCCAGGCACCGTATGCCATCGCCGCACCTCCCGCGCCGGCGACCGGGCCGCCGCATTGTCCTTAAAAAAACAAGTAAGAACGGTAGCGAAGTTTGGCGGGATGGCAACAGGTGAGAAAAGAAGGGGCGGCGATTTGTGGGGAGGGGGTGACGTAAGCGGGGCGGCTATAAAATTACGGGAGGTTGCCTCTAACCTTCCTGAGCAGGCGTATCAGTTCCTGCTGCTCCGTTTCGTCGAAACCGCGCCAGATCCTTTCGATGAGGTTACGCGACACCTCCTGGAATACCGGCTTCAGCGCCTGGCCCTTGGGGGAGAGTCTCACGAAGACGGTCCGCTGGTCCTGGGTGCTGCTCGCCTTCTCGACATAGCCGTTTGCGACCAGTTTGCCGACCAGCGCGGTCACCGTCGACTTGTCGCGCCGCACCGCCTTGGCGAGGTCCTTCATGGTCACCTGCTCGTTGTTGAACAGGTGGTGCAGGATGGCGCCGTGCGACGGGGCGAGTCCTTCGATCCCCAAGCGCTTGAGTTCCTGGAGCAGGTGCCGGTTGATCCCGGCGCGGGTGTCGCTTATGAGGGCTGCGATGCTCTTGGTTTCCATGGGAGGGGAATCTAGTTTGACGGCAAACTAAAGTCAAGAAAAAAATCCCTCGCAGACCAGTCGGACCAGCCGGAAGGGGCAGGCGGGGGGCTACTGGCTGTGCTCGAGAGGAAAGGGGATCACCATGTGGAAGGTGCTGCCGTGGTTCTTGCGGCTTTCGACCCAGATATGCCCCCCCATGAGATGAACCAGCTCGCTGCTGATGGAGAGACCGAGCCCGGTGCCGCCGTACTGCCTGGTGATGGAGGCATCCTCCTGGCTAAAGGGCGTGAAGATGCGCTCTATAGCCTCGGCGGCGATGCCGATGCCGGTGTCGGCGACGCTGATTTTCAGGCGTGCCACGCCTGCGGTTTGCTCATGGACGTGGACCGAGACGGTTATGCCGCCTGCGTTGGTGAACTAGATGGCGTTACCGAGGACGTTGATGAACACCTGTTTCACCCGCAACCGGTCTCCCATCAAGTCGTCGGGGACGTCGTCGTCGATTTCAGTCCTGAAGGCAAGCCCCTTCCTGTTGATGACCGGCATCTGGGTCCTCACCACTTCCGCGATGCTCTGCCTGAGGCTGAAACCGTGGCACTCCAACTCGATACTGCCGGCTTCCGCCTTCGAGAGGTCGAGGATG
>MTLC01000968.1_pt1 | contig 10639 bp, 6 predicted proteins | sample 1982451 | NCBI WGS metagenome assembly MTLC01 (sample SAMN05710165, study PRJNA340218) | biofilm metagenome | isolation source: sample SPH anode biofilm adapted to +100 mV | place: USA | collected 2012-02-03 | reverse complement strand
ATGATGGCGGTGACGATGGCCTGGTCCTCGGTGCTCTTCATCATGTTGAGGATGAAGGTGCGATCGATCTTCAGCGTGTTGATGGGGAACCGGTGCAGGTACGACAGCGACGAGTATCCGGTGCCGAAATCGTCCACCGATACCGTGATCCCCATCTCGCGCAGCTCGCCCAGGACACGGCAGGTGTACTCGTCGTTCTGCATGAGCGCCCCCTCGGTGATCTCGATCTCGAGCAGCGTCGGGTCGAGCTCCGTCGTCCCGAGCACCGCGATGATCGCCTCCTTCACGTCCTGGCGCTGGAAGTGGAAGGGGGAAAGGTTCACCGCCACCCGCACCGGGGAATGCCCAGCCTCCAGCCAGTCCTTCGCCTGCCGGCACGCGGTGGCCATGACCCACTCGGTGAGCTCCGCGATGAGGCCGCTCTCCTCGGCGAGGCGGATGAAGCGGTCCGGCCCCAAAAGCCCAAGTCTCGGGTGCATCCAGCGCACCAGCGCCTCGACGCTGGTGACCTTGCCGGTCAGCACGTCGACCTTTGGCTGGTAGTGCAGCACGAACTCGCCCTGCGCGATAGCCTGACGCAGATCGGTGAGCAGGGTGACCCGTTCGCTCGCATGCTCGTTCATCCTCTTCTCGAAGAGGGCGTACACGTTCTTGCCGGCGGCTTTCGCGTGGTACATGGCGATGTCGGCGTTCATCAGAAGCTCGTCCACCGTCTTGCCGTCGTTGGGGAACAGCGTCACCCCGATGCTCGCGGTGACGTGGATCTCGCTTTCCCCGAGCCGGAAGGTATTGGCGAAAAGAGCGACCAGTTTCTGCGCCACGATGGCTGCGTTCTCCGGCGTGGCGATGTTCTGGCAGAAGACGGTGAACTCGTCGCCGCCAAGCCGCGCCACGGTGTCGCAGCTGCGCACCACCGTGGAAAGCCGGCTCGCCACCTCGATGAGGAGCAGGTCGCCGATCCGGTGTCCCAGGGTGTCGTTGATGTCCTTGAAGTGGTCGAGATCGATGAAGATCACCGCCACCGCCTCCCGCGCCCGTCCCGCGAGCGAGAGCGCCTGGCTCAGGCGGTCGTAGAACAGGGTCCGGTTCGGGAGCCGGGTAAGCGGATCGTAGTGCGCGAGCTGCTGCAGGTGCGCCTGGCGCTGCCTGAGGATCTGGTTGCGCTCCTCGATCTCGCACAGCATCTCGTTGAAGCCGTCGTAGAGAAGCCCTATCTCGTCGCTGGAAGGCCTCTGCACGCGCAGGGAGAAGTTCTTGCTGGCGGAGACCTCCTTCATGGTGGCGAGCAGTTCCAGAAGCGGCGACGACACCATATGCTGCAGCCGCGCGGAGAAGAGGTAGGCCGCTACGAAGGCGGCACCCATGAAAAAAAGCGCCGCGATAAGGGTCCAGCCGAGGTTGCGCAGAAATCCCGAGGCGTTGGCGTGGAGCACCACGGTGCCGACCTGCTCGCCGTCGAGAAAAATCGGCTTCACCACGCTCGCGTAGCCGGAGAAAAACGAGCTCCTGTAAGCGTCGTTCTGTATCTGCTGTACCGCCCGGGTGATGGCTGCGGGGGGCGCCCCCTCGAGAAGGAGCTCCAGCGGGAGCCTTTCCCGCGCCGCGCCCGGCGCGAGGTACCGTGCGAAGAGTCGGCCGTCCTTGGTGAGGATGTAGGCCGCCAGGATGGTACTTTTCGCCGCCAGGGGGCGCACCGTGTCCTCCGCCGACTTCGGGTCGTTGAAGACGACTGCGGAGGCGCTGTTCTCCCCGATCACCTCCGCTATGGAGACGAGGTCCTCCTCCTGGGCCCGGTAAAGGACCTTCGCCTCCCGCGCCACGAAGAAGAGTGAGGCGACGAGGAGCGTCGCTGTGCAGCAAAGCATGATGATCAGCATCAGCTTTCGTTGCAGCGGGAGGTTCCTTATGAAGTGCTCTCCGGGACGGCTCATGAGTCACCCTCTTTTATGATCCTGGCCAGCTTGAGGAGCTGGGAACTGATCTTGAAGCGGGACTGGTGCGCCGCCTTCACGTTGATCTCGAAACGGACCCGCCCCTCCTGTTCCACGAGTCCGATTATCCCCCCCTGGCGTGCGAAGTCCGGGAGGTCCCCGACGGTGAGCACCGACCTCCTTCGTGCCAGGTCGAGGATGCCGGCCAGATACCGTTTCTCCACCCCGCTCACCACGAGCAGATGGCACTCTCCAAGCTCTTCGCCGACCTGCAGGTGCCTGACGATGACCGGATGCCCCAGCACCGTCTTACCCCGGTATGGCTCGAGCGCCGCCGCGAACGGGCCGCGCCCCATGCTGCAGATCATGAGAGGCGCGCCGTTCGAGGCGAACGACCCGGCCGGCCACTCGATGTACTTAGCCATGTTGTAGACCATGGCCCCCTTCACCTGGTACTCCTGCGCCCCTTCGGCCCGGAGGGGACGGGGGGCGGACAGGAAGAGGGCGGCGGCCAGAAGGCCCAGGGTGAGCCGGCGCGTCATGTGTAAAAAGGTCGGCATCGGCATCCCCCTAGAACCGGTAGCTCACCTGGAGCCGGTAGGTCCTGCCGTCCTGCGGGATCACGTTCTGCACGTGGTCCGTGGTGGCGGGATCGGCAATCCGGCGATCCAGGAGGTTATAGACGGAGACGGAGGTTTCGAGCCCGGGCAGCATGGCGGTGGAGAACAGGGTCGCGTTGGCGACCGCGTATCCGCCGGCCGACACCTGCGCGTCGTTGTGGGTAAAGTCGCGCCGGCTCACCCCCTGCAGCTCGATGCCGGCGAACAGCTTCTTCCGGTACAGGGGTGCCGTCACGTTGAGCTTGGCCAGGTGGCGCGGCGAGTAGTCCAGGCTCGCATCGGTCACGTCGTTTCGTGCCGAGACGTAGCTGTAGCTCGCGCGGGCCGCGAAGCCGCTGCTCCACTGCCCCTCCACCTCGAACTCTCCTCCGAGCGCCTTCACCCGCTCTATGTTGGCGAAGGCGACCCGGGTTGCCGAGGCATCCTCATAGCTGATCAGGTTGTCGATCTTGTTGTAGAAGAGGCTCGCGCTGGTGCGCACGACGCCACCGTAGTACTGCTCCCAGATCGCCTCGTAGGTGCGCACCGTCTCGGGCCTGAGCGATGGGCTCGTGGCGTAACCGTTGAAGACGTCGTTGTAGTAGAGCTCGTAGGCGTTGGGCGCCCGGAAGGCCTTCCCGTAGATCAGCTTGAAGACGGTGCCTTCCACGGGGGTGTAGATGAGCGCCAGGCGCGGGCTCGTCGCGCCGCCGAAGGTCTCGTAGTGGTCGTAGCGCACCCCCGCGTTCAGGATGAGTTCATCCAGGATACGCAGCTCCGCCTGCCCGAAGAGGGCCCAGAACAGGTCGCTGTGGTCGTTCTCCACGGTGCGCCCCCCGGGGACCAGGTCCACGTTCGGGAGCTCGAGCTGGAAGTTGTCCTTAAAGCGCGCGCCGCCGGTCAGCTGCAGCCTCGGGAGCACCTGTCGGCTTGCCTGCGCCTCGGCGCCCCACCAGCGCGCCAGGTGATCGTCCCGGTTCACGTAGGTGGCGGGATAGGAAGGGGGATCGTCGGCGCCGCGCTGGTAGGCGAAGTCGCCGATGAAGCGGTACTCGTCGTAGAAGAGCCGCGCGGTCACGCTGGTCCCCTCGAAAGCCCTGTCATATTTGAGGTCGAGGAAGCTGCGCCGGTCAGTGGACTTGGTGCGGGGATCGTCGAAGATGGTGCCGAAGGAGGCGGTAGGTATGCGCTTGTCGCGGGAGACGAGCGCGCCCGTCAGGGTGAAGTCGCGCAGGTGCCCCGAGGCGAACAGCGAGTAGCTGCGGTCGCGGTCCATGTTGTCCGCGATGCCGTTGTTGGCGGAAGGGTTGTCGAACTCGGGGTAAAAGAGGCGGTCGTCGCCGCGGCTTAGGTAACGTGAACCGGAGACGAGGAACTCCCCGCCGTTGAACGCCTTCCCCCAGGTGAGACGTCCCGAGCCGCTCTTCTGGCTCCCGAAGCTTCCCGCCGCCTCCACGCCGTCCAACTGCTTGCCGCTTTTGCTGATCACGTTGATGACGCCGAAAAAGGCGCCGGCGCCGTAGAGCGAGGAGCTAGGCCCCCTGATGATCTCGATGCGGTCGACGAGGGCCAGGTCGAGGATGAACTCGGTACCTATGGCAGCGGACTCGTAGATCGCGTCGTTGATCTGGTGCCCGTCGAGCAGGAGGAGGACGCGGGTGTTGTAATCGCCGGGGCGGTTGAAGCCGCGCGTCCCTATGTAGCTGTAGTTGCGGTCGTAGGTGACGAAAAAGCCGCGCGTCGCCTTCAGCACGTCCGCCAGGGTGCGCCAGCCGTAATGCCTGATCTCGTCCGAGGTCACCACGGTGACCGACGCCGGCGCCTCGGTCACCACCTGCTCGAACTTGGAGACGCCGTACACCTTTTCCACTTTCAGGTTGGTGAGCTGTTCCAGGTCCAGGGCGCCGAGGTCCGGAGCGGGCTGCTCGGCGGCGTCATCCGCGCGCGCCGCCCCGCACAGCAGGGAGAGCAGCAAGCCGGCCATGGGCACCAGAAGCCTGCAACGGTTTCTTGTCATCGTCTTCCTCCAGCAATCCACTTCCTCTGTACCAGTGCCGGCTGGTCGGAACAACGAGCCCGGGGAAGAAGGCGCTGCGATGTATCAAGCAGGTTGCGGAACCCGCCAGATAGATAACGGATAATTTAATATTTTATTATTATTGTCAATGATTAATATTGGATCTTGACGCCGGTACTGCTGTGAGACATAGAAGTAGAGGTTACCCAATCAAGTGTCCCAACTGATACTTTGTTAAATGCAACTAGTTGGTATCCGTTGCAATGCCGGGAATCGTATCATACATAAGGTACATTGCAATTGAGCATATAAGCCTTGCGCACTTCTTGTTCTCCCAGCTGACTTGATGTGACTTTTCGGCTGTTCTTGTGCAAAAATTAGCACGCAGACATGCCAGAGGGAAAAGTCCTTCCGGGAACGAAAAAGGGCCAGTTAAGCTGGCCCTTTTTCCGTCGATTTTACTGTGGGGTTCGTACTAGGCGGGGATGTACTCTGCGGCGCCGATTTCGGTCAGGTAGAGACGGACCGTGATAGAGCAGTCGGTCCCTGCGCCCTTCACCAAAGCCGCCACCTTCTCGAGAATGGCTCCCGCCAGCTTGTTCTCCACGGCGGTACGGGGTCCGAGGCTGCGTGCGAGCACGATGATGCGCAGGTCCGCCCCGGTGTCACGGCCACTCGCCTGGGAGAACTGCAGCGAGATCTGCTCCGGTTTGAGGATCGCCATCTTGCCGCCGCGGATTTCCAGTAACCCTGAAATGATGGAAGGGACATCCTTCGCGAGGGCGTCCAGCACCTCGTCCTTCACATTCGCCTTATGGACTATCGCCACATTCATGATTACTTCCTCCTTGTGCAGTATGAGCGGTGAACAATCGGGGCAGTATAGAAGAAAATGAGTGATACATCAATAAAGAGAATAAAAAAGGACCAGTGTGATGGCTGGTCCTGTTAAAGGAGAGGTTGTTTGTGTGCGCTGATGCTTACGGCAGCGTGAAGAAGAAGATGGCCCCCTGTCCCTTTTCCGATTCCGCCCAGATCTTTCCCTGATGCCGCTGCACTATGCGGTGCACCGTGGCGAGCCCGATGCCGTTACCGTCGAACTCCCTTCCGTGAAGCCTCTGGAAGGGGACGAAGAGGCTCTCCTTGTAGGCGCTGTCGAACCCGACCCCGTTGTCCTTTACATACATGACGATCTTGTCATCGATGATGATGCGCCCCACCTCGATCTTCGGCTTCGCAGTGGTCGAACTGTACTTCCAGGCGTTCTCCAGGAGGTTCCACATCAACTGCCCTAGCAGTGCCTTGTCCCCCTGGACGAGCAGCCCTTCGGCGATCACCACGTCCACCTGCCGGCCCGGGTCCCCTTCTTTAAGCCGCTCCACGGCGCCCCGCGCCAGGACGCTCAGGTTGACAAGATCGCAGTCAATCGTGGTCCGGTTCACCTTGGCCAGTTCAAGTAGATCGTCTATGAGCCGGCTCATCTCCCTGGTCGCCTGACGCGAGCGCTCGAGCAATTGCCGCGCCTCGTCCGGAAGATCACCGGCAAAATCATGAGCCAGGATGCTGAGGTACCCGTTTATATGGCGCAATGGCGCCCTGAGGTCGTGAGAAACCGCGTAGCTGAAGGATTCCAGCTCCTTCACGACCAACTCCAGGCTGTGGCTCCGCTCGTCGGCCTTTTCCCAGGCCGCCTGGAGCTCCTGATTCTGGAACTCCAACTCCGTCTGGTGCAGCTCGAGTTCCAGCAGCAAGCGCTGCTTGTCCGCATCCGACAAGGATGCGGATCGTGGCCCCCCCCCGTCCGCCGTAGCGCCCCGGGGCTGTTTTGAGAATCCACTATAGGAGCCGCTCATATCTCCACCACAAGATGTGTAAAATTTATTAAAAGGCAACTCACACTAGTTAATAACAAGAATAAATGCAATAAAAAAAATCCCGGTCACGCTTTGTCTCGCCGGCTCGCTATCAGGTCTAGTCGCCTCGTCATCCCCGACGCCCTCTGCAAGGGACCAGCAAGATGATAAACAACGCATAGCGTCGTCCGATTTTGCACGGTTTGCATCATCAATTATTTTGGGTGGTTGCAATGCAAGCTAGCTGCGCAGTGGGGTGTGAGTCATGCTCGATGACTTTTCAGGCCTGCGTGGAATGTAACGGAGGGTGGCGATGCTGTTTTGAAACGAACAAAGGGCCAGGCGAAATCATTCACCTGACCCTTTGCTTTGATGGCGCGCCCGGAGCGATTCGAACGCCCGGCCCCAAGATTCGTAGTCAGGACAAATGGCCATTTCAGGCCGTTTCACCCCGCTTCACCACGCCCCTCTCACCAACCTAAAACCGTTGACATGCCTGCATTTAGCCGTTATTTTCTTATTCATGGCACATCAGGAAATTCCACCCCAGCCAGACCATTGGAGACCACACGAGAGACCACACGGGGACATCGGGAGCTACCATGAAGTTTAGCGACAAGTTCATCGACAGCCTGAAACCAGAAGCAAAAATCGTCGACATACGGGAAGGCGGTGGCTTCGGCATCAGGGTGACGCCTGGGGGCGTCAAGACCTGGTTCTTCATCTACCGTAACGATGGGAAGCGGCGCTTCCTGAACCTCGGGCACTATCCTGTCGTTTCGCTTGCCGAAGCCAGGATACGGTACCGCGACGCCCTGAAGGTCGTGGAGGCCGGGAAAGATCCTCTCATGGTCGCAAGCCAGGCGAAAGACCAGCGGCAGAGTGCAAATTCGTTCGGAGACCTGGTGCACGAGTACATTGAAAGGCACGCCAAGGTGAAGAAACGGGGGTGGAAGGAGGATCTGCGCATTCTCTCCAGGGATGCGCTGCCGGCATGGGGGAAGCGCAAAGCCGAGGACATCACCAAGCGCGATGTGGTCCTCCTGCTCGAATCGATCCTGGAGCGGGGTTCCCCCGGATCGGCAAACGGCAATTTCAGGTGCATAAGGAAGGTGTTCAACTTCGCGGTGGAGCGCGACATCCTGAAGTTCTCGCCCTGTACCGGGGTGAAGATGCCAGGTCCAATCAACCGGCGGGAGCGGGCTCTTTCAGAGGCTGAGGTGGCCACCTTGTGGAAGACCATAGATGAGGCCTCCATGAGTGAAGAGACGAAGCGCGCCTTAAAACTGGTGCTGGTAACGGCGCAGCGCCCCGGGGAGGTCACGGGGATGCACAGCGACGAGATCGAGGGCAACTGGTGGATAATCCCCTCGCTCCGCGCAAAGAACGGCAAGGCACACCGTGTCTTCTTAACGGCGACGGCGCTGGACCTGATCGGGGATCTCAGCATAGCCGACGAGGAGACCGGCGAGAAAAAAGCGAGGGGGTATATTTTCCCCTGTCCTCATACCCAAAAAAAGCAGCCGATCTCGGTGAGCTCATTAGCTCACGCCGTACGTCGGAACCTGGCTTGGCCCACCGAAGGTGTGGATGGCCTGCCCTCGACAGCAAACCGTTTTGGGATAGAACCTTTCACCCCGCACGACCTGAGGCGTACCGCCGCAACATTTCTTGCGGAGATGCGGCAGATGGACGAGGTGATAGACGCGGTACTCAATCACGCTAAACAGGGGGTTATCAGAGTGTACAACCTGTACCGCTACGACCGCGAAAAACAGATGGCCTTAGAATCATGGGAGCGAAAGCTATTGAGTATTATCCAACAGACTGAGTAAGCCGCGTCAATGTTGAATGTACCGTTAAACTTGCTTTAAAATGAAGAAAAATATCCTCTTTTTCTTTCCCGAGCACGTCTTTTTCTAACAAGTTCACGACAGGCCCAAAGTACCTCCCAAGGGACCTCACCTAGAGTCTCTGCAATATCAAAGTAATGGACACCAGTCATGCTTAGTCTCTGACAAATTAACTCCTCCAGTTTATTGTTCAGTGTAATGGCACTTCTTGGCCAGTCACACCATAAAATTTCATCTTTATAAAGGATGAAATGAGCTTCACACCCACTCTTAAGAGCAATAGAAGGATATAAGGTGTGGAGGCCTGTTGTTTCGTATAGCTTCCAGGCCGGTCCGGCCGCAGGATCAAGATTTACGGTCACGATTTCCCCGCAGCCATCGGGGCACCTAAAAACTAAATTTCTCGGGTAGCCTCGCATGACGACCACCCAATCTCCTGGGTTCTTAACTGTGGAGATCGCCTCACCATGGCGGTCTACGAGTCCTAAGTAGCAACTTTTGCGACATCGAATCATATATGCGACCTGTGAGGCATATTGTCTTCGTCCCCTACCGCCACTTGTCCCTCGTCCAAATCGCAGATAGCACACCCACGAACTTTACTTGGCCCTGATGGAGCCACTCGTGATCGATGCCCCCAATAGTTTACAATTCTGTGGGAAACTGGAATTCCTGCAACAATAGCCAGCAACATCGTTACCGCAAGAGATGCGACTACACCATTAACCGAAATTACGGCGGGTTGCGAATCGCCTTTATCCTCCACGAAGTAGGGATCGGCCTTTTTTTCTCGCTCATTATAGAAATCGCGGCGTACTTTGGTGGCTGAAAGCTCCTGGCAACACCATAAACATGGCATTTCTGGGCTTAAATAATTGACTCGACCACCGATCTCCAATGTACCAGCGGCGCCACGAGCAAGGCCCGTCCCCATGTCAATCACTGGTATCAGGTACTGGTAGGCCATTCGGTTTGCGAGAGATCTCGGACCATGTGCATCTACGCAGCAGAATACGATATCGACGTCAAGAAGGCGTCGCCAAACATGTAATTCGAGAATATCCTCTTGGTTAGCACTCACATTTGCTTCAGGGAGAAGTCGCTGTATTTGCCGTTTGGCAACCTCCACTTTAGGAGCCCCTATATCGTGCCGGGTTGCACCAACCAACCTGTTGAGATTAGATTCCTCGACCACGTCCATGTCAAGAAGAACATAGTTTTTGATGCCTAGATGAGCTAGCTGCTCTACGACCAAAGAACCAGTTCCACCAACTCCCACTATCCCGACTGTTAGCTTACTAAGCTTGATTTGGCCGTCATGGCCAAACGCCCGCACTTGCCGGTCATAAACTTCTTCCGGTAGTAGTGGAGGGTCACCGTGACTGTGGGTTGTCAAACTTTCATTTACTTCTGTAACTCGGACAGCCTCAGTTGTTCCGACTACTCGACAGGAAAGGCCATCCTGCCCCAAGACTAGCGCAATATGCGGCCTCCCAGGCATTCTTTTGTCCAAGAACGGGCGCCAAGCAGCTTCCGCCTCATCATCAGCGTTTGAAAATTGCGGACGGATTTGTTGAGGATGGGTATGGCAGTATATTACAGACCAGTTTTTTTCACGTGCTCGTTGCTCCAGGGGCAACAGAAATGATGGGTTCAGGCGGGCGGCAATCTCGCTTCTCACTTCATACCCGTCATCAGGAACTACATGTATTTCACGCACAAGTAGCCGCCACTTCCCGCCGGGAGTAAGGATTGGAGTCGCCAACACAACTCCGCAACTTTCATCTTTGCTGCTTAACAGCGCGGCTTTGAGGTTTGTAAAAGTTTGTCCTGGAAACACTACATTATAGCTCATACAGGTCTCCCTAATCGGTCCTCGATGACTGCTAGATATGTGTTCATGTCATCCCGTGTGGGGCTCCAGTTGCGCTGGGTTTCCGTAATGTGCCAAGAGAACCAGATTACTGGAAAAGTTTGATGGGGAATGGGATTAGCCCCTGAGTTTTGTGGGTTTTGCATATTTGACAATTTCAGATCTGAATCTGCCCAGAAGCAGTCAGGCGCTGCTTCGGGGTAAGAATTGAGGACCACGAAGAACACAGTGGTCGATGTTTTCGACCAGCCTGACGGGAGGGCAATATTAGGCACTGTAATCATTGCCCCACCATCAGGCAACTCTTCAATGGTTGCCTGTGGACGACGCCTCCGTAGGCGCTCAAAATGACGCTGGATCACCCCGGAAATCATCTCAGCACCCAAAATCGGCCGGAGGACGGGTGAAAAATCTTTTCGGCCCTTCCCCGTGTCCGATCTCCAACGATACAAGCTCCTGATCCTGAATCGGACGGTCCGGCTGGTTTCCATGGCCTTCAAGTACCAGAACATG
>MTLC01004103.1_pt1 | contig 10665 bp, 6 predicted proteins | sample 1982451 | NCBI WGS metagenome assembly MTLC01 (sample SAMN05710165, study PRJNA340218) | biofilm metagenome | isolation source: sample SPH anode biofilm adapted to +100 mV | place: USA | collected 2012-02-03 | reverse complement strand
AGAGAATGCTACGATCTGATGGAGAAAGTCTTTGAACTTCGTTTCATGAGGGTATGATACGGAGTTTATTTTATTTGCAGAGGAGTAAGGAACATGAAAAAAATTGCAGTAGTTTATTGGAGCGGTACTGGGAATACGCAAGCTATGGCGCAGGCTGTGGCAGATGGGGCCAAGCACGAGGGGACGGACGTATTTCTTTTGGAAGCAGCGTCGGCATCGGCGGCGGACGTTGCGGCTGCTGACGCTGTGGCGTTCGGGTGCCCGTCTATGGGGGCGGAAGAATTAGAAGAAATGATAATGGAGCCCTTGGTAGCCGAATGTGAACCGGTGCTTTCCGGCAAACCGCTGGCGTTGTTTGGCTCCTATGGTTGGGGCAATGGCGAATGGATGCAAGAATGGGAGAGCCGTATGCAAAAAGCCGGTGTGCAAATGGTAGCGGAAGGATTGATTGTTAATGGCGCCCCGGACGCAACCTCTTTGGCGCAATGTGAGGCGTTGGGAAGGCAATTGCGCTAACTATAAATAGAGCGCTGCCAGCGTTATTCCTAGCAAGGAATAACGCTTTTTTCTTTGCTTCTATGCTACAATGAAAAAACAGTGTATAAAGGCGGAGGAAAAGACAGTGGGAAGTGTGACACGCTTGCAGGGATTGGCTCTGTTATTGGCAACAGCGGTGCTGTGGAGTACCAGCGGCATAGGAATAAAATGGGTGTCTTGGCATCCGCTGGCCATTGCCGGAGCGCGCAGCGGGATTGCGGCTATCGTGGTTTGGGCGGCGTTTCGCAAGACGGAGCTATATTGGAACCGGTCGTTAGTTATCGGCGGCATTGCCAATGCGCTTACGGTGCTTCTTTTCGTGTCCGCTACCAAACTGACAACGGCAGCTAACGCTATTTTATTACAGTATACATATCCAGTCTTTGTTGCCGTGCTGGGAATGATGTTTTTGCAGGAGAAGCCGTGTCGGGCGGATTGGCTGACTATGGGAACTATCTGCGCCGGCATGGTGCTGTTTTTTCAGGAACAAATGTCACCGGGGCGTTTGGAGGGCAATATACTGGCTATTGGCAGCGGCGTGACCATGGCCGTAATGGTGGTGGCGCTGCGCAGCCAGAAAGAAGGATCTCCCTGGGGGTCGGTGCTATTGGGCAACGTGCTGGCTGCGGTATGCGGCTTGCCTTTTTTCTTTGACGGCGGACCCGGGGAGGAAGGCTGGCTGGTGCTAATCGCCTTAGGGGTGGTGCAGCTTGGCTTATCCCATGTGTTATATTCTATAGCAATTAAGCAGGTAACCGCGTTAGAGGCATCTATTGTTACCATGGTAGAGCCCTTGCTCAATCCAATCTGGGTGTTTTTGCTCTTAGGAGAGCAGCCTGGCATTTGGGCGTTGTGGGGAGGCGGCGTTATTTTGACAGCAATGGCGGTGCGCTACGTCCTGCCGGAGTTGAGGCGGCGCATCGGTTGAGTGAAATAAAGGGTTTCTAAGTTTTGAGAGCCTGGGAAAGGAGGAAGAGAGAGGGTTTGCGAGAAGGACAAATCAATTTTCGTGCTTTTCGCGAGTTTCGCGAGTTTCGCGGTTAGATAATAAATTCGAGAGACGTTGCTAACGAACCGCGAAATACACGAAATACGCGAAAGGGGCTTTTAAGAGTATAAACGGCGGCATAATTGTATTTGAGACAAGATTTCCGCGCGCCTCGCAAAAACAGGCTAAGGCGGCAGTTTCTTAACTCGCTGCGCTCAAACAGGCGAAACTGTCACCCGCCTTGCCCTTCTTTTACGTCCTGCGGACCGTCTTGCTCCAATAAAAGTCTCAAATACAATCACGGTCGCCGCAGCCTTAGTCGAACCCTCCGTGACTCTCGCGACTCTTGTTTAATATTTTCACGGTTCTGTGTGACGTTCCTCTCAAAGGACCGCGCAGCGGTTTTTCTGATTGTTGCTTTTCTGAAGAAGGCGCTTGAAAAATCAGAATAAATTTTATTCAAGAAAGGATTTGTGAAAATAAAGCGAATTAATATATAGATATAGATTTTTCTTGAAAACAGCTTTTGCAAACCGGGAGGGCACTTGTGTGAGCAAAAAGTGGTGGCTCCTGCCAGGGCGGGTTTGGCAGGGGCTGAGTATGCGTAAAAAACTGGGCTTGGTCTTTGCAGTTTTGACGGTAGCGCCCTTGCTGTTGACCACTTTTTTGACATGGCAATCCTATGGAACGGCTATGCGGGAAACGGTAGTGGAGCGGAATCGGCAACTGGCGGAACAGATAGGTTCTGATCTGGAGTGGGTCTTTGCGGAAAAGATGCGCTTACTGCGGCTGATGGCCAAAACCGCTGCCATTCGGTCCATGGATGCGGAGCGTCAAAATGAAGCGCTCCGTCAAATGGTGCGGCAGTATCCGGACATACAACTGGCCGTGGTGGCGGATGCGCAGGGACGGCAAGTGGCGCGTTGGGACGGACGGATGGAAGAGGCCCGGAATATTTCCTATTGGGACCGGTCCTACTATACAGAGGTATTGAGTACGGGGAGTACTGCTATTTCCGATGTGTTGCTGGCGAAAAGTACGCAGAAAATGGGAATTGTTGTAGCGGAGCCCATTATGGCAGACGAGCGTATTGTAGGAGTATTGATCGTCAATATCGAGCTTCGCGCCTTGTTGAATCGCATCGGAGCGACGATAGTGGGCGATTCCGGCTATGCCTATGTGGTAAACCGCAATGGACGCATGATTATGCATCCTGATTTGGGGCTGCTTGCCGAAGGCGTGGATGCATCTTCAATGCGGCCCGTGCAGGAAGTGCTGGCGGAACATAACGGTTCCCTTGAATATGAAGATGTACAAGGTACTACGCTGTTGGCCAGCTATCGTTTTGTGCCGACGACTCGCATGGGGGTTGTTGTGCAGCAGCCGCTGCAAGAGGCGATGGAGCCGGTTGCCGTATTAAAATGGGTAGTCTTGGTGATTGCCTTGCTTTCGTCCGCCTTAGCGGCGGCAGGAGCGCTCGAATTGGCGCGTACCATGGCTAAGCCGCTGGTGCGTATTTCTGAGGCTACCCGCCGTTTGGCCGCAGGTGATTTAAGTTTTCGCCTGCCGGTAACAAGCAAGGATGAAATCGGACAATTGGCGGCTAATTTCAACGACATGACAGAGCAGCTATTGCATCGTGACGAGGCTTTGAGTCATGTTCAGGGGGAATTAGAACGGAAAGTAGCGCTGCGTACGCGAGAGCTGCAAGCATTAAATGAAGAATTGCGTCGTATTTCCCGGGCCGACGGCTTGACCGGCTTGGCCAACCGGCGCTATTTTGACGAATTTCTGCAGCGTGAATGGCTGCGGGCTAGACGCAATCAGGAATGCCTGGCTTTAATCATGATCGATGTGGATGAGTTTAAAAGTTACAATGATTATTATGGGCATTTGCAGGGGGACGATTGCTTGCGCCGCATCGGGGCGGCGTTAGTGCAGACGGTCAAGCGCAGCAGCGACTTGGTGGCTCGCTATGGCGGTGAGGAGTTTGCTGTGGTTTTACCGGCCACCTCGGAAAAAGGCGCATTGGAACTGGCTGTGCAGATTCAGCAGGCCGTGGCTGCTGCCTGCATTCGTCATGAACGCTCTCATAGCGGGGAATTTATTACTGTCAGTATGGGGATCGCTACATTTACACCGCAAGGAGACGATACCTATAGAGAGCTTGTGGCCGTAGCGGACCAGGCACTGTACCAGGCCAAGCGGCAGGGGCGAAATTGTATTTGCCTCGGGAGCCACTAATTTATTCGCATCGCACAGCAGCGAAGCCTCTTTTTCGTCATGCGTCGTCAGAAAGCCTCGGTAGAGCGCCGCTATGCCTGCGTTTTCTTCCTCGCCTGACGAAAAATATTCATCCGCTGCTGGCGCGCTTATAAAATTAGTGGCTCCCTAAAAAGGTCACATAGTTTTTGGAAAATGATACGTTGCGTTGTAAAAAACAGGCTGTAATCGTTCGCATAAAGGACGACTGCAGCCTGTTTTTTGTTAAATCCCGTATAATGGGGAGATTGCCGCGCTGGCGCTCGCAATGACAATAACCGTCAGCCCTACTGCTTATACTCTCTGGCATTTCTCTGTTACTCTGTTACTCTGTGTTTCGTTCTTCCTCTTCCCAGCAGCGAGGCCGCGAATTGCTTCAGCCTGGCGAAAGGATGATGGGTTTCCAGATGCAAGAAGATAATGGGAATGATGATCAGCGTAAAGACGGTTGACGACAGCAGGCCGCCGATGAGTACCCAGGCCATGCTGACACGGGTCTCCGAGCCGGCGGTCATGGCCAGCGCCGTGGGCAGCATGCCGACTACCATGGTCAAGGTGGTCATGAATATGGGCTTGAGCCGGGTTTTGCCGGCTTCGATGAGAGCGTCCTTGGCGGTGAAGCCTCGTTCCATTAGGGTCAAGGTGTAGTCTAAGAGCAAGGTGCCGTTTTTGGCGACAAGACCGTCCATAACCAAAATACCGATGAGCGAATAGAGATTAATGGTATTGCGGGTAAAAGCCAGAAACAGCAGCGAGCCAATCATGCCCAAGGGCAGGGAGAACATGCGGATAAAGGGCGTAGACAGCGATTCGTAGAGGACGGCCAGCAGCATATACACCAGCAGCAGCGAGAGGAAGAGGGCTTGCGCCATTTCGCCGAAGGTAGTCTTCATGTTATCGGCCTGACCAGTAAAGCGGTAGGTGACGCCGTTGCCCAGTTCCTTAGGCGTCAGCTGCCGACTGATGTCGTTGAGCACTTCCTGGAGCGGCCGGTCAGTGATGTTGGCGGCGATGTTGATGGACTCTTGTTTGTCAACGCGACGCAGCATAACGGGCCCTACGCCGTCTTCGATGCGGGCCACGTCGCTGAGACGAACAAGCCCTTTGCCGCCTTGCACAGGGATGGAGCGGATGTCGGAGGCGCGGAAGCCGTCGCTGCCGGCCAAGCGGACGTAGATTTTGGTATCTTGGCCGTTGTTGTTAGGATCATTAACGAAATAACCGGCTTGGATGCCGGAAATGGCGCCGTTAAAGACGGAATTGACGTCATTGACGGTCGTGTTGTAGAAGCGCAGTCGCTCGCGGTCCGGCAGAATGCGCATTTCAGGCGCTCCTTCGCTGTAGGAACTGCGGACATCCTTGATGCCGTTGACTTGGCCTAGCAGCTCTTGTGTGCGGTAGGAGGCTTTGACAAGGTTATCCAGGCTGCTGCCGCGCAGCTCGATCTGTACGGGAGAACTGTTGCCGCCGCCGCCAGTGCCTGTGCCGCCGGAAACGCCAGCGATGGAAGACTGGGTTTCGCTGACTTGAACGATGGCTTCCGGGTATTTACTGCGCAGCTCTTTGCGTACTTGGTCCGTGATCTGCCAGACCGTTCGGCTGCGATCCTGGCGATCTGCAAGACGCACGCTGACACTGCCGTAGTTGCCGGCGGGAGAGCCGACATTAGAAAGGTAGTGAGTGATTTCAGGGATGGTATCCAGGTAGGCTTCGACAACGGCTAGGCGCTGGTTGGTCTGGTCGATATTCTGGCCAGTGGGAAACTGCATGTTGACTCGGAAACTGCCTTCATCGGTTTTCGGCATGTATTCAGCACCGATGACTCCAAAGGGAACAAGGGAGACTGTAAAAACAAACAAAACCAGGATGGCGGTCAATATGGTTTTAGGGCGTTCTAAGCTGCGGCGCAGCGTTTTCTCGTAAAAGCTGATGACTTTGGCTTCCCAGCGGTCCAGGCGTTCCCAAATGCGTCCTGTAGGTTCTTGCAGGCCATGGCGGAAGAGGCGAGAGGCCATCATGGGCGTTAAAGTGAAGGAGATGAACAGCGAGCAAAGGGTGGCGAAGACGATGGTCAAGCCGAACTGGCGGAAGTATTGCCCGGTCATGCCGTTCATAAAAGCAATAGGCATAAAGACTACGACGTCGCACAGGGTAATGGCGATGGCGGCCATGCCGATTTCCGTACGGCCATCCTCGGCGGCCTGAAAGGAATTCTTTTTCATAGCCAAATGCCTATGGATGTTTTCCAGGACGACAATGGAATCATCCACCAGGATGCCGATGCAAAGCGCCATGCCCATGAGGGACATCATGTTGAAGGTAAAGCCGGCGATGTACATGACGAAGAAGGTAGAAATGAGCGAGGTGGGAATGGCTACCAGTACGGCGACGGTAGAGCGCCAGCCTCGCAAAAAGAAGTACAGCACAAGGCTGGTGGTGATCAGGCCTTCGATTAAAGCTTCCAAGGTATTGGTTAGTGAGTTTTCTACAAAACGCGACGAGTCGGTGACCATGACGAAACGATAGTCGGGGTATTCCTTTTCCAGCGACTTCAATTGTTCTTTCGCGGCTTTGGCGGTGTCGACCAAATTGGCGTCGCTGTTCTTATATACCGCCAGGGAAATGACATCCTGTCCGTCCGTGCGGGCATAGCGGGTAACGCGGGCGTCCTGTTCCCTGACGGTGGCCATGCTGCTCAAAGGAATACTAACGCCAGCGTTATTGCTGACATGAATGCGGGATAGTTCCTCCGGGGTTGCGTACTGCGCCATCAGGCGAACGCTGGTTTCTTGGCGGTCGTTAAATACGGAGCCTGCAGGGGTGAGGAGATTTTCCTGCTCGATGCGTTTGGCGATTTGCGACAGGGAAATGTTGAAAAAGTTGAGTTTGTCCTTTTGAATTTCCACGGCGACTTCCTTGTCGCGGCCGCCAAAAAGCTGCACGTCGGAAACGCCGCCAGCGCGCTGCATGCGTTCCAGGAATACATCGTTGGCCAGACTGTAGATATCGGCCAAGGGCTTATCGGCGATGACGGAGATTTCCATGATCGGCGCCGCGTTGACGTCGCGCTTCATGACCACCGGCTGGTTAATGCCTGTAGGAAGGCGATTCAGCGCGGAATTGACATATTCCGAGGCATTGATGGCGGCGGTGTCGGTATTGGTCCAAAACTCAAACTCTAAAATGATCTGCGCCTTTTCCGGGCGGGACACCGAGGTCATGTGCTTGAGGTTGGACAGACCGGAAAGGGAGTTTTCCAAGGGTTTAATGACGGTCTGCTCAATCTCCTCCGTGCCGGCGCCGGGATAGTTGACCGTAACGGTGACGTAAGGGATGTTGAGGGCCGGCAGAAGTTCTACGCCGATGCGCCAGAAGCTGAATAGGCCCAGCACAACTAAGAGCATAACAATCATGGAAATGCCGATAGGCTTTTGAATGGAAAAGCGGGTCAAATTCATGACGCGTCACCTGCCGCATTGAGAGTCACTGGGTGAGGCGAGATTACCATATCCGGGCGCAGGCGGGAGAGATTGGAAACGGCAATATTGTCCCCTGCTTGCAAGCCTTGCAGAATTTCAATCTGCCGATCTCCGCGAGCTCCTACTTGAACAAGACGTTGCTCTATTTTGTTGTTGGCATTGATGACAAACACATAGGTTTGGCCGTTTTTTTCTAATAAAGCTTCCTTGGGAATGACCAAAACCTGCTGTCGCAGGGGTAATTGCAAGACTACGCGGGAAAAGAGGCCGCCGCGCAGAGTAGCCGGCAAAGGCGGCAAAAGAGAAATACGCAGGGAAAAAGCCAAAGTTTGCGTGTCGATGGACGGGCTGATATAGGTAATGGTTCCCGGCAGTGTTTGGCCCAGCGCTTCTAGCTGTACTTGTACTGGCATGCCCAGCGCAAGGGCTGCTAAGTCGCCTTCGGCCACTTGGCAGTCCACATACATTTGACTGTTATCAACAATGCTCAGCAGCTTTTGGCCTGCAGCTGCCAGATTGCCCACTTCCGCCTGGCGATAGCCGATGGTACCGGAGCGGGGGGCTCGCAGCAGCAGATCCGAACGCTGCTTTTCCATGGCTTGCACGGTATGCTGCGCTTTTTGCGCTGCCGCCTGGGAGGATTGAATGGAGGCGGCCAGACCATTTTGCATTTGGTTGGCCAAGGCGTCTAGCGCCCCCTTGGCGTCAGCGGTTTGCTGCTGGATGGATTCCATCTGCTCCAGAGAAATGCCGCCCACGTTGTAGAGGCGCTGGGAGCGCTGTTCGGTGGCGACAGCCTTGCGGTAATCCGCCTGGGCTTTTTCGTAGTTGGCATAAAAAGAGGCTTGGGTCGTAACAGAGTCGGCGGCGGCTTGGCTATAGGCCGCCTGGTTCTGGGCGATCGAAATATCAGCATCCTGGGTGTCTTGAACGAGTAAAACATCTCCTTCCGAAACTTGCTGCCCCAGTTCCACATTGACAGCCAGAATGCGTCCTTGGTATTTGGCGGCTAAGTCGACTTGGGAGAGGGGGACCGTTTGTCCGGTTAGGGAAATGCGCTTATAAAGGTCGGCGCGGCCGATGGTAAGCATGTCAACGGTGGTCTGCTGTTTGCCGCTGGTGTCGCGCGACGTATCTTTGGCGGTAAGCAGGTAAATTCCTCCGGCCAAGACCAGCAACAACAGAAAAAAACCAAGACCCTTTTGGGCCTGCTTGTTTGTATGTAAGATTGTTTTTAATTTTGCTAAGTTCATGGGGATCGCGGCTCCTCTCCGATAACTGTCGCTTTTATCATAGCACTGAATAAGGATGCAACCAATAAGCTGCTTAGAGAACTAAAGGCGCAAGGGGTAAAATAGTGCTGGAGATTATTGGCAGATTGTTGATTTTACGATTATCTTACCACAAAAACGTGACGGTTTTGTGACAATGGAGGCTAGAGAAATGAAATACCAAGAGCGAGGCTTGAACAAGAGTCGCGGTGAGAATAGGAGGATGTGAATGAGGGAGGAAACGGTATACAGAGGAATACGGGCGGAAGAATGAAAAAACGGTCCAATTACCGGCAAACCGGCAAATGGACCGTTTTCGTTCTATAAAGAAAATGGTATTAGACCTTGAATTCGTGTACTCTGGCGGAAAGCTGTTCGGCCAGCTGGGCCAGTTCGCGTCCGGCGGAGGCTACCTCGTCCATCGAAGAAGTTTGTTCTTCCATGGCAGCGGTTACTTGCTGAATTTCGCTGTTGATATGCTGTGTGGCTGTATCGATTTGCGCGGCCGAATCGACGATGCTTTGGGAACCCTTGGCGGTTTCGTCGACGGCGCGGCTGATTTCTTGCATTTCTGTGGCCAAGTTTTCAATAGAAGCGACAATTTGGGAGAATTGCCTGCCTGCGGCGTCGACGCTGTTGGCGCCATCCAGCAGAACGGAACCGGCGCTATTGGTGGTAGCAAGCGCTTGGACCATACTGCGTTCGTTTTCTGCAATCAACTCGCCAATATTACCGGCGGCTTTGGCGCTGTCTTCGGCCAGTTTGCGCACTTCTTCGGCGACAACGGCAAAGCCCCGTCCCGCTTCGCCGGCTCGAGCCGCCTCAATTGCGGCGTTTAAGGCCAGAAGGTTGGTCTGGTCGGCAATGGCGGTAATGACGCCGACAATTTCCGCGATCTTCTTAGAGCCTTCTTCCAGGTGGGTCATGGTTTGCTTGACTGCTTCCGAATTTTGGGCGGCGTCTTGGATTTTATGTACTGCTTCCCGAACGGCGGCGCCGCCGTCTTCAGCCGTCTTGGCGGCTGCGGCCGCTTCTTGAGCCAGGTTTTCTACGGTAGCCGAAACCTCCTGGGTGCTGGCCGAAATTTCTTGAATGGCTGCGGACGTCTTTTCTACGTGCTGCTGCTGGCCTTTTGCTGCTTCGGCGACAATGGCCAGAGACGCTGTGATTTGCTGGGCTGCTTCAGCGCATTGGGCTTCGTTGGCGGTCAATTCTTCCGCCGCCGAGGCTACTTGATCAGCGGAAGTGATGGAGGTGCTGACCAAATGGCGCAGCTTTCCTTGCATGCCGTTAAAAGAATTCGTTAGTTGTCCTATTTCATCTTGCCCTTCGATGGCGAGGTCTTTGCCGGATAAATCGCCTGCGGCTACATCGCCGGCGCGGCGGGTGACAGCCTGCAGGGAAGCAGAGATATGGCCTGCCAGCCAGAAGGAAAAGCAAGCGCCGCAGAAAAGGGCGGCCAGGGAAAAGCCAAGCAGCAGCCAGCGGCTGCTGGAAGTCATGGCCTCGGCTCGTTCTTTAGCGATAAGAGCGCTTTGTTCAGCATGCTCGTTTAAGGTGAGCAGCAGTTCGTTGGCCTTGTCCAGATTGGGCTGCGCTTGGGAGAAATAAGTAGACCAGGCGGCTGCGTTTTGCCCTGCATTCCGCAGCTCAAAAGCGTTCTTGCGGGCGGTAAGAGCTTTTTGGTTGGCTTCTCTTGCTTGAGCCAGCAAGTTCCGGTCTTCCGGGCTGAGGTCAACTTTTTCCAAACGGCTGATAAGCTCTGTCCGGGTTTGTGAATATTTCTCCGCTTTTTTTAGTAAATCCGTCTGCTGTTCTTGGTTTAAAGGCGCCAGCAAATAGGTAGTGATCGATACTTCAATGCCGCGAGTATAAGTGCGAATGGCGTTGACTAAGGATGCCTGCTGCATTTCCTTGGCGTGCAGTGAATTCAATTCCTCCGTCAACTGATTGGTTACATAGAGGCCCACTGCGCTGCTTAAAACCAGAAACAACCCGAGCAGGGCAGCGACGCTAAGCACTTTTAAGCGTATGTTCCAATTGCGGAAAGCTGACATAGTTGAATACCTCCTGGCGTGAAGCCAATTTAATGAATATCGGGTAACGAGAGCAGACAGTCAACTACTTT
>MTLC01001217.1_pt1 | contig 10670 bp, 8 predicted proteins | sample 1982451 | NCBI WGS metagenome assembly MTLC01 (sample SAMN05710165, study PRJNA340218) | biofilm metagenome | isolation source: sample SPH anode biofilm adapted to +100 mV | place: USA | collected 2012-02-03 | reverse complement strand
GCGAGTCCTTGCGCACGAAGACCTGTCCACGGATCATGTGGGCGCTGCGCACGAGCGGTATGTATTTCTGCCTCTGGTAAGCGAGGAAATACATGTTTGGAGGGGCGTAGAGAAAGTCAGCCTGCCCGGCCTGTGCATCGGCCAGGAAGGTGTTGATCTTGTCATAAAGCTTAAGCTCGATCCTGGCACCGGTTTCTTTGGATAGATACTCGACCAGTGGTCTCCAGTTCTTGTGCAAGGTGACCGCGGGGAGGTTGGGTACAACGGCCAGGGTGTAGACCTTTTCAGCCGCAGGAGAGGAGCAGGGGAGGGCAACCAGCAGAAGTAGTAACAACGTAAGGCAACAAAAGCCATTCTTGAGGTGAAACATCATTTCCCTCCTCGTATAAGCTCAGCTTCTTTGGTCATAAAAACTCACGAACAAGATATTAATACCATGTATTTTGGAAATGTCAGTCATTGCGACTTGATTTATAGTATAAGCCTAATATGATGACTCACTATGACTGAAATTAGCCTCTGGAAAGGGAGAACCATGAAGAAAACGACTGTTGCAATATTTGCGGTGATGAGCCTTATGTGTGGTGCGAGGGGCGCCGGGGCAGATACTATTGAGATCACCTACAGTTCGGGGAAGGTTCAGACCATCGAACTTGAAGGTAAGGCCAAGGAAGTGAAAGACATCAGGCTAAAAGAGGTAGCCGCAGTGCCGTTGCCGGAAAAGATCAGGGAATTCTTCAAAGGAGAAAAGCCTGCACAGCAGCCCTCGGGGAATGAGCAACCGCCAGCCACTAAAAAAACAGGTCCCACCTTCAAATGGGCGCCTCCTGTCTCTGAGTAGTGAATAGTCTGCCATTACGGGAACAACGCAGTTTGGAAAAGAGGAGAGAGCAACACCGTCCTCGAACGACGCGAGCGAGCGACCGAAGGGGACCCTCTCTCGCCTACCCTTATCTTACGTCCCATAAGATATATTATGTCAAGTTGAAGGTGTCCATATTGAAGGAGCACTGCTCCGGAACCGGCTTACAAACGCGGAAGACGTCAAATCATAGGATCGGTCTTATCTCGGTCGTGTTTCCTTCGTTATCTTACGACGGTCCCGCCCTATGGGACACCACCTTCAACCGGTTGAGGCTGACACTCTGCTGTACCTCGTGCCGTGCACGCCTGTTAGCGACTTAGCATCACATGATTCTCACGGGATACTCCATCCACCCCGCTCGGGACGGCACGTAAGATCCAAACGCTCCGATTTGCCCCCAAGATCACCTGCCGGCGCCTCTCTAGCAAAATCCGGTGCAGGCCTACCCCTGCACCGGATCAAAAAGTCCCTTTAAAAGCCAAATTTGGAGGCCGGTTTTTCGGCGCCTCACCAGCGCCTGCTTTCGAGCGCCCGCACAAGCTCGACGACCTTGTCAGCCACCAGTGATTCCAGCAACTTGCCTTTCTCCGCGGTAGCTTTGCCGGGATCCCCCCAGATACCGCCGGGCCAGAAGCTGCGCTTGTCGCGCACCAGGATGCCGGTCGGAAAACTCGGGTATTCGGCTGCGGCGGTTCCCTTGACCAGGTGCGGATGCGAGTGCATGATACGCGAGGTCTCGATCTCGCCTGCATGTGCGTCGCCGCGCGTCTCGATCAGGTGTGCGCCTGTTTCCTTGGCGAGATCGTACTCCGTGACCACGGCCATGTTTATCTCCGGCAACTCCTGAATCAGCTCTTCGCCGGCGTCCTGCAGCGCCATGCGATGCGACCCTCCGGCATGCCCGGTCAAAACTATGAAGTTTGCGAGTCCCTGTGCATGCAGCGAACGTACGATGTCCTTGAGAAGCGCCTTCAAGGTTCCGGTGCTGATGGAAATTGTGCCGGGATGCCGAGACGTGGACCGGCAGGAACCGTAATGAATCGGCGGCACGACAAAGAGCGGTATCCGCTCGGCTGCACGTTTGCCGACTTCGTATGCCTCGATGGTGTCCGTCGACAAAGGCAAGTGACTCCCATGTTCCTCGACCGAACCAAACGGTATGTATACGGTCTTGCAAGTGCACAATCCCGCTGCGAATTCCTCCATTGTCATATTTTCAACAATCATTTCCACCGCCTAAGTATTTGTTTTTATGACACTTAACCACCCTCCCCTCCTTGCAAAATGAAGAGGGGAGCCGGCTATGCGTCGAGCATCTCCCGAACCTTTCTCGCAAGCTCGAGCGGTTTCGCAGGCTTTTTAATGATATCGACCCCTTCCATAAAAATCCCCTTGTCTTCGATGACGTCCGCGGTGTAGCCGCTCAGGAACAAAACCTTGAGGTGCGGGGAGCGCTCCCGGAGAGCCTCGCAGAGCTGTTTCCCGTTCATCTTGGGCATGATCACGTCGAGCAGCGCCAGGCTGATGTCATTTCCGTCCGATTCGAACAGCTCCAAGGCGTCCTCACCGCTGCCGGCCAGCATGACCCGATAGCCGTAACGCTTCAAGACCGATTCCACGAGTCTCCCCACAGCCGGGTCGTCTTCGACCACCAGGATGGTTTCGTTCCCCCCTTCAGGAAGGAACGTTTGGGTGGCTACTTTCGATCTGACGGTCTTCTCCGCCAGCGGAAGGTAGATGCTGAAAGTGGTTCCGAAGCCTTTCTGGCTTCTTATGGTGATGTAGCCTCCATGCTGCTTGATGATGCCGTAGACGATGGAAAGACCGAGGCCGGTGCCGCGTCCCGGAAGCTTGGTGGTGAAGAAGGGTTCGAAGATCTTCCGCTGTGTCTCGGTGTCCATCCCGGACCCGGTGTCGGCAACGGTAATAAGGGCATAGCGCCCTGGAACGCCATAGCCGTGCAGGCGGTGGAATTCGTTGTCGAGGGTAACCGCCGCCGTCTTGATGCTGAGCTCTCCGCCGCCGGGCATGGCGTCTCTTGCGTTGGTAGCGAGGTTCATCAGCACCTGCTCCAACTGCCCGCTGTCGGCCATAACCGGCAGCGGTACCTCGCTGAAATCGGTCTTCAGAGCAACATCTTCGCCGATGATGCGCATGAGGAATTTGGAATGCCGGCGCGCCAGCTCGTTAACTTCGACCTGCTGCATCACCATGACCTGCTTCCTGCTGAAAGCGAGCAGACTCTTCGTGAGATGCGTGGCACGGTCTGCGGCATCGAGGATCTGCTCCATGTTTTCGAGCATGGGATCCCCTTCGGGCAGCGAGTGCTGGAGTAACTGGCCGAACCCCATGATCACCGTGAGGATGTTGTTGAAGTCGTGCGCGACGCCGCCTGCCAACTGACCGACCGCCTCCATCTTCTGCGCCTGACGCAACTGCTCTTCGAGCTTTTTTCGCTCGCCTATGTTCTCCATAAAGGCCATGTAGTGGCTGATCGCACCGGAAGCGTTACGGATAGGCGAGATGGTGGCATGCTCCCAGATCATGCTGCCGTCCTTGCGACGGTTATACAACTCTCCGGTCCAGACTCGTCCAGCCGAGATCGTCTCCCACATCCCCTGATACAGTTCCGGAGCGGTTGTCCCACTCTTGAAGATGCGTGGATTCTGGCCGGTCACTTCGTCTGCGCTATAGCCGCTCACCTGGGTGAATTTAGGGTTCACATACTCGATGTTGCCGGACGGATCGGTGATCAGTATGGAGACCGGGCTCTGCATGACGGCCTGGGAGAGCTTGAGCAACTGTTCCTCCGATTGCCTCCGCTCCGTCACATCCTTGTAGGTCACCACGGAACCGACCAGTTCACCACCCTCACGGATGGGACTGCAGGTGTATTCCGCATAGAAACTGGAACCGTCCTTGCGCCAGAACAGTTCGTCACTGCCATGGTAGGAGCGCCCCTCGCAGCAGGCGGCGGCCATGGCGCATTCCGCTTCGGGGTAGTGTGAGCCATCCTCACGGGTGTGATGCATGATGGCATGCTGGGACTGGCCCAAGAGCTCTTCCTGAGACCAACCGACCATCTGGGCTGCTGCGGGATTAACAAAGGTGATTTTGCCGTCCCTGTCGACGCCGTTGATTCCCTCGCCAGCTGCATCGAGGATGAGCTGAAATTGGCGCCTGGTCTTTTCGTGCGCCTCCTCGGCCTTCTTGCGTGCAGTTATGTCCTCGACGGTCTGGATGGCAGCGAGCACGGTGCCGTTTCTGTCGCGAATCGGAGCGGCCGTTATGGTCAGGTGATGCAGCTCACCCTTCGGATTATGATAGGACGTCTCCGCCTGAATCGCCCCCGCGATGAGTCCGGAGCTCATGGTGTTACTGAAGTACCTCTCGATCCCGGCGATATCGCCGTCAAGGACGAGGTCGGCAAGCAGAGGCCTGTCGCTGTCATAGAAAAAGCTTGAGACCTGTCGCCGGCCGAGAACATCAGCCGCCTTCACGCCGCTGAGTGCCTCGAGTGCGAAATTCCAGATGCTCACTCGGTGCTCGCTATCGAGTACGAAGGTCGGCATCGCGGAATTAAGCACCAAGCTTTCCGCAAACTCCTTCTGCGCCTGGAGCGCAGCTTCCGCATGTTTTCGCTCGGTTATGTCGAGCATGACTCCGACCAGGCCGCCGCAGGAGCCGTTGGGGGCGGCGAAGCTGGTCTTGAAGAACACGACCTCCCTGGGGGCATGGCTGCCGTCGTAAGCCCTGCATTCGTATACCTGAACCCCGCCTTTGGACAAAAGTTCCAGGTCTGCGCGCTGATGGATGTCGGCGAGCGAGGAAGTGGTCAGATCCAGCACCGTCTTGCCAAGCACGGCTTCCCTGGCCATACCGGTGAAATCGAGGAAGGCCTGGTTGCAGCCGAGGTATCTGCCATCCGGCCCCTTGTAGAAAACCGGGAGCGGGGTCACCTCGATGAGCTTTTGTGAGAACTCCAACTGCCGCTGCAGCTCGGTCTTTTGTTGATCCAGCTCGTGAATAAGCTGGTTGAAGGCGTCTCCCAATACCCCGATTTCGTCACCGGTCTCGACGACGATGGGCGCGGCCTGCTCTCCCTTGCCCTGAGCGAGTTTCCTGATTTGCTCGGTGAACGAGACGAGCGGTGCGGTGAGGTACTTCATGCAGAGCCACACGACGACTGTGGAGGCGAGCAGCACCACGACGAGGGCGCCTGCGATATAACTGCGGACCTTGCGGATCGGGGCGTACGCCTCCTGCTGCGGGAAGTTGCTTGCGAGGATCCAGCCGGTCGTTTTAAGCCGCCTGAAGGAGCTGATCACATGCACGCCGCGTGAGTTTATCGTCTCCCCGGTGCCTTCAAACCCTGCTATCGCCTTGTCATAGAGCTGGTTCACCCCCGTAGGGACGTCCTGCTTCAGGATCCGACTGCGATCGGGGTGGGCAATCATTACCCGGTCCTTGTTGTAGAGGTAGATATAACCTTTCTCCCCAAGGACTATGGTGCCCAGCTTTGTGAGGACGTTGGGCCGCGTGAGATCAAGGCTTCCGGCGAGAACACCCGCCACCTCGCCATGCTCATCCAGTAACGGCGCGGTGAGCATGACGATGGGATGATGGTGCGGCTGGGCAGAGATGAAAGGTTGGGAGATACGGGGCTGGCGCGTGGCCAAGGTTTCCTTCAGGTAGTCACGGTAGAGGAAATTTTTCCCGATGATGCCAGGTTCGTAGGGGTTCCCTGAGATGAGGGTTCCCTGGGGCGAAAATAGGAACAGCCCGTTGTCGAACATGGCCAGAGTGTCGGGGCGTTCACCGAAAAAACGGCTCAGAGCGGAAGGGTTATGCAGGTCTTTCTTTTTAAGCGTGCTCGCCGTGGCGACGAGCTCCGTCTGCATGATGCGGAACCTGTCGTCGATCTGGTCGGCGATGGCGGAAACCATGTTGAACTGCTGGGTGAACAGCAGGGTCTTGAGCTGGTCGACGAAGTATAACTGGGCAGTGAGCGCAAGAACGGTGAGCAACCCGGCGAACAGCAGGGAAATGGTAACCGTCATCTTGGTCTTCATGCTCAAGGACCGCAAGGGGCCTCCTTATGCGGTGACGTAATCGCACGGTGGCGGCTCGTGCAACTTGCAAACATAGTATGAAAGAAGAAGCGATGTCCATATAAAACATGGACGGCTGCGAGAGCGGAAAAGCCGGTTTGATAATGCTTTTCTCGTCCTCTCCGCCCAAGGGGCGCCGATATGCCCAAAAGAGATGAAAAAGATCGTTAGGCAGCGGGAGTGATTTGTTATAGTATCGGTGCTTCGCCGGCAATGCATTAGGAAAAGGAGCGAAACAAATGCTGGAGATCGGCAAGTACAACCGTCTTGAAGTTAAGAAACTAAGCGCCATCGGCGCCTATCTGGAATCGGAGCTTGGGGAGATCCTGCTGCCGACCAAGTACATGCCCCCCGGATTGCACCACGGCGAGCACCTGAAGGTGTTCGTCTATCTCGACTCGGAAGACCGCCTCATCGCCACCACCCTGGAGCCCAAGGCGCAGGTCGGCGAGTTCGCCCTCCTCGAGGTGAAAGACGTAAGCCGGGTCGGAGCCTTTCTCGAGTGGGGGCTGGAAAAGGACCTGTTGGTGCCGTTCAGGGAACAGCCCCGCCCGATGCAAAAAGGGGAAAGGTACATGGTGCGGGTTTACCTCGACCCGTCCGGTCGCATCGCGGCTTCGGCGCGGCTCGCCAAGTTCCTTGAGAAATCCCCGTCTGGGTTGAAAGAAGGGCAAGAGGTGCAGCTCACCTTGTACGAATTCGGTGACCTAGGCGCCAAGGCGATTATTGACGGGCGCTACGACGGCCTCTTATTCAGAAGCGAGCTTTTCGGCAGTTACCAGGTGGGCGACACCCTTTCGGGCTATATCGGTAAGATCAGAAACGACGGCAAGATCGACGTGACTTTACGCAAGTCCGGAAAACAGGACACCGCCGGTGGCCGGGAAACGCTGCTGCGGATTCTGAGTGAGCGCGGCGGTTTTCTGCCGGTCGGGGACAAGTCCCCTCCGGAACTTATCGCAGAGATGTTCAGGATGAGCAAGAAGAGCTTCAAGACCTTGATCGGAAACCTCTACAAGGAGGGAGTCATCGAGATAACCAAGGACGGGATCAGGTTACGCTAGTCGTGTCGCAACGATGAAAAGAGCCCCGGGTGATCTTCACGCCGGGGCTCTTTTTGTTTCTTCGCCAGGGGGGGCACCCCGCCGGTGTTACCTGCGGTTACCGAAGAACCTGAGCAGGAGGAGGAACATGTTGATGAAGTCGAGGTAAAGGGTGAGTGCGCCGAGAATGGCCCCCTTCCCTCCCGAGCCGCCCATCTGCTTGATCCTCTGCGTGTCGTAGGCGGTGAGACCCGTGAAGACGATGACGCCGCAAAGACTCATGACCCAGCTGACCATCGGGCTTTGCAGGAAGATGTTCACTAAAGATGCGATCACCACACCGACAAGCCCCATGAACAGAAAGCTTCCCCATGAAGAGAGATCGCTTTTGGTGAGGTAGCCGTAGAGGCTCATGGCACCGAACATGCTGGCTGTCACCAGAAAGGTCGACGCGATGGAGGATTGAGTATAGGCGACGAAGATCGTCGACATGGTGACGCCGTTCAACGCTGCATAGAGCAGGAAAAGGGCGCTCGCGGAGGCGCTGCTGATCCTGTTGATGGCACCGCTAATGGCAACCACGAGGCCGAGTTCGCCGAAGACGAGGGCGTAGAAGAGAAGCCGGTTACCCAAAATGGCCTGTAAAAGAACCGGCGAAGATGCGGTAATCATGGCGACGAAGGCGGTAAGGAACAACCCTCCCCCCATCCAGCCGTAGACGCCACGCATCACTGTGCTGTTTGCGATGGTTATGGTTTTGTACTGCGTCTGGTATCTTTCCATTGATGCTCCTTGTGTGTCCGACTCTTTTAGAACCGGAGGTCATGTTCGTAGTTTCGGCCCAGTCGATATTTATACCATTACAGCTAGCACCAAGACATCAAAATAAACACCACCGCCTGATTTTTCAAGAGGGCGTGGTACAATCTAGGCTTTCGTTTTCGCGCGCGTCCAAAGAAGACGCCGCTACTACGGCTTTTTGCCGCACATATAAAGGAGGACGTACCATGTTGAAAAAGTTAGCCATCCTTGTCTGTCTCATGTCGATGGTTCCGGCTGCGGCCGGCGCCCAGGATGTAGCCCTTCTTGCCCAGGCGCAGCCTGCGCAGGAGGCACCTGCCACGGTGAACCTCATGCCCCAGGAAAACCGCACCGGCGTGATCTTGGCTGCGAACGATGTGCAGGGGACCCGGGAGGAGCGCCCGAAAAAGACGCACACCGGTCTTACTTTCAAGGAATTCTGCGACGTCCACTTCGGCGAGTACCGCTGGGTGTACTGGGTCGGTGCCGTCGCGGCGATCGTGGCCATTCATGTGGTGGCAGCAGACTAGCGACAAAAAGGGGGGCAGGAAAAACTTCCTGCCCCCCTTCCCCTAAGCTCCCCTACCCTTTACCACCTGTAAATCCTATTTCGCCCTTTCATACTGCAAGGGCCACGGCAGATCCACCCCGAGCTCCTTGGCGGCATGCAGCGGCCAGTATGGGTCCCTCAGCATAGCGCGCGCAAGCAGTACGGCGTCGGCAAGCCCGGTGGCAACGATCTGTTCGGCTTGAGCCGGGTCGGTGATGATCCCCACGGCCCCGGTGGCGATCCCCACCTCCTTCTTTATCTCGGCAGCAAACGGCACCTGGAAGCCTGGACCAAACGGGGGCATGGCCTCCGGGACGAGTCCTCCCGAGGAACAGTCGATAAAATCGATCCCCATTTCCTTGAGCGCACGGACGAGGTAGAGCGTCTGCTCCAAGTCCCAGCCCCCCTCCATCCAATCCGAGGCGGACACCCGGACGAACACGGGGAGATGCTCGGGCCAGATGTCGCGCACAGCCTTCGCCACCCTGAGAGGGAAACGGCAACGATTCTCAAGCGACCCGCCGAAATCGTCGCTGCGCCGGTTCGAAAGAGGCGACAGGAACTCATGCAGGAGATATCCGTGCGCCATGTGGATCTCCACGACCTCGAAGCCGGCATCGATACTGCGGCGGGCCGCTGCGGCAAACTGGCCAAGGAGAGTCTCCAGGTCCTGAACGGTGGCTTCCCTGGGGAGTACCGGTTCCTCTTTTGAGAAGGGGACCGCACTCGGGGCGATGGTCTGCCAGCCGCGGTTTCGGGCGTCGACGGGCCGTCCCCCTTTCCACGGGAGGTCGGTGGAGGCTTTGCGCCCGGCATGGGCCAACTGGATCCCCGGCACGGAGCCGTGCTCCTTGATGAAACGGGTTATCGGTGCGAAGGCTGCGGCGTGCTCGGCGCTCCAGATGCCGCTGTCGTCAGGCGAGATCCTTCCCTGCGGCGTCACCGCGGTGGCCTCCACCATGACCAGTCCTGCTCCCCCGACAGCACGGCTTCCGAGATGCACCATGTGCCAGTCGGTAGGGAGCCCGTCCCTGCTCGAGTACATGCACATCGGAGAGACGAAGATGCGATTTCTGATGACCAGTTCGCGCAGGGTAAGCGGGGTGAAGAGACGGCTCATGTTGAGATGACCTCCAGGTTGGTTCGACATCTGCGGCAGTTTACCAGGCAGCGCGTCAATTTCAATGAGAGAGGAAGAAAGCATGCTCTAAGGACTCGACATGCCGTAAAGGGCTCTGGTTCAACTCTGACAGTGAGCGCAGAAAAAGGTGGAGCGGTTGCCGAGCCTGCCTCGTTGAACGGGCGCCCCGCATTCCCGGCACGGTTTCCCCTCCCGGCCATAAACGTTAAGCTGCTGCGGAAAGTAGGCGAGTTTCTCTTCAGCGCGGGTGAAGTCCATGCTGGAGCTACCGGTGGCGATGGATACGGATAGCGTCTCCTTGACGGCATCGACGAGGGCCGCGCATTGGGCCTCAGTGAGGCTACCTGCGAGGGTGTCGGGGAGCATGCGGCAGCGGAAAAGACTTTCCGCCGCGTAGATATTCCCGATCCCGGCTACAACGGCGCTGTCCATGATAAAGCGTTGGATGGCAACCTTCCTGTTGCGGCTCAAACGGTACATATACTCGGCGTTGAAGGCACCCGTCAGTGGCTCCGGGCCGATCTTTCGCAAGAGCTGATGCTGCATGGGGTTCTCGTTGGTCCAGTGGATCGAGCCGAAGCGACGGTAGTCGTTAAGCCGCAAGACGAGCCCCGAGTCGAGTGCAAGATCGAAGTGGTCATGTGGCCCGGGTGCCGCCGTGGCAGACACAAGCCTCAGATGCCCGGTCATGCCGAGGTGAAGCAGCAAAGACCCGTTGGGACACTCGATGATCAGGTATTTGCCACGACGCAGCACCGACGCTATGGTCTGGCCGCACAGCAGTTGCGGTAGTCCCGCCGGGACCATGGCGCGCAGCTTTGAGCTGTGCACGGAAACCGCACTAATGCGGGCACCGGTAAGGGCACGGGTGATCCCGAGACGGGTGACTTCGACCTCCGGCAATTCAGGCATCGAGGTTCCTTTTTACTTATCGAGCGGCATCGGGTTGCAGACGTTCTCCGGGGAGTTTGCCTCAACTCCGCAGGTAAAGCAGACCACGGTGGGGTTTGTCGTTATGTGTTCGATTTCTTCAAAGCGCCCCATGCTCTTAAGCATGCATATATGTCCTTTGTGCTCAGCTCCACATTGGCAGATTTTAGTTTCCATGACGTCTCCTCGTCTCAAAATGGCCGATCCGGCTCTCAGAAGGTACTGCAAA
>MTLC01000732.1_pt1 | contig 10682 bp, 7 predicted proteins | sample 1982451 | NCBI WGS metagenome assembly MTLC01 (sample SAMN05710165, study PRJNA340218) | biofilm metagenome | isolation source: sample SPH anode biofilm adapted to +100 mV | place: USA | collected 2012-02-03 | reverse complement strand
CGGTCGAACTCGAGGCGCTGGATCTCCAGTGTCTGCTGCATGCCCGGCATAGGGCCCTCGGAGTGGGCGATCATCGCATAGGAAATCTCCCGCTCGCGCACGCGCCCGATCGAGTCATACAGGGAGCCCGGGACGTTCGCCATGGCCTGGATGAAGCTCTTCTCCCGGTCCGCGAGGATCAGGCGGCGGTTATGCCGCAGGGTCCCCATTTCGCGCCTGAGGATGTCGATCGCCTCCGGTTCGTCCTTCATGGAGACGAAAAAGTAGGGGTGCAGCTCTTTTTCCAGCCAGCTCTGGTTCCCGCCGTTTACCGATTCTTCAACGCCTTGGTTGGACACGACTTTCTCCTTTGTCGGCTCTAGAACGCGTTCATCAGGAAATACATCAGGGCGATGTTGACGACCAAGAGCGGCAGGGCCGTCATGATCTGCACCTTGATGACGCCGTTTTTGTCCGGAAGGTCGAGAAGGGCGGCAGGGACGATGTTGAAGTTAGCCGCCATGGGCGTCATGAGCGTGCCGCAGTAACCCGAGAACATGCCGATCGCGGCGACGATGGCGGGGTTGCCGTGGAATACCCCCATGAGGATGGGAACTCCGACACCGCCGGCCATCACCGGGAAGGCGGCAAAGGCATTGCCCATGATCATGGTGAAGATGGTCATGCCGAGACAGAAGACCGCTACCGCAACCAGCTTGAAGTCCATCGGGATGTAGGTCGTCGTCACGTTGGCGACCGCCTTGCCCACGCCGGCGTCCATGAACAGAAGCCCCAGTACGGCCAGCATGTGGGGCAGCACGACGGCCCACCCCATGGAATCGATGAGGCGGCGCGCTTCGCGCATGGCCTGCACCGGGGTGGAGCCGGTGAAGCGGCAGGCGACGATCAGGGCGATAATGCAGCCGATGCCGAGGCTGACCAGGGTGAAGTTCTTTTGATCGAGCAGGAACATGCCGCCGATCTTGGTTTTCTGGAATACAACCGAGCCGATCATGGTGGTGAAGGGGATGATCAAAGCCGGATAGAGCAGGCGGTTGCCGAGTTTCACAGCGCTGTCGTGGCGCTCTTTGGCGGTGAACTGGTGGTACTTGCCGAGCGAGACGCCGCCGAGACCCGCGATGAGCGCCATGGCGACGACGATGATACCTGCGAAAAGGGGAGGGATCAGGTCGCCGACGAGAAACACAACCGCATAGAGCGCCCAGAACGAGCCGGTAGCGATCCTTCTTGGGTTCCCTTTGTCGCGAAAGGACATCAGGGAGATGATGGTCAGGGTCAGTCCGAGCAGTATGAAAAAGTAGTTCAGGGGCAAGATCGTCGAGCTCATGCTTTTTCTCCTGTGAATGCTTCAGTAACTACGGCTTCAGTCGTTTTCTGCAGTCCCAGTTCACGTTCGATTTCCACATCCAGCCTGCGCAGCCGGAAAGCGTGGATGGTGAACGCGGAGATGGCCGTCGGGATGCCCCATAGCGCCATGTGCAGCGGGTTGACCTCGATGCTGTACCCCCGAAGGATCGTCTGCATCAGGACGATGGCTCCGAACGCCACGAAGATGTCCTCTCCGAAGAAGAGTCCAACGTTATCCGTGGCGGCTGCCATTGCCCGTATCTTGTGCAGCAGCTTGTCCGGTATGGAGCCGTAACGGTTTTCGGTGGCACCTTCCGCCATCGGTGCTATCAGCGGGCGCACCATTTGGGGATGGCCGCCGAGGCTCACAAGGCCAAGACCCGCGGTGAGTTCGCGCACAAACAGGTAGACCATCAGCAACCGCCCCGCAGTCGCCGACTTGATCTTGGCGATGATGAGCTGGGCCTGTTCTTTCAGCCCGTAGCGTTCCAGCAGACCGATGACCCCGAGCGGCAGCAATAGAATCAGGGGCAGATTTCTGGTCTTGATGAATCCGGTGCCCAGCGAGATGAGGATCTTGTCGATGGGCATGGCTGCGGTGAGACCGGTAACCACCGCCGCGATGATGACAACCATTACGGGGTTTTGCCGTAGGATAAAACCGGCAATGATTACGGCAACTCCGATGAGCGGCCAGAGATTTACAGCTCCTTGCATGGCATTCTCCTTTTCCAGGTGGTGAACCTACGATTATGAACTTAGCGTCGACCGGTCTGCTCCGGAGTCTCAGGTGGAGCAGTGGATATCAAGAAATTTATGTCATGTGGTTCTGCCAGTTGAGCTGCGATTCTCTCAAGAGCCTTCACCAGAGCTGCAGATGGGAAGAGGGTTGCTGCTCGTGTCGCGAAGGTTTCGTTGCTGTCCTATCAGGCCCTGTATCAGCAGGTGGAACAGCGGCCTCACTGTGGTCTGTACCTGTCATTACAAACGCTGTTCGGTATACAAACATTTCGTTGATAAAATGTCAACGTTTTGTTGATGAGTCGTAGATGTTTTTTTGCAGTCATAGGCGGATAGCCATGAGCTTCAGCCTGAGCGCTTGTCATGGTCATGTCGGCGGCAAGGGCGTGCAATGAGTACCGCAGCGCCGTGAGTGCTGTTAAGCGTCTGGAACAGGGTTTCCTAAGAGTTAGTGTGGCAGGCTTGAGAGGGTAAAAGAGGTGATAATGTCGCGAGTGAAATATGAAGTGACAGATGAGAGAGGCGGGAGTTGCAGGCTGATGCGGCTGGAAAAACGAAAAGGCCCTGATCTCTCAGGGCCTTTTCGTGTTCTGGAACAGCTTGTAATAGTTGGTGGGCGAGATGGGATTCGAACCCATGACCCCTGGCTTCGGAGGCCAGTACTCTATCCAACTGAGCTACCCGCCCTGAAAAATCATTACTTAGAAAGCGAGTACATTCAGCAATCTTTAGGTATGCCTAGCAAACCAAAGATCTATTCAATACACTATTTCTGTGACCAACTCAAGTTGAAAGTTAACTCATTTGGTCATCGTTCCGTACACCGGGACGGTGATCTCTTTTTTCTGCGCGCTGCTGGTCACTATGTGCAGGTAGCCGCTCAGCACTTTAGCTTCCGGTTTCGCCTGTGCCGAAATTTCTATCGTCCCGGTCTCTCCTGGATTCAGTTCTCCCTTCTTGATCAGAGGCTTTATCTGCAGCGTTGAAGACGTCACGTTCACGGCGAGAAGCTTTACGGTACCGGAACCGTTGTTGGTGACCTTCAGTAAGCCTTTGGTGGCGAAACTGCTGCTCACCGGCCCGAGACTCAGCTGGCGGGGGACCACCTGCAGTTCCTCGGTCACCGTCCCTTCCATGTTGAAGGTGTAGCTCGGGCGCTTGCCGGCGTTGCTGGTGAGGGTCACCGTCTTGACCACTTTCCCTGAAAACGAGCTCGAATCGAAGGTGACCTCGATGTTGGCACTCTTGCCGGGGGGGACGACGGAGGTGGACGGCTTTACTGCGGTGCAGCCGCAGGACGCCTCAAGCTTCCTTATCTGCAACGGTGCATCGCCGCCGTTTCTGATTTTAAAGGTATGCTGTACCTTTCTTCCCTGGGCAACGCTGCCGAAATTGAAGCTTCCCTGGTCGACGATCAGTTCCGGTGCTGCCCAGGCCATGGTGATGGTGAGGAGATTAATAAGAAGGGCGTAAAGGATGTGGCGCAATTCCATGTGGGACCTCTTCATCATATGAGGGATTTAGCACACGGGAGATATATACCACATAGGTGATAAAGCGACCAGAATGATTGACACTATAATTTGCTTCTGTTATAGGAAACCGTTGGAAAAATTAATGTTACGCTGCGCGAACAAGTTCGGAGGGTCGATGATACTCCAATGCGACCAATGCAATACAAAGTTCAGGTTGGATGACTCTAAGCTAAAGCCGGGTGGCGTGAAGGTACGTTGTTCCAAGTGCCGCCACGTCTTCGTTGCCGGAGCGCAGAAACCGGAAGAATCCGACTTCGATGCACTGCTGTCGGGATTGGGTGCTCCGGCGCCGGCCCAGGCCGAGGCCGAGGTTCCTACTGCCGCGCCGCAAGCCGTGGCCGAGGCCGCAGTCGATGCCCTCAAGCCAGAAGAGAACGGCGATCTGGATTTTGGCACCATAAATATCGAGACCGGGGTTCCTGCCGGCAAGGAAGAGCCTGCTGCCGGGGATGCCGGAGCATCCTTTGACGAGTTCGAGTTCAGTGCTGAACCGGTGGCTGCCGCCGCGAAGGCCCCTGCTGCAGCGGATCTGGATTTCGGGGAGATCTCCTTTGACGAAACACCCGCCGCACCCAGAACGGAGGCGGCTCCCGCCGCCGCAACCGACGGGCTCGACTTCGGTGAGTTATCCTTCGAAGAGACGCCTGCGGCGGTGAAAGAAGAATCTGCTCCCGAGGCGGCGTCCGCATCGGTCGACTTCGGCGAGTTATCCTTCGACGAGACCCCCGCTTTGGTGAAAGAGGAGGCCGCTCCTGCGGAAACGTCAACGGCGGTCGACTTCGGCGAACTCTCCTTTGACGAGACCCCTGCGGCACCTGTGGAAAAGGCCCCCGATACTGCGGGCCCATCGATCGATTTCGGCGAGTTCTCCTTCGATGAGACGCCCGCCGCGGTGAAGGAAGAGCCCGCACCCGCGCCCGCTGCCGCTACTGACGATTTTGATTTCGGCGAGTTCTCTTTCGACGAGACCCCTGCCGCCGCCAAGGAGGAACCTCCTGCGGTTGGCGCGGCGCCTGATTCCGACGAGTTTTCCTTCGAGGAAGCTCAGGCACCTGCGGCTAGTGCTGCTCCGGCCGGGGAATCGTTCGATTTCGGCGATTTCTCCTTCGAAGAGCAGGCAGCGGCCGAGGCTAAAGAGCCAGCCGGACCTTCGTCCGCCGGTTTTGAATCCTTAGCGGCTGAAGAGGAGACTCCCGCGCCGCAAGAGCCTGCGGTTGCCGAGCCGGCACCTCCCACTGCCGCATCTGGCGAGTTTTCCCTGGGCGGGTTCTCTTTCGGAGCGAAATCCGAGGAGGCTCCTGCCAGGGAGGGGACACCTGCCGAACCCGTGGCGTCGACTGGTGCCGCGGCGGATGAAGGCGAGGCCGTCAAAACGGCCGCTAAATCCTCGTCCCTTGATTTCAGCTTTGGCGACAAATCGTCCGCCGCTTCGGTTCCCGAAGAGGCCTTTGACGATGAGCTTCCGCCTCTCTCCATCTCATCGAGGCGCAAGGGGCGCTCGGTGCTCACCATCGCCGTCGTGACCATCTGCATGGTCGTCGTGCTTGCCCTTACCGGCGCCGGGCTTTACGTGCTGCAAAGCGGGCCGGACGCGCTTGTAAAGCTCGACAAGCTGGGCATCGGCTTCGTCGCCAAGTGGTTCGGCATGGAGGTTCCGGAAGAGGGGCGCATCACCATCAAGAACCCTCTCGCCTCATTTCACCAGAACAAGGAGGCCGGTGAGCTCTTTGTCGTAACCGGTGAGGCCGTGAACTCCTTCCGCAAGGCGCGCGCCTCGATCCAGGTGAAGGTGAGCGTCTTCGACAAGGCGGGCCGGGTGCTGCTGCAAAAGACAGCCTACTGCGGGAACCGGCTCTCCGACGAGCAACTGGGCACGCTCCCCTTTGCGAAGATCGAATCGATCATGAACAACCAGTTCGGCGACTCCCTCTCGAACCTCGGGGTGAAACCGGACCAGTCCATCGGCTTCGTCGTCGCCATCGCCAACGTTCCCAAGGAGGCGGCGGATTTCGGCGTCGAGGTGTTAGGCTCCACGGTGGCTTCCGGGCAGTAGCGCGGAAATTCATGCAGCACCAATCGCTACCCTCCGGGGGCGGGGAGATGAAAAATAGAAAAGGCCGGCTTAATAGCCGGCCTTTTTGTGTTTGCGGTGTGTCTTCTTCTCTCAGGCGGGTGCCTTGTTCAAGGCGGTGATGTACCCCTTGATGCCGGCTAAGATGCCGTCGGCGGTGAGCTCCTGGTAGTGCGGGTCCTTTAGCTTCTGTTCGTCCCGCTCGTTGCTCAAAAACGCGGTCTCCACCAGGATGCTCGGCATGGTCGCGCCCACGAGTACGTAGAAGGGGCCCTGCTTCACCCCGAGGTTCTTCACCGTCGGGTACGCCGAGAGCGCCTTTTTGTGCAGTGCCTTCTGCACCTCCTCCGCTAGATGTGCTGAGTCGTTCAGCTTGTAGTTCGCCATCAGGTCGAAAAGGACGGCCTGCAGCGTGCTCACCTTTTCCAGGCTCGTGCCGTTTTCCTTCGCGGCCAACTGCGCCACCTTCTCGGTCTTCGCGAGGTTCAAGTAGTAGGTCTCGATGCCGTTCGCGGCGTGGTTCAAGGAGGCGTTCGCATGGATCGAGACGAAAAGGTCGGCCCCCACCTTGTTGGCGATCGCGGTCCTCTCCTGCAGCTCGATGAAGACGTCGGTTGAGCGGGTCATCACGACGTCGATCCCTAGCTCCTCGCGGACCTTCCGCGCGAGGTCCAGGCCGATCTGCAACACGATGTCCTTCTCCCTCGTGCCCGAGGGGCTGACCGCGCCGGGGTCGTGCCCGCCGTGCCCCGGGTCGACGACGATCCTCCTGATCCGGCCCGGCTTGAACCTCCTGGGCTCCTTTACCTTTTGCGGCTTCTCGGACGGGGTGAGCCTGTCGGCCTGCTTCGGCTCGGGCGGGGCGCTCTCGATCACCTCCCGGGAGGCGGAGATCTCCTGCCTGCGGTCTCCCTTGATGTCGATGATGATGCGGTAGGGATCCGAGAAGGTGAAGACCTTGTACTCCTTGATGCTGTCCAGGTCGAGGACCACCCGGACCGTGGAGGGGGCGAACTGGGCGATGCGGACGTTTTTCAAAAGGCCATCACCCACCGAGAGATCTTTCACGCCGGGGTTTAGGTGCGTTCCCTGCAGGTCGAGGTAGAGCCGGCCGGGAAGCTTATGATGCTCGAAGGCCACCTCCTTGTCGGCGGTTATGGAGACGCGGGTGTAATCCGGTGTGGACCAGTGCCTGAGCTCGGTCACCGGTACAAGACCGGTAAGCAGCGCGGCATCCGCCGCCTCGACGAGCCAAGGGGAGAGCAGCATGCCGCCCTGGGCCGCGAGCGCCCGGCAGGCGAGCCAGCGGTAGTAAGGGGGGACCAGCCCGAGGTATTTAACGAACTCCCTGCGTTTCATCTCACATCATCCTTTTCAGCTCGTCCACGAGGTTAAGCGCCTCGAGCGGCGTCAAGAGCGCAACTTCCACCTCTTTCAGTCTCTCCCTGATGAGATCCTCGCCCGCATCGAAAAGCGAGAGTTGCGGGGACGGGGCGGGGGCCTTCTTCCCGCGCGCAAGGCGCGGCACTCCCCCCTCGCCGTACTCCCCTTTCTCCAGGTTGAGGAGGATCTCCTTGGCCCGGTCGATCACCGCCTGCGGCAGCCCGGCCAGGCGCGCGACCTGGATGCCGTAGGAGTGCGAGGCGCCGCCGGGAACGATCTTTCTCAAGAAGATGATGCGTTCGTTCCACTCGCGGACCGCGATGTTGAAGTTCTTGATGCCGGGGCGCGTGACGGCGAGCTCGGTCAACTCGTGGTAATGGGTGGCGAAGAGCGTCTTCGCGGCGTGCGCCTTGTTGTCGTGCAGGAACTCCGCGACGGCCCACGCGATTGAGACGCCGTCGAAGGTGGAGGTGCCCCGGCCGATCTCGTCCAGGATCACGAGGCTCCTGGCCGTGGCTCCCCTCAAAATGGCGGCGCTTTCCATCATCTCCACCATGAAGGTCGAGTGCCCGCGGGCCAGGTTGTCCGAAGCACCGACGCGGGTGAAGATACGGTCCACGAGCGGGATGCGCGCCCGCTCGGCGGGAACGAAGCTTCCCATCTGCGCCATCAGGGTGATGAGTGCCACCTGGCGCATGAAGGTAGATTTACCCGCCATGTTCGGGCCGGTGATGATGATCAGCTGGTTCTCGCCGTTGTCGAGGAGGGTGTCGTTCGGGACGAAGCGCTCTGCGGCGTAGAGGTCCTCGATGACCGGGTGCCTCCCCTCGGTGATGGAGAGCTCGGTCCCCTCGTGCACCTCCGGACGGCAGTACCCTTTGTCATGGGCGAGTTCGGCGATCGAGGCGAGGACGTCCAGGCAGGCTAGGCGGTCCGCGCTTCTGGCGATCCGCTCACCCTGGGCCGCAGCTGCCTCGCGCACCTCCTGGAACAGGGTGAACTCGAGGTCCTTGATCCTGTCCTCGGCGCCCAGCACCTTCTCCTCGTACTCCTTGAGCTCCGGGGTGATGTAGCGCTCGGCGTTGGCGAGGGTCTGCCTCCTGATGTAGTCCTCGGGGATCGACGAGACGTTAGCCTTCGTCACCTCGATGTAATAGCCGAACACCTTGTTGTAGCGGATCTTCAGGGAGGAGATCCCGGTGCGCGCCTTTTCCTGGGCCTCGAGGCGGGCGATGAACCCTTTCCCCTCGCGGCTTATGGCGCGCAGCTCGTCGAGTTCGCCGTTGTAGCCGTCGGCGATGATGCCACCGTCGCGCAGCACGAAAGGAGGATCCTCGACGATGGCGCGGGTGATCAGGTCGCAGATCTCGGAGAGGGGGTCGATGCCGGCGTCAAGCTCCTTTAGATACGGCGCGGCGCATTCGGCTAGTTTCTCCTTGATGCCGGGAAGCCTCGAGAGCGAAGAGTTGAGGGCGGCGAGATCCTTGGCCGAGGCGGAGGCGAGGCTTATGCGCCCGTTCAGGCGCTCCAGGTCGTAGACCCCGGAAAGGAGGTTTTTCAGCTCCGCACGCACCCCGGGCGCCTCGATCAGTTCCTGCACCGCGTCCTGGCGCAGGCGGATCTTTGCGAGGTCCATGAGGGGGTAGTTGATCCACTGCTTGAGCTTTCTCCCCCCCATCGCGGTAACGGTCCGGTCCATGAGTCCCAGAAGGGAACCCTTGCGTTTCCCCTCGGAGATGGTGGCGGTCAGCTCCAGGTTGCGCCTCGTGGACTCGTCCAGAAGGAGGTGCTGGCTCTCGCTGTACGGTGTTATCCCGGTCACGTGCGGGGCGTTCCCCTTCTGGGTATCGACCAGGTAGTGCAGGATCGCACCGGCGGCGAGGAGAGCGGTGGGGAGCCCCTCGCAACCGAGCGTCTCGGCGGTGGCCCCCTTGAACTGGTTGCCGATCAGGCGCTTGCAGTAGTCGGCGTCGTAGACCCACTCCTCGAAGTAGGTGAGGCTGCGGTCGTTTTTAAGATGCGCCACATCCTTCGCCTTCGGCTCTTCGCGGAAGGTGACGGGGAGGATGATCTCGCGCGGCGCGATGCACGCCACCTCGGCGAGCGCCGCCTGCAGCCCGGCGAGCTCGGTGACCCGGAATTCGCCGGTGGAGAGGTCCAGGTAGGAAAGGCCGTAGCACTCGCCGTCGCAGCAAAGGGCTAAGAGGTAGTTGTTTTCCTTGGGGGAAAGCGAGGCGTCCTCGACGACGAGGCCGGGGGTGATCACCCGCACCACCTCGCGCTTGACGATTCCCTTGGCGAGTTTCGGGTCTTCGGCCTGCTCGCAGATGGCCACCTTTTCGCCCGCTTCGACCAGCTTCGCGATGTACGGGGCGCAGGAGTGGTAGGGGACGCCGCAAAGCGGGACTTCGGAGCCGTCGGCGTTTTTGTTGCGCGAGGTGAGGGTGATGCCGAGGATGCGGGAGGCTTTCACCGCGTCATCGAGGAACATCTCGTAGAAGTCGCCGCATCTGAAAAAGAGGATCGCGTCGGGATGTTCAGCCTTGATCTCGAGGAACTGCCGCATCATGGGTGTTATTTCAGACATTTGGGAAACCTTTTCGGGGGAGAGAAACGCGGGCATCTTAGCAAAATCGCGCCACCATGTAAAGCTTCGCAGGCTCGCCCTCCGACGCCGGAGCCGTTGCTGTCCGTTTCGGGGCGACCCGCCTCGGCCGCACGGTACGGATGCTCGACTTTATGGGGGGATAAAGCAGTTAAGGCCGTTTTTTTTACCTCCCGTCTCTGGAGTTTTGGTCCGTTTGACTTAGAATCGCCTAGTGTTTTAGGGGCGACCCGTCCAGAAGGCGAAAATGGCGAGTAGAGCGCCGCAAAAACGGCCGTGGCGGAGTCGGCACGTCGGTTGCCGGCAAGGGAGGTGCTGTATGGGACACGATCGCAAGGTTTCCGTGGTGGGGTTGGGGTATGTCGGCTTGCCGGTGGCGGTCGCCTTCGGAAAGGTGCAGCGCACCATCGGCTTTGACATCAACGCGAAAAGGATCGAGGAGCTAAGGGCAGGGATGGACCGCACCGGCGAGGTGGCTGCCACGGATCTTGTCGGAAGCGACATCGTATTCACCGACCGGATCGATGATCTCAAACAGGCCGACTTCCACGTCGTAGCGGTGCCGACCCCGGTCGATCCGGCAAACCAGCCAGACCTCTCGCTTCTTTGCAGCGCATCGGAAACGGTGGGGCGGGCACTCAAAAAGGGGGACGTGGTCGTCTACGAGTCGACGGTATATCCCGGGGTTACCGAGGAGGTCTGCCTTCCGATCCTCGAGCGTGTATCGGGGCTACGGAGCCCGGACGATTTCACCGTGGGGTACAGTCCGGAGCGGATCAACCCGGGCGACCGCGAGCACACCTTCACCAACATCCTGAAGGTCGTCTCCGGCCAGGACGCCGCAACCCTCGAAATCGTGGCGCAGGTCTACTCGGAGGTGGTGACGCCCGGCGTGCACCGGGCACCGTCCATCAAGGTGGCCGAGGCGGCCAAGGTGATCGAGAACACGCAGCGCGACCTGAACATCGCCCTCATGAACGAGCTTGCCCTCATCTTCGAC
>MTLC01000359.1_pt1 | contig 10685 bp, 10 predicted proteins | sample 1982451 | NCBI WGS metagenome assembly MTLC01 (sample SAMN05710165, study PRJNA340218) | biofilm metagenome | isolation source: sample SPH anode biofilm adapted to +100 mV | place: USA | collected 2012-02-03 | reverse complement strand
GCTCTTTCACCTTCTGTTTTTTATGCGTCACTACCGCCTCGTTTTGAAGGAGGCTTCCCTCCCGCATTCAAATACAATGACATCCACTTTCAGCAAAAACACAAAACCTCATAGCGCTGGCAGGCCTTCCATCATTACCGCCCAGCTGCAGGCAAAACCTGACAGGAAATCGGTTATTTGATGCGATGTTCGGGTGGGATCATGCGTTGGTTTTGAAAATTGAATTCGTTTATAAAGGAGGGAGCAAGTGTTGTCAATATTTTTATTTTTAGAATCCTCAGAGGGTGCGTTGCTAGAGCAGGATGACCTTGTCGGGATAATCCATACACAGCCGCTCCAGGCTCCCTCCAGACGCGACGTGGGCTATGACAATGGCGTCGGCCAACTCCGCCATCATCCGGTTGCGCTGATAGCATTTCGACTCGCAGGGATGGCTGACGCTCTGCGCGTAGCGGGAGATGACCAGCAGACGTCCGGCATCGATCGCCCGCTCCCATTCCGGCGCCAGCCTGTTAAGCCCCCGAGCCATCGCGATTATGACGGGCTGGGCGCCCTGCAACAGCCTGCAGAGCACCTCCTTCTCGACGGGTGAGTGGTACCCCGAGATTACGCAGGCGCCCGCCTCACGTTGCTCCTCCGCCCACCGGTACGCCCTCTCCGCCGCCTCCCGGGGAAAGCGCCGTGAACACAGAAAAGCGATCTTGTGCAGTTTCAGTAATTCCGCGTTCCCCACCGAGTGCATGCGCCACCCCCTTGGCTTGATGCGGGGAGTATACCGCACGCCGCATGAGCGCGCCTCTCCACAAGCAGCCGGATAAGCGTCATTTTCCGCGCAGGGGCACCCCCTTGACACCGCAAAAATGATGATTACCTTACGTGCAGAAACTGATCACGACCGATCACGAAAGGAGGTATTCCACATGGCAAGTTGGGATGTTTTCAGAGAGCTGGACAACCTTAGAAGGGAGATTGACGAAGCGTTCCGTGGCGTAGGCTTCAGCCGGCCGTTTGGACCGACGTTCCTTTCCCCGACGACCGCCCGTCGCTTCCCGATGGTGAATTTCAGCGAGGATGAGGGGAACGTCTACGTGCAGGCGCTGCTCCCGGGCGTCGACCCGAAGGACGTCGACCTCTCCGTGCTCCGGAACACGTTGACCATCAGCGGCGAGCGCCGGCCCTTTGCGGAAGCGAAAGGGATCATCCACCGCACCGAGCTCGGCTCCGGCAAGTTCAGCCGCACGCTGGAGCTCCCGGTCGACATCGACCCGAACCGGATCACCGCTCAGTGCAAGGACGGCATCATGACCGTCACCATGGCCAAGGCGGAACACGCGAAACCGAAGAAAATCGAGATCAAGCTATCGTAACGATAAATAATGACGAAGGAGGTCATGACTATGGCACCCAACAGCTTGACGGAAAGAAACGACACAATGAACGTGCAGCCCCGTGAGGAAACGAGGTCCAACGAAAGGTTCATACGCCCCGCAGTAAACATCATCGAAACCGAGGAAGGCCTTTTCGTTACCGCCGACCTCCCCGGCGCGGCGAAGGAAAACATCGACGTGAACGTGGAGAAAGGGGTGCTCACCATCAGCGCGCCCGCGGAGATCTCCATGCCGGGAAGCACCGTGTACCGCGAGTTCGAGCTGGGAAGCTACTTCCGGCAGTTCACCATCCCGGAAACTCTCGACCACGGCAAGGCGAAGGCCGATTTCGCGAACGGCATCCTGACCCTGCGCATACCGAAGGCCGAGATCGCTAAGCCGCGGCGCATCGAGGTGCAGGTGAGCTGAGAAAAGGTCGGACAGGAGGTGAACGAGGTATGTCAAGCCTGGTACCTGAGAAGTGGCGTGAAGCCCTTGAACGTGTACAGGACAAGGTCGGCAGCCTGCTGGACAACCTGACGCCGGCCAAAAAGGAAGAAGGGCGCGAACTGGAAACGATGACCGCGGACGCCATACCGGCGTTCATGCAACGCGGCGGTCCGGTGGTCGACATGCACGAGACCGACGAAGAGTTGGTGATCCGTGCCGAAGTGCCGGGGATGAAGAAGGAAGACTTCACCGTGGAACTGGTCGACCGTCGCCTGACCATAAGAGGTGAAAAGAAGGTGGTGAGGGAAGAAAAAGGAGGTGGCGGGTTCCTTTCCGAATGCAGGTACGGCAGTTTTGCGAGAAGCATCACGCTGCCGTATCCGGTTGACGAGCGAAAGATCAGTGCGGACCTGAAGCACGGGGTCCTCACCATCCGGCTTCCCAAGCCGGAAGGGGAGCAAGGCGCCAAGGGGCACCGCATCCCCGTTTCCTGATGCAGACAAACAGAAAAGGGCCGCTCACGCGGCCCTTTTCCTTTCGACGTTTTCCCTTCCGCTCCACGGGCCTCAGGTGCGGAACTGCCGCATGAGGCCAAGCAGTTCCTCCGCCTGCTGCGACAGGCCGGAAGCCGCGGAAACCGAATCCTGCGCGCCCCGCGAGGTCTCGTTGACTACGGTGGTGATCTGCTGGATGTTGCTCGAGATCTCCCCGGTGGTCGCCATCTGCTCTTCGGCCGCGGTGGCGATGTGGCTCACCTGGGTGCTGACGGCGTCCACCTGGGCGAGGATCGTCTGCAGCGACGCTTCAAGCTGGGCCGCCGCCGTAGCTTCCTGCTCGGCGCCGCGCACGCCGTTTTCCATGAGCACGATGGCGGTCTTGGTCTCGTTCTGGATCGCCTTGATCATGTCGCCGATCTCCTTGGTGGCGCGGGTGGTCCGCTCGGCCAGCGCGCGCACCTCGTCGGCCACGACGGCGAAGCCCCTACCCTGCTCGCCGGCCCGCGCCGCTTCGATGGCGGCGTTCAGGGCGAGAAGGTTGGTCTGATCGGCGATGTCCTCGATGGTCGCCACGATGGCGCCGATCTGGTCCGAACGCTCGGCAAGCGACTCGATGTTCTTCGAGTTCGCCCGTGCCTCTTCACCGCGCTGCCGGATCCCCTCCACGGTACGCTGCACCACCTGGAAACCTTCCTCGGTGGTCGCTGCCGCCTCGCGGGCACTGGTGGCGGCAAGGTGGCAGTTGTGGGCTATGTCCGCAGACGTCGCAGCCATCTGCTCGCTGGCCACGGAGACGGTGGTCGCCTGGGCCGCGACCTGCTCCGTCCCAACCGAGATCCGCTCCGCGCTCCCCCTCAGCACGTTCGAGGCATCGGAGAGGCGCTGCGCCGTTTCGGACAGGCGCCCGATCACCCCCTTGAGACTCTTCGTCATCGTGGCGAAGGCCCCGCCCAGGTGACCGATCTCGTCGTCGGAGGTCTGCTCGACGTCGACGTTGAGATCACCCTGTGCGATCTGCTCCGCCTTCACCGCGAGGGCCCGCAGAGGCGTGCTCATCAGGTAGGCGATGACGTAGGCCATCCCCATGCCGATGACCAGGCAGGCCGCCAGGGCGACTATCACCCATTTGCGCGCCCCCGAGCTGCTTTGGTCCATGGTCGCGGTCTCGGCCACGGTCTGCTTGACCTGCACCTCCATGAGCTCGTCGAGCACCTTGAGCGCCGCATTGAAATGGGTGCTCGAGGCGCCGCGTATCAGGGCGCCGGCCTCGACGTCCTTGTTGGCCTGGGCAAGTTCGCTGATCTTCGGATCCTCCGCGAGGTACAGGTTCAACTCCTCGGAGAACTTGTCAAAGAGCCGTTTTTCATCTGGGCTGTCCATGAGCTTGCCGAAGCTCGCCATCTCGCCCTTAAGTTTCTCCTGCATTTCGGCGTTTCTCTTGACGTACTTCTGCACGTCCTTCGCGTCATCCGACACGATCTGGAGCAGTTCACCGCGCCGATAGCTCCCGAAGTAGTCCTTGATCTTTGAAATCGAAAGCAGGCTTGGCATCTGGCGCTGGGCGAGATTGCCGGCGGAGTCGCTTATGGACCCGAGCCTGAAGATGGTGAATCCCCCCAGGACGGCGGTGAGAAACAGGAGGATGAGAAACGATAAAACGAGCTTGGTGCGAATGGAGGAATCTCTGAACCACTGCATATGGCCTCACTTTTGCGTCGCCGCGGCCTCGTCACCCGGGAGCAAATCTTGACTAGATGCCTGATTTATCGACAGACTCCTGACCTGCTTGAGAGGAAAATCCGTTTTACAACCTCACCAGGACCCTCCCCCGGACACCCCCCTGCAGGATCAGCCCGATCTTCTCCTCGAGCCCGTCCAGCGTCACCTCGGTCGCCATGCCGTCGAGCATTTTCGGCTTCCAAGGTCCGGCGAGGCGGCGCCACACCTCCTGCCTCGGCCCGGAAGGGCAACGCGAGGAATCGATGCCGATGAGGGTCACGGCGCGGAGAATAAAGGGATGAACGTTCACCGGGAGTTCGGCCGAGCCCACCAGGCCGCAGCAGGTGACGGTTCCGCCGTAGCGGGTCGACTTCAGCACGGCGGAGAGGGTCTCCCCCCCCACCACGTCCACCGCCCCTGCCCAGCGCTCCTTCATCAGGGCCCGCTCCACTCCCGCGGTCACCTCCTCTCGGGGAATTACCTGTGCCGCACCCAGCTCCTTTAAAAACGCCTCGTCGGCCGCCTTGCCTGTAGCTGCCACCACCCGGTAACCCGCTTTGGCCAGGATGCTGACCGCGATGCTCCCGACGCCTCCGGTGGCCCCGGTGACAAGGACGTCGCCGCTTTCCGGCGTCACCCCCGCCCACTCGAGCTTCAAGACAGAGAGCCCCGCGGTGAACCCAGCCGTGCCGAGGATCATGCTCTGACGCGGGGAAAGCCCCTCAGGTAGGCGCACCGCCCACTTGGAGGGAACCCTTATGTACTCTCCCCAGCCGCCGTCGGTCTCCATCCCGAGGTCGTAGCCGGTAACGACCACCTGGTCTCCGGGCGCGAAAGCACCGTCACTGCAGGAAACGACCTCGCCCGCGGCGTCGATCCCGGGGGTGTGCGGGAACTGCCTGGTCACCCCCGGGTGCCCCGTGGCAGACAGGGCGTCCTTGTAGTTGAGCGAGGAGTAGCGCACCCGCACCAGGAGTTCCCCCTCGGGGAGATCGCCCACGCTTCGTTGGGCAATCTTCCTGCTAAAAGAGCCGTCCTGCGCCTTCTCGACCACCAGCGCCTTGAAACGTACTTCCGAATCCATGACTGCCTCCTATCCGACTGCCGTTTCCACTGCCGGTCGGCGACGAAGGGACATGCGTCCCCGAAGATGAGTTGAGGTGACGTTTTAGACTCATGAATGATAATGGTTCAGGTGACAAGGTCAAGCGAGGGGGGAAACAAGATTGGAAGGCAACACACGGGGGCGACGAGGGCGCACCCGCGAGGGGGAGGGAAAGCTAATTTTACTTATACCGCGGCATGGGAATAGGCACCGGAGGCGCAAGGCCGCTCAATGTCCCAGCAGACGACACGGTTTCTACCCTTGGTCTTGGCACGGTACATTGCCTTGTCGGCCGCCTCGACAAGATCCAGCCTGCTCGCTTCCCGCTGCGGCACCATGGAGGCCACCCCTGCGCTGATGGTCACCACCTCGGCGGCCTCTGAATGGCCGTGGGTGGTGTTAAGCGCCTCAACGGAGCGCCGGCAATCCTCGGCGACGGCTGCCGCCTCTTCCAGAGTGAGCCCCGGCAAGAGCAGCACGAACTCCTCACCGCCGTAACGTGCAGCGGTGTCCGCCGAGCGCCGGGCATGTGCGCCGATGGCATCGGCCACCGCCTTCAGGCAGTTGTCTCCGGCCTGATGACCGTAGCTGTCGTTGAAGCTCTTGAAGAAGTCGATGTCAAGGAGGATGAGAGAGATCGGCGTCTCGGAACGCATGGCGCGCGCCCACTCCTGGTCGAGCATGACCTCGAAGTGCCTGCGGTTGCCGAGGTTGGTCAGAGCATCGGATATAGACAAGCGCCGTAATTCGAGAGTCGCCTTCTGGAGCTGGCGGTTTTCATGCTCCAAAAGGTTGGCGTTCAGGAAGTCGCGGCGCAGGTAGTTCTCCATGAGGGAGTTCGAGAAGGCACCGATGATTATGGTCGCCACGATGCTGAAGCTGTTCTGGATCAGGATGGTTTCGTCGGTCTTGTTGACGAAGATCGCCACCGCCTCGTAAGCGAGCGCGCTCACCACCGCCCAACTGACGGCGTAGCGCAGCCTCAGGCTCACGAAGGTGAAAGCGCCCATGATGAGGAGCAAGAGACCTGAGTAGTAATAATTCTTGGTGGGGGTGGGATCGAAGTAAACCATCCCGATGATGCCGAGGCTGCCCACGAGCATCACCAGCCAGAGGACCGGCTGGGTGAAGCGTCTCAGGTGGGCGAAATAGGTGAAAACGAGACCGGCGACAACGGTGGGGCAAACGACGGCGTACCGGATGGTCCACATGTGTGCCCGGTCGGCAGGCAAAAGCATGAGGTCTACGATGCCGAACACCGCGTAGAGGATGAGTCCAGTGAGGAGGGCGACCCGCACGTGCTTCAGGGTCTTTTCGCAGTAGTACCTGTCGAAGGTGGACTCCAGCGGTTCAGGGAAGCGCGCAGAGCGGAGTCCCCCCTCTCCCAGCGCTTTCTTCGCTGCGGCAACCATCTCCATTTCAGGATTCGGTTCGACCATGTGCACGTTAATGTCTATGTTATGCATAGCTCACTCACAGGCGCAGCTCAGGAAGTCTCATAGTTGCAATGAACTGACATAAAAGATAGTTAACAGTATACCAGCCGCCCCCCATACGCAACCATTGATGTATTCACATTGTGTGAGTTCAGTCACAAAATACCAAGAATCAGCAAATAACTGACAAAAGAGCCTTTGAGACATTTTCCCATCCCACAGATTTTCACACCCGATGGCAGAAGGGGGACTGGCTCCGTAGGTGCCAGTCCCCCTTTTTCCCGTACGCTGGGTGAAATCAGCCCTCTACCCCCTCCGAACTAAAAAAGAAGGAGCATCTGGCTGGGCGCAAAGGACACAGACATGATTACCCATAAGGCAGGATATTGAGCGCCAGCCAAATAAAGACATTTCCTCACTGTTGACTTCATTCTTTTTTACAATGGAGGCGTATGTGCGAGTGACATAGAAAAGGAGGTCGAGAGTGCTTTTCTCTGCATGATACTTTGTGCTGAGCCCCTTGACTGTTTCCCGGATAAGGTCATAACCATTGAGCGGCGGGGGCACATCGTACACAAATCCAGGTCCTATCGTGTCAGCTAGTTTATTTGCATTTTTAACTTGATTGTAAATAGCCCTAATCTCAGCGCCACGTTTCCTGCCTGGCTCTACAATTTCTTTGATCTGAAACCTGGCGTCACGAAAGCTTACATCAATTTCATCTTCCGTTTGCGGCACCGGCTTGGTCATACCTGTTCTTCCTTTTTTACCTTTTCAACGGCTCAGAGGGTGACCGGGTTCACCGGTCCTCCCGTTTGGTTGGAACCTCGCATCCATTTCCGACTTCACCCAATGTCTCGTGTCAAGGGCTGCCCCCTCCGGCTCGTCATGTCAGAATCTTGCGCCGAATACGTGTAATAGGGGTTCTCGGTATTCTGGGTCCTTCTCGTGAAACTCTAACTTTTTGGCTGGTATATCCAAATTCAGGTAGACTTCGGCATATTCTTTTGTGGAATAGGGTTTAAAGAAGAGTTTCATCTTAGTTGGGGCCTTGAATACATCCGGTGGGCCATTATTTAGGCCTACTGCCTCTACCTCAATTCGTGCTTGCATGGATGCGTGAAGGGCCGGGCGTTGGTACATTTCGGACAATAAACGTACAAAGTTATCGCTCTCTTGTCCCAAGCTCCGGAATCGCCCATTTCCCCAATAAAATGCCACCTTCTTGTCGTCGGTCAGCTTCCGCTTCCAACTCGGATTAATATCAACCGCAAACGCAACAACCCTTCCTCGGATATAACCACGAGCGATGACAGACACCAAGCCAGTAGGTGTTTTCTTCGATTCAACAATTGGAAGATCGATGTCAACGAATCCTTCTTCCGTAGAAACAATGCCCTTTTTCACTGAACCAAAGACGGCAGTGTAAAGACTGGAAATCATACCAATTATCACAATCCCTCGAATGAAATTTTTACTCGCCATCTCCTCCCCCAGTTGCACTTATGTCTTCCGTGGGTAAGCCGTCGACCCACTAGCCCAACATGTTATTGACCGGTTAGGAAAGTTGCCTAAGGCAGAAGGGGACGCAGGTAACATACGTAACATATTAACGCGCCTAGGCCGCCTGGGGGTCACCGCCTGGGGGTCAGGTCTTTATTCTTGAGTTTTGCTGTTATTTCTGCCCACGATACGGCTCACAGTTGAGTAGTGCAATTGCAGGTGATCAGCAACTTCTTTCTGGTCATACCCGTGAGATTCTACTGCCTCGGCAACTAGACGATCACGCAGCTTTTTATTTTGTCTCGTTTCGTTCGGAAAAAGCTGCTCCAGAGAAGGGCGATGCAGGAACCGTTGGCTCTTCGGGACCTCTGTGAGTTCTTCTATCCCTTTTGCTACGTCGCTGAACTCATCGACGAACCCATCATCGCCTAGCAGAATTTGCGACCTTACATCTTCCCAGATAGAGCTTCCACCTATCCCGTCTTTCACAAATTCCCTGTACCTTCGCTGGGCTGTCTCCGGCTGTTCTCCGAATTGCTGTAGTATCCAGTCGGTTGTCAGAAAAACGGCGGGCGTTGTAAGATGAGCCGTCCCCCTATAACTGCTCCACTGCCATCCTTCTGGCTGGCCTGTCATCTTTGCCCTTACTGGGTTTAGGACCACGTATCGACACACTTCCAGGAGATGCGTTTCCTTCTCGATTAATATCGCCTTGAACCTCCCTTGGAAAATATGCCCCACCCTATTGTGGTTCCAGTTGAATTTCTGAGTATAAACACCATTCAGATGGCGCATTCCTTTACTCAGAGTGCTGTCAACCGTTTCAATGATAAGGTGGTAGTGATTTCCCATAAGGCAGTATGCGTGACATCGCCAATTAAATAGATTGCAACACCTTGAGAGGATATCGAGAAAGATCGTCCGATCTTTGTCATCGCGGAAAACATCTTTCCGCTCGTTTCCACGGGAAGTGACGTGATAAATCGCGCCCGGAAATTCTATGCGTAAGGGACGAGCCATCGCAAGAGCCCTCCACTTTGATCTTACCTCGACAATACTGTGAAGAATTCAAGAATAAAGACCTGACCCCCAGGCTCGTGACCCCCAGGCTCGTGGACCCCAAATAAGGTGCTTTCGGAAATTCCGGGGAGGGCAAAAAAATGCGCCCACGAAGCGTAGCAAACCGCTGCATGTGCGATGGCTGAGGCAGCAGGAGCTTGTATGGTCAGACCAAGACAAATCCCCCCTGCCCCCCCTTCGCAAAGGGGGGAACGTTAGGCTCGTTCAGCGCTTAGTAGGAAGCTGTAATCCCCTGCCCCCGGAATTCCCTGAAGAACCAATTAAAAGGGGACTGGCTCCTGCGGGTGCCAGTCCCCTTTTACCTGGCTGCGGTACTGGAGGGCAAAGTTGGTAAGGGGACAGGCACCTGACGGAGCCAGTCACCCGGCGGGCTAGGTCTTACGGTCCAGGCTGCGGTACTGGATCGCCTCGGAGATGTGGTGCTCCAGGATATTCTCGACGCCTTCGAGGTCGGCTATCGTCCTCGCTACCTTGAGGATCCTCGTGTAGCTCCTGGCACTGAGACCGAGGCGGTCGGTTACGACTTCCAGCATGCGGTTTCCGGCCGCGTCCGGCTCGCAGAACTTGCGGATCATCCTGGCGGTCATCTGCGCGTTGCTCCTGACGCGGGTCCCCTTGAAACGCTCCTTCTGTACTTCACGCGACCTCGACACGCGCAGGGCGATCTCGGCGGAGCTCTCGGTCTCACCCCGATCGGCAAGGTCGCGGTACTTGACCGCGGGCACCTCGATGTGGATGTCGATCCGGTCCAGGAGAGGTCCGGAAACCCTGGAACGGTAACGGTGGATCATGAGCGGTGTGCAGGAGCACTGGTGTACCGGGTCGGAAAGGTAGCCGCAGGGGCAGGGGTTCATGGCGGCGACCAGCATGATGCGGGAGGGATAGGTGACTGAGGAGAGCGCGCGGGAGATGGTGACGCGGCCGTCCTCCATCGGCTGGCGCAGCACCTCGAGAACGTGCTGCTTGAACTCAGGGAGCTCGTCCAGAAAGAGCACCCCGTTATGCGAGAGCGACACCTCGCCGGGCTTCGGCGTGTTGCTGCCGCCGATCAGCCCGACGTCGGAGATGGTGTGGTGCGGGGAGCGGAAGGGGCGGGTCGAGATGAGCGCGTGATCCCTCTCCAAAAGCCCCATAACGCTGTAGACCTTGGTCGTCTCGATCGCCTCCTCGAAGAGCATGGGAGGGAGGATGGAAGGGATGCGCCGCGCCAGCATGGTCTTGCCTGAACCGGGCGGGCCGATCATCAGGAGATTGTGACTTCCGGCCGCGGCCACCTCGAGGGCGCGTTTGGCGTGCTCCTGCCCGCGCACCTCGCTGAAGTCGTCGCCGGGATCCCCCCCCTGGCTGAATAGGGCGTCGATGTCGGCGCGGTACGGGACGATGTCCCGGTTGCCGTTCAGAAACTCCACCACCTCGGCAAGTTCCGTCACGCCGATCACGTCGATCCCCTCGACGACACCTCCCTCGGCGACGTTCTCGGCCGGGATGATGATCCCGGCGAGTCCCGCCTCGCGTGCGGCGACGGCGA
>MTLC01004120.1_pt3 | contig 10687 bp, 9 predicted proteins | sample 1982451 | NCBI WGS metagenome assembly MTLC01 (sample SAMN05710165, study PRJNA340218) | biofilm metagenome | isolation source: sample SPH anode biofilm adapted to +100 mV | place: USA | collected 2012-02-03 | reverse complement strand
CCGCATGTCGGGGGGCCAGCAGCAGCGGGTCGCCATGGCCCGGGCCCTGGCCCGCCAGCCGGCGGTGCTCCTCATGGACGAGCCCTTTTCCGCCGTGGACCGCGTCACCCGGGAAAAGCTGTACTTGGAACTGGCCGCCCTGCTCCAGGGGCTGGCCATCCCCATGGTGCTGGTGACCCACGACCTGGACGAGGCCGCCATGCTCGCCTCGCGCATGGTGGTGCTCTCCAAGGGCCGGACCCTGCAGACCGGGACGCCCGAGGCGGTCATGGGCGCGCCGGAATCCGTGGAGGTGGCCCGGCTCCTGGGCAACCGGAACATCCTTCCCGCCGTGGTGAAGGCCGTGGACCCGGAGCGCGGCGTCCTGGCGCTGGACTGGAACGGCCTCGAACTGGCGGCGGAGGCCGGGCCCGGGTTCACCCCGGGCCAGCACGTCACCTGGATCGTCTCCCCCGGGGACGTGAGGTTCCGCCGTCCCGGCTACCCGGAGGACCGGCCCGGCCACACCTACGTCCAGGGCCGCATCGCCGCGCTCGTGCGCCACGGCGACCTGGTGCGGGCCGTCCTGGAGGTGCAGGAACCCGCCGCCGGGCATCTCCAGTTCTCCACCACCCGCCACCTGGCCGAACGGGGCGGCCTGGCGCCGGGATCCCAGGCCCGGGTGGCGCTCCCCGCCGGGCGCATCCGGGTTTTCGCGGGATAGAACCAAAGGCGCCCTCCGGACACTTCGAATCTACCCATGGGATGGGAACGGCGGCGGGCGGGGTGCCCGCCCTGGGCCCCGTCCCCCTCCACCGAAAGGATCGATCATGTCCCACGAGACGAAGTCCATCCGCAGGACCCCGTGGATGGCCAGGACGGCGCTGGCCTTCACCCTCCTCCAGGGGATCTCGGCCCTGGCCGCCAACACCCTGGCCAACGGCTCGCGCCTGGCCGCCGGCGAGACGCTGACCTCCGCCAACGGCCAGTACCGCATGAATGTGGAAACCGACGGACGGCTCGCCGTCTACCGCATCGAGCCGCCCGCGCCCGGCGCCGGATCCCCGTCCGGCATGGCCACGGTGCACAGCCACTGGGATTCGGGTTCCGCGGGCCCGGTCCACGGCACCCTGACCCTGGAGATGCAGGCCGACAACAACCTCGTGCTCTACGACACGGTGGGCGGAACGGAGCGGCGGGCCGCCTGGAACTCCGACACCTGCAACGCGGGCCGGGTCGGCGCCGCCGTCCTCGTCCTCCAGGACAACGGCGAGCTGACTGTCCAGAGCGACGGGGAATGCCTCTGGAACTCCATGCGCAGGATCACCTCCCTGGGCGGCGGCAGCTCCAGGATCACCCTGGGCATTCCGAAGTAGGGGAACCGGGGGCCGAAGTATGTGCTAGCATACAACGACCCCGTCGGAAGGAGATCCCATGAAGCGCCGCGCCCTCCTGGCTTTCGTGCTGGCCCTGTGCCTCCCGGCCCTCCTGGCGGCGCAGGGCCGCCCTTCACCCGTGGCCATCGCCGCGGCCGGGGACCTGCGCGGCGTCCTGGAGGAGCTCAAGGCCGCCTTCGAGGCCCGGCACCCGGAAGCGGTTCTTCAGCTCTCCTTCGGGGCCTCGGGGACGCTGGCCGCCCAGATCCGGCAGGGCGCCCCCTTCGACATCTTCCTGGCGGCCGACACCGGGTTTCCCGAGGCCATCCAGAAGGCCGGCCTCGCCACCGCCGACGGGCTCTTTCCCTACGCCCAGGGCAGCCTCACCCTCTGGGTCCGCAAGGACCTCGCCCTCGACCCGGCCCGGGACGGCCTCAAGGTGCTCCTGGACCCCCGGGTGAAGAAGGTGGCCACGGCCAACGCCGCCCTGGCGCCTTACGGGCGCGCGGGTGAAGCCGCCCTCCGCCGCGCGGGGCTCCTGGAGGCCGTCCGGCCCAGGCTGGTCTTCGGGGACAACATCGCCCAGGCGGCCCAGTTTCTCCAGGCGGGCGTGGCCGAGGCGGGGCTCATTTCGGGTTCCCAGGCCCGCAACCCGTCCCTGCGGTCCGCGGGGGTGGCCTGGAAGGTGCCCGGCGACCTGTACCCGCCCCTGGTCCAGGCCGGGGTGATCCTGAAGCGCACCGCCAGCCCGGGTCTGGCGCGGGCCTTCATGACGTTCCTGACGGGCCCCGGAGGCCAGGCCATCCTCGCCGGGCACGGCTTCGCCAGGCCTTGAAATCCGGGGCCGGCGGGCCCAGGATGGGGGTTCCGTGAAGACCGCCTCCGAACCTTCCCTGATCCTCAAGATCCGGATCCTCCACGAGGACCTGTTCGCCTTCGGCCCGGGCAAGGCGGCGCTCCTGGACGCCATCGCGCGGCACGCCTCCATTTCCGGGGCCGGCCGGGAACTGGGGCTCAGCTACAGCAAGACCCGCCGCCTTGTGGACGAGATGAACCTGTCCTTCCGGTCGCCCCTGGTGGAGACCTCCCGGGGCGGCAGCGAACGGGGCGGGGCCGGCGTCACGGAAGCCGGCCGCCGGGTCCTCGCGGCGTTCCGCAGCCTGGAGACCAAGGCCCGGGAGGCCGCCCAGGAGGGGTTCCAGGCCCTGGCCTCGGAACTGAAGGGGGCCGGTCCCGAAGTCCTATAATTTCCCCAAGGAGTACGGCCATGGCGACCCCCTTCGCATTCGACTGCTTCCGATCGGTGATGGAGGGCTGGGTGGCCACCGGCACGGTGAGGGGGGTGGCGGGGGGGTCCTTCGAGGAGCGGCCCGTGTGGTTCGGGTGCCAGGGGGAGACCTGGGAGGAACTGCAGGCGGGCATGCAGCAGCTCGTGGGCGTGCTGCGGCCCCGGGTGGAGGAAGGCGCGCTGGCCACGCCGATCCAGGCCTACCTCAGGACGTGGCCGGTGGACCAGGCGATGCTCGTGCCGCCCGCCGGGGACCCCGAGGACCTGTTCCAGAACCTCATCAACGTCGGCACCCGGCGCCGGGGCTGGCTGGAGAACGCCGACGAGGTGCAGATCATCTCGTTCCTGAAGCTGGGGGCGCTGGCTATCCTCAGGCCGAAGGGGGCCCACAAGCCCGAGCTGGTCTCGAGCTTCCTGGGGTTCGCCATCGGGCTGGTGCCCGAAAAGCCCACCCCCACCCCGGACCGGGCGGGCCAGACCACCGCCGACCTGGTGGACGAGCTCCTGCTGGGGGGCCGGTCCAACTGAATCAGCGCGCCGCGTACTGGAGCTGGCCGTCCTTGAGGAAGCGCACCACCCGGGTGGCGGATCCGGGCTCCACGTGGCTCCACCGGGTCTTGGTGGCCTGGGCGTTGCTGTAGATGTTCGACAGCTTCTCGAAGAGGGTCACCGTCCCCTTGGCGTCCAGCTCCAGCCAGGTGTCGAAGGATTCCCAATCGGAGGGATTGGCGCCGTCCCGGCCCACCTTCCAGGTGACCTTCCCCGCGGGGTTGGCGATCCAGGCCTTGCCGTCCCGGACGTTGAGCACCCAGGGCGGGGTCGCGTCGTTGGTGTAGGTGCCCTCCTTCAGCATGCGGTGCTGGCCGGTGTCCAGCAGGGTCCGCTGGGCGTGGAGGGCGGCCCCGCCGGCCAGAACCAGCGTCGAGACCAGAATGGACGTCAAGGAAGGTGCCATGGGTTCCCCGGGCGAAGAACGGCCGGTGGACCCGCCGTGGGTCCGGGCGCTCGTCGAAAATAATTTAATTATTTATAGTCCCGCGTCAAGGCCGGCCAGGGTCCGGATCTCGAGGAGCCTGCGTTCCAGCTGGGCCTTGGAGAAGGGTTTGAGGATGCTGAGGGCGTGGCCGTCCCGCGCCAGGATCTCGCCGGTGTCCCCATCCAGGAACCCGGTGGCCATGAGCACCGGAAGGCGCGGCCGGAGCTGGCGGAGGGCCTTGAGGGTCTCCACGCCGTTCATGCCGGGCATGTTCAGGTCCAGGATCACCAGATCCAGGTCGTCCGCGGACCGGATGCGCACCAGGCCGTCCCCGCCGGAGGGGGCGGTGTCCACGGCGTGGCCCAGCGCCTCCAGGAGGTCGGGGATCGTGGACAGGATCAGGGGGTCGTCGTCCACCATGAGGATCCGCAGGGGTCCCGCGGGCGGCGGCGCGGGTTCCGTGGCCGGGGCGGGCCCGGGCTGGTTCTCGCAGGCCGGCAGGCTGAGGGTCACCTGGGTGCCCTGCCCCGGCGCGCTTTGGATGGCCAGGGTGCCGCCGTGGGCCTGGAGGGTGGCGTAGGCCAGGGACAGCCCCATGCCCGTGCCCTTGCCGATGGGCTTGGTGGTGAAGAACGGTTCCAGGGCGCGGGCCTGCACGGCCTCGGTCATGCCTTCGCCGGTGTCCTCCACCCGCACCTCCACCCGGCCGGACTCCGCCCGGCGGGTGCGCAGGGTGAGGGTGCCGCCACCGGGCATGGCGTCCACGGCGTTGACGCAAAGGTTCATGAGGGCGCTGGAAAGGGTGCCCCCTTCACCCATCACCCACGGCAGGTCCTGGGCCAGGTCCATGACGAGGACCACCTTCTGCAGGGTGGTCCGGGCCAGGAGGTCCACCTCCTCGGCCACCATGGCGTTCAGGTCCAGGGGCTCGGGCTCCCGCAGGTCCTTGCGGGCGAAGTGCGTCAGACCCCTCACCAGGTCGCGGCCCCGGGCGCAGGCCCGTCCCATGAGCGCGAGGCGGTCCGCGAGGAAGGCGTCGTTCCCCACCCGTCCGGCCACCGTCTCGGTCATGGCCTGGATGGCGCCCAGGACGTTGTTCATGTCGTGGGCCACCCCGCTGGCGAGGCTGCCCAGGCTGTCCAGCTTCTGCATCTGGTGGCGCTCGGCGTCCAGCTTGCGCTGGAGCTCCTCGGCGGTGCGCCGCTCGCGGATGTCCAGGGCCATGACCAGGAGGAAGTTCTCGTCGCCCGCCTGGAACGCCTCGGCGAAGAAGAGGCAGGGGAAGGTGTGGCCGTCCCGGGTGCCCACCGGCAGTTCCAGGTTCTGGACGCTGCGCCGGCCCCTGAGGGCCTCGATCATCCGGGCCCGCACCTCCGGCGCGAAGATGCCCAGTTCCACGGAGGTCCGCCCGACCACCTCCTCCCGCGCGAAGCCGAGGGCCTGGCAGTAGCGGTCGTTCACCTCGAGGATGAGGCCGTCCTCCAGGCGGCTGAGGGAGGCCAGGAGAGGGGAGTTGTGGAAGGCCTGGTGGTATTTCTCCTCGCTCACCCGCAGGCGGTCCTCGGCCTCCTTGCGGGCGGTGATGTCCCGGCCGATGCCCAGCACGCCGATGACGCGCCCGTCGGCGGCGACGATGGGGGTCTTGATGGTCTCCAGGAACTCCCGGTGGCCGTCGTGGCGGAACCGGATCTCCTCCTCGCTCGCCGTGGGCCCGCCGGCGGCCAGGGCCCTGCGGTCCTGCACCCGGAAGCGGTCCGCCTGGGCCGGGTCCACGAAGTCCAGGTCGGTGCGCCCCAGGATGGTCTCCTTGGGCACCCCGAAGAACTGCTCGAAGCGGCGGTTGCACTCCAGGTAGACGCCGCCGGGGTCCTTCAGCCACACCAGGTCGGGCAGCGTGTCCAGCAGGGTCCGCAGGAACGCCGCGTCCTTCTGGCGGGCGGCCTCGGCCTTCTTGAGCTCGGTGAGGTCCCGGGCGTAGACGATGCGGGAGCGCGGCGTCCCGTCCGGGTCGCGCACCAGGGTCGCGTCCACCAGGACCGGGAAGGCGGTGCCGTCCTTGCGCAGGTTCACGGTCTCGAAGACCGCGTGGCCGTGGCGCTCCAGTTCCCGGCGGACCTCGTCGAGATGCCCCGCATGAGCCGGCCCCAGGATCCGCCCCAGGTTCAGGCCGACCATCTCCTCGGGCGTATACCCCCGCGCCGCGGCGTAGGCCGGGTTCACCTGGAGCAGGTCCCCCGTGGCGTGATCCACCATGGCCAGGGGCAGCGCCGAGGCCGCCACCGCCTCGCACCAGGACAGCGGGCCGGAGGGGCCGGGGGATGGGTCGGGCTGGGACGCGGACGGCATGGACAAGGGCTTCCTCGAGGAATCCCCATTATTCCCCAGCATGCCGGGGGGTCCGCATCGAAAATGCGGGCTCTGTCAGGTAATGCCGTGTCCGCTTCGGACGGGGCCGGCAGGTCGCCGGATCCCGAAGTCCCGGGTCGCCTACCCCCTGCCCTCCAGCACCCGGTCCAGTTCCCGGGCCAGGTCCCGGATCCGGTAGGGCTTGGGCACGAAGCCGGCGAGGCCCTGGGCCAGCAGGTCCTCCGTGGCCTCCTTCCGGTCGAAGCCGCTGGTGAGGAGCACGGGAACCTCGGGGCGGACGCGGTGCATGGCCAGGAAGGCGGAGGCGCCGTCCATGCGGGGCATGCTGAGGTCCATGAACACCAGGGTCAGGTCCCGGGCCCGCTCGGTGAAGCGTTGCAGGGCCTCCACGCCGTCCCGGGCCGTGATCACCCGGTACCCCAACGATTCCAGGGCGGAGGCGGTGCTCTCCAGGATCATCGCCTCGTCGTCCACCAGCAGGATCGTGCCGGTCCGGTGGGGTTCCCGGCGGCCGGGTGCCGGCTCCTCGAGACCCTCCCCGGCGGCCAGGACGGGGAAGAACACCTGGAAGGTGGTGCCCCGCCCCACCTCCGTCGCGATGCGGATGCCGGCCTTGTGGCCCTTGAGGATGCCCAGCATGGCCGAGAGCCCCAGCCCGCGGCCGGTGACCTTGGTGGTGAAGAAGGGATCGAAGATCCGGGAGAGCACCTGGGGTTCCATGCCGCAGCCCGTGTCCGCCACGGACAGGACCAGGTAGTTGCCTGGCTCCATGGCCTGGCCGGGGAACCCCGCGGCGAGGCCGTCCCGGTCCAGGTCGGCGCCGGAGGTGGTGATGGAGATCCGCCCTTCCCGGTTGCCGATGGCCTCGGCGGCGTTGGTGATGAGGTTGAGCACCACCTGCTGGATCTGCGCGCCGTCGGCCATGAACAGGGGGAGGTGGGGTGCGGGCTGGAACTCCAGGCGGATCAGCTTGGGGAGGGAGGCCGCCAGGAGGCCCGTCATTTCCTGGATGATGCCGTTGAGGTCCCGGGGCTTGACGACGAAATGGCCCCTTCCGGAATAGGCCAGCATCTGCCGGCTCAACTCGGCGGCCCGCAGGACGGTGCTCTCCACTTTGTCCAGGTAAGGGCGGGCCGGGGCGTGCTCGCCCACCCGGTCCTGGGCCAGGTTCAGGTTGCCCATGATCGCCGTGAGGAGGTTGTTGAAGTCGTGGGCGATGCCCCCGGCCAGGACGCCCAGGCTCTCCAGCTTCTGGGCCTGGCGGATGGATTCCTCCACGCGCCTGCGCTCGGTGATGTCGCGGTGGTAGGCCAGGATGATGTTCCGGCCTCCGGAAAGGATCCCGCCCGCGGCCACCTCGAATTGGATGAGATGGCCATTGCGGTGCCGGTGCTCCACCTCGAAGATGGGTTCCTCGCCCGCCATGACCCGGCGTATGCGCTCGCCCAGGTGCCGGTAGGTCCCGGGGGTATCCAGGTCCTCCAGGCGCATGGCCAGGATCTCCTCCCGGGTGTAGCCGTGCATGCGCGCGAAGGCCGGGTTCACGTCGATCAGCTCCCCCTCGGGGGTGAGGGCCAGGATCCCGTCGGTGGCCATGTCGAACTGGGTCCGGTAGCGCTCCTCGGACTCCCGCAGGCGCTCCTCGGCCTCCCGGCGGCGGCCCTCCACCTCCAGGTGGTCCAGGGCGAAGGACACGTCGCCCGCGGCCTCGTCCAGGAGATTGAGTTCCTCCGGCCCGAAGAAATCCCGCACGGCGGCGTACACCACCAGGGCGCCCACCACCCGCCCGCCCTGGCGGATCGGGAAGGACGCCATGGACGCGAACCCGGCCGCCCGGGCCCGGTCGAACCAGGGCCGCAGGCGCTCCGATGCGAAGAAGTCGTTGATGACGCAGCAGCGGCCCTCCCGGATGCTTCCGCCCACGCCCCCCCGGCCCAGCTCGCTGTCGTCGCTGCGCACCTGGAGGCCGTCCAGCGCGCCCGTGGTGTCCCCGTGGATGCTGGCGATGCGCACCTCGTGGGTCTCGGGATCGTCCAGGCCGATCCAGGCCAGGGTGAACCGGCCGAACTCCACCATGACCTGGCAGATGCGGGCCAGGAGCGCTTCCCGGGTGGGGGACCAGACGATGGCCTGGTTCACCTGGCTCAGGGCGGCGTACAGGGTGGTCATGCGGTCCAGGTGCCGGGCCTGGGCCAGGGCGGCGGTAACGTCCTGGAAGGAAGCCAGGGTGCCGCCTCCCGGCAGGGGAACCTCAGTCCATTCCAGGCAGGGCGTGGCCCCGGGGTCCCGGGACGTGAGGTCAGGCAGCGTGAGCGCGTCCAGGGACGCCCGGTCCATCCCCAGGATCCGGGCCGCGGCGGGATTGGCCCCCACCAGCCGTCCCTGGGCATCCGCCAGGACGACCCCGAAGGGAAGCAGGTCCAGGAGTCCCGGCCAGGAGGAGGCCGGTCCCGCGGGTAGGCTCGGTTCCTCCAATGAGACCATGTCCGGTCGCCCTTTCGCTAAATCTGCCGATTCCCAGCATTCTCGCCGCCCGGCGGGGAGAGTCAACCCGGAAACGCGCCCGTTTCAGGGCCGTTCGGCCTGGTCGATGAGGTCCATGAGGCGGCGGAGGTCGCGTTTGGCGCCGGGCACCGAGCGGTTGGCCAGGTCGTCCTGGAGCATCCCCAGGCAGTCGTTGATGCGGCGCACCTCCGCGGAGTGGCGGCCGCCGGCGCTGTGGTCCAGGAAGGGCTGGAAGGCTTCGGTCAGGTTGGGGATCTGGTCCCAGGACCGGGCCTCCACCCGGCACCAGGCCAGCATGGTCGCCTGGTACGCGGTGAGCCGCGCCCGGGTGCGGGAGGGCCGCATGTGGCCGAGGACGGTCCCGGCCAGGCCCAGGGCGGTTTCGGCCATGTGCCGCGGCTTCAGCGCGGGCATGGTGTCCAGGCCCCGGTCGAGGGCCTGCGCCTCCAGTTCCGAGAGCCCCTGGCCGTGGTTCCGCCGGGCATTCTCCCAGGCCTTGCGGCTGGCGGCCACGAGGGCCGGCAATTCGGCCTCGCGGCCGTCGATGAAGGCTTCGGCGATGCCTTCCAGGGCCTCCACCAGCGAACCGTAGGACCTGGGCGCCACCACCGCGGGTTGCACGGTTGCAGGGGGGACCAAGGCCATCATCAGCATCAGGGATCCTTCGTACTCGGGTGCGGTCTGCCCCGCTCCCGGAAGCGTCAGGGAGGAACCCTCATGTTCCCTTAACCGGGCGGGTCCGCGCAAGCCGTACGTCCCCGCGGGGCTTCAATCCTTCAGTTTGGCCAGCTCCCCCCGGATGCGGGCGCGCTGGTCCTCCGCCTTCACCCGCTCCAGCGCCTTGCCGTAGTTGAGGACGGCTCCGGCCCGGTCGCCCTTGGCGGCCAGGGCCTCGGCGAGGCTGTCGTACGTGTTCCAGGAATCCGGATGGTCCTTGACGTTCCGGCGGAACAGCTCAAGGGCCTCGTCCGCCTTGCCCTGGCCCAGGAGGGCGTAGCCCAGGTTGTTCACCTCGGCCTCGGTGGCCAGGGCCAGGGCCCGGGCCCGAAGGGTCCCGGCGGCGGCGGCGTCGCCGCGCTTTTCCAGGATCAGGGCCTTGGTGCGGAGGCCCAGGAAGGTCTCCTTCATTTCCAGGGAGCGGTCCGCCCAGCCCAGGGCCTCCTCCAGGTTGACGTCGTGGGCGGCGCACCAGCTGGCCGCGCCGGCCCACCCCTCGGGGAAGAACCGCGGCAGACCCCGGAGCTGTTCCCGCAGGCTCGCGGCCACCACCCGGTTCGTGTCCACCTCGATGCGGATGGGCACCCGCAGCTTTTCCCAGCGAAGGGAGAGGGTCGCGCCGGCGTCGGAAACCTCGTCGAAGGTGTAGGCCAGGCGGTCCAGGTCCTCGGCGGCCACCGGCGTCACCGTGAAGCGGGCCGCGTCCTCCCGGGGGTCGTAGCTGTAGCTGCCCCAGGCCTGGCTCTGGGTGCTGAACATGACCGTCCAGGTCGAGGCGGTGGGCAGCATGTGGAGGCCGTAGCTGCCCGCGGGCAGCGCCACCCCGCCGGCCTTGACGGGGGTCGAGAAGGTGACGACGGTGTTCTCGTTGGCGCCCGCCCGCCACACCTGGCCGAAGGGCACCAGGCCCCCCCACACCTTGCGGCCATGCACGGAAGGCCGCGCGTAGACGACGCTGATCTCGGTGAGTCCGACGGTCTGGGCCACCTTCGCCCGGGGGCTGGCCTGGGGAAGGACGAGGGCGGGCGTCTGGGCGGCCAGGGCCGTGCCCGCGAGGACAAGGGCGAGGGGGAAAGATGGCATGGGAACCTCCGGAACAACACTAGGCGGCCGAACGACGCCAGCCACCGGGCTGGGGCGAAGCGTTGCATTCCAGGGGCCGGCCCCCCTACTCGCGGCCCGCGCCGCTCCGCAGGGCGGCTTCGGCGCGCGCCAGGAGGACGGTGGGACGGGGCGCCTCCCCGGGCCCGGGAAGCGCCAGGCCCGCGCGGGCGGTGAGCTGCGCCTGGCCTCCCGCCGCCAGGGGGATGGGGGCGTCCAGCGTGCCCACCAGGGACCGGCCGAGGCTCAGGCCGGCCTCCGCATCCTCCAGGCGGTCCAGGAGGACCAGGAAGGTGCCGTCCTCCAGGCGCGCCAGGGTGTCCCAGCGCCGGATCCCCGAGGCCAGCCGGCGCGCGGCCTCTTCCAGGACCTCCTCCC